>JAEEGL011918643.1_pt1 | contig 28254 bp, 30 predicted proteins | sample 9134231 | NCBI WGS metagenome assembly JAEEGL01 (sample SAMN16246548, study PRJNA631951) | gut metagenome | biome: gut microbiome; feature: rumen; material: fiber-attached | host: Bos | place: Iran: Karaj | collected 2018-10
ACGAGCAGCGGGTTCTCCTTGTCACCGAACTTCTTGCCGGTGATGCCTTCCATCTTGACAACGTACTCCTCGATCTCAGCCATGATCTCCGGATTGATCTGACGGCCGTCCTCGTAGTACTGCGTGCAGGCCTCGGTGCTGATGGTGAAGCCCTGCGGAACAGGCAGACCGATATTGGTCATTTCCGCGAGGTTTGCGCCCTTGCCGCCGAGCAGCTCGCGCATGTTTGCGTTACCCTCAGAAAACAGGTAACAATACTTTTTGCCCATGGGAAAAACCTCCATTCTTTGTTTCCGGTGCGGTCGTCAGGGCAGAGCTCGCCCCTTGCACCGGACATAAACCTATTATACCACAAAACGGCACAGATTGTCCAGTCCTTTTTCGATTTTTTTTGAAATGCACGGATTTTCGTCCTGTTTTTTGGCAGATTTCATAAAAACGCATCTATCCGTCAGATTTACGATATCCGACCGCACAGATTCCGGCAGATTTCCGCACAGTTTGCTTGCAAAACGCGCCGGTTTGTGCTATACTGATAGCAACAGCACACCCAACCGGGAGGGGGGCATACAGATGGAACCGAAATCGCATACGCAGCGACACTGCGAGGTTTGCGGTGCGCCGATCTTCTCAGAGCTTGACAACCGCTGCCAGAACTGTCTCAACGCACCGCGCGTGAAGACGCCGGACTCGATGCCCAAGCGCGTGCCGCTGATGGCAAAGCCCGATACGCGCTACTCGCTGCCGAACCCGCGGCAGGAATACGACGGTGTGCCCGACCCCGAGCTCCCGTCCTATGTGTCCAATCCGCACCGGCTGGGCTTTTTCGCGGCCGGCAAAAACGGCGGCAGCAATAATCCGTCCAATGCCGCCTATCGGGTATGGACGCGCGTGGCGGTCTGGTGGGGCATCATCTGTGCGGTCATCGCGGCGCTGCTGCTGTGGAAGCATCACTGGATGGCGACGGTCATCATCATCGCGGTGACGGCGCTGATCCTCGGCTTCTGCTCGCCGAACCGCTATCTGCAGGAGGAATTCCTGCCCGATGAATTCTTCACGCACCGCATGTCGCGTGCGCTGATCCTGTTCTTCGTCGGCGGCGTGCCGGCTTATGTGATCGGCTGGCTCGTCAGTCTGCTGCTGCGATAACGGCATCCGCAGGAGGAAAATACATGATACTCGAAAACGGTCTGCCGCAGGTGCTGATCTTTTCCGACGGCGCGTGCAGCGGGAACCCCGGTCCCGGCGGCTGGGGCACCATTCTGCAGTTCACCGACGCACAGGGCAGGCTCCACGAAAAAGAGCTCTCCGGCGGTGAACATCAGACCACCAACAACCGCATGGAGCTGACCGCCGTCATCATGGGGCTGACGGCGCTCAGAAGCCCGTGCGCCGTCACGCTGACGACCGACAGCCGCTATGTCGTCGACAGCGTGACCAAGGGCTGGGTCTACGCATGGCAGAAAAAGGGCTGGGTCAAGGCGGACAAAAAGCCCGCCCTCAATGTCGACCTCTGGGAGCAGCTGCTGCCGCTGCTCAAAAAGCACAGCGTCACGTTCTGCTGGGTCAAGGGGCATGCGGGGCATCCCGAGAATGAGCGCTGCGACCGCCTTGCCGTCGCACAGCGCGATGCCCACGCTTGACAAATCCGCAGAATCGTGGTAAACTGTAGAAAAACCGGAAGAAAGGTGTGTGTGCTATGGATTTGTGTTCGCTGTTCGCTGCTGCCTGCGCGTTCGCTGACGATACGCCGATCGGGCTGTACATCGCAGTCGGCGTGATCGCACTGATCCTCGTGATCGCCGCGATCGTTCTGGGCGCAAAAACGAAAAAGAAATAACAGAATGCCGCCCCAGCACTGAGCCGAGGCGGCCTTTTTCAGAGAAAGAGGTATCACCATGCAGCCAAACAAAATACTTGCCCTGACCTTCGACGACGGACCGAACACCGGGACCACCGCCGAAATTCTCGGCATTCTTGAGGAAACCCGCACAACAGCGTCGTTTTTTGTGATCGGCGAAAACATCGGTGCGGAGACAGCGCCGGTGCTGCGCCGCGCCTTTGACATGGGCTGCGAGATCGGCAATCATGCGCTGACGCACAGCGACATGACGCAGCTGACCGCAGAAGCCGTTTCCGCCGAGGTCGACGAGACCGCCCGGCGGATCGAGCAGATCACCGGGGAGCGCCCGCGCTTTTTCCGCCCGCCGTATATCGCCGTGAATGAGACCGTGTTTGATGCCGTGCAGATGCCGTTCATCTGCGGCTGGGGTGTCGAGGATTTCAGAGACAGCGTCAGCACGGAGGCGCGCGTCGCGGGGGTACTGCGGCAGGCGCGCGACGGCGGCATCATTCTGCTGCACGACAAGGAGGGCAATTTCCGCACGGTCGAGGCGGTGCGGCAGATCATTCCGGCGCTGACGGCGCAGGGCTACCGGCTCGTGACCGTTTCGGCGCTCTTCCGGGAGAAGGGCGTCACGCCGCAGCCGCGCATCCTCTATTCCCACACAGCACAAACGACAATGTATGCGGAGTAGAGGAAATGCGGAATTGGCAGGTAGGAGGTAGGAGGTAAGAGGGCAAGTTAGGAGTGAGGAGTGAGCACTGAGGAGTTGTTCCGGCGCACTTTTTGTTCCTGCCGCTGAACGGAACGCTCAGCGGGGCTTGGGGCGCCAAGCCTCATTCAAAAAACATCCGCGCAAGCGGATACCGCAACTCCTCACTCCTCACTTCTCACTTCTCATTCCGGCGCTCATTTCTCACTTCTCATTTCTCACTTTCATCCAGAATGACAGGCGCTGCTCCGGGGCGAAGGAGCAGCGCCTGTTTCGTGTCTATTCGGTATCTGCGGGCTCTCGGTGAATGCGAAAGACCAGCCGGAGTAAGCCTGCCAGCAGCCGCGGACTGCGCATGACGACAACCTTCATCGGGCATCCCTCCTCTTCTCGGTATACCACAGTGTATGCCGGTCGGGGCAGAAATGTGATGCCTCAGAGCCGCGAGCCGATCACCAGCAGCAGCCCCTCCGCGAGCGTCACGCGCGCAGAACCGCCGGTGACCGCATTGCTCACGCCGAGCGGAAACTGCCGCGTCAGCACGGCATTTTCCAGCGGATAGTGCACGCCGGAGAGCGACACACCGCTGCATTTTTCACTCCACGCGAACACCGAGAACGAGAAGCCCGGAATCGCCGGGTATTCCCGCGTGCCGGGGCGCTGGAGAAACGCATAGTTCTCCGAGCCGATGAGCCAGCCCTCTGCGCCCGCACAGAGCAGATATTCCAGCGTCTGCAGATTGGCGAGGGTGTGGTCGAGCCGCCCGCCGAATGCGCCGTAGATGCGGATATCGCGAAAGCCCTTTGCCAGCGCGGTTTTTGCAGCGAGCAGCGTGTCGGTGTCGTCCTTCTCGACCGGCACGGTCATCACCGGGTAATGCGCCGGGGCATATCCGAGCGAATCAAAATCGCCGAGCACGAGATCGGGACAGAGCCCGAGCCGCTCGCAGAGCAGCAGCCCGCTGTCCGCGGCGAGCACAAGATCATGGGGCGGGATCGGCAGGCAGGGAATGCCGTTTTCGGGTCCGCCTGCGAAAATCAGTGCCGTGCTCATACGCGCGTGTCAATGCGGATATCGCCCATGCGGTCGAGATTGTGCAGCAGCATGAAGCGTGCCTTGTCGCGCATCTCCGGGCGGAAGAGGTAGTACGAATAGAGCTCGATCAGCGCGAGCTTGCTGCCGCCGCGCCCCGAAAGCTTGAACTGATTGATGCCGCGCGGCAGATATTCGCCGTAGATCAGCTCCGGGCTGATATGGTGCGGCAGCTTCACGATATCGAACACGGTGCGGTGCATGGCGGGGCATTCAAAATCCGCCATGGTCACCTCGGAATAGTCGGACATGCGGAACGGCGTGTTCGGGAATTTTTTCAGATGCTCGTTGTAGTAGATCTGCTGCAGACCGCAGGTCTCGTACTCCTTCGAGCGCCGCTGACAGTTCGGGAAGCATGGCGAGCTCGCCAGCACCTCGATCTTCTCGGGATGCGGCAGGCGGTCGAGGATCTCCCACTTGTTGTTGACGTCGTAGTCGAGCACGACGACATGATAATCCTTGTTCAGCTCGGCGATGATCGCCTCGGGGTCGGTCAGGCGCTTGCAGGTCGAGCTCGTGATCTTGTAATTCGGATAGTTCGCCCGGATATACTGCTCGAGCACCTCGGAGAACACGATGACCTCATTGAGCCCGTTGTCCGCCATTTTCATCAGCCGGTTGCAGAAGGGGTCGGAGAGGTGCTCCTCGCGGATCATCGGGTTCGTGAACGTGAACCGCAGCGGGATGCCCTGATCGTTGAAGGCATGGAGCACCTTGTCGATGAAGGTCTCGTCGCAGTGCACGCCGCCCATCGGTCTGCCGCCGTTCCACATCGCGGGCGGAAAGCAGCCGTAGACAGAGGCGATCTGCGTGCCCTCGCGGAACCATTCCGGGGCGCCCTTCAGCATCTGTGCGATCGCGAGATTCAGCCGCAGATGCCGCGTAAAATCGGGTAAATGGTATCTTGCTGTCGTTGCCGGCACTGCCATTGTTTTCACGCTCCTTCATTCGGAAAATGAGAAATAAGTAGTGAGAAATGAAACGCGTTATTCCGCATTCATTTCGCCGCTGCCTCCTGCATCATCACAGTATAGCTCTCGTAGCGGCTTTTTGCGATTGCACCGCTCCTGACCGCCTCGCGGATGACGCAGCCCGGCTCCTTCAGGTGGCGGCAGTCCGCATACCGGCACTGCCCGGGCACGGCTGCCATCTCCGGAAAGCAGTCCGGCAGCTCCTGCGGCGCGATCTGTGCATAGGCTTCGGTCACAAAGGTCGAAAAGCCCGGCGTGTCCGCCACTCTGCCGCCGTTCTGCAGCGTATAGAGCACGGTCTCGCGGGTCGTGTGCCTGCCGCGCCCGAGCTTTCTGCTCGTCTCGCCGGTGCGAATCTGCAGGCCGCCGTCGATCGCGTTCAGCAGCGTCGATTTTCCCACGCCCGAATTTCCCGTGAACGCGCTGATTTTGCCGGCCAGCGCGTCATAGACCGCCGAGACGCTCGCTCTGTCATCGTAGTCGACGATGTAGACCGGGAAGCCGGTATTGCGGTAGCGGTCGGCATAGGGCGCGGGGTCGGCGAGATCGACCTTCGTGAACACCAGCGCCGGCGCGATCTCCTTGTAGACGCAGACCGCGAGAAATTTGTCGAGAATCTGCAGATTCGGCGCGGGATCGGTGACCGACAGCACAAAGAACAGCCGGTCCAGATTGGCAAGCGGCGGGCGGATGATCGCATTCTTCCGCGGATAGATCTCCGCAATGCAGCCGTCCTCCACGCGGACGCGGTCGCCCGCGCACGGCGAAATGCCCTGCATCCGGAAAATGCCGCGTGCCGGGCACTGCTGAATAGCACCGTCGGGGGACTCTACCGTGTAAAGTCCCCCGACTGCTTTGATGATCAGTGCATCCATATCCGTCAGTCTTCGCCCGGCTCATCGCCCTCGGCAGCCGTGGTGCTGACCGTGGTCGAAACCGTGGTCGCCTCCGTCGAGGAGGGCGGTGACCACCAGGTCCTGCTGGTCGTTGTGGTCTCGTCCGCATCGGTCGTCGACGTGAGCGCGGAGGTGGTCTCCGGAATGCCGCCGACCTCCTGGAACGCCTTTGCGATATCGGCATTTGCCGCAGCGACGGACTGCGTATCAAAATCGACGCGGTAATCGCCGATCGTCGCACGCGCACCGGTCGAATCGTTCGTCAGTGCCACACGCAGCGTGACCTGCCCGATGCCGCTGACGGAGATCGAGGTGCCGTTGGTCGTATATTCGACATTGAACGGCGCGCCGACAACCTTTTCAACGCCGTCCTCATAGAGCGTGATGTGGAAGGTGCCCTGCGCTCCGGGCGGGATCATGAACGGAATCTTGACCGTCGTCTCCTTCGGGATACCGGTCGAAACGCGAATCTGGATCGTCGTGCCCTCGGTGACCTGCTCACCCGGGTCGATGTTCTGATAGAGGACCTTGCCCTCGGGCTCCCTGTCGTTGACGTCCTCCTTGGAGAGAAGCAGACCCCATGTCTCCGCCATTTTCGCTGCTTCCTCATAGGTGCCGCCGACAAAGGTCGGAACGGCAACGGTGCGCTTGTTCTCGCCGCGGCTGACGACCACGATGACATAGGTGCCCGGGTCCGTCTCGGTCAGTCCGGGCGGGTCGGTCGAGATGACCTTGCCCGCTTCGATCTCGTCGTTATAGGAGGTGCGGCGCTCGACCTCCAGCCCGCGGCTGGTGAGCTCCTGCTTGGCGATCTCAAAATCCCAGTCCTTGACATCCGGCACCATGACCTTTCTGGCGCCGAGGCTGACCTTGACATTGACGACCTCGCCCTTGGCGATCGGGTTGTTCTCGGGGATATCCTGATCGTAGATCTTATCCTTCTCGTAGTCGGAATAGCCGGTCTCCTCGACATTGATCTGGATATAGCTGCTGTACTGGAGCTTTGCCTCGTAGTAGTCCATGCCGACGAGGTTCGGCATCTTGGTGTCCTTCATCGCGTTTTCGGAACGGCTGTTGCGCAGCCGGTCGAGAATGAAGGTGGTGAACAGCACCGACGCCACCACGATCACCACGATGATGACCGCACTCAGAATCGGGACAAAGAGCGACGGGCGCTCCTCCTCCTCGTATTCGTCGTCATCGTCGTCATCGTCGTCGTCGTAATAGGCGTTGTCGTCCTCCTCGGGCTCCGCCGTGCGCTCTGCGGGCTGCTCGACCGGCGTGAAGAAGCGGGTCTTGCCCTCCTCGTCATCCGAAGCAGCACTGCCCGTGCCGAGCAGATGCGGGAAATAGCCGAACACACAGCCCTCCGGGTTCTCCTTGAAGGACTCGATGTCATCCATCATCTCGCGCGCAGACTGATAGCGGTCCTTGGGGTCCTTCTGCATCGCCTTGAGAATGATCTCCTCAAGACCCGTCTGGATATCCGTGCGGATCGTGTGCGGCAGCGGCACCTCCGCCTGCATGTGCATGACGGCGATGCTGACGGGATTGTCCGTATCAAACGGCTTTTTGCCGGTCATCATTTCATAGAGCATGACGCCGGTGGAATAGATATCGCTCTTTGCGTCGGTCGCGGCGCCTCTCGCCTGCTCCGGGCTGATATAGTGCACGGTGCCGATCGCCTTGTCGGTGCCGGTCTTTCCGTCCTCACGCGCAAATTTCGCAATGCCGAAGTCCATGACCTTGATCGTGCCGTCCGGCAGCATCATGATATTCTGCGGCTTGATATCGCGGTGCACGATGCCCTTGGAATGCGCATGCTGGAGCGCACGCAGAATCTGCACGATATAGTGCACGGCGTCGCGCCAGTCGAGCGGGCAGTTCTGCTCCATATATTCATTCAGCGTGATGCCGTCGATATACTCCATGACGATGAACTGAATGCGGTCGGAGAAGCCCACATCGAACACCTTGACGATATTCGGGTGGCTCAGCACCGCGATCGCCTTGGATTCATTGCGGAATCTGCGCAGAAATTCCTCATTCTCGGCGAATTCCTTCTTCAGAATCTTGACAGCGACGGTCTTGTTGTCGACCACGTCCGTTGCGCGGTAGACATCCGCCATGCCGCCCTCGCCGATCCGCTCAATGATCTCATAGCGTCCGTCGAGCTTCTTTCCGATGTTCTTGTCGTTGCGATCTTCTTTCATCTCGAACCTCCGCAGCGGGTCACACCCGCCTCAATTATAGCCCTCAAGCCCGGATACGCTGCGCATCCGGCAAATGCATACCAAAGAATCAGTCCGTCTCTGCCGGGTCGATGATGACCACGGAGATATTGTCGCGTCCGCCGTTCTCATTGGCGGCGGCGATGCAGCGCGCAGGAACGTCCTGCGGCGCGGTTTCGTGCACGATTGCACCGAGCTGCGCCTCCCCGACCATGCCGTAGAGCCCGTCGGAGCAGAGCACCAGCTTATCGCCCGGTGCGAGCGTCACGGTGCGCGTGTCGGGCAGCACCCGGTTGGAGACGCCGACCGCACGCATCAGCTCATTGCGCCGGATATGCGTCGCACGCTCCTCCGCAGTGATCACGCCCTGCTCATAGAGAAGCTGCACGACCGTGTGATCGGTGGTCAGCTGCTGCAGCGCTCCCTCTGCGGGGATCAGATAGCAGCGCGAATCGCCGACATTGACAATGCATGCGGTATCGCCCCGGACGAATGCGCCGACCATCGTCGTGCCCATTCTGCTGGGGATATCGCCGTGCACGGCTTCGCGGTAGACCGCCGCATTGGCGGCAGCGGCGCAGAGCCGCAGAAGCTCGCAGACCGCCTCGGGCTCGGTGCCCTCTTTGTAGTCCGCCGAGAATCGCTCTCCCGCCGTCTGAATGGCGATCCGGCTCGCAGCACTGCCGTTCTGCATGCCGCCCATGCCGTCGCAGACCAGCGCCAGAACGCCGTCTGCCAGCGTCAGCACGGAAACACTGTCCTGATTCTCCGTGCGCACTCTTCCGATGTCACAGCCCTGATAAGCCTTCAATGCTGCTCACCTCCCTGCCCCTTGAGACTGTTTCGCCGAAGCTGCCCGCAGGCTGCCTCGATATCCGCGCCGAGTGTCCGGCGCACAGTGGCGTTGATGCCCTGTTTTTCGAGTTTTTTCTGAAATTCCGCCGCATGCCCTGCCGCAAAGCCGGTCCCCTGCACGGGGTTGACCGGGATCAGATTGACATGGGGGCGCTGCTGCGGAAAGAGCGGGCGGAGCGCTCTGCCGAGCGATGCCGCATCCGCGTCGGTGTCATTTTTTCCGGCGATGACCGCATATTCAAAGGTCACGCGCCGACCGGTCACACGAAAGTATTCGGCGCAGGCGTCCAGAAGCTCACGCAGCGGATACGCCCTGTTGACCGGCATCAGTGCCGAGCGCTTGCCGTCCTCGGCTGCATGCAGCGAGACCGAAAGCGTCAGCGGGAGCCCCTCCCCTGCGAGCTGCCTGATCCGCGGGACCAGCCCGCAGGTCGAGAGCGTCACATGTCTCAGGCTCATATTCCGCCCCTCGGGTGCGGAGAGCAGCCGCAGAAGCTGCATCACGTTGTCATAGTTGTCCAGCGGCTCGCCGATGCCCATGAGCACGACGCCGGTGACCGGCTGCTCCGGGAAATCCGCATCGAGCGCATAGATCTGTCCGAGCATCTCCGCGGGCGTGAGACTGCGCACGAGCCCGAGCGGGGCAGAGGCGCAGAAGGCACAGCCCATCCGGCAGCCCACCTGCGTCGAGATGCAGGCAGTCACGCCGTGGCGGTAGACCATGCGGACCGTCTCCACACAGCTCCCGTCATGGAGCGTACATAAGTATTTTACAGTATCATCAAGGGAAGATGCAAGCTTTTGCGCAATTTTCGGCGGGTTTATACAAAATCGCCCGTCCAGCTCGGCTTGAAATTGTTTAGATATGTCCGTCATTCCCGCGAAGTCAAAGACCCGCTGCACATGCATCCAGCGGAAAATCTGCTTTGCCCGGAAGGCAGGCGCGCCCATCGCTCTGAGCGCTGCCGTCAGCTCGGGGAGCGTCATGCTGAGAATATCGGTTTTTTGCTGTTCCAAAGCGGTCTGCCGCCTCCCCTCGTCAGATGAATCCAATCAGCGCGTGTGCGTCAATTTTCATGTTTTGCGGCGCATTTTCGCGATAAAGAACCCGTCACTCCCGAGCATCTGCGGGAGCAGCGTCAGCAGCTCCGAACCGCCGGTCTGTCCGGCGACCTCCGGATACGCCGCAAACGGCGCTTCGGGCGAAAAATCGGGGTTTTCGCTCAGAAACTGCGTCACGACCTCCGCGTTCTCTCGCCGCAGCACCGTGCAGGTCGAATAGACCAGCACGCCGCCGGGTCTGACCGCCCTTGCAGAAGCCGTCAGAATCTCAAGCTGAATCTGCGGCAGCCCAGCGACCGATTCCGGCGATTTGTAGCGAATCTCGGGCTTTCTGCGCAGAACGCCGTAGCCGGAGCAGGGCACGTCGCAGAGGACGCGGTCTGCCTGCGGCTTTTCGGTCTGCCGTGCATCGCCGGTCTGCGCCGTGATGCAGCTGAGCCCCAGCCGCTGTGCGCCCCTGCGGATCAGATTGACGCGGTTTTCGTGCAGATCATAGGCGAACACGCGCCCCTGATTCTGCATCAGCTCGGCGACCGTGAAGGTCTTGCCGCCCGGCGCCGCGCAGACGTCGAGCACCGTTTCGCCGGGCTGCGGGTCGAGCGCCAGACAGCAGAGCTGTGACGCGAGGTCCTGCACATGCATGTGTGCGCCCGTGACCCTTTCCTCATCGAGTGCTTCGCCGCCGCGCGCGCAGACATAGGCGAACGGCACCGCCGGGACGGGCACTGCATCCGGCATGATCTCTGCAAATTCCGCCGCGGTGCAGCGGAGCGGATTTCGCCGCAGATAAATCGGCGGCGGCTGTGCGGCGTCCGCAAGGAATGCGCGGACCGCCTCCTCGCCGTGCTCTGCGGTCAGCATTTCCAGCAGCGGCACAGGAACGGAATACTGCACCGACAGTGCGCCCGAAGCGTCCGCCGGGAGCGGGATCTCCTTGCCCGCCCGCAGAAACCCGCGCAGCACCGCGTTGACCATGCCCGCCGCACTCGTTTTTTTCAGGCGCTTGACCGCCTCTGTCCACAGGTTGACCGCCGCGGACTCGGGCGTATTGAAATAGAGCAGCTCGCAGATGCCGCAGCGCAGCACGGCGCGGACGGCGGGGTCGAGCTTTTCGGGCGGACGGCTCACATGCGCCGCGATGCAGGCATCCAGCGTGAGCAGCCGCTCCATCGTATTCTGGAAGAGCCGCGTGCAGAGCGCACGGTCGCGCGGGTCGGTGTTTTCAGCGTGCGCGAGTGCATGATGCAGCGCGAGGTTGCCGTAGCTGCCCGATTCCAGCGCGCGCATCAGCGTCCGGACGCAGAGCAGCCGGGGCTCCAGACCGGTCATCTGCGCCTGCCCCGGATCAGCAGCAGACGCATGAGGTTGAGCAGCGAGACCGCAACTGCCGCGACATAGGTCATGGCGGCGGCTCTGAGCACCTTTTTGACGCCCTCCTGCTCACCTGCATTCAGGATGCCGCCCTCGGCGAGCGTGCGGACGGCTCTGCCGCTGGCGTTGAATTCGACCGGGAGCGTGACGATCTGGAAGAAGATCACGACGCAGAAGAACCAGATCCCGACCGTGATCAGATTGTAGCTACTGAAAATGACGCCTGCCAGCACCAGCAGATACGAGACCCACGAGGAGATATTGGTCGATTTGACGATCGCATTGCGCAGCAGAACCGGCTTGTAGCCCTCTGCATACTGCACCGCGTGCCCCGCCTCGTGCATTGCCACGCCGACTGCCGCGACCGAATCCTTCGCGTAGACATCCTCCGAGAGGCGGATGACATTGGCGGTCGGGTCGTAGTGGTCGGTCAGGCTGCCGGGAATCGGCTCGATCGCCACATTCGTGATGCCGTGGTCGAGCAGCATCTGCCTTGCAGCCTCCGCACCGGTGATGCCGCGCTCATTGCGCACGGCACTGTATTTTTTGAACGCCGACTTGACGGCAATCTGTGCCGCCAGCGTGATGACGATCGAGAGAATCAGAAACAGATACATGACTTTCACTTTCCTTTCAGATCAGAAGAGGGGCGGGAGCAGCCGCATCAGAGGGCTGCGCAGATGCCGTTCTCTGCCATTGCCTGCACCTCGCCGAGGGTCGGCGGGCAGAGCTGACTCGGAAACCGGGATACCGCGACTGCCGCGCAGGCGCTTGCAAAGCGGACGAGTGCTTCATCGGACATGCCGGCTGCGAGCGCATAGGTGCAGCCCGCCTTGAACGTATCTCCGGCACCGAGCGTGCTGACCGCGTGAACGCGGAACGGTTCAGCGCACACCGGCGGTTTTCCGCGTCTGCCCCAGAAAAAGGGCTTGCCGCCGTTCGTGATGATTGTCAGCCCGTCGGTGCGGGCAGTATAATACGGGAGCATTTCCTCGCGTGTCACATCGCCGTAATGCATGTGCAGCGCCTCGCCCGAAATGACCGTCACCGCCGCGTGCCGGTGCAGATCGCTGTCATATTTGCAGTCGACCGTGACATAGGGCTTGCCGTGCCGCACGCAGATTTCGGCGGCGCGCTCGGAATCCCTCCCGAAGCAGGCGTCGATCGCCGCGGCATCGCACCACTGCACATCGCGCGCCTGCGGTTCGTTCCAGTGCTTTTTGCCGCCCGATGCAGCATCGCCGAAAAAGTGCGCAAATCTGCCGAGCGGGCTGCGGGTCTCTCCCGCGATCAGAACGCAGTCCTCGAGCCCGTCAAAGTCCGGGGCAAAGGTCAGTGCGCTGAGATCCACGCGCGTCCCACGGTAAAAATCGCGGGTGAGCTGTGCCGTGCTGCGCCCGATGTGCGTGCCGTCGAGCCGCACATCCGCGCCGAGCGCGCTGAGCACCGCTGCACAGGTGCCGGTCTCCCCGCCGACAAAGCGGGCGCACTGTTCAATTTCGGTATATTCATCCGGCTTCGGGAACGCGGGCAGCCGATAGGCAGTCGTCCCGCAGATCATGCCGTACAGATACAGCTTCATCGGCATCATTCCGCAGCCGTAAAGCGGTCGCCTTCGCTGACGGCAAAGCCGCGCAGGAAATCCGCGGTCGGCATCGCGCCCTTGCCCTCCGCCTGCATCACCAGCGGACGGACAGTTCTGCCGTCGCCGCAGACGAAGCTGAGCGTTTTCGCGTCAATGACGGTGCCCGCCGGGGCATCCGCGCACTGCTCGCTCAGCACCGATGCACGGAGCTTCACGCGCCTGCCGTTGAGCAGCGCAAAGCCGGTCACCGCGCGGATGATGCGGTCGACCTCGGCAGCAGGGCGCGAAAAATCGAGCGCGCTCATATCCTTCGTGATCTTTTCGGCGTAGGTGACGCCCTCCTCGCCCTGCGGCTGCGGCTCGAGCGCGCCGTTTTCGAGCAGGATGAGCGTTTCGCGGAGCACCTGTGCCGAGAGCGCCGCGAGCCGGTCATGCAGCGAATCGGCGGTCTCGTCCGGTGCGATCGGCGTGACGCGCGTCAGCAGCATATCGCCGGTGTCGAGCCCCTCTGCCATCTGCATCGCGGTGACGCCGGTTTCGCGGTCGCCCGCGAGGATCGCACGCTGGATCGGTGCGGCGCCGCGCCATCTGGGCAGCAGCGACGCGTGGAGATTGATACAGCCGTATTGCGGGAGATCCAGAATCTCCTTCGGCAGGATCTGCCCGTAGGCAATGACGACGATCAGATCGGGCGCCAGAGCGCGCAGCATCTCCAGCGATGCCGCGGCGTCGTCGCCTTTTCGCAGCGAAAGCGGCTGATACACCGTCAGCCCGTGCGCGAGCGCCGCCGCCTTGACCGGCGAGGGCATAAGCTTTTTGCCCCTGCCGCGCGGGCGGTCGGGCTGGGTGAATACCCCGCTGACCGTGTGCCCGCTCTCTGTCAGCATTTCCAGTGTCGGCACGGAAAATTCAGGCGTGCCCATAAAAACGATATTCATCGGGTTGCTCCCCCTTTCAGCACGGCGCGTTCATGCTCCGATGCGTGCCGTGTCACCAGATCAGCGGCAGCATGTGATATTTCACACGTTCACAGTATTCAGCATAGCCGGGCAGCTCCTCTCTGAGCAGCGCCTCCTCATTGCGGATGCGCTGAACCAGAACGACCGGATAGATCAGGAACACCGGCAGCGCTGCCAGTGCGCCGAGCATCAGCGGAATCGCGAGAAACATCAGCAGCGTCGCAAAATACATCGGGTGGCGCACAATGCCGTAGAGCCCCGAGTCGATCACCTGCTGCCCCGCCTCGACCTTCACGGTGCGCGCCAGCCAGCGGTTTTCGCGCAGCACCTCGGCATAGAGCGCATAGCCGACCAGAAAGACCGCCGCCGCGACGATCTGCACCCAGACCGGCAGCAGCAGCCACCCGAAGCGGAAGCTCAGCCCGCAGAGCACAAAGCCGCCGAGAAACATCACCGCACTCGCCGCGATGACGCCCTTCTGCGCGCCCTGCTCCTCTTTGGCGTTCAGCCGCTCTTCGAGCAGATCGGGCGCCCTTTTCAGCAGCACCAGCCCCATGACGAGCATCGGCAGAAACAGCACGCCCAGAAAGAGCCAGCCGCCGAAGTACCGCAGTGTGCCTGCGGGGAGAAAGACCAATCCGCCGCAGAGCACCAGTCCTGCGAGATACTTCGTCAGTGCACGGGTCAGCAGCGATCTCTGCATCGTGCACACCTCCTGTCACTCCGTCAGATATTATTCCTTGGCGGGTACGCAGTATTCCTCGACGAGCTCCGTGAACAGATGCCCGTTCAGGTGGTCATTCTCGTGGCAGGCGCAGCGCGCGCCGAGATCGCGGAGCTTCAATTCATACTGCTCGCCGTGCCGGTTATAGGCTCTGAGCACGACCGACTTCGGGCGTGTGACATAGCCCCAGCGGTTCGGCACCGACAGACAGCCCTCAACGTCGCGGACCTTGCCGGAGGTTTTTACGATCTCCGGGTTGACCGCCTCGATGACCGCGCCGTCCTCCTCTAAAATCATGATAAAGACGCGGCGCAGAATGCCGACCTGCGGCGCTGCCAGCCCGACGCCGCCGGACTGCTTCAGCGTGTCGGCCATGTCGTCGATGAGCTGTGCGAGCTTCTCGTCAAATTTCTCGACCGGGCGGCAGTTCTTGAGCAGAACCGCGTCGCCCTCCTTTACAATATTACGAATTGCCATTGTGATTCTCCTTTATGATTCAGCTGCCGCGGCATTCAGAAAGCCCTCACCCCAGCGGCGCAGCATCCCCTCATCAAACAGATACGCACTGGCGCGCACGGGGTATTCCCCGAGCTGCTGCTGCGTGATCCACGGGTTTTCTTTCTGGTCGCCGGCATAGAGGATATGCGCGCTCTGTGCCGGGATCAGCCCCTGTGCGAGCAGATAACAGCGCTCGCCCTCGGCATTGACTGCCTCGTCGACAAAGAGCACCACATGCCCCGGGCTGCCGCCGCGACAGAGGATATCGCCGGTGCGCGCCTCAGAGGGCGTGATCGGCGCCGATTCGTCCTCCAGCGAGCGCGAGCCCGCATAGTGCATGACGGTCATCTGCCAGTCGCGGAACGTCTGCTCGGAGCTGCTCGGCGTTTTCAGCGGCAGCCACATCGAAAAGCTGCCGAATGCCAGCACGCGCTTACCCTTTGAAAAGCGCTCCCAGTCGCAGAGAAAGCCGTTTGTCAGGTGAAATGCGAGCCGGTCGGTCTGCCCGGATTCGCGGAAATAGTCGCTCCAGAAGCGGATCGCCGTATCGGCGCACTCCTGCCAGCCCTCGGTGCCGATCTCCATGTCATAGACCGCGACCGCATTCCCGCCGGAGGTCGTCTCGCCGGTGTATTCGTAGATCGCGCTGCCGTCTGGATAGAGCGGGCGGCTGCGCATATATGCCAGAAAGCTGCCCTCCGCCGCAGGGACGCGCTCATAGCCCGCGGGCGGCAGAATGCGCGTTTCCTGCGTCGTGCCGGCAGGATCGACGTAGACGCTCGGCTTGCGCGCCTCGGTCTGCACCGTGACCTGCACGGGCTTCCAGTGCCTTGCGGCTCGCAGGCAGAGCAGCACATAGGCTGCGGTCAGCAGGACGATCAGCACGATCACGCGCACGGTCACCTGCTTTTTCGTCAGCTTCCAGACTTTCATCGGCTCAACCCTGCTGATAGAGATTCGGGAAGAGCTGCTGCGGCGGTGTGACGACCGGGGAGCCGTCGGGGTTGCGCATGACGGTCAGCCCGCCGCTGTATCCCTCCTGATGATAAAGATAGTTCACGCCGGTTGCCATATCGAGCAGGATCTTCGTCGTGCCCTCGGTCCTCTGCGAGTAGATTTCTACGAATCTGGGCGGTTGTTTTCTCATAGCTTTGTCCTTTCCTGCAGTGTTATGCCTGCAGCTGTCTGAGTACGGCGATCAGGCGGCTGAGACCGGGCTCCTCCGCGGTGATCTGCGCTGTCTGCTCGATCTGCCGGTTCTGCAGCAGCAGGCGCATCCAGCCGCGCAGCGGATGACCGTCGATGATCAGCGCAAAGACCGGCTTTTCCGGGAAATCGGAGATCAGCAGATTGACCTCGCGCTCGACCTGCTCGGACGCCTGCGCATGCACGCTCACAACAACAAGCAGTCCGCCGCAGCCGTCGATCGCGTCGGCGATCACATTCAGATAGCGCGCGCCCGGCGGAATGTCATAGGGCGCCATCCAGCAGCGGATGCCGTTCTGCTGCAGCAGATCGCGCAATGCGTCGACCTGTTCCCTGTCCTTTGAGCTGTAGCTGATAAAGACCGGCTTTTTGCCGCTCTGCGGCACGGAAACGGTCTCCGGCTCGGGCGCGGGCTTCTCCCGCACCTGCATCCCCGTTTCCCGCTCTGACAGCGTCGCTGCAAGTGCTTCGATGCTTGCATCGGGGACCTGCGGCAGGGTTTTCAGCGCCGGAATCGCGTCGAGAACCGCATCCGGTATCTGCACGGGCGGGGTCTCCGGCATAAGGATCATTTTCGCGGTGACCGCGCGGGTGTTGAGCTGACTGTGTCCGTTCATCAGCCTGCGGAGCATCGAGCCGCCTTTGCAGCTGCGAAGGAGCGTCTCCTGCGTATACAGCAGCACTACACGGTCTGCCCGCCACAGCGCCTTCGGCAGACAGGTGCCCGGTCCGGAATAATGCCATTCCGCCCATTCAGCCGCATAGCCAAATTGCTGCAGAATATCTGCCAGCCGGCGGAGCAGCTCTGCGTTTTCGCCGCAAATCAGCAGCCTCGGCGCATCTGTGATCGGTTCGGGCATGTCTCGATCCCCCCTCGCTTCATCAGACCCCGCAGTCCCCGTTCATATCGGCATAGACCGAGATGCCCGCAAAGGCTCTGTCGGCATATGCCGCCTCGAGCAGGCTGCGGAGAAAGCTCCGCATTTCCGCGGTATTTTTGCATTTGAGCAGCAGGCGCCAGCGGTATTTGCCGTTCAGCCTGCCGTAGCCCGCCGCTGCCGGTCCCAGCACGCGCAGCGGGAGCTTTAGCTGCTCTGCACGGATGCGTTCGCCGAGCATCGCCAGAAAGCGCTCTGCCGCCGCCTTCACGCGGTCCTCGCGCAGCCCCGAAAAACCGATCACGCACAGATCGCAGACCGGCGGGAACATCAGTGCACGGCGCAGCGTGATCTCCTCGTCGTAGAAGCGGTCATAATCCTGCTGTGCCGCGAGCTGCAGCACATAGTGGTCGGGCATGTTCGTCTGCAGGATCGCGCGCCCGGGACGCTTGCCGCGCCCGCCCCGCCCGACGACCTGCGTCACGAGCGAGAAGGTGCGCTCATAGCTGCGGAAATCGCCGGTGAAGAGCGCCTTGTCGACCGACACCACCCCGACCAGCGTGACATGCGGGAAATCGAGCCCCTTGCCGATCATCTGTGTGCCGCACATGATGTCGTATTCATGCCGCCCGAATGCCGAAAAGCCCGCCTCATAGGCGGTGCGCGTCATCGTCGTGTCCGCGTCCATCCGCAGGATGCGCGCATCGGGGAGCAGACTCTGCAGCGCCTCCTCGAGCTTCTGCGTGCCGAAGCCCATCAGCCGCATGCGGTCGTTGCCGCATTTCGGGCAGGTCTGCGCGGGCGGCTGGATATGCCCGCAGTAGTGGCACATCAGCGAGTTGTTCGCCTTGTGGAAGGTCATCGGCACTGAGCAGTTCGGGCAATAGAGCGGCTCATAGCACTTGGTGCACTGCAGAAGCGTGTGATAGCCGCGGCGGTTCAGCAGCAGAATGCTCTGCTCGCCGCGTTTCAGATTCTCTGCGAGCGCTTCGGAGAGCGCCGTGGAAAACGGCGACAGATTGCCGTTCCCGCGCTCCGCGTTCATGTCGATGATCTCGACCTGCGGCAGCGGCGCCTGATTGTAGCGCTCGGGCATCCGCAGGAGCTGATAGACACCGCGCTGCGCCAGATAGCGGCTCTCGAGCGAGGGCGTTGCCGAGGCGAGCACCAGTGCCGCACTGTGATGCTTTGCACGGGCGCGGGCGACCTCTGCGGCGTGATAGCGCGGAGATTTGTCGGATTTATAGGAATGCTCACCCTCCTCGTCGAGGATGATGAGCCCGATATCGGAAAGCGGCGCGAACACGGCGCTGCGCGTGCCGATCACAATGGAGATCTCGCCGCGGCGGATCAGCTTGTCGGTGTCAAAGCGCTGCGGCATGGTCAGCCCGCTGTGGATCACCGCGACCGCATTGCCGAAGCGCGACTGAAAATAGTGCACGGTCTGCGGCGTCAGCGCGATCTCGGGGATCAGCAGCAGCACCTGCCGCTTTTGCCGGAGCGTCAGCGCGATGAGCTGCTCGAACACGGCGGTCTTGCCGCTGCCGGTGACCCCGTAGAGCAAAAAAGCGCCCGCCTGCCGCGCCGTGATCGTTTCGGCGACGGCATCATAGGCTGCCTGCTGCTGCGGCGTGAGCACGGTGTTCTCCGGCGAGACCGTCGGGACAGCGTCGCGCGGGACCCGGAGCTGCTCCTGCTCAGTCAGCACGGCAATGCCCGCCTTGACGAGATTTTTGATGACAATGCCCGTCACGCCGGCGGCATAGGCGCACTCGCGCTCGGTCAGGCTGCTCTGATCGCGGAGCACGGCGATCACCTGCTGCTGCTTGGGCGTCGGCGAGAAGGCGGTCTCGTGCATGAGAAATTCTGCCGAGAGCTGCACGGTTTTCAGCGTTTTATCTGAAATAAGCTGCTTGCCCTCGGAAACCGCGAGCAGGCAGCCCTTCTCTGTCAGACTGTCGAGGATCCTCTGCTTTTCGGGGTTGCCCTCCGTCTGCAGAATGGCGTCGCGTTCGTGCTTTGTGCCAGCCTGCCTGAGCAGCGTCAGCAGATTGTTCTCCGCCATCGTCAGCGTGACGCCGGGCGGCGGCTCCAGCACGACATAGCGCTCCTCGAGCCGCAGCTGCAGTCCGCCCGGCAGCACCGCACGCACCGCATCATACCATGTGCAGAAGGTGTGCTCGTGCAGCCAGTCGACAAGCAGAAAGAGCTCATCGGTCAGCACCGGTTCTGCATCGAGCAGCGTGACGATCGGCTTGAGCACCCGGTCGCCGGGCGGCTCTTCGGTCACGCGCAGCACCATGCCGATGCGGCGGCGGTTCCCCTTGCCGAAGGGCACCGCGACGCGCATGCCCGGTCGGACCCGCTCGCGCAGAGCACCCCGTGCCGCATAGCTGTAAAGGCGGTCATAACCGAAGGAAGCCGCATCCAGTGCGACCTCCGCAACGGGCTCTGCGTCTGCTGCATACCGAATCGGCTCGGGCATCAGTGCTCGCCGTCGGAATCCGGCATCACGAGCTTGAATTTGCCTGCTGCGAACTCGTCGACAGCGGTCTTGACCGGGTTCTCCTCGAGCACGACGAGCTTCATCGTCTTGTCGTCGAGCCGGACCTTGGTCTCGCCGTTCTGCTTTGCCTTGCGCTCAGCCTCCGCCTTCGCCTTCTCCTTCTCGCGGACATGTGCCTCGGAGATCTCTCTGGCGCGCTTGGCAACGCCGATCACCAGCGAATAGTAGCTCTCATTCTTGGAAATGATCTGATACATGGAAGGTCTTAACATCTTCAATCATCGCTCCTGTCTGTTCAGTATTGAAACGGGTTTTCATGGCTTCCGCACGGAGGATCGCGCCGAAATCGGCGACGGCGTCCTCCAGTGCGTCGTTCAGCAGAATGTAATCGTAGCCGACCGCATAGGGCAGCTCCTCGGCGGCGCGTGCGATGCGCCTTGCAATGACCTCCTCGGTCTCGGTGCCGCGCTTTTTCAGCCGGCGGTAGAGCTCTGCGGCAGAGGGCGGAACGGTGAACACCAGCACCGCCTCGGGACAGCGCCCGCGAATCTGCAGTGCGCCCTGCACCTCGATCTCGAGGATGACGTGCTTGCCCTCGCTGCGCAGCCGCTCGACCTCTGCGCGCAGCGTGCCGTAATAATTGCCGCAGTATTCCGCGTGCTCGAGCAGCTCGTCTGCCGCGACCCTGCGCTCAAATTCCGCGCGGTCGAGGAAGTGGTAATGCACGCCGTTCTCCTCGCCCTCACGCGGCGCACGGGTCGTCGCGGAGACCGACACGGCGCAGTCGCCGCGGGCGAGCATCTCCTTCACCAGTGTGCCCTTGCCGCACCCCGAGGGTCCGGAGAGCACGATCAGCAGTCCCTTACGCTTCATCGTCTTCCTCCTCTGCCGCCTGTGCGGGCTGTCCGGCAAGCCGCGCCGCGATGGTCTCGGGCTGGATCGCCGACAGGATCACATGGTCGCTGTCCATCACAATCACCGCTCTGGTGCGCCGCCCGTAGGTCGCGTCGATCAGTCTGCCGCGGTCTCGGGCATCCTGCACGATGCGCTTGATCGGTGCGGAATCCGGGCTTACGATGGTGATGAGCCGCGCCGATGAGATCATATTGCCGAAGCCGATATTGATCAGCCGCATGCCGCTGCCCCCCTTCATTCGATATTCTGAATCTGCTCGCGGATCTTTTCGATCTCGGATTTCATATCCACGACCAGCCGCGTGATCTTCAGCTCCTGTGCCTTCGAGCCGATCGTGTTGACCTCGCGGTTCATCTCCTGCACGAGGAAATCGAGCTTGCGCCCGACCGGCTCGGCGGCGGCAAGCAGCTCGCGGAACTGTGCGATATGGCTGTGCAGGCGGACGGTCTCCTCGTCGATCGCGGTTTTCTCGGCGAAGATCGCGGTCTCGGTGAGGATGCGCTGCTGGTCGATCTGCGTGTCGGCGAGCAGCTCCTGCAGCTTTGCGAACAGTCTGGCACGGTAGCTTTCGGCGACGCTCGGCTCGATCTCCTCGATCTGTACGAGCATCTTCTCGAGCCCGTCGAGCTTTGCCAGCAGATCGGCTGCCAGACGCTCGCCCTCAGTCTGCCGCATGGCGATGAACGACTGCAGCGCCTCGGCGGCGGCATCGGAGACGACCGCCCAGACCTGCTCCTCGTCGTCCTGCTCCTTCGTCACGGTGAAGAGATCGGGCAGGCGCAGCAGCGCGCTCAGGCGGATATCGTCCTCGAGCCAGAGGCTGCCGCCCTCGCCGAGCTGCTCGTTCAGCGCACGGAGCGCATTGACATAGCCCTCTGCAACTGCACGGTTGACGGCGATCTGCGCGTCCCTGCCGTCGGGGCGGGTGATCGTCACCGCGACCTCGACCTTGCCGCGCGCGACCTGCCCGTTGAGGAGGCGCTTGAGCTTTTCCTCGAGATACATGCAGGTGCGGGGCAGACGGGCGGAAAATTCGTAGTATCTGTGATTGACCGCGCGAATCTCGACAAGCACGTCGCGTCCGTCGGCAAGGCGCTGTGCTCTGCCGTAACCGGTCATGCTTTTCGGCATAGTGATTTCCCTCTGCTTTCATTTGTGATACGGATCGCAGACATTGCATAATCCATCACTTTAGTATACCATATCAGCGCAGAAAAATCAAGCTGTTTCCGGCAGAATTTTGCAGCAAACGGCAGCACGGCCGATCCCGGAGGAACGACCGTGCTGCCGTGCTGATTAAGAAAGGAGTGTGAATATGTCGGATTACTGGTTGCCCAGCTCAGCGTACTCTTTGATGCCTGCGAGGTACTCAAGCAGAGCGGTGAGGTCAGCTGCCTCGAGGATCTGCGCATCGGCGGACTTGCTCTTATCCCAGTCGCACTGTGCATTCAGCTTGCCCTGTGCGGAGACAACAGCTTCCTTGTCCTCAGCGAGGAGACGTGCGAGCAGAACTGCGTCAGCGACGTTGACCTTCTCAGCCAGCTTTGCTTCGGTCGAGCAGTCGACGTTGCCCCACTCACCCTCGAGCTCCGGATCATTGCCCGGCTCTGCGTCGGTCGGTCTCAGCTCCGGATAGAGCTCGTACATGGTGCCCAGACCCATCAGGACGTCAGAGACGTGCCAGAATCTGTGGTAGACCAGATCGACGGAAGCGACGTTGGTGAACTCCTTGCAGTCAACGGAGTTGTTCTTGCCGTAGCCGTTGTCGGTATCCTCGATCATCTTTGCGCCGTTCGCGACGTCAGCATCGTATGCCTTCTTCAGTGCATCGTAGCCTTCGAGATCCTCGTACATCGGGCGGATATCGATGAACTTCGCACCGTGCTCAACGGTGTAGCCATACGGATACTTGCCGGAGTTGCCGGACGGGATATAGACCTCCTGTCCGAAGACACGAGCCAGCGAGCCGTTGTGGTCGACTCTGGAGACGCCGTAGTTGTCGCGGCCGATGCTCCAGATTCTGTCGAGCAGCTGCTGTGCGGTGTAAAGTGCGTTCTCCTCCAGCTTGGAGCCCTTCTCCGCAGTGGTGCCGGACGGCTTGACGCCCTTTGCCTTTGCGTAGTAGATCAGCGTATTCGCGAGAGATGCTGCGCAGCCGAAGTCGGTGTTGCCCTCGCCGCCAACCTCTGCCTTCAGACCCTTGTTGGATCCCTCAGAGTAGGACGTGCCCCAGCTGTCAGGAGCACCGCTCCACTTGATGTTGGAAACGACGCTGTAGTCGCCGTCATCGGTGAACTTCGTGGTCGAGACGAAGAAGTCGACCCACTTGTCGAGCACGGTCTCCAGTGCCTTCTCGAGGCTCAGGCCGCCCGGCTTGACGCTGGACTTATCGCCCTGCTTGACGAGATAGTAGAGCTCTGCCAGACGCTGGGTTGCCCAGAACTGGTTACCGGTCCAGCCGTTGGAGCCCGGGTCTGCGTAGACAGGGTGCTCGATGTATGCCATCTTATAGAAGGTCGGCACGCCGGACGGATAGGTCTCGTACTTGCCGTTCCAGCTGTTGGTGCATCCGCCTGCGAACGGCCCTTCCGGAGCCTGCAGCCACAGATACATCTCGATCTGACGCTGCAGCGAGGTGGTGTAATCCTTCTCAGCGCTGGAGGACTTCATGCCTGCCTTCAGGTCGGTATCGTAGAGCAGCTCATAAGCTGCCAGCGGGTTCTGATAGAACTGATGCGAGTGCGAGCAGCCGATCTGCCATGCCCATGTGCCGTCAGCAGCGCCGCCCCATGCGGTGTACCAGCTCATCAGGAAGTGCTGACCCTGCAGGCCGCCGCCGCTGGCGTCTGCCTCGTAGCTCTGGCAGCCGATTTCCTTGTAGTACTTGTCGAACATGTCGTTGCGGCAGAAATCACCCATCATACCTGCCTTGGAGGAGACGGAGGAATCGCCGACGCCCCAGCGGTTTGCAGCTGCGACTGCCTGGATTGCACGGTCTTCTGCGTCAGGAGCGTTCGTGTAGGACCAGGACTTTGCAGTGCTCTGCTGGAATGCGAACTTCATGCCCTGCGTGCTGTTGCCGTATTCGAGGTTCTCGATCGCCGGATGCGGAACGGTCTCGAAGCAGGACTCCTGGTCGCCGCGCTGGAAGGTGTTGATGAAGGTGAACTTGCCTGCGGTGCCGCGGGCGGAACCGCTGAAGCCATACCAGTCATCGACGTCTGCGAGCCAGTGCATCAGATACTCGCCGCCCTGGCTGGAGTAGTTGGTGGAGAAATCCTTCTGGATCGGGTTGATACCGACATTCTGCTGGTTGCCCTCAGACGGATAGTTCTCCGGTCCTTCCGGCCACTCCTTGGCGGTCTGGGCGGAAAGCCCGCCGCTGCTGGACTTCTCGAAGAAGCCCTTCTGCTGGCTGGAATCCGGGATCATCGCTTCGAGCGTCTTCCAAGCCTTTGCGAGGTCGGAGGTCGCGGTGACGCCGTCGATCTTGCCGGCTTCCTTCTTGGTGATGTTGTCGTTCATCGCTGCGATCCAGACGATGTAGGACATTGCCTCAGACGTGGTCTCGTGACCGTAGTCCGGTGCCTCGCAGATCAGCTCCTCGATGGAGTGATACGGGATACCGAAGCCGCCCGAAGCGGTATTGGTCTTGCTGAGATAGCCGTTGTCCTGACCTTTGACGATGACATCGTCATACAGGGACAGGAAACGTGCTGCGTAGGTTTCTGTGCCGTACACATCGTCCTTGGTTCTAGCCGCCCAAGAGCCGACACCGTCAGCGGATGCGACGGTCGTCATCAGCGCAGAAGCCGACATTGCTGCTGCAACAACAGCTGCGAGAATCGCTCTGTTCTTCTTGAATTGCATTCTTTTTTCCCCTCTCGTTGAATATAGATGTTCGACTTCCTGAATGCACGGTTCTGACTGCCCGCGGAAGCCGCCCGGGCTGCGCATATCTGATTGTTCGGAACGGACGGCGGGGCGGTTACCGTGCATGACCCCATGTCCGCACTTTCTGCTCGGGTGTGCCGCTTCACACCTGCGTGTTGGGCAGCCGCAGACGCTCTGCGTGCGCTGCACCGTTCCCTGTTCGCTGCGGGTACAGACAGACGGTTCGGCATCCGTTGCAGACCGCTGCCTTCAGCAACAGGCAATGACACAGTTAGGCACCTTCACAGATTCCTGTTCTCATTATAGTGAATTTCCGGGACTTTGTCAAGCGTTTGCACGGATTCTCTCGAACGCGCACCTGTTTTTTGGCAGCTTATACAAATCACCTGTTCGGTTTTTGTGCATTCTGTCCTATCGTCAACTTTTATGTGCAATCGTGCACTGCACCTTTTCACAGCCGCCGCACTGTTTTTCAGAAGCCGCACACAAAACCGACACATCCGCGCGCTATAATCAGCATCATGGGACAGTGTGTACGTTCAGACTGCCGTTCACGGCTTATCTATGCTGTGTTCATATCCCGTTCACAAAAATCTGCAATAATAAAAAGGTATCTGTCTCATGATGAAAGGGGCTTGCCGCATATATGGTTGAAATCAAAAATCTCACGAAATTCTACGGCGCGCACCCGGCAGTGCAGGATATCTCCTTCACGGTCGGCGACCGCGAGGTGCTGGGCTTTCTGGGTCCCAACGGCGCCGGAAAATCCACGACGATGAACATGATCACGGGCTGTCTGCCCTCGAGCGCGGGCACCGTGCTCGTCGACGGCTATGACATCGAAAAGCAGCCGCTGGAGGTCAAGCGCAGGATCGGCTATCTGCCCGAGCTGCCCCCGGTCTATCCGGACATGCGCGTGCGCGAATACCTGACCTTTGCCGCCGGGCTCAAGGGCGTGCCGCGCCCCGACCGCAAAAAGCAGGTCGAGCGCGCGATGGAGCGCCTCTCGATCACCGATGTGCAGAAGCGCGTCATCGGCAATCTCTCGAAGGGCTACCGCCAGAGAGTCGGCTTTGCGCAGGCGCTGCTCGGCGACCCGAAATTCCTGATCCTCGACGAGCCGACGGTCGGTCTGGACCCCAAGCAGGTCATGGAGGTGCGCGGGCTCATCCGCGATCTCGCAAAGGAGCATACTATTATATTCTCCACGCACATCCTCGCGGAGGTCACCGCCGTCTGTGAGCGCGTCGTCATCATCAGCAAGGGGCAGATCCGCGCAGTCGACACGATCGCAAATCTCGAGCGCTCTGTCTCTGCCGACACCGTGCTCAAGCTCCGCGTCGAGGGCGAGCTGACCAAGGTCACCCGCCTGATTCAGGGCATTGAGGGCGTGAAGGAGATCCGCGAGGCGGAGATCGAATCCGACGGCATCAACATCTTCACGGTCGCGCTCGAATCCGAGGAGGTCCGCAAGGCGATCGTCACGACGCTGGTCTCCAACGACTGCATGGTGCTCGAGATCAACACGCTGCACGCGAATCTCGAGGAGGTCTTCGTGCGGCTGACGGCTCCGACCAGGACGCAGACCCGCGAGGAGGCGTTCGAGGAGCTCGGCAGAAAGCTCGAGGCAGACCGCGCGGCGGAGCTCGCCGAAGAAAATGACCGTGACGGCGGAGAGGAGGCGGATTCCTGATGTTTTCGCTCTATAAAAAAGAAGTGCAGTCCTATTTCTATTCCCCCTTTGCATACATCGTCAGCGCATTGTTTCTGCTGGTGTTCTCGCTGAGCTTCTTCTACATCGTCTCGACAATGAAGGACTCGACCGTGCGCTTTTCATTCGCATCGGTCTTCTATGACAACTTCTTCTATTTCATCTTCATGATCCCGCTGCTGACGATGCGCACCTTCGCAGAGGAGCGCAAGTCGCACACCGAGACGCTCTGGCTCTCGGCACCGATTACCGTGCCGCAGGTCGTCATCGCGAAGTTTCTCGCAGTCGCGACCGTGTATCTGCTGATGTGCGCGCTGTCGCTGGTCTTTCCGCTGATCGCGTGGATCAAGGGCTCGGTCATCGTCTCCGGTCTGATCTGCGGCTATGCGGGCTTCTTCTTCTGGGGGCTCGTGTGCATCGCGGTCGGCATCCTCTGCTCGGCGCTGACCGACAGCCCGATCCTCGCGGCAGTGCTCGGCGAGGCGGCGATGATCGTCCTGCTGTTCATTGATATCATCTCCAGAACCGAGTTTGCAAAGGCGAATCTGACGCTCTACAACATTCTGGCGTGGTTCTCGCTGCAAAACCGCTTCGCCGGCTTTGCACAGGGCTTCTTCAGCGTCGCCGATCTGGTCTACTTCATCACGATCTCGCTCGTCGTGCTGGTCTGGACGGTCATCGTGATCGAAAAGCGCCGCTGGAGCCGCGGCTGATGTGACGGGAGGAACACGAATATGAAAACATCTGTCACATCCAAGAATCAGAAATACACGGCGCTGGCATGGGCGCTCGCGCTGCTCGTGCTCGCCGTCGCGATCCCGGTCAACCTGATCGCCGACCGCCTCAACATCAATTTCGACATGACCCCGAACAGCATGTATTCGCTGACGGAAACGACCGAGAATTATCTGACAAAGCTCGATGAGCAGGGCATCGTCGTCGATGTCTACTTCCTCAATGAGCTCGTGAAGCTCGAGAGCGATACCAGCGTGCTCGACCTCTACGAGACGCTCATGAAATACGACGCGCACGAATCCTTTAACCTGATCTCCTTCGACCCGGACACCAATCCGCAGCTCAGCGATAAGCTCAATCCCGAAGGCGTGTTCAACCTGAAAAAGAACGACTTCTTCTTTGTCTACGGCAGCAACGTCAAGCGCGTGCAGAGCGGCATGATCTACACACAGGAGATCACGCAGGCTGCCGACGGCACCGAGACGGTTTCCCGCGAGGAATTCCGCGCAGAGCCGCTCCTCACCGGCGCGCTGATGTCCGTTGTCGAGGGCATCGAGACGACCGTGTATTTCCTCGAGGGGCACGGCGAGCACCCGATGAGCGATTTCACGACACTCACGCGCAACCTGCAGAATGTCAACTACGGCTGCCAGACGCTCAACCTGATCAACGCCGAGCGTGTCCCGGAGGACTGCGGCGCACTGGTGATCGCCGGTCCGACGTATGACATCACCGACGAGGAACTCACAAAGCTCAATGCCTACGCGAAAACGGGCGGCAGCGTCATGCTGCTGATGACCCCGAACAAAGACAAAATAAGCTACACGAACATCTCGACGTTCATGTCGAGCTTCTGCGTCGCGATGGACTACGACCGCGTCTACGAGAGCGACACTGCCCGGCACAAATCCGGCGACCCCTATACCTTCCAGTGCGATCTGGTCCCGTCCGCCGCCGAGACCGATGACGACCTGACCGGCGCGCTGATGAGCGGCGAGAACGGCGGTCTGCTGACCTATATGCCTGCCTCGCGCACGCTGAGCAAGGTCTTCGGCACCAATTACGGCACCTGCCAGATCGACACGCTGATCACCGCGCAGGCGACCGCCGTCGCGGAGCCCTACGGCGGCACCGTGCAGGATTTCGAGGAGATCACCGGCACCGAGCTGACCCTCGCGCTCTACTCCAAGGACACGCTGCGCAGCGACGCCAAGCTGATGGTGTTCGGCTCGGCAGAATTCCTCACCGACGAAGCCACCGCCAGCGGCAGCTTCTTCATCATCCCGACCTATCTGTTCACATCCGGCATCTCGTGGATGCAGTCCAGCGATATCGACGCCAACATCGCAAATAAGGAACGCTCCTACGACACACTGCAGGTCGGCAGCAGCCGCGAGGGCTATGTCCTGATCGCAATCTACATCGCCATCCCGATTCTGATCGCCGCGATCGGCGTGGTGGTCTGGCTGAGGAGGAAGGACGCATGAAGCAGCTTCGCTGGATCATCATACTCGCTGCGGCGGCGATCGCGCTCACGGTCGTGTTCATCGTCGTCGACCGCAGCGCACAGGAGAAAAAGCACCAGTCCGAGGTCGGCAAGGCAAAGGTGC
>JAEEGL012993356.1_pt1 | contig 28253 bp, 21 predicted proteins | sample 9134231 | NCBI WGS metagenome assembly JAEEGL01 (sample SAMN16246548, study PRJNA631951) | gut metagenome | biome: gut microbiome; feature: rumen; material: fiber-attached | host: Bos | place: Iran: Karaj | collected 2018-10
TATTAAGCCTGTAATGCATATGGATGATCCGGGACATCTTATTCCGATGCTTAAAGTAAAAGGCCGCAAGGCTTCGATCGAAAAACTTGCCGATAAATACGGAGAACTCAGTATCGATCCAAAAGGCGGTACGGTTTTTATCTCTCACGGCGACTGCATCGACGACGCTAATGCTCTCGCTGATATCCTTCAGGAGCGCTACGGCGTTAAGGTCGCTCTGATCTCATACGTAGGACTTGTTATAGGTGCTCATTCTGGCCCCGGAACGCTGGCACTCTTCTTCCTTGGTAAAGAAAGATAAAATTGTATAATTCAAAAGCGGAGGCTTTGATATATGAATTATAAAAACGAAACACGTCTAAACGGCGAAATATACGGATGGATGCTTAGATGTGCAGAACTTGAGCTAAAGATCCATATTAAGGACGTCAATGACCTGAACGTTTTTCCTGTGCCGGACGGTGACACAGGCGACAATATGTGGAAAACGATCAACGGCGGTGTAAGAGCGCTTCAGACGTGCAAGACCGAAGGTCTTCCCGATGCGGTCGTGACTTCAAGCAAGGGTATGCTTATGGAGGCGAGGGGTAATTCCGGCGTCATCCTTTCTCAATTTTTTAAAGGAATAACTGACGTTCTTTCGGGATATGACACTGCCGGGGCAGAGCAGCTTATCGAAGCGATCAAAAACGGCGTGCGTCATTCTTACGCATCAGTCCTTAATCCAACCGAGGGAACGATCCTGACCGTTGCGAGAGAATCAGCTGAACATGCAGAAAAAAACGTAAAAAAAGACGCGACGTTGTCCGAACTGTTTACTCAGTTGATGATCGGTATGAAAAACTCGCTTAAGCGTACGCCTGAACTTCTTCCTGTCCTCAAGCAGGCAGGAGTCATCGACAGCGGCGGAGCGGGGCTTTATTATATTGCTGCCGGGTTTGCCAGAGCATTGAATGATGAAGTGGAGCGTACTAACGAAGTATATGGCACTCAAGCAAAAACAGTTGACAGCTCGGATGATCATAATATTCATTCCGACAGTGTTAATATTGACCTCTTTACAGCTGATGACGTGATGGATTACGGCTACTGCACCGAACTCCTCATCCGCCTTCAGAACAGCAAAACAGACGTTGCATCATTTGACGATGAGGCGATTAAAAAATATCTGTCAGGCGAAGGCGATTCCATCGTATATTTCCGCTCCGATTCGCTCGTGAAGCTTCACGTTCACACTTTCCATCCCGAAAAAATTCTCGATTATATGCATTCCTTTGGTGAATTTCTGAAGGTAAAGATCGAAAATATGACACTTGAGCATACCGATAAGAATTCATCCGAGGAGCTGATCGAGCTCGCTTCCGTTAACCAGAACTCCGCGCCTGAAGCAGATTTTAGTTCGGCGTCAAATTCAAATACCGAACGAAAACATTTTGGTATTGTTGCAGTTTGTACCGGAGAAGGGTTCAGCGAGATCTTCAAGACGATGGGCTGCGATGCTCTCGTCGCAGGAGGTCAATCTCTCAATCCTTCTGCGCAGGATTTTATCGATTCATTCAAAACCGTAAATGCAAATCACATAATTGTTTTCCCGAATAATAAAAATATAATCATGGCTGCCCGTCAAGCAGCAGAACTTTACACCGATGCCGTGGTACACGTTATCGAAACGTCTGATCCGGGACTTGGTTATGTGGGACTTTCTGCCGTATATCCTGATGAAACAGATATTGACGTCATAATTTCAGCGATAAACGAGGCTGTTTCGTTGTCCTGCTCGGGAGCTGTTTCCACCGCGGTAAAGAGCGGCAGCTTCGACGGTATAGAAGTAACAGAAGGTGACTACATCGGATTCGTAGGGAAGAAGATCATCTCATCAAGGCGTGACGTTATCGATGCTGCAATGCTTCTTTCAGATCATCTTCTCGGATCATCCGGGACTAGCAGCGTTCTAACTTGCTTCTGCGGCCGTGATTCCGATCCAGCCGACAATGCATCTTTGGAGAAAATGATATCTGAAAAATATCCTGACACAGAAGTGTTCTTCGCGGCAGGCGGCCAGGACGTATATTCGTACATATTCGTAGTAGACTGATCTGACCGCTAATAAAGAGGCCTATACGTGCTATAACGTCGGTCAGACGAGCAGCATTATTTCGGAACTTCTGAGATAATTATCTGAAACAAGATCGTTTAATGAAAAAGCAGTATTTTGAAGAAGACGGAGCCATTCATCTCCGTCTTTAATATTTAAAGACCGGTTTACTTTTAATCCGTATTTTTCTGCACACAGAGTCAATATCCTGCCTGTTATCTCGGACATAGTTTCGTCGTACGGCGTGTATGATGAACCGTTCGCGCCCGTATCGCTGCCGATAGCATCATTTAAAGAATGATCAAGAAGTTCCTCGATCTTTTCACCGATCACCGCAGCTTCGCCGCCGATCTCACGCAGTCCTTTAAATATCCATTTCACGTACGGAACGTACCTTCCGCTTAGGATATAGACGCACCTGGCGGCTTCACGTGCAAATTCAGCCAGGTAAAGCCCTACGGCACCTTTTTCGCCCCTTTTGTACATTCTGGGGACGTTGTACCACCCGTCCTGCGAAAGCGCAAATAAAAGCCCGCTAAGCCTCTTTTTTTTGATATCATCCGGCATAGAGAGTAAAGAATCACGAACAGATGAAAAAAGGCCGTAATTATCAGCAAATACTTTTCCGTTAACTGCTTCACACAGGCGCTCTTCCGAAATTTCAGTCCAGGAGGCAACGTCCTTGGGAACGCTTCCTTCCGGAATATAACGCGAATAAAATTCATTGACACCGATCACACCACGGCGCTTAAAACCACCGTACGGATCGAATTTCGGCCTCGAAAACCCCATATATTCAGACGGAAGCTTCGAATAAGCTCGCTCGAGCGCGAAAACCTGTCTCGAACTTAATTTGTCCTCAGGGTAAAAAATACAAAAATCCGGACCGAAATCATGATCATACGAAAAACTGTCGTCAAACCCGTAACACTCTGACCCCGGGCCTGCGATACCGAAACACAGAAAGGGAAGGACGTCAGGAAACTGATCCTCAAAAACGCTCTTCCCGAATTCTATATAATACCTCTCAGACAGTTCTATACCGTTCATTTATCGCTTCCGCTTCTTTTTCAAGCTGTTGTTTATAAAGAAAAAACCCGTAATAGCCGAATACAGGGGCGCATTTTTCACAAACGAACGCATAATACGCATCTCTTGGCACAGTCTGATCAGATATCAGACCGTAAGCTTTTTCGATGAAAAGGTCGATCTTATCGGTGTTGTCAATACCATCTGTCACGTCTTCGGAGCGGTCGGATATCTCAGTCTCAAGGTCGCAGAGGTTTAGATACGTTATCGCGCGGTCAAGAGCCGTGGCGATCCCTTCGCCGTCCTGTATCCTAATAGCGTTTTCATAACAATTCCTGGCTTCTTCGAACCTGCCGACATCAGCAAGCGCAAGCCCCATATTGTTATACAATCCCGCAAATCTTAAATCATCCGCATCCAGCTGAGCCTTGTATACGGAAAAACACTGCTCGTAAAGCGTTATTGCGCGTTCAGGCTCTCCGAAAGATTTAAAAACCGTAGCTGCGTTAAGAAGGGTGGTAGCATAAAAAACAGTGTCGCGGCCGATCTCATCGCCGGGATATTCCACGGCGTTAAAAGCATACTCTTTAGCCTCATCGCCGCGTCCCTGCTTACGCATGAAACCCATCAGTTCATTCAGCACGGTAAGACGGGCGGCAGCGTCACCCGAAGCTTCAGCTTCACGAAGCCAGTATTTCAGATGACGTTCCGCCTCATCGTATTTCTTAGCGGCCAGGCAGCTGTCGAGTTTATCAAGCACGCGTCTGACCGGAACGCTTCCGGAACCTGCAAAACCGGAACGATTATCAGGAAAACCGCCGCCGATCATCAATCATCATACCTGAGCTTGTCACGCTTTTTCTTACGGATAACGAAGAATACGATTACACCTACGATCAGCACTGCGATAACGATGTACAGCCAGGTAAGATTAACGCCGGTGTTTTCATTGTCACCGGTAAGACGGAACGTCTCCCACGCGGTGTTGTAATGATCCATAACGGACTGATCGAGAGCGATAAACTCCTTGGTGTTTGAAAGCGTTTCATCAGAGGGATTGTAAACGTCGCTGTCAATATAACCCTCTCCGAGCTCGGCCATAGCTTCCGTCTGAGGAGTCGAATAACCGATGTATTCAGCGTTCTTGGCGGCAATATCCGTCCTCGACATAAAGTCAATAAACAGATACGCGCCTTCGGTATTCTTCGAAACGGTAGGAATGACCATACAGTCGATCCACTTGTTGGAACCTTCCTTCGGAATGACGTACTCAAGATCATGATCGCTTTCATCGATTATTGCGTAAGCATCGCCTGAATAATGGACGCACATAGCGTAATTTCCCCTGATCATGGGATCCTTGATATCATCCATACCGTACAGAGCTACCAGCTTCTTCTGCTCTTCGAGAAGTTTTCCGGCAGCGGCGATCTTTTCGGGGTCGGTGCAGTTGATCTCGTCAAGGCCGTACAGTTTTATAAGCGCGATAGCCATGGAATCTCTGATAGAATCGAGCATTATGATTGAATCTTTATATTTTTCGTCCCAGAGATCGTCCCAGCTGTCGATGACGTCATCGCCGGTCTTTTCTTTGTTATAAATGATCCCGAGCGTTCCCCACATATACGGAACGGTATATTCATTCTGAGGATCAAACGTGGTGTTTTTAAGCTCGTTTCTGATCTTCCCGTAGTTCGTGATCTTGCTAAGGTCGATCTTCTGAAGTCTGTTTTCGTTGATAAGGCGCGATACCATGTAATCAGACGGGATAAGTACGTCGTAAGGCGTATTCGTGCTGACGAGCTTCTGGTACATCGTTTCGTTCGTATCGAACGTATCGTATATTACTTTATATTGCGGATATTCTTTTTCGAACTCTTTTATCGTGCCGGGGTCAATGTAGTCGCCCCAGTTGAACACGAATAATTTCTGTTTCGAGCTGCATCCCGTAAGTCCGGCGAGCAGGCCGAAGATCATAACGGCGGTCAATGCAAGGCAGGCGATCCTGCATACCGTTTTTCCTACGCGTCCTTTTGCGTATCTTTCAGAATGGTTCATGGTGGTAATCCTCCTTTATGTATCTGTCATGTGTAAGCGATTAAATGAAATCTGATCCGTCATTGTCCGGGATCCGGCTGTCCTATTTCTGCTCTCCTTTATTTTTACGCGACGGCATGAAATTCACCACGACCAGGATCAGAAATACCGCGATGAACAGGATGGTCGACAGCGCGTTGACTGCCAGCGGGATTGATCTCTTCGTCATGGAGTTTATGCAGACCGAAAGCGTCATAAAGTCCGAACCCGATGTGAAGTAGCTGATGATGAAATCGTCCAGCGAAAGCGTAAACGCTAAAAGCGCTCCGGAAATAACTCCGGGAAGGATCTCCGGAAGAACGACTTTCCTGAATGCGAGAGCGGGGGAAGCTCCGAGGTCGAGGGCCGCTTCGTACGTGCTCTTATTAAGCTGTCTGATCTTCGGGAGCACTGACATCGTTACGTACGGAACGTTGAACATGACGTGCGCGATCAGCAGAGTAAAGAATCCGAGCGGTATCGAAATGAACACGAAGAACAGCATCAGCGATATACCGGTGACGATGTCCGCGTTCAGCATCGGGATATTCAATGATTTAAGCACGACGTTTTTCTTGAACGGAGATAATCTGGCTATCACGAATGCGGCGTACGTGCCCAGAAGCGTTGACACCACAGATGCGATCGAGGCAACGATAAGTGTGTTTCTTAAAGCTCCTAAAAGTTCAGCCTGATCGGCGAGCTCGCGGTAATGTATGAGTGAAACGCCTGAAAATACAGCGCGTGTCGCACCCGAGTTGAATGAGAAAAGGATCAGCATCGCGATCGGCGCATACAGAAATACCATAACGAGTATGACGTAAATTATTTTGAATACGATAGTTTTATCTTTCATAACGTCATACCTCCCGCGGATTCGTCATCTTTATCGATCAGGTTGAATATCGACATGCTGATAAATACAAGTATCATCAGGATAAACGAAAGTGCGCCGCCGTCGGGGTCAACGCCTTCCGCCGAAGCTCCTGAGATGAATTTATATTCGATCAGTTTACCGATCGTCCACACGTTGTTGTTCATCAGCTGGGGGATAACGAACGTTGTCACACACGGCACGAAAACCATCGTGATGCCTGATACTACGCCCGGGATCGAGAGAGGCAGGATGACGCCTTTAAACACGTGGAAAGAATTCCCGCCCAGATCCTGCGCAGCTTCGATCAGATTTTTATCGATCTTCATCATCGAAGTGTATATCGGAAGAACCAGGAAAGGAAGGAAGTTGTAGACCATGCCTATTATTATGGCGGCTTCGGTGCCTTTTAGCATAAATCCTCCGGACAGCTTCGTGATAATTCCTTCCTCATCGATCAGCGACAGCATTGCGTACGTCCTGATAATGAAATTCATCCACATCGGCAGGAGAAGGAGCACGGAAAGGAAACTGCGTGCTCTTTCGTTTAAGCGGGATAAAATATAGGCAAGGGGGTATCCGAGGATCAGACAGATCACGGTGGAGATAAGCGCATATTTAAGCGCTCTTAACAGTGACTGTATGTACAGAGGCTCAGTTACCGCATTTTTCAGGTGGACGAGCGTGAAATGCACTCCGTCCGGCCTGAATTCGAATACCGCGTATACGAGTATCATAATAAGGGGTACGATGGTGAACATCAGTATCCAGACGTACAGCGGTATGTTTTTCAGCGCTTTAGTTACCCTGGTCATCGATTTCCACGACCTCCTCACGTTTACGGATACGGATCGATTCCTCCGGAATGTGTAGATAAACGGTCTGGCCGATCTTGACCTTGTCGTACGTGTGGACAAGTATAGAAAGATCGCCGCATTTAACTGTTATTTCGTAATCGTCTCCTTTATATCTGAACGTCTCGACTTCTCCCGTAAGGATATTGTCACCGTCGTCAGGCTCTTTTTCGGGTTCTTTGGTTATGATATCGATATCCTGCGGGAGGATGTAAACGTTGACCGTCTCTTCATCATCGAACTCATCCGCATTGGCGTTTCCCGGCTTGTATCTGACGTTGACCGGTCCGATATCGACCATATTGTCCTCGAGCACCCATCCTGTTAGGATATTGTACGGTATTTTCATTATCTGGATGTCGAACGGTTTGATGATCATTCCTATTTCCGTTTCGGGCTCGGTCATTTCGGTGCTGTGGATCTTCCACTTAAATCCGTCGGGGGAGGCAACGATCATTTCGTAATGCACGCCTTTAAACAGAGTCGAGATCACCGTTCCGGTGAGCATGCCTTCCGCGGGGGCAACGACTTTTATATCCTCGGGTCGAACGACGACGTCGACGTCTTCGTCTTTTTCGAATCCCTGGTCTGCGCATTCGAATTTACGCCCGGCAAATTCGCACAGGAAATCTTTTATCATCACGCCGGACAATATATTGCTGTCTCCTATGAACCGTGCGACGAAAGCGTTCTTGGGTTCGTTGTAAATATCTGTAGGTTTGCCGATCTGCTGAATGACGCCCTGGTTCATGACCACGATCGTATCGGACATCGTAAGAGCTTCTTCCTGATCATGCGTAACGTAAATGAACGTGATCCCGGTCTTCTTCTGAAGAGCCTTTAATTCGACCTGCATCTCTTTTCTGAGTTTGAGGTCAAGGGCACCGAGTGGTTCGTCGAGCAGCAGTACTTCAGGCTCGTTAACGATAGCTCTGGCGATGGCGATCCTCTGCTGCTGGCCGCCGGACAATGAATCCGGTTTTCTTCTTTCGAATCCGGACAGTTCGACAAGTTCGAGCGCAGCCTTTACCTTCTTTTTGATCTCCGATTCCGACAGCTTTTTGATCTTCAGTCCGAACGCGATATTCTCGTAAATATTCATGTTAGGGAACAGTGAATATTTCTGGAACACAGTATTTACCTTGCGTTTGTGCGGAGGGAGGTCTGTAATGTCTTCACCGTTGAAAAGCACTTTTCCTGAATCCGGCTTTTCAAAGCCGCTGATGATCCTGAGAGTGGTGGTCTTTCCGCATCCCGACGGCCCTAAAAGCGTTAAAAATTCGTTCTCTTTTATATAAAGCGACAAATCTTTTATTACCTCGGTGTCACCGTAGCTTTTGGTGATATTTAGTAGATCGATAATGTGGTCTGACATTTTTCTTCCTCCTGGTTCTGTTTTCGGATGATCTGTATCAGAAGCTCGGCGGGGTAGATACCCATAACACGCTCGCGCTCTGTTTGCTTTTATTCTCGATATAGTGTTCTTTATCCGGGCTGTAGTAGAAGCATTCGCCTTTCTTTACTTTGAATCTTTCGTCACCTTTATGAACGGTTACGGTTCCTGAAAGCACGTAACCGAATTCCTCTCCGCTGTGAGGTTCTTCTTTTACAGAAGTACCTCCCGGGGCGAGGTCGATAATTATCGGCTCCATATCGTTTTTCTGGGAGTTCGGGACGATCCACGTTATTTTATGTCCGAGTCCTTCGTCTTCGTTTTCGAAATAGTCGTCAGGTGTAAAAACGATTTTTTCGGCAGGTTTTTCGTTGAAGAAGGTCTGTATATCGGTGCCGAGACATTCGAGGATATCCATAAGAGTGGCAATAGAAGGGGATGTCTGGTCTCCTTCGACCTGTGAGATAAAGCCTTTGGACAATTCACAGCGGTTCGCAAGTTCTTCCTGTGTCAGTCCGTTGGTGATGCGAAGATCCCTGAGTCTTTTTCCTAAAGCAAGAGTATTCATGTCCATCCCACCTTCCGCAGATTCAGTAAACTTAAAGTTTAGAATTTCTAAACTTCAGTGCGTATTGTAGCACAGTTTTGAATGTTGTCAATAGGTTTTTTCAGGGCTTTTTTTCCGTGAGCGTAGGATCACGCGTAGTGCCCGGCTTTTGCGGCAAATTTTACCAGGCGGAGCATATCGTTCGACATCATTCCTCTAAGGCCTGTGTCGTACATCATTTTCCAGACTTCTTCAACGTCGCTGCCGTCTCTGTCGATGGTCCATGCTCCGAAGAACGTGTCAGGATGGGCTTTAGTAAGCGCTTTTATAGTCTTGTTGGTTTCTTTGTCCCCGGCGACGAACGCGCCGTTCACGATCACTCCGGAGTTTGTCAGCGAGCCTTTTTCCAGCGTTTCGGCATACTTCGACGCGGTGCCGAGTTCCGTCCAGCCGCGCAGGAAAAAGTACATCTTGCGGCCGTACGTGTCGTAAATAAACTGCTGGATCCTGAGGGCTTCATCTGCGTCCAGCGTGCCTTCTTCAGTATCGTCGATCGTACCGTACGCAATAAATACAGATTCGAAATTGTCCGCACTCTCCATGACCGGCGCCAGATAGCGTTTTTTGCTGAGAGGCTGGATCTCTTCGATTTCGGGAAGTTCGGCGTACCTCCAGGCCTTCTGCTTGTCCAGAATGTAGAAAAAGCGGCCCCGGGCGGCGATCAGGCATTCTTCAAGCGTAGGTATGACGTAAGGCGTGACCTGCGCGCCTTGACCGCCTTCGCCATCTTTCAGTCTTAAATGTCTGAGTTCTTCAAGTGTCCAGTCTCCGATCTTATCTGATTCAGGGAGCCCGTTTTTACCTGCTTTTTCATCGAAATCCGTTGTCCGGGTCAGGGTAGTGTCGTGAAGGACAACGGGTACCTTGTCCTTTGTCACGCGTACGTCGATCTCGACGCAGTCGCCTCCCATTGCCCATACGGATATGATCGCCTCGATCGAATTTTCCGGATAGTGCAGCCAGTCGCCTCTGTGTGACGTGGTGAACACGTGCCGTTTATTTTTGCGCTCGATGCAGTCAACTTTATTTTTGTAGTCAAGCATCGCTTCGGGAGGCTGCCATTCGCCTTTCCAGTGGATAGGGAGTAGTGACGGGTCGGTAATATAGGTATCGCGGTCCGGTGCGGTGTATCGTATTATAACGCCGCCGTTTCCGACGGTTTCAGCGTCGCTGCCGTCAATGCCTTTTCCGCTCATCAGGTACGTTTCAAAAAACTCTCCCCATGCCATTCTGAGCGCCCACGTGCTGCCGCCTTCAAAGGATATATAACCTGCGTCTTCGAGCCGTACTGTGTAGTCGTCGAACCCGTACGAGGCCGGGAGTTCTTTAAAGATAATAAAGGGTGCGGTGGTTTTAGTTCCGTCGCTTTCTTTAGTAAGCGGCGTGCCTCCCGCATCTGTCAGCAGTCTGTTAACAAATACGAACAATTCCGAACTTTTTGCGGATCTGCGTGCTTCGTTTTCCGCTTCCACCTCAACGGCGACACGCCGCGCGCTAAGGGGCGATCCGGCGATCATTACTTCCGAAACGTTAAAACGGGAGCGGCCGCAGCTTGATATCGAAGCGGTCAATAACACTGCCAGTACGATCAACGCCGCCGTCAATATTATCCGCCTTATATTTATGCTTTTAATGTTTTTCTTTTCTGCCATTTCCGCATCCCGCCTCTGGCTCAATTTCTGTTCGAGATTATATTATAACCAGCGTGATGTTGTAAAGATGCTTAAAAAGCAAGTAATTTAGTCCTTGGCTATAATCCTGTTTTTGAGCCCATTTTCGAGCACTCCGGCGTTGACAACACCCGTCATGTATTGTAAAATTTACACGGTTGATCACGATACCGGACACAACCGGCACAGATAATGACTAAGAACATTTGTTAAGAAACGGAGAGTGTTGACAATGAAAAAACTTACAGCTGTTTTGCTTGTTTTGACAATGATCATCTCTATGCTCGGCATTGCTTCTTTTGCAGCCGAAAGCAGCGAAGAACCTGCAGCTGACGATACAACGTTCAGAGCCCTTCCTTACGACGAAAACGGGATCGAACCGTCGATATGGCTTAATGTATTTGACGATGAAGGCGCCGCTATCGGTACCGACTACGTCATTTTCAATAGCGCTGCTCCGATAAAAGCGGTCGGTCTTCCGGTCGTTTATTCAGGTACAAGCGAAAATACGCGTGATTCTGAAGCTAAATTCGAACTGTTCAAATGGGATACAGACATTGAAAAAACATTGTCTTCAACACCCGTTTTAAATGAGACCGTTTACTTTGACGGAGACCATAGAGATCTGTCTCATTTTGTGCTTAGCGAGGTCCAGCCTGCCGGACAATATCTTTTCAGAGTGTCCCAGGTTTCCGGCCGTGAAGAAGGAGAAGACGGTCCCTACATCGTGCTTGCGATCTCAGCGATGCGCTACGGTGATAACAGACTGGAATTTGGTGCAAAAGGTCCGTTCGCTTTCTATATCGATTGTGAAAAAACCGAAGGCGTGAATGATTACTTTAAACTTCTTGAAGGAAAAGAAAATGAGATCGATATCCAGCCTGAAAAGACGGTCATCGCTCGTGAAGGAGGAGCTCACGAGATATTTGAATACGGTATCGTTACACCTGTTGTCCCCGACGGTCAGGTGCTTTACACGTTGACCCTTACCGCTGCTCCCACATGGACCAACACCAACGGTGACTCTGACGTCACTTATGAAGTTTACAAATGGACAGGCGACTATGATGAGAGCATCGAGGGAAGATTGATCGACTCCGGAGAGATACTTGACCACGCGGATAATTCTAATCTTACGCTCAAGTTCGGGACAAATCTTCGCTATGGATACAGTTACCTTGTTCTCATTTTAAGATCCAACGACGGAAAGATCGGTTACTGGGAAGGGTCTCCTGAATGGCCTGAAGGATGGATGTTCTTTGAGGGCGGAAGCGAGCTCGATATCAGTCCCGCTTTGAGAGTATCATATGCTATTTCAGGCGACCTCGGACCTGAACCTACCGATCCGCCTACAAAAGAACCTACCGAAGTGCCCGTGACTAATCCTCCTACTGAGGCTCCGGCAACCAAAGAACCGACCGATGCACCTGCAGCTACCGAAGTACCTGCGACCGATGCACCCGTTGCGACCGATGCTCCTGAAATAACAGAGAAGAGCAGCTCAACCGAATCGAAGAAAAGTCCTGTTCTTCCGATAATTCTCGGCATTTGCGGCGCGATCGTAGTAGCCAGCGTGATCGTTATAATTGTCGTTTCTAAATCTAAAAAGAAATAGTCTTATCAAACTATAATACGCCGTGACGGTCCTTCCGGCTGTCACGGTTTTTGACATAACAATGAAAGGAATGGCGGGTAATATGGACAATGAAATCGGAGCTCGCATAAAAGATCTGAGAGAAATAGCTGAGATCAGTATCGAAGAAGCCGCAAAAGGTACCGGGATAAGCGTTGAACTTATGAAAAAGTACGAGAACGCCGAGCTCGACGTACCGATGGGCGAACTTTCGGATATTGCTAAATTTTATCATGTGGAAATGACCGATCTGCTTGCCGGGGGCGGTCCCATGCTTCATACGTTCAGTTTTGTAAAGAACGGGCGAGGCATCAATATCGAACGCGGAAACAGATATAAGTATCAGCACCTCGCATACAATTTCGCGGACAGGATCGCGGAACCGTTCCTTGTTACCGTTGACAGCGCTCCGGATGAAGAGATACACCTGAACCGCCACGAAGGTCAGGAATTCAACTACTGTGTCGAAGGAAAGCTGATGATACTGATCGACGGGCAGGAGTGCATCTTAGAGCCGGGAGATTCTCTTTACTTCAACTCTATGGCTCCGCACGGAATGAAATCTCTCGACGGTAAACCTGCAAAGTTCCTTGCCATTTTGCTGTAGAAGCCGGAGGAAACCGATGGAAAAAAACAAAAAAAGAATCATTGCGTTATTGACTTCGTTATTAGCGCTGTTTATTTTTGCATCTTGTACAGGGAAGAAAGGCCCGGAACCGGGCGCGACAGATATCATTGACGTCACGCCTACCGAAAGGCCTACGGAGGTACCGATGAGAGATATTTCGAATGATACGCCGCTTGCCGACACGCTTTTATATGCTAACCGGATTGCGAACGAGGTACAGGCGTATAACACGTTGCCGAACCGGACTAAATTCACCGTTCAGAATTCAAACGCGAAATTCGAGCTTGAGCTGGCGGAGTCAGATGCGAGAGGCATTTCGTATTTCGGAGATTATTACGGAAAGCCGTATTTCACCCAGTCAATGGATATGTACGTGATCGATTCCGAGGGCAACGAATGGTCAGACCGCTATTCCGGTTCCAAAGGCAGGCAGAATACGTACAGGCTCGGATATTATTATACCGAAGTCCATCTAATGGATCTTGCGCTGGGTCTTGCAAACGCCGGAGAGATGACGTTCAGTCATACCGCAGATATTTTTTCTAAATATGGCTGGAACGCGAACATGGCCGAAATCGAGGCAGTCGAGAACGGTATAAAGTATACAGTGACGAATCCTGCCGATCCGTACGCCGGGAGGAAGCTTGACAGGACGGTCGCGAAAGACGAAGTCGACGCGGTCCGCATTGGGCTGATCTCGGACGTCGACTGCTCGGGCGAGATCTATTATTATGACACGGCGTCGGGCGGGTTTAACGGAAATCAGCACACGTCTTTCTCTATTATCGGTGATGGAAAAGAGCACTGGTACTACGTTTCTCTGCCGGCGCTCGAAGGAGACCTCGCGGGTGTCCGTCTGGATGCCAACGGTTCTGTAGGCGACGTTTTTTACATCACAGGTATAGAAGCGGTTCGCAGCAATACGAGTATGGACGTACGCACGGATCGCGTGTATCACGTTTATTCAGATAAGCTGCATCAGGCACTCAGATTCGTTGCCGCATCACCGCTCGCAGGCGCTAAAGAGTACGGGATCGTATGGAAAGTGAGCAAGGACAATATTGACGCGCTTCAGATCCGCGACGTGAACGGTACGCACAACGATCTTTCTTTTGACGCTTCGAGCGTGGAATACGTTGCGTTCCACGTAAAGGACAACGGCGTTGTCGGAATCATTATTCCTGCCGAGGACAGCGGCACGAATAAAGTTACGGTCACGGATGAAAACGGGTATTATACCGTTCGTCAGTTCACGGATTCGCCTAAAGATCTTAAGAAGGGCAAAGATTATACCGTCGGTAACCGCTTATACTGTGATAAAAACGGCACTTTCGACGCGATAGACGGTCAGGCGTTCTTAGAGCGCCATCCGCTTACGGATATGACCGTGGGCGAGACGAACGCTAAAACTAAATTCGCAGGATATAATTATCTGCGAGGCTGCTATATGTTCACCAAGAAAGGCACCGACTTTAACTCGGCATATTCCAAAAAGAACGTGAATAAATATTATACGACCGACGTTACGGTGAACGGCGACAGCAGCGACAGAAAAATATATATGTGCTTCCAGGGATCTGACGGAAGCCTTGAATGTGCAGCGCTGTTAGATGAAAATAAAGTGCTGGTACCTGTTCCGATGGAAGTCTGCAAGAATTTCCACGGCGAGAACGAAGAGCCTTTCTATGAACCGGATGATCCTATGTACGGAGACAGCATTTTCCCGCTCGTCGTAAAGAGCGGAAAAAGTGTTAAATTCACCGAGCTCCATCTTTACCAGAACTGGGGCGTATTTCCGCTTAAGCAGATCTCATCGATCCAGTTCTTTATCGGATATTACCATCTGTCTACGGGCGTGACGGAATCCAACTGTATCGCGCCGTACTACGTTTACGGTAAAGACGGCTGGACGCTTCCGGACTTTCGAGGCTGCAGCGGTGTGATGTGGACTTCACAGCCTCAGTTTACTTCCGTCGGTATCCACAAGTGGCTTTCGTATACTGACGAAAACGGAAAGAAACAGCAGAGTGAATATACAGGGACGGATATTCATTCGAGCGGTCAGACTTATGCGGATATCGATTACAGTTACGTTTCGGACTGCGGTTCATATAAGTATACTCTGCGCCACGTAGAATTTCCGCAGAACGACGAAAACAGGACGTATTACACGATTTCTGTCGAGTTCCTGAAAGATCTCACGATCGACGACGCGAGGGACAAATTCACGCTGCTTCATTTCAACAGCCGCGACAATAACTTCTCCGAATTCCTGTACCTCGGTGCTGACGGGAATCCCGTAACCGAATCGCTCCCACTTACCGAGAAGACCTCGAAGACGTTCAAACTCAATAAAAACTCGTTCTATTATGCGATCTACGGCGCGAAATATTCGAATTTGAAAGATAAGAAGGGCACGGACGTAATGAATTACGCACTCATCATGCGCGATTCGGACGTTACCGTAGGAGGTAAAAAGTGGGACGGTTCGTACTGTGTGCGCTATTACTTTGACGGCGGCCTCGATAACCTTTATCTCACGTTCGACGAAGGGAAGATGGAATTCAAGAAAGGCGATAAGATGGTGCTGAACGTGATTCTGCTTCCGTATGGCGGAGATGCAAAAGACGCAATGAAACACGCGCCGGTCGTTTACGAAGATTCTGTACTCCATCCGGTTAAGATCACCGCATCCAAAGGCACTGTGATCGAAGATACTTACGTTCCGAAAGTCCTTGCCGACGGTAATTCCGCGGAATTTACCGTTACCGGGTCAAGAAACAGAAACACTGTAGTCGTATACGGTTTCGACGTGCTCGCAAAGCCTAAGATCGAGGTCAACGAGAACGGAGAGTGGAAGGAATACGTTACTTCCGTCGCTGACTACGACGGCTATTCGGTGGCAATGTCCCCGGACGGCACTTATGCTTATTCGTTCGTCTACGAGATCGGTTCCCCCTCGGACGAGCGGACGTTTAAGATCAGCGCAGGGAAATAAAGACGCTTCTCAGCCCGGCCTGTCCGGGCTGATTTTTTGACCGTAATATAACAAACTAGATATGAATTGAAAGGAAATGTTGCTAAAATGTTAAAAATCGTATCGATCCTGCTTGACGGCGCGCCGCTTGAAAAAGAGGCGAGATACCGCATCACTTCTAAACGCAATCCCGTCTTCGGATGGCGCGTGCTTAGCGATAAAGGCGATAACCGCACCGTTTCGTACCGTGTGAGTGTTCTGACGCTTGACGGCGAAGTCTGGGATTCAGGCGTCCGCGAAGGCGCAAAAAGTGGTGAAAAATGTAAATATACAGGGCCTCAGCTGCCGGATCTTACGGAACTTTACGTACACGTGGAGATCACAGATGCGTACGGCGAGAAAGCTGAGCGCGACGAATGGTTCTACAGCTTCACGTCTGAACCTGATTTTCCCTGGATCAAAGCGGAAAACAGCGCTAAAAGGCGACCTGTCGTATTTCGTAAAAAGTTCAGATTAGATGAAGTTCCTTCGCACGCAATGGCGCTCTATTGCGGCATCGGCTATGCTGCGTTTTACGTGAACGGCGTCAGAGTCAACGGCGCTCGCCTCGATCCTGCTTTCACCGATTATTCTAAGCGCTGCCAGTTCGTATTTGAAGAAGGCTTTGAAGCTCTATTAAGAGAAGGAGAAAATGAGATAACATTTAACGTTGCCGACGGATACCGCAATTTCGACAGTCCGTTTTTGATCGGCGAACTTGGCTTCCCGAGACCGCGATTTGACGGCGAGAACGTCCTCAGCGCAAAGCTTGTCATCGAATGCGAACACGGCAAAAAACTCGAACTGGTGACTGACGACAGGTGGGATTGGTCATACACCAATATATTGTCGTCCAGCGTATACGACGGCGAAATCTACGACGCGCGCGAACGTTCGTTCGAGCCTCATCCCGCGGTCATATGCCCCAAACCGTGCGAAAAAGCTGATCTCATGACGATCCCGCCTGTAACGAGGCAGGAAGTATACAAACCTGTTGACGTGTTTATGAACCGCGGCGAAGGCGAGACCGGGACGGAGTACGTGGTGGATTTCGGGCAAAACATTGCCGGCGTCGTTCGCCTTAAACTGCCTGAAGACCCCGAGCCCGGAAGAACGATTATAATGCGCTTCTCTGAAGTGCTTGACGACGGATTCAGACTCTACACCGCTCCGCTTCGCAAAGCGCTGGCAACAGACGTGTACGTTTGTTCCGGCGATGGCAGCGACGGTGATTTCTGGCAGCCCGAGTTTACTTATCACGGTTTTCGCTACTGCTCGGTTTCAGGCTACGGCGACGTGTTTACCGAAGACTTCATTATGGCCGTCTCACTCTATACAGATCTGGATCAGACGGGTGATTTCAGGTGCGGGAGCCCCGCGCTCAACGCGATCCATAAGGCATGCGTACAGACTGAAAAAGCTAATATACACTCGATACTGACCGACTGCCCTCAGCGAGACGAACGGATGGGGTGGATGAACGACGCTACCGTCAGATTCGAAGAAACGCCTTACAATTTCGAAATAGACCGCATATTCCCGAAAGTCGTTGACGACATGTGCGACGCGCAGGACGAGGCGGGAAGGATCACTTGTACCGCGCCGTTCGTTATCGGCTCGAGACCTGCCGATCCGGTATGCTCATCATTCCTTGTCGCCGGGTACGAATATTACAAGCGCACGCTCGACGTGTCGTTCGTATCTTTGCATTACGATAACTGGCGCCGCTGGGAGGAATATCTGCTGTCCCGGTCTAAAGATTATATCGTCGATTATACGTATTACGGCGATTGGGCCGCTCCTATGGAGAGCTGTGTGTCGCAGGAGGACGCACGTTCGTCGTCAACGCCGGGCGTATTGATGTCAACAGGTTATTCGTATTTTAACTGTTTGAGGCTCGCCGGTTTTGCGTCGCTCCTGGGCCTCACCGGTGACGTGGGAAAATGGCTCAATCTTTCGCGCTGCATCCGCGCTGCTTTCCTTGATAAGTGGTACGATCCCTCGACGGGGAAGGTGGCAACAGGTTCTCAAGGCTGCCAGGCTTTTGCACTGTGGCTGGGCATCCTGCCCGAAGAAGGACGTGAAAAAGCATTCTCCGTTTTGCTGAGTGACGTCGAATCGCGCGGCTTTAAGTTCACGACCGGAAATCTCACAACGCGCTATCTTTTCGATATCCTCACTGAATACGGCGAGGTTGATACGGCAATGCGCATCCTTCTCGATGAGTCTTATCCGGGCTACGGGTTTATGCTCGAGAACGGTGCGACGACTATTTGGGAAAGATTTGAGTTGAAAAAAGATCCTGGTATGAATTCGCATAACCACCCGATGTACGCGAGCATCGACCGCTGGTTCTACAGATATATCCTGGGGATCAGTTACTCGGGCGAAAGCGACAGAGAATTTACCGTTCATCCGTATTTCCCCGATGGCCTGCTGAGCGCACAGGGCTGGTTTATGACGCCTGCGGGCAAGCTCTGTGTCCGCTGGAAGCGTACGTACGGCAAAACGCAGCTGTCTGTATCGGTGCCGTTCGGCGTGAAATGTAAGATCGAGGCCGGAGATGTTAACGAATCTGTTGGCTCCGGCGAGTATGTTTTTGAATTTTAATGATGAAAATATTGGCGCCTGTACGTCTCATTTCGATAAAACTCAATTAAATGTGACGTACAGGTGCTGCCTGTGATTTTGATCAAAGGTGAAAATAGGGCAGCAGTACGTCCCATTTCTATAACAATCAATTAAATGTGACGTACAGGGCGCTGCCTGCGATTTTGATCAAAGGTGAAAATAGGGCAGTTGTACGTCCCATTTCTATAACAATCAATTATATGTGACGTACAGGGCGCTGCCTGTGATTTTTATCAAAGGAGGAAATAGGGCAGCAGTACGTCCCATTTCTATAAAAATCAATTAAATGTGACGTACAGGGCGCTGCCTGCGATTTAGATCAAAGGTGAAAAACGGGGTTCTGTACGTCCCATTTTGATTAATAATAAAAAATGTACCGTACAACGGCCTAATGTCCGTAATAAAATGGGCACATCAGATCTGATCATTACGGTACATTTCTTTAAAAAAAGCATAATGTACCGTAAAGATGGATGTTGCCTTGCAAAAAATGAACACATTAGATCTGATCATTACGGTACATTTCTTAAAAAAAAGCATGATGTACCGTAAAGATGGATGTTGCCTTGCAAAAAATGAACACATTAGATCTGATCATTACGGTACATTTCTTTAAAAAAAGCATAATGTACCGTAAAGATGGATGTTGCCTTGCAAAAAATGAACACATCAGATCTGATCATAAAGGTACATTTTTACAAAATAATATAAATGTTATGTTTTCCTGAAATTTCCCGAAAATAAATTTTACAGCAATTCACAATTTTGATATTATCACTTTGAATCTGTTTGATGCATATATTGTTGAAAAATGATTCAGCGCAAATCAAATCCGACCCAACCTTACAAAACCAAACCCAACAAAAACAAACCACTCAAATATTTAGAAAGGAAATCAAATTAAAATGGATCACTATCAGGAACACATTGCCAGAAGGATAAGATACTTGAAATCGATTAGAGATAAGGCAGAGAACGGGATTAAACTTGATACGGGTTTAAAACTGAAAATAAATAAAAGAAAAGGACATATTCAGCTGTATTTAAGCAGCGGAGGAACAAAACGAAAATGGAAATACGTTCCGGTCGCAGAGATTAACAGAGCAAAACGCGTCGCACAAAACGAATACAACAAAGCGATAATAAAAGCGATCGACAACGAAATTGAGGCGGCATGCCATGCATTGACAATTAAAAGCGAAGACAAATTCGAAGCAATTTATGATAAATTGTCACCCGAACGTCGTCAATTAGTTCGACCCGTTGTTTTGACTGACGATCAATACATCGAGCAATGGATAAACACAAATTATATAAAATCAGATATTCCCATAGAAGAACATTTTTATACCGACAAAGGAGAGTATGTCAGATCAAAATCAGAGTTAATAATAGCAAATTTATTAAATAAAAACGATATCCCTTATAGATATGAATGCGGGTTGAAAGTAGGGAATAAATTATACTTCCCGGATTTTACGATTCTTGATCGTACATCGAAAAAAGAAGTATATTGGGAACATTTTGGAAAAATGGGAGAAGAAGAGTATGCAATGAAAGCAGCAAGTAAATATGCTGCGTATTTAAAAGAAGGATATACTGACATTATCATAACGTTCGAAACCGATTCTTGTCCGATCGACGTTAAAGCAATCGAAGCGATTATAAGAAAAAGGTTTTTAAATGAAATGGCAGAATGATTAATTTAAAAAATTCTAAATAACGTTATAATTAAACGGGATCGAGAATGACATTGTCCGCCCGTCGTCAGGATGAGGGAAGGTAAGAGAAGTGGCCGAAAGAGCGATAGGAGGGTAATTGTCCGCGCTGCCGTAGCGCCGGTCACCCAGGACAGGCATCCTGCGCGAGCCGAACTGTACGCGGATCTGATGCGTACGGCCGGTATCGAGAACGATATTCACGTGCGAGATCAGCGATCCGTCGCGGAGCCGGACAGTTTCGACCAATTTGTATGATAAAGACGCAATTCGCACGCCCTTCCGCTCGCGCTTAACCACGTAAACTTTCGAAGACCTCGAATCTTTGAATAGCAGGTCTCGAAACGATCCTTCCGGAGACTCCGGAACACCGTGGATCCATGCGTCATAACCCTTAATGAAACGACCGTCCCGGATCGACGAACTAAGATTTGAAGCGGATGATGCACTAAGCGCATATACCATTATCCCCTCAGTTTCGCGGTCAAGCCTGTGTACGGGAAATATTTCGCGCAGGGACAATGATTTCATCAGCTCATCAGGAAATGACCGTACCGGAGAGCCGGTACCGTTCATGGATGCAGCAGATTCACTGATATAGCCTCGCGGTTTAACTGCTACGACAATACTGTTATCGCGGTAAAGAATATTAATTTCACTAGACAATTCCGTTGACATTTTCATCACTCCGGGTGTAGAATACTACACGATGCTGATGTGGCGAAATCGGCAGACGCAATGGACTTAAAATCCATCGGACCAAAAGTCCGTACCGGTTCAAGTCCGGTCATCAGCACTCGCGGCAGGCTTACGGGTCTGCCGCTTGATTTTTTTAAACATCCTGACTGTTCTTATACCATCCTTCTCATCTATCTCACCTAAGCCGTCCGTTCCGGGGCGCACAGGCCTGAAACCGGCTTTTAAATAGAAACCCACGGCAGAAGGTTCGGCATTGACCGTCAGCCCTCCGCAGGTGCAATCACGTTCGAGAAACGAGAGCAGCTTACTTCCGATGCCTCGCCGCGAATATTTTTTATCGACAAACAACAGCGTCACGTGCGAAAAACCGTTGTCAACAGCCAGGACTCCTGCAGTTTTGCCTTTCACGTCGTCAAATGCTTCATAATAATTAAAAGCAGGGAATATCTTCGCATGCTTAATTAGTTCGCCAAAAGTATGACGGCCTTCATCGCTCCAGCTTTCAGCCAGAGTCATGTTGAATTCATACTCGACAAAATCGAGCAATCTCTCATGATCGACGTCATCATTGTGACGCTTATATATGATCTTCGAACCGTTCTTTGATCTGTTGAATGCAGTGCCGCCGCGTTTTTGCGATACGAATACGTAATAACCGTCCTGATGTTCATATACTTTTACACCGCCGAACACTGAAGTAAGCTTATTCTTATACCAATCGAGCCGTTTCGTCACCATATACAGCGATCCGCCCACGGCCATGTGTTCGAAAGCACCTTCGATAAACCGTTTTGCGACCGAGAAATCCGTATGATACGGCGGATTGGACAATATTTTAGTAAATCCTTTATTATCGATTTTATTAAAGCCGTCTGATTCTATAAAATCGACGCGCGAAAGTTCTTCCTCAGTAAGGTTACCGGACGCGTTTTTTCGGGCAATACCGACTGCCATGCCGTCAATGTCCGACATTGTCACACGCGCACCTGCAACTGCTGCCGTGAGGCCAACGACGCCTGCCCCGCATCCAAGATCCAGAACGGTATCGTCTGATGAAAAATCGCATACCGAAAGCATTGCAGCTGTTCCTTTGTCAACGCCACCCGGCGAAAAAAGACCGTCTGCCGTCAATATCCGCATCGTTCTCGTTTCGTTTATTTTGTATTCGTATCCGTATTCGTATCCGTTCCCGTTCTGCGGACCCGTTTTTTTATCTGTTACACTGCTCATTTCAGTTTCCTTCCGGCGAAAATTCGCTTCTTGCACTAATTATAATATTCTTACGCCTCTGTTTCAATCACCGGATCAGTGAGCTTGGCAGGGTGTCAATTCACCGGTATTGACAAAAATACGAAAAAACGGGTATAATTCGGAACGTACGGAAGGTAAAGCAAAAGCATTGACATCCGTACTCAAAACAATGAAATACAAATGCTTTGAACCGGATAAGTAGTTGTCAGCCGGCTTTACAGAGAGAAGGTGGACGGTGCGAACCTTCAGGAAACTGACGTACGAAGCTGCCGGGGAGCACCGTGCAGGAAATGGCACGGCGGAGGGAACCGTTAAAGCCCGGAAGAGTTGTCCGCTGCCAGGCCGAGGCCGGAGCGGGAAAAAGGGTGGTACCGCGAAGTAATACTGCACTTCGTCCCTTGTCAGGGGCGGAGTGTTTTTTTGAGCAATAAAAATGCTTCCCGCATAATAGCCGAGACGCAGATCACGAAAGGAATTGATTCGATTCATGGAAAAATTAGGACTTAACATCATCAGAGAAAAGTATCTGAGCTTCTTTGAAAGCAAAGGGCATCTTCGCATGCCCAGCTTTTCACTCGTGCCGAAAAACGACCCGAGCCTGCTGCTCATCAACGCCGGTATGGCGCCGCTGAAACCCTACTTTACCGGAGCTGAGATTCCGCCGAGACGCAGAGTTACGACGTGCCAGAAATGCATCCGTACTCCCGATATCGACAACGTCGGTAAAACTGCACGTCACGGTACTTTCTTTGAGATGCTCGGCAATTTCTCCTTTGGAGATTATTTCAAGAAAGAAGCTATCGCCTGGGCGTGGGAATTCCTCACAGGAGTAATGGAGATCCCGAAAGACAGGCTGTACGTCACTGTGTATAAAGAGGACGACGAAGCGTATGAGATCTGGCGCGATCAGGAGCACGTTCCCGAAGAGCGCATCATCCGCATGGGTAAGGAGGACAATTTCTGGGAGCATGGCACCGGCCCCTGCGGACCCTGTTCAGAAATTCATTTTGATCGCGGTGAAAAGTACGGCTGTGGAAAACCTACCTGCGGCGTAGGATGCGACTGCGACAGATACATAGAAGTCTGGAACCTCGTGTTCACTCAGTTTGACCGCCAGGAAGACGGCAGCTACGAAAAACTGAAAAGTAAAAATATTGACACCGGTATGGGCCTCGAGAGACTCGCGTGCGTGATGCAGGGCGTAGATAATCTGTTTGAAGTTGACACCGTGCGCAAGATACTTGACACTGTATGCGAATGGTCCGGTAAAACCTACGGCGCCGACTGGGCGACCGACGTTTCGATCCGCGTTATCACCGACCACATCCGTTCAACCGTTATGATGATCGGAGACGGAGTCGTTCCTTCGAACGAGGGCAGAGGCTACGTACTGAGAAGGCTTTTAAGGGGCGCGGCGCGACATGGCCGCAAGCTCGGAATAAGAAAATGTTTCCTGTCCGAACTGGCTGACGTTGTCGTAGAACTGTCCGGAGAAGCTTACCCCGAAATAAAGGAAAAGCAGGATTACATTAAGAAAGTCATCCGTATAGAGGAAGAGCGCTTCGATATGACGCTCGAGCAGGGTATAACTCTCCTGAATGCAGCGATGGATGAGATCCGTTCAAATACTGCGGAAGGAGAAACTCCCGTACTTTCCGGGAAGACTGCATTCAAACTTCACGATACGTACGGATTCCCGCTCGACCTCACTAAAGATATACTTAAAGAAAACGGGATGTCTGTCGACGAGGCCGGATTCAAAGCCGAAATGGCAAATCAACGCGCGATGGCCAGAGATGCCATAAAAGACCGCGAGAGCTCATGGGCAGCAGGAGAACAGCTCGTCGTACCGAAGGATTGTCCTTCGACCACGTTCGACGGATATAAGGCCCTTCAGGAGAAAGCGTCCATTTTGTATATTTTAAGAGATGACGGCACCGTGATGCCTGCGATCGAAGAAGGCGATAAAGCTGTGATCATCACCGACCGTACCGTATTTTACGGTGAAGGCGGAGGCCAGGCCGGAGACCGCGGCATTATCAGAACGGATACAGGAACGTTCACCGTTATGAACACAACTAAATCGAAAGACGGTATTTTCCGCCACATCGGAGAATGTACCGAAGGCTCGGTAGAGGCAGGGGACAATGCGGATCTTATTGTTGACCGCACGCTCAGGCTTTCAACGGCCCGCAATCATTCTGCGACGCACCTGCTTCAGAAAGCGCTTCGTACGGTGCTCGGCGATCACGTGCATCAGGCCGGTTCGTCGGTCAACGGCGACAGGCTTCGCTTTGACTTTAACCACCTGCAGGCAATGACCGCTGATGAACTTTGCCGCGTTGAACAGCTCGTCAACGCCGCAATATATGAGGATTACGACGTTGTCACGCGCGAAATGAATATCGACGAAGCGAAAAAGACCGGGGCAATGGCTCTGTTCGACGAGAAGTACGGCGACGTTGTCCGCGTCGTATCGATGGGCGATTACAGCGTCGAACTTTGCGGCGGAACGCACGTACGAAACACAGCCAGCATCGGACTGTTCAAGATCCTTCACGAAAGCGCCGTCGCAGCAGGAGTACGCAGGATCGAAGCAGTAACGGGACAGGCGGCCAGAGAACTGTTCCTCGAAGAAGAAGCGCAGCTTACCGATACTGCAGAAGTGCTTAAAGCATCAAGATCTGAGGCCGCTTCCAAAGCCAGACAGCTCACCGAGCAGTACAAGAATGCGATAAAGGAACTCGATAACGCTAAGATGAATGCTGCTAAGGCAGATTCTGATAAACTCGTATCTGACGCTCCTGTCGTAAAAGGAGTAAAAGTAGTATCCGGCCGTTTCGACGCACTCGACGGTGACGGACTTCGCGACCTTTGCGAGCAGCTCCGTTCAAAAGCAGGTGACAGCGTTGTGCTGCTTGCATCGGGAAAAGGTGATAAAGTGACGATCGTAGCGATGTGCACACAATCTGCGATAGCCGCAGGCGTAAATTGCGGTAAGCTTGTAAAGGCTTGCGCTCAGCTCTGCCAGGGCGGCGGCGGCGGAAGACCGGATATGGCTCAGGCTGGCGGAAAAGACGTGTCGAAGATCGATGAGATGCTTGCAAAAGTACCTGAACTTGTCTGATAATAATACGCGAAAGGAGCATTTTTATGGACAATTGCATTTTTTGTAAAATAATCAAAGGCGATATTCCGGCAAAAAAAGTATATGAAGACGAATACTGCGTCGCATTCAGGGATATTGCCCCTCAGATGCCTGTACATATAGTAGTGGCCGCAAAAAAGCACGTTCCTTCTGTACTCGGATTTTTTGAAAATGAGAAGGAGTTCCTGGGCGGCATACAGCTTGCTATCGCAAAGATCGCCAAGCAGGAAGGCCTCACGGAAAAAGGATTCCGCGTTATCAACAATTGCGGTGCAGATGCTCATCAGTCCGTGCCTCATATTCACTATCACATTCTCGCGGGCGGCGACATGGGCGAAAGGATCGTCTGATGAACGGAGACTGGACAGAATTCACGTTCAAAGTAGCCAGGAAGGATCTTGATACCGTTTCGTCGATCGCCGAAATGTGTGTCAGCGGCGGTATCTATATCGAAGACTATTCCGACTTTGAAGAAGTTGTTTCCGGTTTTGCTCCTGATGAACTTGTATCTACGGAACTGCTCGAACTCGCAAAAGACAGAGACAATGCCGTTGTCCACGTTTATATCAGCCCCGAGGATGATCCGATGGAGGCGGTCAGGTATATGACGAGCCGCCTGAACGCTGCAGGAGTGAGATACGAGTCTGGTAAAAATACCGTTCGAGAAGAAGACTGGGCGAACAACTGGAAGCAGTATTTTAAACCGCTTCCTGTCGGTGATAAACTGATAGTCGTACCTACGTGGGACGATAACGTTCCTGAGGAATTTTCCGGCCGTACTCGTATCGTAATGGATCCGGGAATGGCTTTCGGTTCGGGCCAGCACGAGACTACGCGCCTTTGCCTTGAAATGATCGAAAAGCACCTGAAAAAGGGTGACCGCGTTCTTGACGTAGGTACCGGCAGCGGGATCCTTGCGATCGGCGCACTGCTTTTAGGCGCGAAGGACGCGGTCGGTATCGATATCGATCCTCTCGCGGTCAAGGTTTCTTCGGAAAATGCCGAAAGGTCCGGATTGGGCGACATGTTCAAGGCAGAATGCTGCGACCTCGCCGGAGATATTGACGGCAAATTCGGTATTATCGTTGCCAATATCGTGGCGGATATCGTTTTGAAGCTTATTCCTGATACAGTCAGGCTCCTGGCACCGGGGGGCAAGCTTGTTTTGTCCGGAATAATTACCGAACGGCGTAAAGACGTCGAGTCGGGGCTTCGTGCTTCCGGCTATACGGTTACTGATTCGCGGGAATTAAAAGGCTGGTGCGTACTGGTGGCGGAAAATGAGTAAGGCATTAAATAAGGAGGATATTTGTTTATGAATTTTGAAATGCTTCATCCGGCCGATCAGCTCGTAATGCTGATGGAACGAGTTTACAATTACGGAATGACTACAACGTCAGGCGGAAACCTTTCTATACTTGACGAAAACGGAGATATCTGGATCACGCCCGGTTCTGTCGATAAAGGCTCGCTGACCAGGGCAGATATCATTCAGGTAAAGCCTGACGGAACGATAATCGGACCGCATAAGCCGTCAAGCGAGTTTCCTGTACACGAGCGTATTTACCGCATGAGACCTGATATCAAAGGCATTCTTCACGCACATCCGCCAGCGCTCGTCGCATTTTCGATCGTTCGCAAAATTCCAGAGACGAACCTTATTCCTAACTTCTCCCAGGTCTGCGGGTCGGTGTCAATGGCGCCGTACGATGTTCCCGGAAGCCAGGGGCTTAGCGTAAAGATCGCCAACGAATTTGAAAAAGGACATAACTGCGTTGTCCTCGAAAACCACGGCGTGTTTGTCGGCGCATCCGATATTTTCAAAGCATTTATGGCATTTGAAACACTCGATTATTGTGCGCGGCTTCAGATCGAAGCATCGAAGGTCGGTACGATACATCCGCTATCCGAAAAGCACGTTATGATCTCGCGCGAAAAGCAGAACGTTAAGATGGGCGAATTTGTCAATTCCAGCATAAGCAGCGAGGAAAAGGCGGCAAGGCGCGATATGTGCAAGTTTATCCACCGTGCATATGACCAGCAGCTTTTCACAGCGTCGCAAGGCACGTTCTCTGTCCGTCTTCCGGATGATTCGTTCCTTATCACTCCGTTCAAAAAAGACAGAAAATACCTTGAAGAAAGCGATCTGGTGCGCATTCTGGGAGGCTGGAAAGAGGAAGGTAAAAATCCGTCAAGATCCGCTTTGCTTCATCAGAAGATTTACCGCAAACACCCTGAGATCAACTCCGTGATCATCGCACATGCACCGAATATCATGGCATTCGCGGTTACTGACGCCGAGTTCGATTCACGCACGATACCTGAGTCGTACATTATGCTGAGAAACGTTAAAAAAGCACCTTTCGGAGCAAGTTTCATGCAGCCCGATATGGTCGCAGATATGTTTGACAATATGACGCCTATCGTGCTGGTGGACAATGACTGCGTTATCGTTACCGGGTCGAGTCTTCTAAATGCTTTCGACAAGCTCGAGGTGCTTGAATACAGTGCTAAAGCGGTTATCGCAAGCCGGACTCTCGGCAGCGTCGTTGCGATCTCTGACGCCGAGGTCAATGACCTTCGCGCTGCTTTCCATTTCTGATCATTTCGGTTCGATCATCAGATCGACTATCAGATCGACTATCAGATCGACTATTAGATAAAACAGGAGGCTGGCCGTGATCTATCCTATAATTGCCGCAAATCTGAAAAACTATATTGACCTCAGCGGAAAGGCGGAGGATCTTACACCCGAAAAATCCGTGTTTCAGCTGTCCATCGGCGGAAAGAAAGAAAAGACCGGCTGGCATTATATCGTCCAGGACGGCTCATGCCAGTTTAAACGCGGCCTTTATACGGGTGAGATTTTTATCGACTGGAACGACGAGTTTAAATACAAAGAAAAGTCCAAGAAGCAGATCAAGCAGGAGA
>JAEEGL016788305.1_pt1 | contig 28251 bp, 24 predicted proteins | sample 9134231 | NCBI WGS metagenome assembly JAEEGL01 (sample SAMN16246548, study PRJNA631951) | gut metagenome | biome: gut microbiome; feature: rumen; material: fiber-attached | host: Bos | place: Iran: Karaj | collected 2018-10
ACGACATAACGATAAATTATAAAATGTCCATTACCGGCAATCGTATTTGATAGTCCTGCCAATATTCCACCAATCGCCGGAAACAATCTTGCTTTAATACTGTTTTCTTTTTTATGAAGAAAATAAATTCTAAATAGATTATTGATAATCGAATAGCTAATTATAAAAGTAAGTACAAAGATAGTGATAAGCATTAAATTATATCCATAATCGACACCGACATTAGATACTTCTGATAAGAAAGTGGCAAGATAATGGCCAAAATAATAATAATTGATCACTGTTCCAGATAGCCACATATCATTACTTGGTAAATAATCGCTATTTGCCATACTATTCATAAAACCATAATCCATAAACTTTTCAATATCTGAAGCCGCTGGATTAAAACCTTTTACATATGAAATTAATACTAACCCAATAAAGAAGATTATCTCCATTCGGTATATTTTAACAAATTTATCTGGTGTAAAAGAAATCTTTTCACCATTCTTTTTAGCTTTTAAATAATCATAAATTAAACTACCTATTGATACTAGTAAACAAATTACAAAGATTAAATTAGAATTCAAAACTGAAAACTTAACAATCTTGAAATTGCTTAAGATAAATAGGATTATTGCCGGTGGTAAAAAACCAATTATCTTAGCAAAGAAATATCCAAAATCATTAAAATTAGCAAAAATTCTTTTTGCTATTGGATAACCAATAATACCAGATAGGATCAGCATCAAATACCATTTAAATAATTGTCCTAAATTAGTTAATCCTAAAAAGTGTCCTCCAAATAAAATTACTACTAAAAATAAATTTAAGTATAAAACATTAAGTAAAAATTCTCGTTTTTTCATATTATTACTTCCTTTCACCATTTATTTTAATTACATATGTTGGCTTAACTAAATTATCGTTGTTTACTTCTAATACAACCGTTCCTAAACTAAGTAATTCGGTTTCATTATTTAGACCATCTTCTAAAGAACCATATTTACTTCTTTCAGTACTACCAATCACAATATAATCAATTTTATATTCATCTATTAAATCAAGTAAAATATTCGTGTCTTTTTCTTTATATAATGTTCTTACCGCTTCTTCACGGCTAGCTACTATCTCCGGATAATCGAAATTAGAATTTTCGCTTCGCCATAGCCACTCATGTCCGGTCCATCCCATCAAGGTTGCTCTACCAGTGAATGCAGAAATCTGATTGTTACTTGAATAACTATCGCCAGCTGCTTCCAAAACTATCGCATCCTTAGAAACATTTTTGTTGATATATTCAATTACATCTTTATTATCTAATGTTGTAATCCAAATATCATCCAGATATGAATCATTTAGAAAAGCTGTCGCATCTAATGTCTTATAATTACTTTTATCAGTTATTTCTCCAAACCATTCATAAACACCCGTATAACTATAACAACAAGTAAGCAAGAATAATCCTAAACATATTTTACCAATTATTTTATTAATTTTACCATTACTACTTAATAATTTTACTAAAATATAGCCATAACAAATACTAAATAAGATAAAACTTTGATAAGTAAATTTAAAGACGGTATTAAATCTTGGGATTGAATCATGATAGATATCGACAACATATATTACTTCTGGTGCAAGTACTAAACCTATCCCACAAAAGCCTACAATCAAAACAAATAAATCACATATATCTAATTGATAAAGATAGTCTTTAATATTAAGTTTATTCTTAATTTTTAACCAATTATTTTTAATTACACTAAATAAATAATATAAAACAAGAAAACTTGGTAATCCCCATAAAACTAATAATTGATAAAATTTACTTCTAAAAGGTACCAAAGCAATTTTGGAAGCAATTTTAATGAATGATAACGTGAATGGTAAACTAATTAAAGATGATACTATCCATAATGTTATCAATCTAAAAATAAACATATAAATAACATCTTTATAATCATGATAAATAATAATATCCGATATTACAAAAATAAGCGTAACTACCACAAAATAGATTGGAAAATCCCAAAAATTAACCATTTTCATAATACCAAGTAATGATCCTAAAAAGATATTAATCAGATTGAAACAATTCTTAGATGTCGCTTTAATGACATTATTATGATTATCGAGTAACTGTTTATGCTTTAATAAATAAGCTAGCAAAATGGCCAAAAATAACATTACAAAGATGATATCGATAACATGTGAATGCAAATCACCAAGAATAAACGAGAATGATGGAAATTCGTGAATTGTCTTATCGATAGTCTCTGGATTATATCCAATATACCTTGTCGAATCATAAAAACTATAACGATAAGTCGCATTCAAATGGAACATTGTCTTAATCATTGGTTTAATAATATTAAAAATTACATAATGAAAATTACCCGCTAAACCGATTGCTAAAAAGCCAATTATTCCACCAGCATATGGAAGATATTTTTTCTTTTTATCATAATAGATATAAAATAGATTGCTACCAATTGAATAACCTGAAAAGCATACCAAAGTGAATAATAAAGTCAAAAACAAGTTATATCCATAATTGACAGTTATTCTAGCTAGTTTAATAAGATATGCACCTAAATAATGACCAAAATAATAGTAATTTATTTTTTCTCCCGACAACCAAAAATCTTTGGCCGGCATATAATCGTTATTGCCAATCGTATTAATAAATCCATAATCCATATACTTTTCTGTACTGTTGGCAGCTGGATTAAATGATTTAATATAACATACCAATATAAAAATTATCAAAAAACAAACTTCTAAACGATAAAATAAGGTTAATTTACTTTTGATATCATTAATATATTCTTTATTGTTTTTATACTTAATAAATAAAATTCCATACGATATTAATCCAACAAATAATAAACACAATAAAGCATTTAAAAAGGTAAATTTTAATATATGCAAAGATGCCATTAACCACATTAAATAACCTGGTAAAAGAAAACCAATAACTTTAGCAAAAATATATCCTCGATCATTAAACTTTCTAAATAGCATCCAACTAATCGGAAAACCTATTAAAGTAAATAAAACGCTTAATCCATACCATCTACCAACTATTAATAGATCTTTTGCAATAAAGTTTTGATTAGCCCACACTAAAACAATTAAAAGAATTATTAACAATAATCCATTAATAATAAATTTCTTATCACGATTAGTCATAACCATCACACCCATTAATATATTTTATAAAGTCTAATTCCCATCTCAGGAAATTCTTTAGTTAATTTTAAATTTGAAGTAATATAATCACGGTGATAATCAGCTTCGCCGATATCATCAAAGTCGTAGTATTCCAATGTATCTACAAAATACTTAATTTTCTCTTTTTTACACGTTTCAATAAATTTTTCGATATTATCATCGGCCCCACGAAGCAAATAACGATATATCTGATTACGTGAATCTGTATCATGTCCTGCTGACCATGCGTAGTATGGCCATCCATAGTATATTGGTCTACCTGCTAAATAGACTTCTTTCATTGACCAATATGGTGTTATAAAAGTATCTGTCGTAGCAGTATTCTCTCTAATCCATAAAGTTACTTCTGATTTTTCATCAAATGGCATTAAATCTCTATTCATATTAATATAGATAAACCATTCACTAATTCCTGTTGCCGTTAACAGAAAGATTAATATATAGCCACATATTTTCTTTTTAATATCGCCTTTGTTACTATAGTAATTAGCCATAAAGCAAGCTACAAAAACATCAAATAAAATAATCGATATTTGAATAAATTTATGATTAGCTAACAAATCAATTGATAATTGAAAAGTAAAAGCAAAAACAATTGGTAACAAAAAGATTAAAGATAGTAAAAAGATATAATTATTCTTGCGATGAAGATATGTATACATTAGTCCTAGAATAAATGTTATTCCCGTTACCATTATTAAGTATTTAATTATCTTAATAAACGAATGATTTTCGACAACAAACCCTAGAACTAATTTTAAATTGACGACATTACTAACTCCTCCAGAGAAGATGTTTGTCTGTAAATAAGCCGATATCACCGCTAGAATTGCTATGATCAAATAAGTTAAACGATTCTCACTAAAAATAGCCATTCCAAATAGAATAAGTAACAATGTAATTAATACTGAGCCATGAAAATAAGGTAATGTAATAATAACCATTGAAGAAAGCAATAATAATTTATAATCTAATACTACCCAATTGTTTTTATCTACTAACCAATATTTAATTTTTTTAAAGCCTTTATATTCTTTAACTTTTCTAAGAAAATTGGCAAAATAAGGAATAAATAACATCATAATGACAAGTAAAATTGCTATACCAAACATCAAGTGTCTTTGATTAGCATAAAGATTGATTGCCCACAATCCCCATTCATCATATGGTGTCGTCGTATACCAACTATTATTTGCAATCACACGCGGTATAAAGCTTATGATTGGCTTTAACATATCAAATATATCGAATGAACTACGAAATAGGATTAATAGTGGCGCTATCAAAAAGGCTCTTCTGTCATTTGAAATTAGATTAGCTAATAGTCCTACCAAAATTAATGTTGCCATAATACCAATGATAGATGGAATATTTAGAGCCATATCTAGTGGTAATTTTAAATACTTAAGTAATCCCGTAAAGAAATAAAACATAAAGTGATAACGAATACCATCATTAGCAAAATGCATATATGAAGTTGGAACATTAGCTCCATTACCAAACGATTCCGTTAGAGCAGTATGTGGTGATAAATCAGAATGAATCGTTGGCCCAGTATATATGACACTACCCCTCATAAAATATGCATAAAAGATTAAAAAGGTGCTTAAACAAAGCAATAAAAGAATGACCCCTAAGTAATATTTATAATTATTAGTACTTAATTTTCTCTTCTTGCATTTAATAAAATTAAGAATTGTTAAACCTAAACATAAGATAACACAAGTAATAATTCCAATATTATATGCATACTTACTAAGTGATGAAAAAAATACATTGATTATATAAATTATAAAATAGCAAAAAAAGGTAGTTAATATAATACCAATTACACTACCTCCACTAATTATAAATAATAATTCTGGAATACTTGTTGGCTTTTGATTGGGATTAATTTTTAAATATAATTCTTTGACATTGACAAGGCGCATAATCAAAGAACATCCAAATACAATTACCAAAAGTAAATATAAAATACCTTTTATCATCCCAATACCTCCAACCTTAATGTAATACTACCATAATTCAGTTTAAAAATCAATAAAAAAACCCAGTAAAACTGAGTTTATTTTTCAATATAACCACTGATAGGTGAAGTATACATATCATCCGTTATACTTTGATATCTATTGCCAGAATAATCATCCGTAAAGCCATTATAAGCCTTGTATATTTCACCGGTATGAGTATCATATACCCTTTCATAACCCAAAGTAGCATCGCTTTGTTTTTGACTGATAATATCATATGAATTATTTCGTTTTTCCCAAGAATCCATAATCATATCAGAGATACTATCATATACTCTTTGATTAGCTTGAATTGTCGATACAAGCGTTGCTTCTTCACTGTTAAATCCTTTCAAGAAAGTATCGCTAAACGTAATCGTACTGATTGAATAATCCATTATCTTTTGATAGTTAACAAATTCAGCATCTGGAGCCATCATCATAATAATGTTATAGACATTAAGCGGTGATACATCAACTTTTTCACTAAATAGATTGAAGATATCCGTATTGATATAATAAGAACCAATTGATTTAACCGTCGCAGTAAATAATCCTTGTTGTACCTCGCCCGCATTATTCTTATATGTTGCTCTAATAATATCTCCACCTAGTGGTGTTGCACCTAAATTATCGATTACTTTAAATTCATTAAAATATGGAAAATATTCATATTTTAAATCGATATCATTGCCAAGTTTTGCATTATTATTCCAGACTTTGTAAAATGCTTCTGTTGTTTGTGGATCAATGGCAGATAATTTACTAAAGACAGCATCAGGATATAATTTGGCATAAGTACTTCTAGCCGTTTCACTCTTCAAAAAACCTTCCTGTTTTAATCCAAACAAGAACATATAGTTTTTATCTTTGGGATTAAATACCTTAAAACTATAATGAATATAATCAGTTGGTGCTATTTCTACTTTCCATCCTTTAGGAATCATCAAACTAACTAATCCATTATCATACTTTTCAAATTTAATTTGACTAGCCTCACTTTTAACCACTTTTACTCTCGCACAACCAGTTAACGTAAATAGCATTACTACCAAAACCAAAAATAATATTTTCTTTTTCATAGGACCTCCTACTATAATTATAACATAAAAAAGCTATAGTACTACTATAGTTTTTATAACGTGAATCCAGAATCAATACTATTAGCATACTCTATTATAGTTGTTGCTTCCTGTATCTCTTTTTCCATAACCAAACAAAAACGTTCTATTTCCTTTGGATTTAATCTATCTTTATATCCCCTTAATGAATACTGATATTGGCGCAACAAAGAAATATATTGTTCACATTCATGCGTGTCTTGCATTCCTGATGATACCATTACCCTATGTTCATTTATCGTTGATTTAATTGCCTTTAACAGTTCATTAAAATTATCTACAACTGGTATACCCTTATTTTTTTCTCCTTTATTAGATTGTTTTTCTTTCGTTGTTTTTTTATCATCTAACAAAATATCAATAAGTGGACCTGTTTCAGGATGCACTTCATGCAATGATGTAAGTGCCTTTTTTGCCGTTATTAATTCATCACTATCAGGAAAGCCATCTTTTAATTGGCTATAATAACCAAGCAAATGGGCAACATGATGGGTTTCATCATTTTTCAAATCCTTGATTGCTTTTATATTTTCAATCTCATTAAGAACTTTCTCTAGTAATTCGTGCTCTGTCATATTATCACTCCCTATAGTAAAATTATATATTAACCTAAATTCAATTTCAATATTATATTAAATTATAACGTCAATAAGATGTAAAAAAGATGAATTTATTATCCATCTTTTTGCTTTTTCTTTAGTATTTTTGCAACATTCATATTATGTCCGGAAGCTAATACGTTTGATATAGTATTTAATTCACAACCTTCTAAATATGAGATAGGAAAGCCCCATAGTAATCTATTGAACAATGTCAATTGTTTAGATTTAGTCATTAAATCTTTTATGGTTATTAATTCACTTTCTGTAATCATAGGTTCAATTTTTAATAGCACATTTTCGATTGGGCTTTGATAAATCATATCACTAACTGTCATCACATAGTTAGAAGCCATTCCATCAAATGTTAATTGTTTATAAATTATTTTATCATGCATATTTATAAATTCATTTGGTAACATATTATATATTTTTAGTGCCCCAATACGTCCATTATTTCTTGCGCAAACTTCTTCTGGCATATAAGTATAATAATTCTTATAGTATTCCTTGCGAGGAATATAAAATTGCATATTGGTAGTGGCACAATATACCTTTGTTCCAAAATCTTTTTTCTTTTTATCACTTCTATCTCTATCCATAGCATGAGAAAATTCATGAAATATTACATTTAAATATTCCCAATTATAATAGTCAATCATAGTACCATCTAATGAGTATTTCATATTTAAATATAACTCTTCAAGATTTGCCAAAAGACTTTTTTTATAAACATGAATTTCTCTTAAAAAATAATTATATTCAGCATAAGTACGAAACAATTTAGATATTTCTTTAGCGCGGGAACTAATTATAATATTATCGATACTTGTACAATTATTTATTTCAATTAAAATTCCATAAATTTCTCTTACATCATCATCCGTAAGAAGTTTTCTTTCTTTATTTCGTTCATAAACAATTTTAGCTATTCTCTCCATCAAAATCACCCCAAAAATTACCGTATATTTTACATATTATTTGTTTTTTTGTCAATATAAGTATTATATTTAACCTCCAATAATATACTTTATTAGGTGATATGATGTTACTTAGTATTCTAAGTTATATTGCTAATAACTTAATGTTTTTTACTGGGGCATACTCTAACAATGTCTTTCCTGATCAATTACCAAAAGAAATTGAAGATGAATTAATTATTAAAATGAAAAATGGTGATAAAGAAGCTAGAAATAAATTAATTGAACATAATCTAAGATTAGTGGCCCATATAGTTAAGAAATTTGAAACTACTAATCATGATCCAGATGATTTAATAGGAATTGGTACTGTCGGTTTAATAAAAGGGATTGATACATATAAAAATAATAGCAAGGTTAAACTAAGTACCTATATTGCAAAATGTGCTGAAAACGAAATATTAATGTATTTTAGAGCCGATAAAAAGCATAGTAAAAATGTTAGTTTATATGATGAAATTAGTTATGATAAAGAAGGTAATAAAATAACTATCATGGATATTTTAAAAACAAATGACATGGATTATATCGAAGATATCTATAAAAATGATAATATCAAATTGTTAAAAGAATATCTAAATGTTCTAACTCCCAGGGAGAAAGAAATAATTGAAACTAGATATGGACTTAATGGTAAAGAGGAACTTACCCAAAAAGAGATTGCTAAAAAGCTAAAAATATCCAGAAGTTATGTTTCCAGATTAGAAAAAAGAGCCACTACTAAAATCTTACGTGAATTTATGAAAAATGAGCGAAATAATTGACATTCCCCATATTTTATAGTAGAATTATGAATTGTAATTTGAGGAGGGATATTATGGCAACAAAAGTAACAAGTAAAAAAGCAAATAGTGTTAACAATAGACCAAACTGCTTAAAGATAACTAAAAGAATGCAAAAAGTTAATTTACAAACAGTAACTACTGCAGATGGTAAAAAGATTAGAACTAGTGCTCGTGAAGCAAGAGCTATGAAGAAAAATAGTAAGTAAAAAGTGTTCATTTGAACACTTTTTTTCTTATCCTAAAATTGATTTATAATAATTGTTATCGACAATCATTCTACTTATTGCTACTCTGTTACTAACAATTGCATTAATCTTATCGACATAGCCTTCTGGAATATCATCTGTCTTAGCCACAAATTTACCAGTTGATGCATAATATGTTCCTCTATTAGTAACCCATGATTTATCTTTAAAAATAGCTATTCCTTCGTTTGTACTAAGAATATCTTTTCCCATAATAATTCTTGAATCATACTTAATACCAAATAGATTTAAAACCGTTGGTAAAACATCGATGCTCATTCCTACTTTAGGAACTTTTACCGTTTTCATTTTGCTATTATAGATAATTAAATTATTACTATTTGCTTCGATTAAAGAATCTCTTTCATAGGAAGATAAAATATTAATATTGTCAAGTGATAAATTGTATGGATAATGATCAGCTAATAAAACAAATACCGTATCATCTAATTTATTAGCTTCTTTTAATTTATTCATTAATAATTCAAGAGCATGATCAAGTTCAATTTGAGTCGCGATATACCCTTTAACTGCATCAGGATAATCTAAATCACTAACCTTATCCCAATTCTTTTTAGCCATTGAGTTTTCACTAGGTTCGTAATAGAAATGACCAGATACCGTCATATAATACGTCATAAATGGCTTATCACTATTGATATAATCATTAACTGTTGCCTCAATCATTTCGACATCACTTTGTGGCCATTGTTCACAATTGATAAGATTTTCAAGTCCGTTGTAGCAACCCTTGTAATTATCAAATCCTTGTGTCCCCAAATAGACATTCCTATCTTGATAATATGCACTATTATCGTGATATGCAAAAGTGTTATATCCTTCTTTTTTAAAAGTATTACCAAGCCCATATGGATAATATGCCCATCCACCACGCCATGAACTTAATATTGCATTATCAGCATATAAACCAGTTAAAGCTTGAAATTCACCACCAATAGTAGATAGATTATTAGAGGTATAAAAATTCTCAAAATCGAATCCTTCATGAACTAATTTATATAACGTTGGGGTATGTTCTTCTGATACCGCTATTTCACTAAAACTTTCGGCCACGATAAAGACTAAATTTTTACCTTTAAACATCCCCGTATACTTGTTTTGCTTACTACCTGCTTCATTCTTTAGATAACTGTTAATTGTCCCATTATTTCCCTTATCAAAATCAATATCTAAATTATTATATTCATATTCAAACACATCATCAGCATCATCTAAATTTTCTTTTTCGATTGTATGAATTTTTTCTTCAAATCCAAAGATACTTCTTTTAACATCTAAATATGTTGCAGCCATTACCCCAAGTCTTTCAATGTTTAAAGATATATTATTGGTCTCATAATATAAGTTATAAATAGCCCCTGTTTCTCTCTTTTGAATAAAGATGTTTGAAACATATAATCCAATCGATAAAATTAACAATAATAGATAAATAATTATTTCTTTTAATTTAAATTTCTCAAACTTCAATTTCTTTTTAAAGATAATTAATAGAACTATTGGTATTAAGAATAAAATTAAAACATGAATATTTTGTAAGATTGAAATAACAATATTCTTAGCAAACTTCAAAGTTTGATCTGTTTGTCTAAATAAAGCAATCGAAAATGGTGTTATAAATACTTTATAAAAGACATAATGAAGTCCATACCAAAACCAGATAACAGCATATATTACATAAGTAATTATTTTATTTATTTTTTCTTTAAATAAACCCGTTAAGATACATATAATAAATGCATTGACAACATCAAATAAAATAATATTAAAAAATGAACTTCTTAAATATGTATCATATGCAAATAGATTAAATATTAAATCTAAATACAATAATGATATTAAAATATAAAAATACTTCTTAAACTTCATAATAACTCCTATTCAAAATATATTTTTTCAAAATCATCAATCAGTGATTCAAACATATTAATTGCATCATTAATTACTTTTTTATCAGTTAAATAGACACCTGCTAATTTTAGTGAATCTAATGGACTTCTACTCTTACCACATTTTAAGAAAGCTAGATAATCTTCAGCTTTTAAAGATCCATCTAATAACCTAGTTACAATTGAAGCAGCTGCTGATAAACCAGTCGCATACTTATAGACATAGAAATTATAATAGAAATGTGGAATTCTAGCCCATTCATATCTGATTTCATCATCGATAACGACATCTTTACCAAAATAATCTTTATTCAAGTCATAATAGATATCGCTAAGAATATCAGCTGTAAGTGGTTCATCATTGCCTACTTTATGATATATTTTTCTTTCAAATTCAGAAAACATTGTCTGTCTATATATCGTTGCTCTAAATAATTCCATCATTCTATTGATAATAAATAGTTTTTCTTTTTTATTACTACTACTATTAATCATATACTTAGCAAGTAACAATTCATTAACTGTCGAAGCAACTTCTGCCACAAATATGGCATAATGGCCATATTGATATGGATTATTACATCTCGTATAATAACTGTGCATCGAATGCCCAAGTTCATGGGCCAAGGTAGACATATCATCATATTTATCCTGATAATTCAAAAGAATATATGGATTTGTATCATATGCCCCACTACTATAGCCACCAGTTCTTTTTCCTTTGTTTGGATAGATATCAATCCATCTATCACTAATACCTTGCTTCAAAGTCTTGATATAATCTTCTCCTAAGACACTAAGTGCCTTAATAACAACTTCTTTTGCCAAATTAAATGGATATTTAAAATCATCATGTTTAATCAAATTGGCATAAACATCATACAAATGTAATTCATCTAAATTAAGAATTTTCTTCTTTAAGGCATAATAACGATGTAATACATTCATTCTATCTCTAACAACATTCACTAAATTATCATGAACCGTTATATCTAATTCATCATGATATACAGATGCTTCGATAGCCCCATCATATTTTCTTATTTTAGCAACTGTTTCTTCCTCTTTAACATTAGAACTAATTAGATTGGCAAATACATTCTTATACTGTTTATATACATGATATAGATCTAAAAAAGCATTCTTTCTAACTTCTCTATCATCATCTTCAATATATAAACTATACTTATTACCATCTAATTCATATTCACGACCATTGGCACTAAAATTTGGAAATACCAAATCAGAATCTTTTAATAATTCATAGGTATCATAATTATTACCTAATGCCTTAGTTAAATTAGCTAATATTTTTTCTTCTGAATCACTTAAAGTATGTTCCTTGTAACGAAACATCTCTTTTAAATATATTTCATAATCTTTAAGTTTATTATTCTTTTCATAAAATTTTTCTATTTCCTGATAATCTAATTTAAGAATATTAACCTCTACGAAATAAGTTGCCCTAACAAATTCACTGTATAAATTATTAATATCTTCTTTTAATTCCTGATTCTTATTGATACGTGTATCCTCATCACAAAGTAAACTAGTATAAACTTCAAGTTTTTCAAGTACTCTCTCTGTATCCATTGTCAAGTTTAATAATTCATATAAACTATTTTCATCATACTTAATATCCTTATATTTATCAAATTCTAATATCTTATTCTTAACATAATTCTTGTCATTATTAAACACGTTAATTGTTTTATATATTTTCGTTAAATCCCATTTACTACCAATATCTATTTTATCTCTATCCATACTGTAGCCTCCTTAATAATTATATCAAAAATATTCTATTTAGACTATATAAAATACTAGACATATTATGATAAATTTAAAAGAGGTAATATTATCTACCTCTTTTTTTATCACTACTATAGTCTTCTAACTTTTCCTTGATATTTTTAAGTATTCTTATTTCATTTTCAATTCTACTTGTTGACATTTGTCCCAATGGTCTATCCTTAGATACTAAAAAGACTGGCCCATTAATGTAAACTCTATTCTTATCGTTCATCTTTTCCCCTCCAAAATTGCCATATATAATAGCATTAACCGTATTTTTTGTCAATAAAAAAGACTTAATGTTATACATTAAATCTAAAATAACAAATATCGCCATCTTGCATTAAATATTCTTTTCCTTCAAGTCTCATCTTACCATTTTCTTTAACATCTTTTTCTGTTCCATACTTGACTAGATCATCATATGACATAATCTCTGCTCTAATGAATCCTCTTTCAAAGTCAGTATGAATAATTCCTGCACACTCTGGAGCTTTCATTCCCTTTTTGAATGTCCACGCTCTTACTTCGTCAGAACCCGCTGTAAAGAAAGTAGCAAGTCCAAGTAGCGAATATGTTTTTTTAATTAATTGATCTAATCCTGATTCAGGAATACCCAAATCTTTTAAGAAAGCATCCTTGTCATCATCATTAAGTTCAGCTAATTCACTCTCTATCTTAGCACAGATCATTACTACTTCGCTATTATCATCTTTGGCATATTCACATACCTTTTTATAATAGTCATTACCGCCATTAACAATATCATCTTCAGAAACGTTTGCTACGTAGATAATTGGTTTTGCTGTAATTAAATTAAATGATTTGATAATTTCTAATTCTTCATCACTTAATTCAATCTTTCTAACTGGAATATTTTGTTCCAAATTTTCTTTAATTTTTTTAAGTGTATTAACTTCCAATAATTCTTTTTTATCTTTAGTCATTTCAGCTTTCTTACCAATTCTGCTAATACGATTATCAATTATTTCTAAATCAGATAACACTAGTTCAACATTGATTACTTCAATATCTCTAATTGGATCGACACTATCAGAGACATGAATAATATTTTTGTCATCAAAACACCTTACTACTTCAACCACAGCATCTACTTCTCTAATATGTGATAAAAACTTGTTGCCAAGTCCTTCACCATTTGAAGCACCTTTAACAAGACCCGCAATATCGGTAAATTCATAAGTCGTAGGAATTGTTCTTTCGGGCATATATTTTTCCTCTAAAACAGTTACCCTCTTATCTGGCACTGTTACAATTCCTACATTTGGATCGATTGTTGCAAATGGATAATTAGCGGCTAAAATATTTTTCTTTGTTATTGCATTAAATAATGTTGACTTACCGACATTAGGAAGGCCAACAATTCCAGCTGTCAAACTCATCATATCACTTCTTTCTCTACGTATTATAACAAAAAAAGATGTATTTGTGAATACATCTTAAAGCATTACTCCAGTATTAAATCCTAAAGGTAAGCCAATAATATAAAATGCTAGAATTATTAATAACCATAAAATTGAGAAAGCAATCGTATATGGAAGCATCAATGTCATTCCATCGGTAATTGTTATAACATCCTTACGTTTATTATTATATATTTGCAAAAAGCCAAGTAGAATTACAAAATAAGTAAATAATGGTGTTATACCTTTGCTAGCACTATCAGCTGCTCTAAAGACTGCTTGGGCAAATTCTGGGGTAAATGAGCTTTGCATAAACATCGGCACTAATACAGGTGATAATATCGCCCATTTAGTAGAAAGTGTTGGTACAAACATGGTTGAAATAGCAACGATTATAAACGACAATATAATCAAAACAAAACCTGTAAGTTGTAAGTTACCTAAAAGTTCTGATAATGATACGACTATAAATACCCCAATATTAGTTTCTTTAAAAATCAAAACAAATTGAGCAGCAAAGAAAATTAAAATTAATAGTGATGCAAAACCCTTTAAATAATAACTCATTGAGTCCATTAAATCACGATTATTCTTAATAGTTTTAACTCTCATACCATAAACAAGTCCGGTAAATCCCAACAAAGCAGAGAAAATCAACACTGAACCTTGTCTAAAGTAAGAACCTTCACCAAATAATTGAGCAACATAACTCTTCTCTTTCAAATCTAGAAATAATCCTGAAAAAGGAAGGCCAGGAACAATACAGTATATTAACACTAAACTAACTATAGCTGTAAATAAAATGGCAACAACTACTCCTTTAGTTTCTTTTTTTGTAACTTCTGCCTCTAAATCGATATCTTCCTCTTCTTCTAAATTATATTTACCAAGTTTAGGAACAACATATTTTTCTGTTATAATCATTCCTAAATAAGCAATTAATAAAGTTGCAAAAATCATAAATATTAAGTTGCCAGATAAACTAACGGCATAATTTTGATCGAGAATCTTCGTCGCATTTTGTGTATAATTAACTAATGTATTATCAACTCCAGTAATTAATACATTTGCTCCATAGCCAAAAGTGATGCCTGCAAAAGCAGCACTTACACCAATTGATGGATGTCTTCCTAAATTCATAAATAAGATAGCTGCTACTGGTAACAAAATAACATAACTTGCTTCAAAAAACATTGATGAAATAATACCAAGCAAAATAATTAAAAAAGTAAATAATTTTTTAGGTTTATTCTTGATAATCATTTTAAAGAATGAATTTAAAAAACCAGATTTATAGGCAACGCCGACTCCCATAAGACCTAATATTAAGGTTCCTAAAGGAGCAAAACTAGTAAAATTAGTAAGCATACTACTAAACAAATATTGAAGTCCCGTACGATTAAATAAATTATTAATCATTACTACCTGGGTTTCCAATTCACCAGTAACTGAATTGACGTTATAGTAGGTTGTTTGCAAATTCAAAATACTACCAACACTACTTATAACCATAACAATAATTGTTAAAATAAAGAAAACTAACGCTGGATGTAACTTAAATTCCCTCTTTTTCATATAATTCCACCTTCTTTATCTTCTTATTAAATTCTATGCGTGGCATCATTACTATTCTACCACAATTTAAACATTTAATTTTTATATCAGCACCTACTCTAACTACTTCAAAACGATTAGTTTTACAAGGGTGCTCTTTTTTCATAATTACAATACTCCCTAATTTATAATCCATCTTGTCCTCCATAATCCTTACATTAATTATAACAAACTATAACTTATATTGCAATTGAAAAAGAGAGATTATTCTCTCTCTTTGATTAATTTTTTAACTCGATCGACCTTATAAATTTTAAATGAATCGTCTACCTTATTCGTCAATAATACTGGATAACTTAATAGATATTCATTTTCCTTATATAATTCATGGAATTTTTTCCTTAATTCTTCATTATGATCAATCATATTCATCATATCATTGACCATTTCTTCTAATTCCTTAGTACACTCTTCAAGTTCTTTGGTATCATTTTTATTTTCCCTAAGTGTTTTTAAAATCTTTTTGATTCGAATATAATCAAATAATCCCGCATAACCATCAAACATATTTAAAGTCATTATTTCGGCATATAACATAATCCCTAAAATTATTAGATGCCAAGCAAGATTTGACTCATCATAGGTTGTATGTTTAACATAACTATTTTTCTCGATTTCAATTGACAAGCCATTCGTATCATAATTATCCCTAACGTAGTCATAATAATCACGAATTTCATCATATACTTGATCACTTATATCATATTGTGAATAATTACCATTTCCATCATATAATCTAGCAAGTACCGTATCATTTGGATTCTGATTACTATCAACGACTTTTTCTTCAGTATGAGAACTAGTTCCAGTCACGGATGAATATATTTCTACTTGCTTATCATACTTAGACTGTTCGACATCTCTTCTAGCTAATTTGGGAACTGCAAAAAGGCCCCCTGTAATAAGTGAAATCGTAACAATTAAAGAAGCAATTTGCGTCTTAAATCTCTTACGTCCCTTTTTAACATTCTTACTTAATTCTATTTCTTCCTTTATTTTTTTCTCCAAAGGTTCTTCACCTTTACTAATTCTTTCATATCCTTCATTTATTTCTGTAGCTATATTTTCAATATTTTTAATAATGACACTCTTTAAATCATGTGTTTTATCTGTCAATAAAATCAATCTAATCAATTCAGCATCCAAATAATTGCTATAAATACCCTTTTGGCCAAGTTCAAACATTTTCGTTTCAATCTTCTTATTCTCATCTAATCTTAAATCTATTTTTTCAATATCCTTTAAAATTAAATTATTAAAATATGAAATATGGGTATCTTCATTCTTGACAAATAAATATAACTGACTTTCCCCTCTAAGAATAATCTCATACTTAATGACATTGTAAGCTGTTGCATAAATCTTCTCAACAATATGTTTTTCATTATCATAATCGATAGTTCTAGAATCACCAATACTCTTTAGAGCAAAAATAAGCTTACTAACTATTTTACTTAATTCATCATATGAAATATCATCATTAAGTTTATTGCCAATAAAATTACAAATATTATAAGCTACCGCATAAACATCATAATTATCTAATTTATTTTTTAACTTTTCTAATTCACTAATTCCCCTTGAATAATCCTGAACATAGCCAGCTTCTGTCGCACTGGTCGCTCCTTTAACATAATTTACTTTAATGCTGTCATTAACTTTATTGTGAATTATACTTAGTTCATTTTCAAGATTAGTAACATCAAATCCTAGATTTCTAATATTACCAATTGCTAATTTAACCGCCTCGTATAAAGAATTATAAGTTATTGCTTTATCCATTTGCATTCTAATTCCCCCATTCAAGCCTAATATCATAACATAATTATAAATATTTTTCAATAAAAAAAGATTAGTCTTGAATTAACCAATCCTCTCCTTTAAATGGTTCATGTCTAACTAAATCCGGATAATCCTGTTGTCTCATTACTTCGTATACAGCAATTGCGACACTATTAGCTACATTTAAGCACCTTACATTATCTGAACAAGGTATCCTTGTACATCTATCTAGATATCTTCGAAGTATCTCTTTTGGTATTCCAGTACTCTCTTTACCAAAGATTAAATAAATATTTTTACTTTTATCACTAAAGTCAAATTCACTATGCGCTTTCTTTCCATATCTTGTAAAGAAATAATATTCACCATCGTTTTTATTTACAAAATCATCAAAATCATCATATAACGTATAATCAACTTTATCGATATAATTGACACCACTTCGTTTAATAACACTAGATGATAGTGCAAAACCTAAAGGTCTAATTAAATGTAATCTAGCATTAACTGCTGCACAAGTCCGCATAATATTACCAGTGTTTTCAGGTATTTCTGGTTCAAATAGAACGATATTAACCATATATTTCACCATCATTACTAAATTTAATACTGTTAATATATAGTTTTAAACTCTCAATATCATAGCCATTACTCTTGATATCATAAATACCGGTTAATGCCCCATTATCGATAACCATTATAACTGGTACATTAGTCATACTGACATTATTAGCAATATATTTCATATCCATATCAGTTCTAATACTATCATCCTTAAGTTCTTCCGTAATATCCATATATAATAAATCTCTCGTTATTTGATGACTTTTTAGACAAGCCTTAAAATCCTTTTCGAATTTTCTTATCTCACTATTTTCTAATATCGATACATAAATAATAGCATTGGGACTTTCCACAAGATAATTATCTAATTCATTATACTTAATTACTTCCATATACTTATCTAAAATTGGTTTATTTAACTTCGTTTCATTATAAGCATCAACCCACATATATAAATAATATATCAGTAAAAAACTAACTAAAAGAACAATTGCTAATATCAAATAATTCTTAGTTGGAATAACTCTAAGTTCTTCTTTTTTCATTATCATCACCTATCCAACTCAATTTTAACAATTATTACCCTTTTTGTAAATATCTTCCTCTTTAATTTATTCAAGATTTTTGATATAATATTATCAGAAATTGGGGTGATTTTATGAAAAATATTTTTGGTGTTACCTATGATGAATTAGAAAAGTATTTCATAACACTAGGAGATAAAAAATTTAGAGCTACCCAACTATATGATTTTCTATATAAAAAAAGAATCTATGACTTAAATATAATGAATAATATTCCTAATACAACCAAAGAAAAATTAAAAGAAGATTATGATTTTTCATTTATCAAAATACTAAAGAAGCAAACTGATACCGATGTTAAAAAATATCTTTTTGAATTAAAAGATGGTAATCGCATCGAATCGGTTTTAATGTTTCATGATTATGGTATAAGTTTATGTGTTTCAAGCCAAGTAGGTTGCAATATGGGATGTGCTTTTTGTGAAAGTGGCCGCTTAAAAAAAGTAAGAAATCTCGAAACATATGAAATCGTAGAGCAATTATTATTAATCGAAAAAGATGCCAATGTTAAAATTAGTCATGTTGTTGTCATGGGGATTGGAGAACCATTTGATAATTATGATAATGTCATGAATTTTATTCGGATCATTACCTCAAATAAAGGAATTGATATGGGATCACGTCACATAACTGTTTCTACCTGTGGCGTTGTTCCTGGCATTATTAAATTTATGAATGATTTTAATCAGGTCAATCTTGCTATTTCCTTACACGCTCCAAACGATAAAATTAGAAATCAAATTATGCCAATTAGTAAAGCATATAAACTAGATACACTTATGGATACGATTAAACTATATATTAAAAAGACTAATCGCAGAGTAACATTTGAATATATTATGCTAGATGGTGTTAACGATTCATTAGATAATGCCAAAGAATTAGCCAAATTATTACAAGGAATGAATTGTTATGTCAATCTAATTCCTTATAATGAAACCGAAAACATTGCCTTTAAACGCTCAAAAAAAGTGCAAATTTTAGCATTTTATGATATACTTAAGAAGAATAACATTGCTGTTACCATTAGACGTGAGTTCGGTGGTAAAGTAGATGCGGCATGCGGACAACTTAGAGCTAAAACAAATTAGGGAGGTTAAGAATGCAAACATTTTATTTCACAGATCCTGGTAAAGTAAGAACGCATAATGAAGATAGTGTCATTATTATCAGTAATGACTATGATGAATACATCTTGGCGGTAGCAGATGGTATGGGCGGACACAAAGCTGGCGAAGTGGCATCAGCTATTGCTACCAACCATATTAGAGAAAGCTTTTATGGCCTAGAAACAATGGGTACCAAAGAAGAAGCCATTGACTGGTTAAGGATGATCGTTAAAGAAATCAACGAAAAAATATTTGAATACGCTAATGATAATCCTGAAAGTAAAGGTTTGGGAACAACACTTGTCATTGCCATTAAAACTAATGATTATATTTTATATGGCAACATTGGTGATTCATCTGGCTATGTTATCAAAAACAATGCCCTACATAAAGTAACAAAGGATCATACTTATGTTGGACTACTACTAAACAATGGTAGATTGACTGAAGAAACAGCTAAAAATCATCCTGGTAAAAATCTCTTAACAAGAGCACTTGGTGCCAATGATCCAATCGAAATTGACATCTTTGATATCGATACATCAGTTAAAGGATTATTTTTATGTAGTGATGGACTTACCAATATGGTAACAGATGAACAAATTGAAAAAATACTAAATAGTAATTTACCAATCGAGGAAGCAGTCGTCAAATTAATCAAAAAAGCTAATTTGCGCGGCGGAACCGACAATATCTCGATTGCATATTTAAAAAAAGAAAGTGGTGATGACTAATGTTATCAAAGGGGCAAAAAATTAACAATCGATACGAAATTGTTAAAACAATCGGTGAAGGTGGTATGGCAAACGTTTACCTAGCAAATGATACAATACTAGATCGTAAGGTAGCCGTTAAAGTATTACGTGGTGACTTATCTGGTGATGAAAAATTTATTCGCCGTTTTCAACGTGAAGCTTTATCTGTGTCTAACCTTTCTCATCCAAACGTTGTCGAAGTATATGACGTTGGCGAAGAAGATGGATCACACTATATCGTTATGGAATATATTGAAGGTAAAACACTAAAGCAATTGCTAAAAAAGCGTGAATCTTTAACCCTTACTGAAGTTATCGATATAATGACTCAACTTACCGATGGTATTGCACATGCTCACGAATCGTATATTATTCATCGTGACATCAAACCACAAAACATTATGATCGAAGACGATGGTCGCATTAAAATAACTGATTTTGGTATTGCGATGGCTTTAAATGCAACGCAACTTACCCAAACTAATTCTGTTATGGGTAGTGTCCACTACCTACCACCAGAACAAGCTAGTGGTAAGAGTGCAACAGTTAAAAGCGATATTTATTCATTAGGAATCTTAATGTATGAATTACTAACCGGTAATGTTCCATTTAAAGGTGACAACGCCGTTGAAATTGCCTTAAAGCATATGAAGGATAAAATACCTAGTGTTAGAAAGCAAGATCCATCTATTCCACAATCAGTTGAAAATATTATTTTAAAAGCAGCTGCTAAGAATCCTCGAAATAGATATGACAGTGCTAAAGAAATGCATGAAGATTTACTACATTGCCTAGACGAAGAGCATGCTAACGACAAAAAAATATCTTTTGAGTATCCAGAAAATGATTTTGATAGTCCAACCCCAGTTACAACCCCACCTGCTAAGAAAAAAGTCGAAAAACCAAAAGCAAAAGAAGTAACTGAGGATACTGATGAATTAGTAAAAGAAATTACTCCAGAAGATATTGAAGAAGACGATGATGAAGAAGATACTGATGACGATTGGGAAGAACCTAAAAAGAAAAATACTTTAATTATTATTTTAGCTTCATTCTTCTTATTACTTTTAATTTCTGGTGGCCTATTCTGGTTACTAACAACTCGTGAAGTAAAGGATGTTACTGTTCCTAATGTTGTTGGAAAAACAACTGAAGAAGCTATTGAAATATTAACTAAAGAAGGATTTACTTATACGACAGAACAAAAAAATAGTGATACGGTTGATGAAGGATTCGTTATCAAAACAGTTCCTAAAGCTGGTAGCACTAGAAAAAAAGGTGATACGATTACTATTACCGAATCAATCGGTGGTAATTATCACTATCTTGAAGATTATACCGGTAAAAATTATACCGAAGTAAAAGCTAAATTAGAATTATTTAAAATAAATGTTTTAATTGAAAAGAAAGATGTCGAAGACAAAGAAAAATATAAAGGAAAAGAAAATATTATTATCGATCAAAAACCAAAATTTGAAAAAGATAAAGAGAAAGTCTTAATCGAAGAAGGTGACACGATCACTTTATATATTCCAAATATTGTCAACGAATATCCAAGTATGGTTGATGAAGGATGGAGTCTATCAGATGCGATGGCTTTCGTCAAAGAATACAAATTAAATGTTATCGTCGTAGATAGTAATGGTATTACTATTCCTGCCGATAAATATAGTGACTTTATGTCAAAGACCATCATTGAACAATCAAGACCTAAAGGAGATCCAATTATCGAAGGAATAACCCTAAAGGTTAAAGTAAATGGTACATATGAAGTACCAAAGCCAGAAAATACAGAAACTGAAGCAACCAATTAAGATTGGAGGATTATGAAAGGACGCATAATTAAAAATATTAGCAATGATTATACTATTCTCGCTAATCAAAAACTATATGTATGTAAGCCACGTGGCAAATTTAGAATTGATAATTTAATTCCACTTGTCGGTGACAATGTCATTTTTGATGAAGAAAACAATTATATTACTGATATCTTACCAAGAAAAAATGAACTAATTCGCCCAAGTGTTGCTAATATCGATATTGCCGTCATTGTTACCAGTGTTAAAAAGCCTGATTTTGATTCATACTTATTAGATAAAACATTGACAATCATTTCTTACAATAATATTACTCCAATCATCTATTTTACAAAACTGGATTTGCTTTCTGAACAAGAACTCATTACGATTAACAAATATATTAACTATTATCAAAAAATTGGTTATCAAGTAGCTACGACTAAAGATGAATTATTATCTTTAATCAAAGGAAAAACAATCGTCTTTACCGGACAAAGTGGGGCTGGTAAATCAACCCTATTAAACAAAATAAACCCTCAATTAGAATTAAAGACCGATGAGATATCAGATGCTTTAGGTCGCGGCAAACACACAACTAGACACACCGAATTATATGACATTGATGGTACCTTTATTGCCGATACACCCGGATTCTCTAAAATTGATTTTTATGGCATGGATGACATCGATATCCGTGATAATATGAAGGAAATGTTTGATAATCTTGAATACTGTAAATATAAAGATTGTAAACATATTAAAGAAGATGGTTGCCATGTCATTGAACTAGTCAATAACAAGACAATATTACCAAGCAGATATAACAACTATCGTAGCTTTATAGGGAAGTGATAATATGATTAAAATTTCTACCTCAATTCTTTCAGCTACTGATCGAATTGACAGCATCAAAAAGTTAAATAATACCGATACTGATTTTATTCATATTGATGTTATGGACAATATTTTTGTACCTAATTATCAATTACCACTAAATGAAGTTAATGAATTGGCTTTCTATTCACAAAAACCATTCGATATTCATTTGATGGTTGAACATCCTACTGACTACATTAAAGGACTAGATGTTCACAATTTAGATTGTATTACTATCCATTTAGAAATTACTGATAATATTGATAAATTAATTGAACTAATTAAAAGTTATGATTGCCATGTAGGAATTGCGATTAAACCAAATACCGATATCAATTTGATTGATAAATATATTGATAAAATTGATCGTGTGCTGATTATGAGCGTCGAGCCAGGATTTGGTGGACAACCATTTTTGAACAAATCTGTTGATAGAATACTAGCAATCAGAAATAAAAGAAAAGATCTTACCATCGAAGTAGATGGTGGTATCAATAATGAAATAATTAAAAAAATTAGTGATATAGCTGATATTGCCGTCGTTGGTTCATATATTACTAAAAATGATAATTATCAAGAAGCAATTAATAATTTAAAAAAATAGTTGCTTTTTTTATGTTTCAAAATTGTATTATTACCTCATAATATTCATAGAATATTTTTGAAAGGTGATATTATGATCAGCAATTTTAATGAGGAAGCACAAGAAATATTAACTAAAGCAAAATTAGAAATGTTAGAACTAAGACATCCTTATGTTGGAACAGAACATTTAGTCCTATCAATTCTCCATACTGATAATGAAATTACAAAAAAATTAGCTAAATATAATTTAACTTATAATAATTTCAAAAAAAAAATCTTAAATATTATTGGTAAAGGCACTAAAAAAAGTGATTTTTTCCTTCATACGCCCTTATTAAAAAAGGTAATCGAGAATGCTATTATGGATAGCAAAGATAACAATAATGGCGTTGTTACACCAAATCACTTATTCTCTTCCTTACTCGATGTTGGTGAAGGAGTGGCAATAAGAATTTTCATCGGCATGAATCTAAATTTAGATGATATGTATGATGAATTTACTGAAAAAGCATTTCAACATAGTAATGATAAAAACAAATTACTTATTGAACAATTAGGAATAGATATCAATAAGAAAGTAAAAAATAATGAAATAGATCCAGTTATCGGTAGAGAAAAAGAGATTCATTCGCTAGAAGAAATATTATGTCGTCGTACCAAAAACAATCCCTTATTAATTGGTGAACCAGGTGTCGGCAAAACAGCTATCGTCGAAGGTTTAGCCATTATGATTGAAAACAATGAAGTTCCAACTAAACTACTAAATAAACGAATTATCTCGTTAGATATGGCATCAGCTGTTGCTGGCACAAAATATCGTGGTGAATTTGAGGAACGAATGAAAAAAATCATTGATGAAGTCGAAGCAAATGAAGATATCATCCTTTTTATTGATGAAATACATACCATAATTGGCGCAGGTGGAGCAGAAGGCGCTATCGATGCCTCAAACATAATCAAACCGGCCTTAGCTAGGGGAAAAATAAGATGCATTGGAGCCACCACTAAAGATGAATACAAAAAACACTTTGAAAAAGACAAAGCATTAGAAAGAAGATTCCAAATAATTGATATTGAAGAACCAAGTATTGAAAAAACAAAAAGCATTTTAAAACAAATTAAACCAATCTATGAAGCATTTCATAATGTCACCATTAGTGATAATATTGTTGATCAAATTGTCGATCTAACCGAGAAATATATTTACAATCGATTTAGGCCAGATAAACAACTTGACATATTAGACGAAGTATGTAGTAAAGTGGGAATTAATAATACTACCAAAAATAATAATCTAAAAGAAATAAGAAACAAGAAAGAAATGTATATTAAAAGCAACAATATAGAAAAAGCATATGAATATAAAATAAAAGAAACAAAATATAAATCAGAGGCAAAAGAAGATAAAGAGACAAAAATGGTAACAATTAATGATATAGCAACCGTTATCAATAATAAAACTGGAATTCCTATATATGAAATATTAAAAGATAATCGGCATATCATTTCAGAAATTGAAAATGATTTAAAAGATAATATTGTTGGTCAAGATGAAGCTATTAGTGAATTAATGAATCTGACTAAAAGAATTAAATTGGGATATAAAGATAATAAATGTATATCGATGTTATTCATTGGACCAACGGGTGTTGGTAAAACGAAATTAGCTACCATATATGGTAATATTGCATCAAAACAAAAAACAATTAAATTAGATATGTCAGAATATGCTGATGCTTCTTCAGTTAGTAAATTTATCGGATCTAATCCTGGATATGTTGGATATGATGATAATAAATATATCTTAAATATCATTAAAGATTATCCAAATGCTGTAATTATTCTCGACGAAATTGATAAAGCACATCCACAAATAATCAATTTGCTATATCAAATTCTTGAAGATGGTCAAATCAAAGATGCCAAAAATAATATTGTTAAATTCAATAATAATATTATAATTATGACTTCAAATTGCAATAGTAAGCATCAAAATATTGGTTTTAATACTGGTAACAATTTAAATAACGAAGAACTATTAGAAACATTTAATATATCATTTATCAACCGTATTGGCAATATAATTAGATTTAACTATTTAGATGAAAAAAGCATTATAAAGATTATTCAAAAGGAATTAGCAAAACTAAAAGATAAATACCAGAATATTAAAATTAATATTAGTAATAGTGTAATTAATGAATTAGTAAAAGAAATTGACTATCAAACATTTGGAGCCCGTAAAATTAATAAAATCATCAGTAGTAAAATAGAAAACACTATTATTGATAGTCTTATTGATAACAAAAAAGAAGTAAATATTGACTTGCTTTTCACAAAGTAAGTGATATAATACTTACAGGTGATAATTATGCAAACATCATATTATCAATTGTGTTTAAAAGAATTAGAAAGCATTAAGGGAAGGCCTAAGCTATTACTTCATAGTTGCTGTGCACCATGTAGTTCATGGGTAATCACTTTTTTAACTAATTACTTTGATATTACAATTCTTTATTATAATCCTAATATTGCTCCAGCAGAAGAGTATTATAAGCGTAAGGCTGAGCAAATAAGACTTATTAACGAAATTGATCATGCTGGGACTATCGATATCATCGATTGTGATTATGATAATGATATATATGAAGATAGAATTAAAGGTTATGAAGATTGTCCTGAGCGTGGGGCAAGATGTACTATTTGTTTCAATTTAAGATTAGAAAAAACTGCCAAAATAGCCAAAGATAATAATTATGATTATTTCTGTTCTACCTTAACAGTAAGCCCATATAAAAATGCCAAACTAATTAATGAAATTGGCGAAAAGCTTGGTACATCTTACAACATAAAATGGTTGTACTCAGATTTTAAAAAGAATGATGGTTATAAACATTCGATTGAATTGTCAAAAAAATACAACCTCTATCGCCAAGATTACTGTGGTTGTATCTATTCACAAAGAAAAAATATATCAGATTAAAAAAAGGAAATTACTTTCCTTTTTTATTATCTTAATTGAAAATATTGAAATGCTTCATAACCTAGGAATACACATGCTGCTAAGAAGAATAGAATTGCAATGGCCATAAAGAACTTATTATTGGCAAATCCGCCTTTTTGACCATCAGGAGTTGGATTTTCCTCAACTGGAGATTGATCCACTTTTGGTTCGTCAACGCCAAATTCTCTTAATGATTCAACACCATCTTGTGGCGCTGCGACTACTTTTTCTTCACTAACTTCACCTAAAGCTTTATTTAAATTACTTTCATCAGCTCCATCAAAGAATAATTTTGGTTCTTCCGTAGGAGTTGGAACTGGTGCAGGTGTTTCTTCCTTAACAGGCTCTACCGGTAAAACAGCAGGTGCTGGCTCTGGAACTACTGGAGCAGGCGCTTCCACTGGAGTTGGTTCAACTACAGGTGCCGTTACTGGTTCTACAGCTGGAGTTGCTACCGGTTCTACAATTGTTGGTATCTCTACCGGTGCTGGTTGAACTGGCTCTGGAACAGGTTCTACAACAGTTGGAGCTACTGGAGCAGGCTCTGGTGTTGGTTCCAACAATTCTTTTGGTAATTCTAATTCTGGTCCAGGAGTAGGTGCTACTGGTGCTGGTTCTGGTTGAACTGGCTCAGAAGCAGGTTCTTCTTTAGGTGCTTCTAAATTAAGTTCTGGCATTGTTACTTCAACCTTACTAGCTTCTTCAACTGGTAATGTTTCAAAAATACTTGGTTCTGTAGGAGCCACAGGAGCTGCTACTTTATAAAATTTTTCACTTACTTTAGTAACTGCTTTTTTTACGGTAGAGACATACGTCTTAGTAACATCAATATTTTGTTCTTTATTAAATAATACATCGACAATTTTAATTTTTTCGTTTGACAATTCAACTTCACTACCTGAAGTATCATTTTCGTTCTTTAATGAGTGAGTAACTAATTCTTTTACTAATTCACCAATTTTTGTCTTCTCTGCAGCATCTTCAATATTAACCATATTAGATGTCTTATCAATATTATCCACTACTTTTGAAACAAAAAGATTGTCACTTTCTTCATCTCTACCAATTGAATATAAAACATATTTTTTATCACCAACAGTAAATCCGCAAATAACACTAGCGTCTCTGTCAATGTTATGTTCATCTACAATTTTTACATTTTTACTTTCCATATTTCCTCCTCGGTAGATATCAACGATACCCACACTCCTACTATTAAAATAAGTATATCACATTATTTCTAGATATACAACACATTTTTATAATAAACAAAAAAGAGAATTATTTTTTTTCATTTGCCCGTTTCTGATCCAATGCACGTTTTTTCATCATCTCTATCTTAATTTTATTACCGAGGATCTTGTTTTCCATATCATTAATTTTTTGCATTACTTCACGATATTCAAGAAAATCACCATGATATTTTTTAAATTGATCATTATATTTCATTTTAAGTTTAACAATCTCTTCAAGCGTACTATCAACAACAGAAC
>JAEEGL011311448.1_pt1 | contig 28249 bp, 21 predicted proteins | sample 9134231 | NCBI WGS metagenome assembly JAEEGL01 (sample SAMN16246548, study PRJNA631951) | gut metagenome | biome: gut microbiome; feature: rumen; material: fiber-attached | host: Bos | place: Iran: Karaj | collected 2018-10
GCCACATGCCATGATGCTGACCGGACCGCAGGGTGCGGGGAAGCTGGCACTGGCCATCGGTTTTGTCAAAGTGCTGCTGTCGCAGGGCGGCGAGACGAGTATGTTTGGCGAACCCGTCGAGAGTCCGATGCTTCGCAAGCTGGAGCATCCCGACCTGCACTTCACCTACCCTACCATCAAGCTGCCCTCGATGAGCAGCGACCACAAGCCGGTGAGCGACGACTTTGCCCGCGAGTGGCACGAACTGGTGATGGCAGGTCCCTACTTCACCATGAACGAATGGCTGGAACAGATGGGCGGCGAAAACCAGCAGGCCATCATTACCGCCGGAGAGAGCGACGAACTGGTGCGCAAGCTGTCGCTGAAGTCGAGCCAGGGAGGCTATAAGGTCAGCGTCATCTGGCTACCCGAGCGCATGAATCAGGAATGTGCCAACAAAATCCTGAAGCTGTTGGAGGAGCCCCCTTCGCAGACCGTATTCATCATGGCCTGCGAGGAACCCGACAGGCTGTTGGAAACCATCCGCAGCCGCGTACAGCGCATTGACGTCCGCAAAATTGACACGGACGACATCCGGCAGGCACTCATCGAGAAGCGCGGACTGACCGAGGACGTCGCCCAGCGCGTGAGCCGAATGGCAAACGGCAGTTGGCTGAAGGCACTGGAAATGCTGAGTGCGGACTCGGAGAACGAGCTGTTTCTGGATATGTTCCAGACGCTGATGCGGCTGTCGTACCAGCGTAAGGTGAAGGACCTGAAGACGTGGTCGGAGCGCATGGCATCGCTGGGGCGTGAGAAGCAGAAGCGGTTCCTCGACTACTTCCTGCGGCTGACACGCGAGAACTTCATGTATAATTTCAAGCAGGAAGACCTTTGCTACATGACGCAGCGCGAAGAGGACTTCGCCAAGAATTTCGCCCGATTCATCAACGAAGCCAACGTGCTGTCCATCTACGACCTCATCAACAAGGCCATTCGCGATATCGGGCAGAACGCCAATGCGAAGATTGTGTTCTACGACCTGGCGCTGCAAATGATTGTGCTGCTGATACAGAAGTGATGGAATTACGGAATGATGGAATAACGGAATCACGGAATAACGGAATAACGGAATTACGGAATTACGGAATAACGGAATTACGGAAATAACGGAATAACGAAATAAAGATAAAAATGGAAAAAGAACTCAAAATAAAAACCGGTTGCGACCGAGGACTATGCAAAAATGCCGTCGGACGGCAGGACCGCCAGTTGAATACCTACGACTGGCTCGCCGACGTGCCAGGCAATGTCGATACCACCGACCTGGTAGAGGTACAGTTCAAACATACGCGCAAGGGCTATTACCATAACGTGAACAATCTGCCCCTGAAGAAAGGCGACATTGTGGCCGTAGAGGCTAATCCCGGTCACGATATCGGTGTGGTGACGCTGACAGGACGACTGGTGCACTTGCAATTGAAGAAGGCCAACCTGAAGAGTGCCGACGACATCCGTCGCGTTTACCGCATTGCCCGCCAGACAGATATCGACAAATTCAAGGAAGCCAAACGCCTGGAGCATTCGACGATGATTGAGAGTCGTCAGATAGCCAAGAATCTTGATCTGAAGATGAAGATTGGCGACGTAGAGTATCAGGGCGACGGACAGAAGGCTATCTTCTACTATATTGCCGACGAGCGTGTCGACTTCCGCCAGCTCATCAAGGACTTGGCAGCAGCGTTCCACATCCGTGTGGAAATGAAGCAGATTGGTGCCCGTCAGGAAGCAGGACTCATCGGCGGTACAGGTCCCTGTGGACGTGAGCTTTGCTGTGCCACGTGGATGAAGAACTTTTCGAGCGTCGGCACGTCGGCCGCGCGTTTTCAGGACATCTCGCTGAATCCGCAGAAGCTGGCAGGCATGTGTGCCAAACTGAAATGCTGCCTCAACTACGAGGTCGACAACTATGTAGAGGCTGGACGTAAGATGCCCTCAAAGGAAACCGTTCTTCAGACGCTGGATGCCGACTATTACTATTTCAAGGCCGACATCCTGGCAGGGCTTGTCACCTACTCTACCGATAAGAACATTGCCGCCAATCTGGAGACGATTACTGCCGAGCGTGCCAAACAGATTGTGGAGATGAACCGCCAGGGCGAGAAGCCCGAATCGCTGTTGGAGGATGGCAAGAAGAAAGCACTGCAAGGTCCTATCGATTTGGCTACTCAGGAGAACATCGCCCGCTTCGACCGTGCCAAGAAAAAGAAAAAGAAGAAGAAAAAGCCCCAGCAGCCGAAAGATGCCCAACAACAGTAAGCATACCTTATTATATATATGCAGTATCTCACTGCTTATCATGCTTCTGACAGCCTGCAACAAGCGGACCGTTTACTATCATTATGAACATACGCCGCTAACGGGCTGGGAGCGTAACGACACGATTTCGTTTGTCGTTGGCCCCATCGGTGAGGATGGACTGTATGAGGAAGAAGTAGGGCTTCGCATTACCGGCGAATATCCGTTTATGGGACTAAACATGATTGTCGAACAGCAACTTGCCTCTACGCAAGAGAAACACTGCGACACGCTGGTATGTGACCTCGTCAACGATCACGGCACTGCCAAGGGAGCTGGTGTGAGCCAGTATCAGTATATGTTTCGTCTTCCCACGTTGGAGTTACAGGCTGGCGAAAAGCTTTTCGTTGCTATACGTCACGATATGAAGCGCGAAATTCTGCCAGGCATCTCTGACATCGGGGTCAAGGTAAGCCGCAAATAGCCTGACTTCTTAACTCCTTAACAGTTTCCTGCTTGCGTCGAGTCGCAGGAATATGAAGAGCAGGAAGGTGAATCCCCATAGCGACGAGCCGCCATAGCTGAAGAACGGCAATGGGATACCGATAACAGGCGTCAGGCCTAAAACCATTCCGACGTTGATAAAGAGGTGGAATAGGAAGATGGACAGTACGCAATAGCCGTATATCCGTGAGAAGGGATGCGGTTGTCGTTCGGACAAGTAGATGAGGCGCAGTATCAAAGCCAGGAACAAGATGAGTACCCCGGCCGAACCCAGGAATCCTTCTTCTTCGCCAACAGTGCAGAAGATGAAGTCGGTATCCTGCTCGGGAACAAACTTCAACTTCGTCTGTGTGCCATTGAGGAATCCCTTTCCCTCAAGGCCTCCTGAACCAATGGCAATCTCCGACTGGTGCACGTTATAGCCCGCACCGCGCAGGTCCTCGTCCAATCCCAGCAACACGTTGATACGCGAGCGTTGGTGAGGTTCCATCACGTTTTGCATGATGAAGTCGGCACCATAGAAGAATCCCACGGAGCCCAAGGCGAACAACGCTATAAAAAAATAGGAACGCACGCGCGTGCCAAGGCCCTCCCACACGAAATATCCTATCATGACTGCCGTCAGTACGAGCTGGATATACACAATATCGAAGGGCAGTTTCAAGAACAGGAGGGACAATAGCGTAGCACCGATGCAGCAGAGCAACAGTTTCCACGCCGTGCGCTGATGGCAGTAGACCCACACCATGCCGATAGAGAAAAGCTGTATCAGCAGGATGACCGTGAACTTGCCAACACTGGTCGGAGAATCTCCGAAATGTACGTCGGCAAAACGGATGCCCACGACGAAATAGACCACCATTGCCAAACCCGTGAAGAGAATGGATCCCGGCATACCCTCGCGATAAAACATGAGGAAGAAGGCCAGATAGACCAATGCCGAACCCGTTTCACGCTGCAACACGATACATATCATAGGCATCAGTATGAGCAGCAGCGTCATTCCAAAGTGTTTCCAGATATGTATGCTGTAGCCATATGCTGACATGAACTTGGCCAAGGCCAGTGCGGTAGCGAATTTGGCAAACTCAGCCGGTTGCAGTCGCAGCGGACCTAATACGAGCCACGAGCGCGACCCCTTGATGCTGTGCGGATTGAATATCGTGGCAAAAAGCAATAGCAGCAACAGGGCGTAGATGATATAGGCAAAGGTGTCGTAGAACCTGTCGTCCATCATGACCAGTACGAAACCCAGCACGATACTCGTTCCAATCCAGATAATCTGCATACCCGAACGCGTGTCGAGACTGAAGATATCCGTCTCGCCATACGAGTAGCTGGCTCCGCAGACGCTGATCCATCCGAAGGTGAGCAGTGCGAGGTAGATGGCTATCGTCCACCAATCCACATTGCGAAGTACACTCTGTTGTCGTTTATCTGCTTTCATTCTAATCCTCAACGCTCAATTATCGGCTTGTAGAGCCGTATGAAATATGTCTGTGCTGGAACTCGTCGGCTCTCTTCTGCGAGGCTTCCGACAGTTTTCCGTGAATATATTGCTCCATGATGAGACCGCCGAGAGGCACGCCATACGTTGCGCCCCAGCCACCGTTCTCGACGTAAACGGCAACGGCAATCTTCGGATTGTCCATCGGTGCAAAGCCCATGAACACCGAATGGTCGTGACCGCGGTTCTGCGCCGTACCCGTCTTGCCACACGCCTGGAAATCGTAACGCGACAGTTCGTGACAGGTACCGCCTGTAGCCGACGCCCTCATACCTTGTACCACGTAGTCGTAAGCCTCGCGCGTAGCCTTTGTATAGCGGCGCTTGCAGTACAGCGTGTCCATTTTCTCGCCTTGTACGTGTTTCACGACGTGCGGCGTAATGAACCATCCGCGATTGGCAATTGTGGCTCCCAAGTTGGCAATCTGCAACGGAGTGGCGGTGACCTCACCCTGTCCGATGGCAATGGAGATGACGGTCAGTCCGTTCCACGACTTCTTGTAGCGGTTGTCGTAATAGTCGCCGTTAGGAATCATACCTCGCTTCTCGCCCGGCAGGTCGATGCCCAGCGGATAGCCGAAGCCCATCGATACCATGTAGTCGCGCCAGATGTTCATGGCATCGTGCACGTTGCCGTATTTGCTGATGTTCTGGTTAATCATATAGTAGAGTCCCCAGCAGAAATAACCGTTACACGACGTCGACAGTGCAGGCACGAGCGGCAAGGGCGACGCATGGCCGTGACAACCGACGTGCAAGCCCTTGAAGTTGAAGCCGTGTCCGCAGGGATAAGCCGTATGCGTCGGATGCAGAATGCCCTCCGACATAAAGGTCAGTCCCTGCGTGGTCTTAAATGTCGAGCCTGGCGGATACATACCCATGATACTGCGGTTCAACAGTGGTTTCCATACGTTGCGCTGCAACTCGCTGTGACTCTTCGAACGCTGGCGTCCTACCATCATTCGCGGGTCGTACGACGGCGATGATACCATGCAGAGCACCTCTCCCGTCGAGGGTTCTATGGCGACGATGGAGCCGATTTTTCCTTCCATCAGCCTTTCGCCCAAAGCCTGCAAGTCAGCATCAATGCCCAGCGTCAGGTTCTTGCCTGCCACAGGCCGGCGGTCAAACTTACCGTTCTGATAGCGCCCTTGCACACGCCCATGAGCGTCGCGCAGCAGAATCTGAATACCCTTTTCGCCACGCAGCTGTTTCTCGTAACTGCGCTCAATGCCCAGTTTGCCGATGTAGTCGCCAGGCTGGTAGTAGTCGTCTTCCTCGATATCGGCGGGCGACACCTCTGCCACATCACCCAATACGTGGGCTGCCAGCGGTTGCTGATATTGTCGGATTGTGCGTCGCTGGACATAGAAGCCGGGGAATCGGAACATCTTCTCCTGAAATACGGAGAAGTCCTTGTCCGACAGCTGACTCATGAAAATCTGCTGTGTAAAACGTGAATAGCCGGGATTCTTGTTGCGGTCCTTGATGGTTTCCATCCTGCGGTCAAACTCCTCGCGCGTGATGTTCAGAGCCTCACAGAAATCCAGCGTGTCCAGATGATCCTTCGCCTCGTTCATCACCACCATGATGTCGTAGGCGGACTGGTTATATACCAACAGTTTGCCGTTGCGGTCGGTAATGACGCCTCGCGACGGGTATTCTATCTTCTTCAGGAAGGCATTCGAGTCGGCACTCTTCTTATAGTCATCGCTGGAAATCTGCAACTGGAACAGTCGGATGATGTACACCACCACGATGAGTATGGCCACTCCGCCAATGACATAGTGCCTGTATTCCAACCCGTCGCTCTTCATCTACTTACTGCCTGCTGTTGTATAGTTCAAAGGTATAGATCAACGCTATCGTAATGAGCGTACTGCCCACAACGCACAGAGCCCATTGCAACCAGTTGAAGAAATTGAAGAACTCCAACGAATAGAACAATACGCAATAGAGTGTCACCAGCGTTATCATGTAGGTGGAATACTTGCTGGGGCCGAGCGTTGCCATCGAGGGCTTCAGGTTGTCGGCAGCGTCACGCGGGAGGAATAGTATGAGGAAATACGGTTGTATGGCGGCAATGAACGTCAGCGAGGCAGCAGCCAGTCCGGGAGTGTTCAGGAAAATGTCGATGAACAAACCCATGAAGAATGCCCACAGCAGACCGGCCCACTTGGGCTGGTTACGCTCGAAGCTGATGACGAAATAGACGTACAGCAACGGCGTGGCATAGTGGAACAGGTGGATGCGTCCCAGCACCATTGCCTGTGCCAGTACGAAGAGCACAAATACACAACCTCGTTTGATTAAATCTGCCGTCATATATCTCTTACTTCTTACCTCTAACCTCTTACTTCTTACCTCTAACTTCTAACCTCTCACCTCACTCCGACACGTTCAGCTTCAGCGAGTCCCTTGCGGCCTGCATCAGTCGCATCCGCTCGGCTATCGTCTTGTCGCTAATGACCACCACGTCGCGCAGATTGCCGAAATCCGTCGACAGGCGCACCTGCAAACGATACGACAGTCCGTCGCGCGAGTTGTAAACCTGCTTGATCTGACCTACCAATACACCTGGCGGGAAGATGGTTGAAAAGCCGTTCGTCTCCACCCATTCACCCTTGTTGAATCGTGCGTGGCGGGGAATATCCTCGACGTAAGCAATTCCCGCGTCCCTGCCGTCCCAGCGCAACACGCCGAAATAGCCTCTGTTGCGGATGGCACAGCTGATGCGCGACGACTTCATGTTCAGCACAGGAATGATGATGCTGTAGTGGGCGCTGGTCAGATACACTACGCCTACAACGCCTTGTCCACAAGCCACGCCCATGCCTACTTCGACGCCGTCCTGCTCGCCTTTGTCGATGGTTATCAGGTTGTTCGCCAAGTGTAACTCGTTGGTAATCACCTTGGCGGGTATCAACTTATACTGCTGCAGTTTCTCCAGTTCCTCGACTTCCTTGGGGTCTTTTTTCGTTGTCGCCTCCTGATACAAACGGCGCAACTGATTGACCTGACGCTCCAGATAGAAATTCCGAAGCGTCAAGTCCTCGTTGTTTGTGGACATCGAGAAGAACGACTCCATCCATGAGCTCCATTCGTACACCTTGCCCGTTGCCCAGTTGGCTGACATAAACCATACGCTGTTCTGGTAGCTATTATACTGGAACAGCAATATGCCGCTCAGGGCTTCGAGCACTACGAACAGAACCCAGTGGAAGTGGTTCTGCAGAAACTCAAGCAGGTTTCTCATTGCTTACCTCTTATCTCATGAGGAACGAGAAGCGGTCAACATTCTTCAGTGCAATACCGGCACCCTTGGCCACTGAGTGCAACGGGTCTTCGGCAATGTGGAACGGAATGTTGATCTTGTTCTCCAGACGGCGGTCCAGACCGCGCAGCAGTGCACCGCCACCAGCCAGCCAGATGCCGTTCTTCACGATGTCGGCATACAGTTCGGGAGGTGTATTCTCCAGTGCGGAGAGCACGGCGTTCTCAATCTTCGCAACGGTCTTGTCCAGACAGTGGGCAATCTCCTGATAACATACAGGAACTTCCATAGGCAATGCGGTGATACGGTTCGGGCCGTGTACAACATAGTCCTCAGGACCCTCGTCGCCCAGGTCGGTCAGTGCCGAGCCTACTGCAATCTTGATGCGCTCTGCCATACGCTCCGACACCTTCACGTTGTGCTGGCGCGACATATATTCCTGGATGTCCGATGTCAGGTCGTCACCAGCGGTACGAATCGAGTTGTTCGACACGATACCACCCAGCGAAATCACGGCAATCTCCGTCGAACCGCCACCGATGTCGACAATCATATTGCCCTCGGGAGCTTCTACGTCGATACCGATACCGATAGCAGCGGCCATCGGCTCGAAAATCAGGTACACGTCGCGTCCGTCGGCGTGCTCGGCACTGTCGCGAACGGCACGCAGCTCGACTTCCGTCGAACCGCTAGGCACACCAATCACCATGCGCAGTGAGGGCGAGAACAGGCGGTGACCCGTGTGAACCATCTTGATCAGTCCGCGCATCATCTGCTCGCAGGCTGAGAAGTCGGCTATCACACCGTCTCTCAGCGGACGTACTGTACGTATATTGTCATGTGTCTTCTCATACATCATCTTTGCCTTCTCACCCACGGCAATCATCTTGTCGGTATGGCGGTCCAGCGCAACTACTGACGGCTCGTCAACCACAATCTTATCATCGCTGATAATGATGGTGTTGGCCGTTCCCAGGTCCATTGCTATTTCCTGAACAAAACTAAAAAATCCCATAATATACTCTAATTGTTTTTCTTTTCCTTTTTAACCACGAATTGTTTATTCGTCCGATTAGTTAGATTCGTGTTCGTTATTACTTCTCGAACCAAGCGTGAATAGCGGTGTCGTAATGACTCGATACGCCGAAGGCACGTGTAGCCAGCATACGGCGCTGGGCCTTCGTAGTCTCTGCACCCTGCTCGTTCAGGATGTCTAACAATACAGCGTACTCAGCCTTCGACGGAACGATTACCACGTCGTTGAAATTCTTAGCCGCTGCACGAATCAGCGAGATGCCGCCGATGTCAATCTTCTCGATGATGTCCTCCTCGCTCGCACCGCTTGCCACGGTCTGCTCGAAGGGATACAGGTCTACCACCACGAGGTCAATCTCGGGAATCTCGTACTGAGCCATCTGCTGACGGTCGCTCTCCAGCTCGCGTCTGCCTAAGATACCTCCGAACACTTTCGGATGCAAAGTCTTCACGCGGCCACCGAGGATGGACGGATACGTCGTCACGTTCTCCACCTTCTCACACTGGTAGCCCAGCGATTCAATAAACGTCTGAGTGCCACCTGTCGACAGGAACTTCACGCCCTCGTCGTTCAGCTTTTTCAGCAACTCTTCCAGCCCATCTTTATGAAATACCGAGATGAGCGCAGTCTTAATCTTTTTCTTGTCTGCCATAAATATAATATATAACGCGTTATAAATTTTCTTTTGAGCCTGCAAAATTACAAAAAAAGTTGCACTATCCCCAATGTTTTACCGAAAAAATACCACTTTTTTAATAATAAATAATGTATATCAATTGCCAATTCGCATTTTTTTCGTATCTTTGCCGACGAAATGTCAACCAATCACTTTTTTTAGCATGAGAAGATTAATCCTTTTCGCTGCCTTTGCAGCACTTTTCTCCACCGCAACCTTCGCTGGCGGACTGATGACCAACACCAACTATCACATCGCCTTCGACCGCATGATGGCACGAGGCGCTTCCACCGAGATTGACGCCACGTTCAGCAATCCTGCCGGCATCGTTTGGGGACACGAAGGATGGCAACTGTCGCTCAACTTCCAGAAGCCCTGGCAGTATCGCGACATCAAGCTCACCACAGAGGCCGGTAGCCACACCTACGAAGGTAAGGCCTCCGCACCCATCGTCCCCGCACTTTTTGCGTCCTACAAGAAGGACCGCTGGGCGCTCTCGGCCATGCTTGGCATCGTGGGCAGCGGCGGCTTCGTCGAATACAAAGAAGGTGTGCCTATGTTTAATGTCATGCTACAGAACATGCTCGCCGAAAAAGGCATCACTCCCAACCAGTACACCCTCGATTCTCAGATGAAGGGTAAGCAGTATATTTACGGCGGACAGGTTAATTTCTCCTATAAAGTACTTGACTGTCTCTCTGCCGCGTTCGGCATCCGTGCCAACTACTACGACGGCTACTATCGTGGCCACGTCGTCGCCAAGGACCATCCTCTGTTGGGCGAGATTGCCAAGCTATTGCTTGACGTTGACCAGAAAGGCTGGGGCTTTACGCCCATCATCAGCCTGGCTTATCATCAAGGACCGCTCACCCTGACCGCACGCTATGAGTTCCGCACAAAGATCCAGACCACCAACGACACAAATGTGCTTGAAGCAGGTCTTGGCAAGCGTGCCCTTGCCGCCATGATACTGCTCGACCCCTTTCACGCCATAAGCAACATGAAAGCCCTTCAGGAAAAACTTGACGCCTACACCGCACCATACGAGGACGGCGTCAAGACACGCTACGACATGCCCGCACTCCTCTCCCTTGCTGCCGGCTACGAGTTTACCCCCAAGTTGCGTGCCACATTGGAATATCACTTCTTCGACGACAAGAACGCCAAGATGGCCAACGACCGCCAGGACGAGCTGAAACACGGCACCCATGAGATTCTTGCCGGCGTAGAGTACGACATCAACGAGAAGTTCACCGTCAGCTGCGGTGCCCAGCACACTGACTACGGTGCCACCGACGGCTACCAGCAAAACACTTCCTTCGCCTGCGACAGCTACAGCTTAGGCCTCGGCGGAGCGTGGAACATCAACAAGCAGGTCCGCCTCAATGCCGGCTACTTCTGCTCCCTCTACAGCGACTACGACAAGCAGACCTCCTACGGCCTCGAGACCTACTCCCGCACCAATCACGTCATCGGTGTCGGCGTCGACTACAAGTTCTAATCCGTCCCGCGGTACAGAGGGGATATGAAAAAGACGATCGTAATATCGCTCATGCTTTGCCGGGTGCTTTCACTTTCAGCACAATATTTGCATGAGGGCGATACGATTGCCATTATCTCCCCTTCGAGTGCTACGGACACTGCAACCATCAATGGCGGTATGAGGACGCTGGAACAGTGGGGCTACCGCTGTGTAGTGGGCCCACACGCGCTCTCCGAGTACCATGGCTTTGCAGGAACTGTTGACGAACGGCTCGCCGATTTGCTCTGGGCGCTCAAAGAGCCGACCGTCAAGGCTATCATGTGCTCACGAGGTGGCGACGGAGCGGCTCATCTGCTGGCGCGGCTGTCATTGGACACCCTTCGCCACTACCCCAAAATGATGATTGGTTTCAGCGACATCACAGCTTTGCTGTGCGCCGAGGCGAGGGCTGGAGTGAAAGGCATTCACGGTTCGATGTGCCACGCACTGAAGACCTACGAGGGTAACGATACCGTCAGCCAGACGTTGCGACAGATGCTACAGGGCAATCTGCCCACCTATCGTGTCGCTCCGCATCCACTGAACATCACGGGTAAGGCCGAGGGCATCCTCGTTGGGGGCAACATGTCGGTATTCAACGACTTGGCAGGTTCCGATTTCGACCCATTGCTCATGGACGGCATCATCCTGTTCATCGAGGACACTGGCGAGGAGATGAGCAAAGTCGACCGAATGCTGCACAACATCGAGGTTCGGCGGCTGCAATCCCACATCCGCGCCGTCGTCGTAGGCCAGTTCAACAAGTACAAGCACCCTGAAAACGGCTTCGACGACATGTACGCCATGCTCCACGAATACCTGCAGCACTGGCACGTTCCCGTCTGCTACGACTTTCCCACAGGCCACGCCCACCTCCGCAACTTTCCACTCCTGACGGGAGCCAAGGCCACACTAGACGTTTCCAACGAAGCCGTCGTGCTTCGCTACGACAATTAAGGCCCAGTTGGTGGGCAATTCGGGCGACAACAAGGGTCTATTGAACGACTTTGCTGGTGCAATCTGCAAGGACTTTAGTGACTATTTCCTTACACTTTACCGGCACTAAACCGCCACTTTACCGTCATTAAACCGTCACTTTACCGCCAGTAAAGTAAAAAAAATGCGAGCCCGCAGTGATTGCGAGCTCGCCTTTTTTGTGTCGGGGTGTACACAAAAGTCCCGTCTATGTACACTTAATTGCCTTTTAATTGATTGACTTCATTTTCTAATGCTTCAATCCGCGCGTTCAACATAGTAATGACTGTCTTTAATTCATCGATTTCTGTAATAAGATGTTGTTCTATATTTATGTGATCCGCATCCACTTTCTGCACAAGTTCCATAAGATTTTGATCTTCCTTTGCTCTCATGTCTTGCTCGTATTGCAAGTCTTCCTTTGTGGCATATTTGTATAACAGATCTGTTAGTTCGGCTTTCGTCGGATAGTTCGACAAATCAGGAATAGGAATATTTGCAAGAGTTTGCATAATATCTTCTATTGTTGCATAGTGCATCATGAGCACATTCGAAAGGCTGTCGATACGCATCTGACTCTCAGCCTGGGCTTTCTTGATTTCGTTGACAAGGTCGCTAATAGTGCTGCCGGAAACTGTTATTTCACCGTCGTTAAAAGAAATGCTGTCCACTTCGTTCGGCCCAATAGTGAGCGTGGTGCCGTTGGCCAGCTTGATGATCATACTATAAGTGTTGTCTTGAGCGCTGACAGACATCAGCGAAACGAATGTCGCAACAAGCGACAGGAGGAAAAATCTTTTCATAATGATTTGTATTTATTAAGTTATTTATTTGTTAACAATTTTGATAGTTTGCGAAGCAGTCCTGACGATGTATGCACCCTTGGGGAGCTGTCCGGCACTTACCGTCGCTTTGCCCTCGCCGTCGGCAGTTGTCGTCGACAGTTTGACTCCGTCAAAGCTGAACACCTCGACTGGGCTGCCTGGCTTGAGGTGACTGAAACGGATTTCGCCGTTACGGTTTTCCATGTCGGCCATTTCCAGCGTCTGGATGCCTGTCGGATTGTCGAACGATCCCCCGGATATCTCACTCACGGGGATTTCGATGGTCTCTGTGTCCGTCTTGACGTGAAGCGTGTTGTTGGTGTACGTAATGACGGGGTGCTCTGCCAGGATAATCTCCACCTTTTCCCCGTTAACGGTAAAGGTCAGTTTCTCTGCGCTTGCCGCACGTGCCTGCAGGGCAGCCGCCATCACCATCACCGCCATCAGCAATCGCCGGACCATGTTACTTGTTTGTTTACTCATTTTGTTTTGTTCAATTAAATGGTTTAACAATAATATTTATTCAGTTTCTGCCGGCAAATTTACAAAAAGATTTCGATACTGCAAAAATCAGTCCATTTTTTTTGAATTTTGTTTGGTGTTTTACGCTTTTTTTCGTAGTTTTGCAGGCAAATAGGGAAGTTAAGAGGTATGAAAAGACCTGTATTGATAGCTGGACCGTGCGTGATAGAGTCAGCGGAGTTGCTGGACACCGTGGCTGCCAAGCTGGTGGACATTAACCGGCAATTAGGCACGGACATCATCTTCAAAGCCTCGTTCGACAAGGCCAACAGGACGTCGCTTACGTCGTTCCGTGGCCCGGGCATCGACCGCGGATTGCAGATGCTGGCCGACGTAAAGGCGAAATACGGTCTGCGGCTGTTGACGGACATCCACGAAAGCTGGCAGGCCAAGCCTGCGGGTGAGGTGGTGGACGTCATCCAGATACCCGCCTTCCTGTGCCGGCAGACTGACCTGCTGACAACTGCTGCTAGCACGGGCAAAATCGTAAACATCAAGAAAGCCCAGTTCCTGAGCGGTCGCGATATGCGATATCCGCTGGAGAAAGCCCGCGACGCCGGAGCCAAGGACGTTTGGCTGACGGAGCGCGGCAACATGATGGGCTATAACAACCTCGTGGTGGACTTCCGTAACATTCCCGATATGTTGGAATTGGCAGAGACAGTCATCATGGACTGCACCCACAGCGTGCAACGCCCGGGCGGCAGCGACGGCAAGACTGGCGGCGACAGGCGGTTTGTCCCCCAGATGGCACTGGCGGCGAAGGCCTTCGGCGCGACAGGCTTTTTCTTTGAGGTCCACCCCACCCCGGACGCGGGCTTGAGCGACGCCGCAAACATGCTGGAGCTCAGTGCGCTTGGCGATTTGGTCGCAAAATTGGTAAGAGAATGACGATACGAGACTACGCAATACAATGTATCAAGGACGAGGCACAGGCGGTGCTTGACCTGATACCGAAGATGGACGAAGAGTTCGACCGCGCCGTGGAACTGATGATGCAGTGTCAGGGCAAGGTCATCGTAACAGGCGTAGGCAAGAGCGGACACATCGGAGCGAAGATTGCCGCGACACTGGCGTCGACAGGCACCCCGTCGTTCTTCGTGAATCCGCTGGACGTTTACCACGGCGACCTCGGCGTGATGTCGGCCGGCGACGTGGTGATTGCCATCTCGAATTCCGGGCAGACGGACGAGCTGCTGCGATTTATTCCGATGGTGTTGCACATGGAAATTCCCATCATCGCCATGACCGGTAATCCGCAGTCGCTGTTGGCAAAATATTCGACGTGCCACCTGAACGTCAGCGTAGCAAAGGAAGCCTGCCCGCTGAACCTCGCGCCGACCAGTTCGACGACAGCGACATTGGTAATGGGCGACGCGCTGGCTGTGGCACTGATGGAACAAAGGAACTTCCAGCCGCAGGACTTCGCACAGTTCCACCCCGGCGGTGAGCTGGGCAAGCGACTGCTGACAACGGCTCAGGACGTGATGATAACGGAAAACCTGCCGCTGCTGACGGAAGAGATGCACTTGGGCGAAGCCATCATACTGGTGAGCAAAGGCAAGCTGGGACTGGGCGTGGCAGTAGAAAGAGGTGAGAAGGTCGTTGGCCTCATCACCGACGGTGACATCCGCCGCGCGATGGAGAAATGGCAGGCGCGGTTCTTCGACCGAACGGTAGGAGACATCATGACGCGGACACCAAAAATGGTAGGGCCGCAGACGAAGATTGCCGAGATTCAGAAAACGATGAACCGGCACAAAATACACAACGTGTTGGTAGTAGACGAAGAGCAACGGCTGCTCGGAATCGTTGACCGCTATGCGTGCGTGCTTTGAGAATGTATAATGGAGAATTGAAAATTGACAATAGAAGATATGAACAGACTGAAACGAATATTAATAGTCATCATGCTGGCACTGCCGTTGGCAGCGGCTGGCGTCTATATGTTTAAAACGCTGGACGCCCGAAACGGACTTATCAGCAGCCAGATTAACTGCGTGCTGAAAGACCAGCGAGGATACATGTGGTTCGGAACGCCGGCAGGACTGTATAGATGGGATGGCTATACGTTCAAAAACTTCCAGAGTAATTCGCAGGACGGCTCGTCGCTGCCCGACAGTTACATCATCAGTATTCAGGAAATGTTGGACGGCAACCTGTGGATAGAGACTTCGGCAGGTTTCTGCATCTACCACCCGCAGACGGAAAGCTTCGAGCGCGACATGAAGCAGGTGTACGCCAGCATGGGTATTGAGGGTAAGCCGAACGTCGTGTTCATTGACCAACACAAGAACTTCTGGGCATCGATACCGAACAAGGGTATCGTGGCTTACAACATGCAACAGCAGACAAGCTATGAGTTCGGCTATACCAATGACGCACGCGGAATACCGCAGGGAGTGATCTGTTCGCTGAGCGAGTGCCGCGACGGCGCCATTGCCGTGTACGAAGACGGCCGAATGGTTTGTTGCGACATTATGCGCCAACAGACTACTGTGTGGCAGACAGATTATATCGCCGCCAACCACTTGCGCAAGACGAAAAGCCTGAAAGCCTATGCCGACCTGCAGGATAATATCTGGTTGTACGGACAAGGCACACTGATGATTTACAACAAGAGCGCAAACACGTGGAATTCCACCTTCGGCGACCGATTGGGTCTGACTAGCGTAGCCGTAGACCACATTGTAAACGGCATGGCAGGCGACAGCGAAGGTAATATCTGGATTGGCACCGACCGCGCTGGTCTGATACGCGTGAACGCGAAGACCTTGGAAACGGAGAATGTCCAGCCGCGGAGCGTGAACGACAAAAGCAACAGCGACGAGGTCATTGGCGTGCAGAGCGTCTATGTGGACGATACCGACCTGTTGTGGGTTGGCACCGAGAAATCGGGCGTGGCTTACTACGGCAACAGCATCTATAAGTTCGCAACGAATCTCCTGGGCGACATTACCGCAATGGCACAAGTCGGAGACAGCACCGTGTGGTACGGAACGGGCAATCGCGGAGTCATCGGCTACAACGGTGTGCTGGCCAGTACAAAAGTGTCGTGTATGGCTACAACGCCGGACGGCAGTCTTTGGGTAGGCTCGAAGCAGAACGGTGTGACACGTATTCAGAACGGCGTGGGCAAAATCTATTCTGCGGCCCGCGACAGCGCGAGAACGCTGATTGACGACCACGTCAATGCACTGTGTGCCGATAAGTCGGGAAACCTGTGGATAGCTACCAACGGCGGTTTGCAGGTGTATAATCCGAAGATGGACACCTTCTCGTCCTACACGCGTGAGAACGGAATGCTGAACACGAACAACATCACAGCACTGTTCTACGGCCAAAACAACCGCATGCTCATCGGTACAGCGGAAGGACTGATCATTCTCGACCTCTCGACACGCGAGAAGCAAGTGCTGACGGGTAATTCCACGAACATCCAGACGTTCACCAACAACTATATCACGCAGATTTTCGAGGACTCGCGCGGACTGATTTGGGTTGGAACGCGTGAAGGTCTGAACATCCTGAACACCGTAAAGGACGAGCTGAGCTACCTGACGGAGAAAGACGGACTGTGCAACAACTCTATCTGCGGCATTGCTGAGGACGGGCGCCACAACATTTGGATTACGACGAGCAACGGACTAAGCCGCGTGGTCACACAACGTAACCACGAGGACGGAACATTCGCTTACGGGTTGTACAACTACAGCGTTTACGACGGTCTGCAGAGCAACGAATTCAATATGGGTTCCATTCTGGCTAAGACTGACGGACACGTATTGTTCGGAGGCCTTTATGGCGTCAACTGGGTACGCAAGACGGCGAAGGACGATCAGAATTCGTTGCCTCGTGTCATGTTGACACAGCTGTTCATTGGAGAGGAAGAGATTCTGACCGGTCATTCGTACAACGGCCGCATTATCCTTACATCGGCACTGAACGAAATCAGCAAGATAGAACTCGCCAACAGCCAGAACACGCTAACCATCAAGTTTGCCGCCGGTAACTACAACAAGGGCGAGCGTCTGCAATTCATGTACTGGATGGAAGGACTGGAGAACGACTGGAGAAATGGTGATGCGCTGTTGCACGGCGTCAGATTCAACAACCTGGGCAGCGGCACATATACCCTTCACGTGAAAGCCGTCAGTGCCGACGGAGCCGTGAGTAATCAGGAGCGTACACTGGAAATTACCATCGGTCGACCTTGGTGGATTTCCTGGTGGGCACTGACTGTTTACGTTATTATCGCTATCGTGGTATTGTTCGTATGGCGCTATGGTATCAAGAAGATCAGGAAGATATGGCGAAGCAAACGTACCGTGATTGACGAGTTGAGACGCCAGCGCGAGGAAATCAAGAACACCAGTGAAGACCTTCGCCAGCCGATGGCTCGTATGACGACGATTATCGGAGCACTGGCCGAAAAGGAGCAGTCGATGGAAGGCCGCGAACAGCTGAACTCGCTGCACTTCCAACTGTTGCAGGTCATCACGCGCATCTCGGAAATGCAGTCGACACTGGAGAATCCGGAGAAGAAGGCCGAGTCGACGGCCAAGGATCGCATGGAACTGAACGACCACGGCGAAGTGGCTTACATCGGTTCTACGACGAAGGAGCTGACGGCAGAAATCAAGCCTATCAAGTTCGATTCGCAGGCCAAGAAATTCAACGTGGTATTCATCGATTCGAACCACGAGTTCCTGAATTTCGTCAAAGCACACCTGCGCGACGTGTACAATTTCCACACCTACGACAACATCAAGGATGCACTACCCGACATCGAAATGCTGAATGCCGATCTCGTCGTATGTAAACAGGATATGGATATGATGACCGGCAGCGAGCTGTGCAACCAGTTTAAGATGGACCCGCGCAGAAAGAAGACGAAGTTCGTGTTGCTGACCGACGGCGTATTGTCGCAGCAAGACATGATAGACCAAAATATTACGCTCGGTGCCGATGATTATCTGGCCAAGCCGTTCAACATCCAAGAGGCCGTGATGCGATTCAACAAACTGATGGGTCTCGGACCTATTGAAATGGATAGCAACACCATCGAAGGCAGTGAGACGCGACGTCTGGAAAGCCGCAACGCCAGTATGACGACGGCCACCATGACTTACGACGACGACGGTATTGTCGAACAGCGTAGCGAAGAAGGCGCAGAGACCGTTGCTCCGCACGAGCGTGAAGAGGCTCCGCACGAGCAGGAAGAGCCGCGTAATAAGGGTGGCGAACTGATGCGGCAGTACTATGGCGACAACACCATTGGCGATTATTCAATGAGCGACGCGATGGATCAGCAGTTGATGCGCAATATCGAGCAATTTGTATTGCAGAACATGAGTCGCGGCCAGATCAGTCTGGAGGAGATGGCTACGGCAATGGGCATGGGTCGAGTGCCGTTCTACCACAAGGTTCGCGCCATTACGACGAAGACGCCGGCAGAAATTGTCCGCGACCTGCGTCTGAAACATGCCTGCACGCTGCTGGTAAGCACCAACATCAACATGAGCGAGCTGGCCATCAACGTCGGTTTCATGACTGCCGAGAACTTTGCCAATATCTTCAAGGACAAGTTCGGCATGACACCGCTGGAATATCGTATGAAATACAAGAAATAACCAATGATTCGTACGATAATTACCTCCGTTTTTGCTACGTTATTACTATCAGCGAGTGCTCAGACGAGCGACTCGCTGATAGTTCAGACTTTGCGCGAGAGCAACATCAAGTTTTCAAACGACAACAGCGTCACACTGCTGATGTCGGGACAGGAAAAGTTCGACGATATGTTCCGAGCTATTCGTCAGGCCAAAAGCAGCATTCATCTTGAATACTTCAATTTCCGCAACGACTCCATTGCCTCGCTGCTGTTCGACCTGTTGCGCGAAAAGCGCAAGGAAGGCGTGGAGGTGAGAGCGATGTTCGACGGCTTCGGTAACGATTCGAACAACCAGCCGCTGAAAAAGTACCACCTGAAATCGTTGCGCGAGGATAGTATTGACATCGTGGAATACTCCCCTATCCGATTTCCGTGGGTGAACCACATCTTCGGACGTGACCACCGCAAAATCGTGGTCATTGACGGCAAGATTGCCTATACAGGCGGCATGAATGTGGCTGACTATTATATTAAAGGCACGGAGCAGGTAGGCGAATGGCGCGACATGCACTGTCGCATAGAAGGTGATGCCGTGAACGAGTTGCAGGCCATCTTCTTCCGCATCTGGAACAGAACGACTGGCGAGAACGTCAGCGGCATGAAATACTATCGCGGCGGCACGCCTACCGTGTTTGAAGGACTGAAGCCTGACACCACCAGCACGAAGGGCACGAAGATGGTTGGCATCATCAATCGCGAGCCTCATGTGACGCCGAAAATCATGCGCACATTCTATATCAACGCCATCAATCAGGCCAAGGACTCGATACACATCATCAACCCCTACTTCACGCTGATTCCCTCGGTGACAAAAGCACTGACACGAGCCATCCGCCGTGGCGTGAAGGTGGAAATCATGCTGTCGTCGAAGAGCGATATTCCTCTGACGCCTGACTGCGCCCTGTATCAGGCACACAAACTGATGAAGCGCGGCGCTCGCATATGGCTCTACAAGCCGGGCTTCCACCATTCGAAAATCATGATGGTCGACGGGCTCTACTGCACCGTGGGCAGTACCAATCTGGATGCACGCAGTCTGAAGTGTGACTTCGAGGAGAATGCCGTCATTGTGGACAAGGCGACGACGAAGGAACTGGACGATATGTTTTGGCGCGACAAGCAGAAGAGTTTCGAGCTGACGGAAGAAACATGGGACGAGTTCCGCACTGGAGGCCAGAAGTTCCGCGGATGGTTTGCCCACCTGCTACAGCCGTTCCTTTAAACACCGCACTCGTTTGCAGGCAATTAACCCTGCACCAATGCAATCATCATGTTAAACTGAATGATGTCAACGCCGCGGTTTTTCAACCAAAAGAAATCGAAAAGCGGGTCGTTGCGCTGTTCGGCTGGCGTCAGTTCAATGTATTTTCTGAAACTCTCCACAGCATCATTAATGCGTTTCATGAGCCATAGGCAATAACCCTGGTTCAGATAGTCCTCAGCCGTAGCCTGCTGGGCTGCAATCAACTGGGTAAAGACTTTGTCGGCTTGTTCCAACTTGCCGTCACACGTCAGCGCCCAGGCAAAGACGCGCTGGATATTGGCATCGTCGCCATGTTCGTAGTCCAACTGATAGAGCAGTTTCAGCGCATCTTCGTACTCTTCCAGTTTCACCAGACAAACAGCCTTGTTCAGCTTATAGCTCACCTTTTCAGGTTCCAGCAACAGCAAGCGGTCGTAATAGTCATCCGCCTGCGCATAATCGCCGCACGAGAACTGCCAGCGCGCCGCACCGGCTAAGGCACGCACATTGTTCGGTTCCAGTTCCAGGGCTTTCTCGAAACTATTGGTCCATACATAAAACTGTGCGTCACGCATATTGTCAGGGAAAGTGTTCAGCACGGCACGAGCCATCTTGTCAAGCCGATGTTTCTTCATCATGCGGACAACGCTGAGCTTATAGCCATCAAGCGGCGTCTCCATAAACATCTCCAAAGCGAAGAAGTTCAATATGTCATTGTCGGCAATATTCCCATCGAACGGATTATTCAATGACGAACGGTTGGGAAAAAGACGGAAGAAGCGGTAAATATCCATCAGATAAAGACGACGGATATAGGCCGCCGACTGATTCTCGCCAATCTCCATTTCGCCCAACGAGGCCTCGTTACGCTTCATCGCATCACGCATGGAAGCCGGCAGGCGACTGATGACGTCGTTGGCAGCAATCAGGAACGAATACTTGTCGCTGTTGCAGAACGGCCCTTTGTTAAGTATCGACTCCACAAAGGTAAAACACTCCATCCGATCAACGAACTGCGCAACATCTGGATGTTGTATGAAGAACGGGACGAACCAGTTGGCAATATCGTAGAAGAACGGATAGCGTTTCATTTGGGCGAAACCGGAGAAATAGACGTCCACACCTTCTTTCTGCATGTCAATGACGCGTTGCATACTAGCTTCCAGCTTTTCCATACGCCTTTCTGCGGCATCGGGATGCAGAATATCCTCCAGTGTGTCCTCTTCCTTTTCCTCAATACCATTGCGGGTAATATGAAAGGCGTCGTTGTTCATCAGGTTTGGCATGATTTCACGCTGGATGATGTCGTTGTCTTTTTCGGCATTCAGCGTCAGTATAAGCTGTATCTGCAATTCCGTCAGCTCTTGGCATATAGCTTCTGACGTCAACAGGCTGTCAATGATTTCCTTTTGCTCCGGATAGACCAACCCGACGTTACGATCCAACGAGAACACCCATCCGACCAAGGCCCGCTGGCGAACATGCTCGTCCTGCGACTGACGATATACGTCGGTCAGCAAGCGGAACTTGACGATATCAAACTGATTCATCAACGAGAGCATGATGGCCGAAACAATGAGCTGCTGGTCGATATTGTCGACCGTCGGCGACAACAGCAGGTCAGTAAAGTTCTTTCCAACGCCCTCAGTCCACATACGCGACGTGAAAATATAGTTAAACAATGCCGACATCTGCTGCTGATGGGCCTTGTAGAGCGAACGGTGCTTCTCTTCCCTGGTGTCCTCGGCCTCAAACTCAAGCATGGCAATCTCGCTGACGAAATTCTCCATCTCACCGCGAATGGCTGACAGCGACCAGTCACGCGACGCCTGTCGGGCTCCCTGATAGATACCCATCAGAAACGAAGATGTTTGCAGACGACGGTGGACGGCAATGTTGGCAAAGAGCACATACACGCGTTGCAACAGGTACTGGTATTGTTTCTCTCGCTGGTCATCGTCAACGCCTCTGCGCCAGTAACCTGACATGAGGTCGTAATCTTCCCTGACGACACGCAGGGCCTCGGAAGACTTGCCATCAGGCCACGCAGCCAGATAGGTTTCCATTTCAGCAATCGCCAAGCCGCAATTCGCATGACACAGTTGCAGGTAGACGCGTTCTAAAGAGTGATCTATTGTCTTCATTTTACTTTCTTACCCCTTGCCGTTTTCTTCTTATCACTTACCTCTTTCTGCTTACCACTGGCATCTTTCTTTACGCCTAACCACTTTTCCACAAGGGCGATATCCTGTTCACGTGGTCCTCGCGCGCGTTCATATTTTATTTTATCAGGCAGCGAGTCCAGCATATTCTCCTTCATCTTGCAGCATTCAGCAATGACGCGGCGATAGTGGCGAACGCCATATTTATTGATGCTGTCGCACGCTTGATTGTAAGCTTCCATAAAGAGTGTCAGCTGCTGCGCGCGTTCAGGATGACGCATCTCCTTTTCATTGAACACAAGCACGCCCAGTTGCAAATCGTCGTCGCGACTGTCGTACACAACGCCGTTCTTCATCATGCGCGCTGCGGTGGCCTGAGGCTCCATCATCCAGAGCACATCCATCTCGTTGTTCTGCAACATCAGCAACCGCACGTTGACGTCGTTGATTTGTACCTTATACACGCGGTCCTTATCCAGTTTCGCCGAGTCTATCATGCGGTCGGTCAGCAGGTCGGTGGCCGAAAAACGCGTCATCGCCACCATTTTGTCGTCCAACTGTTTCAACTGCTTTACGCGGGCATTACGATTGGCTACCAATTGCCAGTAAGCACTGGTTACAGTGGGATAGCGCAACTTCATGCCACGCGTCTCCATGCGTTTCGCCCTCACCAAATCGGTCATAGCACCCTCTACCCTACCACGCTCCAACGCCGTGTCGCAGTCCATCTGAGCCATATAGAACTTCAGACGCACGCCGCCGCGCAGGGTATCAAACAGCTGATAATGCACTGCAACATACAATGGCAGGCAATCCAACGTAGGCATCACAGCCACCTTCAATGCCAGCGAATCTCTCCTCATGGCCTCGCGCTGACTGATGCTTTTCTGACGTTTGGTTTCCTCATACGAATGTCCGCATGCTGCCATCAACAGCATGCCGACTATCATTATTATCACACTTTTCTTCATAATTCGACTGCAAAGATACATGTTTTTTGCGAGAATAACAAGAGCGACAGCAAATTATTCACTTTTCATTTTTCACTTTTCACTTTATTTTGTATCTTTGCAGTCGTTATGGCAAAGGATAAAATCATGTACGTCTGCGACAATTGCGGACAGGAGTCGGCTAAATGGGTAGGCAAATGCCCTGCCTGTGGGCAGTGGAATACGTTTAAGGAAATCAAGGTCGCCGACACGAAAAAGAAGGTTGTGGCAACGTCGGCAGCAGCATCGGCAGGCCATCAGCTGTGCGAAAACAAGGTGCTGCGACTGCGCGACATCTCTGCACACGACGACCCGCGTATCAACATGCACGACCAGGAGCTGAACCGCGTACTGGGTGGCGGACTGGTGCCAGGAAGCATTGTGCTCCTTGGCGGTGAACCGGGCATCGGCAAGTCGACGCTCACCCTACAGACCATGCTCGCCCTGACCGACAAGCGCGTGCTCTACGTCAGCGGTGAGGAAAGCGCCCACCAACTCAAAATGCGCGCCGAGCGCCTTGTTGGCGGTTTCTCCGCTGACACCGACAACTTCATGATCCTCTGCGAGAACTCCCTCGAAGCCATCTTCGACCATATCAAGGAAGTCCAGCCAGACCTGCTCGTCGTTGACTCTATCCAGACCATCTCCACCGAAGACGTGGAAAGCAGTGCAGGCTCCATCGCCCAAGTCCGCGAGTGCGCCTCCGCCCTGCTCCGCTTTGCCAAGACAAGTGGCGTCCCCGTCATCCTTATTGGTCATATCACGAAGGAAGGGACCCTCGCCGGTCCGAAAATCCTTGAGCACATCGTGGATACCGTCATTCAGTTCGAGGGCGATCAACACTATATGTACCGCATCCTGCGCAGCATCAAGAACCGCTTCGGCTCCACCAGCGAACTCGGCATCTACGAAATGCAGCAGAGCGGCCTGCGGCAAGTCTCGAACCCATCGGAACTGCTCCTGACAGACAATCACGACGGACTCTCGGGCGTCGCCATCTCCAGTGCTATCGAGGGCGTCCGACCCTTCCTCGTCGAAACGCAGGCGTTGGTGTCGTCTGCCGCTTACGGCACGCCCCAGCGCTCCGCCACGGGTTTCGACCAGCGACGGTTAAACATGCTGCTGGCTGTCCTCGAAAAACGTGTCGGCTTCAAACTCATGCAGAAGGATGTATTCCTGAATATCGCTGGTGGACTGCGCGTCACCGACATGGCTATGGACCTCAGCGTCATTGCCGCTGTGCTGTCAAGCAACGTCGACACGCCCATCGACGAAGGCTGGTGCATGGCTGGCGAAGTCGGTCTCAGTGGCGAAGTGCGCCCCGTGGCTCGCATCGAACAACGTATCTCCGAAGCCGAAAAGTTAGGTTTCCAGCACATCATCATCCCCAAATACAACCTCGCGGGTCTCAACCGCAAGAAATTCAACATTGAACTCGTTCCCGTCCGCAAGGTCGAAGAAGCCCTCCGCGCCCTCTTCGGATAAAGGAAAGAAATTACGCTTTTCCGTGTCGTATTTCGAAAATAATGTGTAACTTTGCAGCGTATTCTAAAAAGTGATCAACCAAACGAATAATAGTTTTCATATATGAGTAAACGAATTAGGAAGTGGATTGTAGGCGTGCTGCTGTGTCTAGTCGGACTGCCTGTGGCACTGTATTTTGCGCTGGAAATAATGTTTTATGTGCTACCGGAAGAGGATGCAGAGCGTTGTATAAGCTATATCGTATCGCCATTCTTTGATGTAGGCAGGCTAAATCAGGATAACAAGAACATGGATCTGGTAAATGTACTGGCTGAGCGTAAAGACTGGAATTCGGTGTTAGCCCTTACTGACAGCCTTGAGAAGACGGAGGCGCTTCGCCCTACCACGTGTAACTTATACCGGGCGGGGGCATATGGTAATTTGAATCGCCCCAAACTGAAGGAGTATTATTTGAGAAAATCCATGGAAACATTTACGGGAGACGATTTTGAGCTGCAGGCCTATGCCATGAGTGCACAAAAACTTGGATATATCTTGCAAGAAAAGCACGACTACGAAGGGGCACTGAAGGCGTTGATGCCTGCCATAGCCACTATCAGTGAGCATGAGTCGAACCTGATGGTGTCGAACAATGCATTGTCACCCTTGTATATCGTGATGGGGGAAAGTCTGGTGGCCTTAGGCCGCTTTGACGAGGGCGAAAGCCAATTCCAGGAAGCCATAGAGGCCTACAAGCGCAATGCGTCGCGATACGACATCAGTACTGATTTCACCAACGACTCCATCTATTACGACGTAAGGCAAGAGGTAGCTGCAGCCGCCTCGCAGTCGTATCTGAACAAGGGGCTTTACGAACGTGCTGCCTCTTGGCTCGAAGAGAGCAAGGATGCTCTCCGTTATCTTCAGGTGCATTGTGACTCGGTCAATAAAAATATTGGCGAGCGGCTCTTCCGCCAGCAACTGACCGAGGCGCGGCTGCTGGCACATCAAGGCAAGCCGGAAGAGGCTGAGAAGTTGTTCCGACAGTGTTTAGCTACCGGCCCAAAAAAGAGTGGAACTATCAAGCGTGAATGTGCACAGTTTCTGCTTGAGACTCACCAATGGCAGGAGGCTATCGACATGTTTCACTCGAGAGACTCGTCGGACATTGTCTCTACGCAGATTACCCTCGACGATATCACCCAGATGCTCGTTCCGCAGTACAATGCTTGGCGCGGCATGGGTAACAACCAGAAAGCGATTGTAATGGCCGACAGCATTGCCAGCGTCATCGACAGTGCCGTCGTGCGCTGGCGCAACAGCGACGCCATGGAGCTTGCCACCATCTACGACACGCAGGGCAAGGAGGCTCAGATAGCCCAGAAGCAGGCTGCGCTGACGCGCCTCTGGTGGATCGCCACGATGATTGTCCTCGGACTGGTGATTCTGTCGTTCATCATCTACACCATCTACCGCCGCCGCATCACGAAGATGCAGGCCGTGCAGGAGCGCATAGAATCGGAGCTGCGCATTGCTCGCGACATTCAAATGTCAATGGTGCCGAGCGTGTTCCCCGAACGTGAGGGCTTGGATATGTATGCCTCGATGACACCTGCCAAGGAGGTCGGCGGCGACCTATACGGCTATCTGCTGCTGGACGACAAACTCTACTTTGCGGTGGGCGACGTGTCGGGCAAGGGTGTGCCGGCCTCATTGTTTATGGCACAAGCCACGCGCTTATTCCTCACGCTGGCCAAGCAAGGCATGATGCCAGCAGAAATCTGCACCCGCATGAACGATGCTCTCAGTGGCGACGACAACGAAAATGGTATGTTCGTCACCTTCTGGCTGGGATTGGTAGACCTCACGACGGGACATCTCGACTTCTGCAACGCTGGACACAATCCTCCCGTCATTGGCGGTGGCAAGCATCACGGCGAATTCCTCAATATGATTCCCAACGCACCCCTCGGCTTGTGGCCTGGACTCGAATACGAGGGTGAAGCGATTGACTCCATCAAGGGCCGTCCGTTGTTTATCTACACCGACGGACTGAACGAAGCCGAGAACACGCATAAGGAGCAATTCGGCGACGAACGCCTGTTGGAGTTCTTGCGCAATACGCCGTTCGACTCCACCCGTCAAGTCATCGAAGCCCTCAAGGCCGAGGTGGAAACCCACCGCAACGGCGCCGAGCCGAACGACGACCTCACGATGATGTGCCTGCGAGTAGATTGCAATCCGCAGACCTAACGCACTTCATCGTAGATGGTCTTATCATCAATGGCGGCAGCAGCGAAGGCCTCACGGCGCTCGACACAGGTGCCGCAGCGACCGCAATGGTGTTCTCCCCCCTTGTAACACGACCACGTCTCGCCATAATCTATGCCCAGCGCCTTGCCGCGACGGGCAATGTCAGCTTTGGTGATGTGTGTATAGGGCGTGCGCAGACGGACGTTGACGAAGGTGCCTGCGGAGGCAGCCTGGTCGAAGGCGTCGACAAACTCCGGTCGGCAGTCGGGATAGATGGTATGATCGCCTCCGTGGTTGGCCATCATAACGTATCTGAGTCCGTTGCTCTCGGCAATGCCCACGGCGATGCTGAGCATGATGCCATTACGGAAGGGTACGACGGTCGACTTCATGTTCTCGTCGGCATAATGACCCTCGGGAATGTCCTCACCGCCTTCGAGCAGGGAACTGACGAAGTATTTGGTCATGAAATCGAGGGGGATGACAATATGGCGGATGCCCAAACGTTTGCAATGCAGCTGCGCAAACGGTATTTCCCGTTTGTTATGCTTCGAGCCGTAGTCGAAGGAGATGGCAAGGGCTATACGCTCCTGCTCATCATATAGCAAAGTGGTGGAGTCAACCCCACCACTTAATATTAATACCGAATCTTTCATCGTTTTACATGTTCATACCGCCATCAACCTGGATGACTTGTCCGCTGACATAGCTCGAGAGGTCGGATGCCAGGAAGGTTGCCACGTTAGCGATATCCTCGACTTGACCACCACGACGGAGAGGAATCTTCTGCTTCCACTGTTCGCGAACCTCATCAGGCAGTGCTGCGGTCATAGCCGTCTCGATGAAGCCTGGAGCGATGGCATTGGCACGGATGCCCTTGGGACCCATCTCCTGAGCGATGCTCTTGGCGAGGGCAATGAGACCAGCCTTCGAAGCGGCATAGTTAGCCTGACCGGCATTACCATGTACACCTACGACAGAGGCCATGTTGATGATACTGCCGCCACGCTGGCGCATCATGACAGGTACACAAGCATGGATGAAGTTGAATGCCGACTTCAGATTGACGGCAATCACGGCATCCCACTGCTGCTCTGTCAGGCGGAGCATCAGACCGTCCTTCGTGATACCTGCGTTGTTAACGAGGATGTCGATCGATCCGAACTCCTCCTTTACAGCCTTCACCACTTCCTCTGTCTGAGCAAAGTCGGCAGCGTTGGAGGCATAGCTCTTGGCTTTCACGCCCAAGGCAGCGATCTCCTGCTCCGTCTCCAGATTGACCTCGAGGTCGGTGAATGCGATGTTTGCGCCCTCAGCGGCGAACTTCAGTGCGATAGCCTTTCCGATA
>JAEEGL013538056.1_pt1 | contig 28249 bp, 22 predicted proteins | sample 9134231 | NCBI WGS metagenome assembly JAEEGL01 (sample SAMN16246548, study PRJNA631951) | gut metagenome | biome: gut microbiome; feature: rumen; material: fiber-attached | host: Bos | place: Iran: Karaj | collected 2018-10
CTGAAACCTAATATTATTTCATCAGATATGTATGAGCCGTTATTTCATATCATTCGTTTGTTTATCTGTGACTCATGCTTTTTTGTGTTTGCGCTCAAACCCTTTATACATTATCCAATCTCTTGAGCTACCTATAGTTTAAATTATTTTTTCTTTATATATACAGAACAGTCGTTCTCAATATATTCCTCATAATCCGTTCTAAGGATCCCTGCCAGCTCACCCTCAAACTCATTCAGATTTGGTATGGGATCCGCTTCTACATCATTCGTATTCTCAAACGAAGCTACGTCAGTATTCATTACAAATACTATATCCGGCATCTCGTGAGTTTTATAATATTCCATCAGTCTTTCATTGGATATTGGATTTCTCCAGGTATCAGGAGCCCCGACTCTCAGGCCGGATGCTGTATAACCCCATGGAAGAATCTTTGAAAAGAAAACTTTCAGATCATTTTTCCCCTGTATCGGATTTTCGTCAGAGTTTGACGTATATTTCACTATTGAAGCAAGCACAGAAGCATACTGGGCTTCATGCTCCGGAGACGTCATAAGTCCGGCGGCCGGACCGGCTCCTATCCTGCATGTCAGCCTTGAAACCCTGTCATCTCTGTACACATTTGTGATCCTTATAACCATGGTTATCAGGATAAAAGTCAGGATAACGGAAGAAAGCATGTACCTCACAGCTTTTTCACGGATAGTATCTTTCTCTTTTCCCTCATAAGATTCAATCAAATAGTCCCAGAGCAGAAGGATACTGCCCGCAGCTGCTATGCCATGACCTATGGACAGTCCGTACAGATCGCAGTAGCTCGACAATGAGTAGGTCATTGCAAATACCAGTCCTCCCATAAACAGGCTCAGGAATATATACCAGTCTTTCTTTTCCGTAAGGAAAAACAGAGGAAAAACGAACAATGCAAAAGCTGTATTTATAAATCCGGTATGTCCCTGGACCAAAACCGCATAATAGATAAATAGCAGCAGGTCTGTTATAAGAATATAAGGTCTGATCATCCTCTTCAGGCCTGAATTAACATAAGAAAGCAATGCAACTATAACCATCACTATGCTAAGGTAATAAATTCTCCCAAACACCTCAGAAATGGCTCTAAAGAAGACTTTGGCAGATTCCACATATCCACGGTCATGTTCGCCGTCAGATATTATGTAAGACAGGTTTGCAAGCAATCCTGCAATCGAATTACCGCTTGCATATAAATATATGATAAAAATCATAAAGGGTATCATTACTCCGGCCACAAAGAAAAGAATCGGAAATCTTGCTGCCTTAACCTTAATGCAAAGAAGGATAAGGATAAAGAACACAACAAAGGCAGGGATCACCAGACTTGGAAGGCTTAAAACTGAAAGAGCAAAGGATGCGCCGGCCGCAGCAGGGAAAAAAGCCGCCCTGTTCACCGGCGACTTTGCATCCAACGTGTCATTTTTTGTGCCATTTTCTCGTATTTCATCCGATTTTATCGCATCATCAACCGGTTTCAAAGCATCCGGGATTCCCGCATAGGCCAGAATAAATGCAAGCACGAAGAAGTTGAAGGACATCGTATAATAGGAAAGAGACGGGATATTCAGATGACAGTAGAGCATCAGAAACAATCCAAGAATAAATCCCGGAATCGCCGAATACTTCCGCCGCGCAGCTGCGCAATGCCTCTCTCCGGCTATATTTGAAACAATACGAAACGAGATCACAGCCTCAAAGAAAGTCAACAGGACATACAATATCCTGAAATACAGTATTATCCCTTCCGTCCCGCCCGTAATGGCATTATAGAGCTTATAGAAGGGCATCGTGATAAGGAAAGCAAGCTGGGTAGGATGCCATTCGTCAACAAATATCAGATCCCCCGAGGCAAACCTGCCTGCCGTGGATACATAAAAGCTCTCATCCGACTGGCAGAATCCGTAGAATCCCCTAATAATGAGTGCCACCGCCAGAATAAAAAACACAATATATGCTGCCGGCGTATTTCTAAGCCTTTCATCAGCCTTCGCCATCTTCTTTTACATCCTCCTTTGCCAGGTTATTTGCCGCTGTATCGTCCAAAACAGGGCCGCACGCTATGCCCTGCCCCGGTTTATCGGTAAAATATCTGATAACTATCGCAAAGACAATTATCGGTACTGCCGTAAGCATAACGCGGTTTCCGGAGTCTCCGACCCCCTTTCTCAGCGCATCCCCTCTGCCAAAGGATACTATCAGCACACCAAGGACATAGGATACCATAAGGGAATCAAAAAACAGCAGATACCATTCCTTATTTAACACAGCTTTTATAAAAAGCAGGAAAACCAGGATCCCTGCCATATATCCAAAATATCCCCATCCTGCGCCAATCCTGACATTCAGATAGAACATCTTCAGATTACCCAGGTATTCGGAGAGTCTTAGCAGCACGACTCCCATATTCACGATAAACAATACAGCCGGAAGCAGGATGATAAGCTTATTTCTGACCTGCTCACTGAGCCGGTCCCTGATAAAAATTAGATATATCAGGCAAACCACCAGCATACATATCATTACGAGCGCCTTAAGGGGTGTCAGAAAAGCATACAGAGGATGAACACCAAGGACTGCAAAAACCCTGAAATAATACAGTGCTGCGCAGATCGTGACAGGCAATGCCATACTGAATGCAAGCTCTCTGCCGCTGTATCCGGAAAGCACCGAAAGTGTGATTATAAGGATTGCCGTCATCACAACTCCCTCCTGTCTCATCATGGCAAGAGAGGTGGCAAAAAGAGCCATCAAAATAAGAGGCTTTCTGGCAGCAAATGACATCCTGAAGCAAAACCATGCCGTGATAAAGAAGAATGACATGAAATACACTCCGGCCATTACCCATTTCGCAGTGATAAGATAGGCAGATGAGGTAAGGAGAAATACTGATCCTGCCGCGCTGCAGCAAGCCGCTTTCTTTTGCCCAAGTCTCCCGGAAAGCTCAGAATAAAGGGCATAGGCAAATATCAGCATAAAATCTGCATCAAGAAAATACTGTATTCCAAAGGTCTCGGAAAATCCAAATATATAGGGCAGGGTCTGTATGATGCTGCCGACAGGCGCCGCATCTGTCAAAAAGACATCAAAATACCGGATATACCGCCCCTCCTTTACGATCGCTTCGGGATAGGTGGAGAAATAATAGAAGCTGTCATTATCAAGGACAACATCAAAAGGATTTGCAGTTAACATAAATGCTAAAACAATAGCAGAACACAAAGCGATCACAATGGTTCTAAGGCGAAATCTGTCTCGAATTATGTCAACATAAATCCCATCCCGCAAGCCCTTTATAACGGAGATCAGGGATATGATCCCCATTGCTCCGATGGAAGTATATATATTGAACGGGATACCAGTGCAAAGCATAAGAAAGGCGGACATTGCAAAAAGCGCAAGTCCGGAAGGAAAAGCCAGAAGGACTCCCAGTATACCTCCGGGATCCCTCCCCCTCCAGGCGGCAGTGACAAAAAGAGATCCTGTCACGTAAAGCAGAATGATAACAAGCGCCTGAGAGACCATATATCCTGATGAAAGAGTGTTTACAAGCTCAGACAATCCAGTCATCCCGGCACCTTATACCTGTCTGAAATAATATTATTATAATATCTATTACTCATCAAATAGAGATTCTCACCTGTGTCCCAAAGCGCCACAAGCGTGTCATCCTCTGCCAGATCCTTCATGCATATATTGATCCGAAATGTCTCGTCCATTGGATGGTTGGGATCTACTGTATAAAACCAGGTATAAAAGAACTGATTAGATATCTCCTCATCGGTATGGTCAGCCGCAAACACATATCTCATCATATCATTCGCCGGGCCGATATAGGTGAAGTCGCTCCGGATGTCATCATCCAAAGGATGATCCTGAAGCTCATAGAGATCCGGAAGAGACTCATCCACAGCCACCTCCCCTGCGTATTCCCTGAAATACTTGGTGAAGTTATTCTCCCAGAAATACTCTGCCGAAAACGGATTACCTTCCTCATGCATATGACCGTATGTAGGATATTCACTGTACGGTCTTACCTCTCTTGCGACCAGGACCTTCCTTCCCCGTACCACTTCCCGGATCAGGGCATCAGGCACATATTCCTCCCCGGCAAAAGCCGGGTTGTACAAAAGCTGCTCCGAGACCTTATAGTCCCTGAGCTTCATATGCTCCTCGAAGTGAGCCCTGTAGCAGTAAATATTCACAGCCGACAGAATAAGGGCCGTGAAGATAAAGATCCAGATCCTATTTTTTACGAAGCAAGCCTTTAACATATCCTGTTATTATCCCGATCTTGTCTCTGTCCGCTATGCATACGACTGCCAGGATGATAAGTCCGAGCACCGTATCATAAAGAGGATCATTGATAAAAGACGCCTCTGCACAATATATTGTGATCAGTATAGCGTAAACAGCAGTCTTTTTGTAATTATACCCTATCCTGATGCATTTCTCAGCAAAATATGAACCTATCACAAAATAGACCAGATATGAAATCCCGGTCGTGACCGCAGCCCCTTTTCCGCCAAGGCGGGGGACGAGAAACAGGTTCCCAATTATGTTAACCAAAAGCGCGATCACGCTTGCAATATTCAGATACATTCCCTTCTTGGAGTATTTGACGCTCTGCACGGTTATCTCAAACATGATCGCAAAGACAGGCATCAGAGTAAGAAACGGTATGACGGCCTCAGCCCTCCTGTAATCAGGTCCCAGCAGCAGTACTATCAGTTTTCTAAAAAGGATCAGAAGCACGGCCCCCATAATACAGGACATTACTATCATTTCATAAGCGCGCCTGAAAAAAGCCTTGTTATCTCCCTCTGCGCCGCTCTCAAAACGCTCCATGGCAACCGGTGACCAGTAAGCCACAAAGGTATTCTTGAAGGTTATGAGCAGGATAACTATCTTCATCGCCGAGGTATAGATCCCAAGCTCGTCAAAATCGCAAAAGCTCCTGAGTGCCAGTCTGTCGCAGGAAGAAAGCGCCCATTCCATAAGCAGCACAGTGATAAACGGCAGACCGTAGGAAATAAGCTCCCTGTAGGACGGAACATATGCCGTCTCAGCATCTGACGCCCCATTATCTCCCCTGCCCGATGAGGATATCAGGAAATATCTGATAATAAGAAAAGCAGTTGTGATACCCCAGGGGATTGCAAGTGAATACAGGCCTATGCGGAAATCGTCGCCTATCAGATAAAATGCAACGATTATCGTAAGGATGGAGAGCACCTTCTCTATGATATTTATATTTGAATACAGCTTCCCGTTCTGCTGCATCCTCACATCCAGAAAGAAGAAACGCTCAAAGATGCTAATGAAGGTATATATGATAACAAGCGCTGTGACATCCAGGCCGCTATGACCGAACAGAAACATGTCCGCCGGCTCTGAAAAGATTATGTAAACTATCGACAGCCCGGTTACGATAATGAGAGCCGGAGTGATACAGCGTCTTAACAATGCGCCTCTGTCGATATGGTTAACATAATAGTATCTAATGTATGCCTGATCCAGTCCGAGGATCGCAAAAATATAAATGACCATGACAGCCGTTTCAAACATTCCGGTCTTTCCATACTCATCCGTGGAAAGGATCCGTGTCAAAAGCGGAGTCTGGATAAACCCTAAGATCAGAACAACGAAATTACCGTAAAAATAAGAAAGAAAACCGGCGAAGGGGCTTTTAGACGAACTCATCATATATCCTCACATGGGCGTCGATATACTTATCTTCGGTATAATTATCAAGATAGCGTCTGTAGAAATACTCCTGCTGCCGCCCAAGCTCTTCCCTGTCATTTATCAGCCTCTTTACAGCTTCCACTCCCCGTGAAATATCCTCCTTATCATAAAGATTCTCCTTTAGCCCCACTACCTCGGGAAGTCCGCCTACGGATGTAGAGACCACGGCACATTTACGGCTCATAGCCTCCACGGCAGCTTTGCCAAAGGATTCAAAGCGGCTTGTCATAAGGAATATATCTACCCCGTAATAAAAATCGGACATCTGAGCCTGGCTGAGATTAAGCTGATGCTCCAGATTGTCACTGCCTACAGACTCGGAAATCCGTTTTAGAATTATGTCAACCTGCTCATCATCCCCCTTTTCAAAGGTGGACAGGACTATCGCTACTTTAAAATCAAGCCCCTCAGCCTTAAGGGCATCAATAAAGTCACAGGCAAAAGGCCAGTCCTTCTCCTCACAGATCCGGCCTGCCAGTCCTATAACAGGCTTGTCACCTTCCCCCGGCATCCTTCTCTTTGAAGGATCGTAATCCCCGAAATATCTGCCGGATATAGTATTGGGTATGACGGTTATGGGACGGATGTCGGAACCATTGAGCCAGAGCTCTTTATTGTAGGAGGTCGTCGTGATCATCATGGCCGAATCCCGAAGCACAGGATCCATAAAGATCCGGCTCCTTTTCCTGTAGCCGTACATCAGTCCTCTTTCGGTAAAGACATAGGGAATATTCCTGAAAGATCTTCTTATAAACCCGTAAGTGATAAGGGACTCCTGCATCTCTATATGAATAAGATCCGGCTTCTCTTCAGCAAGTATAAGCCGGAAAGCGCTGATCCTGATCCTTAGATTTCTTATCCTGCTCTCTCCCATCGGATACTCTCTTATCAAAAACGGGTAGTCAGAGGCTTCAGAATTCAGCAGAGCCGGACAGACCACCACAGGAGCATAACCGTACTCCGGATGACGCGCCAGACCCTCGCAGACAGAGAGCGTGGACATCTGCGCCCCGCCCGGCAGGTCCAGAGGATATTCCATTAGATAAGCTATCTTCTTCATTATGTGTCAAACCAGTCCTCATATATGATCTCAGCCCTGCTTAATGGCCCTTCATCAAAAAAGAACCTCTCTCCCTTAAGCAGATGCTCCGATACCTCGATGAGACGCGACGCCGCGATGCCGGGATTCCAAAGATCTCTCATCTGCTCATAGGCACGTCTTCCCATCGCCCTTGCATTGTCCATATCTTTAAGGCAGGAGATAAGCTTATCGGCCAGACTGTCCGCATCCCCGGACCGGTATACATACCCGGTCACTCCATCCTTCACAAGAAAAGGAGTAGCTCCCGCCGCGGATGTTGCGATCACGGCGCAGCCGGCAGCAAGCCCTTCATATATGACAGAGCCCCAGCCCTCCAGCTTGTTAGAAGTGCATACATAAATATCGGATCCTGCCATCTCCTCTCTCGTATCTTCCGGAGAAAGATAGCCCGGAAAGGATGTCCTGTCATCAAGCTTCAGTCCCCGGACCAGAGACCTGAGCGAGGACTCCTCTTCTCCTTCTCCTACTATCTTCAGTTCAAAATCAAAACCTTCGTCCCTTGCCTTTGCCGCAGCCTTTATCAGCAGATCAGCCCTCTTCAGCCTGAGAAAACGGCCGCACCACAATATCTTGATGCGGTCATTTTGCATCTTAAGTGCAGAAATTTCATCAGCGCTCCTTTTTTCGGGAAAAGGGAAATAGCCGAATTTATAGCATTTATCCGGATATGAATTCAAAAGGAACCGATAATCCGAAGAAACAAAGGCTCCTGCGCAGAGACAATATATAGGTTTATTTCTGTTCGAAATATGGTTTACATAAAACTTTTTCGCAAGATAAGGGACAAAGATCTTCCATCTCCCTTCCTTCAGCGGTCTCTCGGAATATCTGAAAGTGAGCTTATTATTTGCCAGTCTGTCCTTCAGATATTTCTCACTGTCCAGGGCGGTTCCCATAACCACTACGTCAGACTCTGAGGCAAGGCGCATGGCAAAGTCTTCATTCCCCTCGCTGCTTTCATAGCTTTTTATCACATAGGGAGGAACCTCTTCCTTCCCCCATCCCATCTTTGCTCTGAAATCCTCTATCGGCTCAGTCTCGATAAAATGAAAGCCCTCTCCAAGCCTTTGATACAGCTCATCGCACAGAGCCTTCTGATGATGATTGAAATAATTGGAAAAAAAAGCCAAGGTGATCATCCAAGCTTCGCCCCCAGATACTTTATTAGCTCAAAGGCCACGCATTCTATGATATATGCCCTGCTGTAGCCGTTGTGTCTGTATACTTCATATCTCCGTCCGACCCTTTCGGGAATCTCTCTGAGCGGTATATTGGTAGATACTCCTCCCATCGTAAAGTCCGCCAGGAGCTCATCTATCACTTCGATCCGGGCTCCGCTCTTCTTTACGGCAAAGTAAAGATCCATATCATCCGAGATATTGAGGCACCTGTAGCGGTACTTATCATATATCTCCCGTTTCACAAACTGTGTAGGATGGTTCCAGTCCCTTGAAGTAGTATATTTCCTCAGTCTGGCCTTCTTCACAAAAGTATTTCCGGAGGACATTATCATTCTCAGATTGCCGAAGCAGAGATCAAATCCGGTCTCCTCATATCGCTTTACGACAGTCTCTATACAGCCCTTTTCATACATATCGTCCGCGTTTATTATGCCGATAAGCTCCCCGTGGGAAAGGTCGATACCCCGGTTCATGGCATCATATATCCCCTTATCCGGCTCGCTTACTATCCTGTAGTCCACATTACGCCCGGCGAATCGCTCTGCATAGGAGCCGGCTATATCCAGGGTCCCGTCAGTCGAGCCCCCGTCCTTGATTATATACTCGATCGGCCCCTTATAGGTCTGCAAAAGCATGGAGTCCAGGGTCCTGCTTATGGTAGCGGCTGCATTCATGCAGACAGTTATAACAGATACCCTCACCTCACTCATCAAAGGCCTCCGTGGACTCCTCGGCCTTAAAGAACACAGTGACCGTCTGCAGTATTATCCTAATATCGTTTGCAATGCTGAAATTCTCGATATACATGAGATCCAGTATAAGCTTATCACGGCTTGTGGTATTATATTTTCCCATTACCTGGGCATAGCCGGTGAGTCCGGCCTTCATTCTGAGTCTGTAGCGGAATTCCGGAAGATCAGCGGTGTATTCCTCCACATTCTTCATCATTTCGGGTCTGGGCCCCACCAGACTCATATCACCGAGAAGGACATTGATCAGCTGGGGAAGCTCGTCGATCCTGTATCTCCTCAGCCATTTACCCGTCCGGGTGATCCTGTCATCATCCTTTGTGACCGAGGTATCATCGGCATTTTCCCGCATAGTCCTGAACTTGATGATGCTGAAGACACGTCCGCCGATCGTGGCTCTTTCCTGACGGAAGAAAACCTTTCCCCCGTCCTCCTTCTTTATAGCTATTGCCGCTGCAAGAAGCAAAGGCGAGGTAAGGATAAGTCCTATGATGGGTATCAGGATATCCCCCAGTCTCTTGATCACTCTCTGCTCGAAGGTCATGCGGTAAGCCTCTGAGTGATAGAAGGGCAGGTCAGAGAAAAACTGCTCCCGTCCCGAATGAAGAAGGATATCTTCTATGTCCGGATTTATGTAAACTGATTTTTTATACCTGTAGCACACAGCGGTAAGCTCATGAAGCCTGATCCTGGGCACATCATAAAAGAAAACGCTTCCGGCTTCTCTTATCTTATCCACGAGGCCTTCATCATCAGCCGCAGCTGTCCCCAGTATCATATATCTTCTGTGAAAAAGGGCTATCGCCTGTCTTATCCTCTCCTGCTCTCCGGCCTCTCCTGTGATGATGAGCGTTTTTTCAGCAGGATTGACTGCAAAATAGAAGGCAGTGCCGGCATAGGTAAAGACAGTGATCAGAATGATCTGAACCACTAAAGCAAGAATAAGAAATCCAACAGATAAAAACTCTATCCTGCGTCCATTCTCATCATTTGTATTCATGATGATAAGTACCAGATAGGTAAGGATATCAGTCAATGCAAGCGCTATGGACAGGGATGTTATGATGACCTTTGGCTTTCTTACACCTACGTTATAGCCCCCGTAGGTCCTTACAAGGAGAAGTCCGGCCAGGGCAAAGGCAGCCGCCATCATTATGGATGTACGGGAGAGTCCGAGGATCTGAGGGTTTTCTATCCCTAAAAGTAGAAAAAGAGCCGCCATGCAGCCCGTATACATTAAAAGCCCCATAATGCCCGTTATGGTATTTTTAAATCTTTTGATAAAGGTCATAATATTCTTTATATTTGTCCCGCTTTGCATAATGAGAGGCCCGTGACGTACAGCATTCCTGCATGGTCTTTCCTTCAGCAGAAGCCTCTGCTTTATCCTGCTCAAGCTTTTCCCGGATCTCAAGGACCGCCTTCAAAGCCTCATCTATATTCCCTTTTTCGATCACTGCTCCGGTATCCTCCGTCACTATCTCCCCGCTGCCTCCGGCATTATAACTGATGACAGGCGTACCGCAGGCAAGAGCTTCGATGTTTGTAGTAGGGAAGGTATCGCCGTAGGTCAGGTTTACATAAATATCAGAAGAGGAATACCATCTGACAAGCTCGCTCACAGAGTCCGTATGAGTGATCTTGATTATGCCTTCCGGAAGCCGATCCATCTGCGATGGCTTGAGACCTATCATCGCAACTGCATATTTCCCGGGATACTCTTTTTCAAGCAGCTCATACAGCTCGGCGAAATCGTACATTCCCTTGGTTTCACGCCAGGGATTTGCCACACCAAGAAGAAGGGTTCTGTCTCCGATATCGTATTTTTCCTTCAGATCGTTGCCTGTTTCAGGTCTGAATATGTCGAGATCTATGCCGGTATTTATTACCTGTATGGGATAATCTGAAAGAAATGAACGGGAAACCGCTTTTTTAAGCCATTCGGACGGGGTCACCAGATGAAGATCCGGTATACCGGTGAAATGCTCTTTTTTAAGGGCGAAATTGGACTTTGAAGCATCCCTCATATAAGAAGCAGGATATTCGTTTTTTTCAGGGCAATCGAAACATCCGATATCACTGCACCATTTATCGCAGTCACAATACTCAAAATGAGCGCAATGTCCTGTAAAAGCCCAGCAGTCATGCAGGGTCCATACAACAGGCTTTCCGTAAGATCTCAGCCAGTCAAAAAGCATCGGATAGTTAACATAATATCCGTGCACATTATGCAGCTGGATCACGTCCGGATCATATTCCTCAAGACGGCTTATGAGCTTTTTCGTGGCGCTCCTGCTGAAAAGCCCATGCCTGTCTGTGATACGGGTCAGTATCCCATGACCTGCCATATCCAGGTCACTTCCGATACGAAAATTATCGTATCCCGGGATGTCCTCTCCCCTGCCGCGGCAGAGCAGAGCCTGTCCTCCGTTCTCTATTATCTCATCGGCCGTGCCGCAGGCTATCCTGCCCACGCTTCCCGTACCGATCACAGTATTTACTATAGCAACCTTCATATAACCTTTCAGTTCTCACCAAGGAGCAGCTTGATCACTCTCTCCTGCCCCTTCTCAAACTTCCTGGACAACTGCAGATCTCTCATCTCAGCTCTCACATGCGGCATATCCGCAAGCCACATGATAGTCTTTATTATAGTGAGCGTATCCACTCTCTCACCGATACCTAAATTGATAAAACCGTTGCCCATCCCGGCAAACACATGCTCAGCTTCTCTCTCATTCTGCGCCAGCACTATGGCCGGCACACCCATTGAGGCAAGCTCAAAAATGGTACGTCCCTGGCTCGTGATACACATATCAGCCTGCTTCATATAGCCCGAAACCCTCCTGGCGTCGTGATGCACGAATATATTGAGCTCCGGCATGGGTTTTATCTCTTCCTTATGGGCATAAGCAAAGCCGGTCAGGAAATGAAACTCCACCTGGGGCATCTTGGCATGAAGCACCTGACAGATCTCGTAAAGCTTTCCGGTGAGATTGGCCGGGTCGGCTCCTCCGAACATTATCATCACATTCCTGCATTCCGACGAAAATTCCTTCGGAGTCTCTATCAGAAACTCATCCCTGATAAAGTAATAGTCAGAGCCCTCATATACATTAAAGGGTTTATTCGGTCTGTTCTCATAGAGGGCATTGATCACTGCATCGGCATACCAGGCACCCGGGCCCATATCCTCGAAATTAACGATCCTCCCGGTATACTTCCTCTCCAGCCTGATAAGGCTCTCCTCCGTATCCAGCACATCATTTACTATGATATCCGGCATGAAATTCTTGAGGATCTTCTCATAATCCTCATCATTTTCTATTACCTTATAAGGGAAATATGCCTCCTCCAGCTTGGCAATGCCGATATTGCTGCCGCTGTCGGTGACAAACAGGATATCATGTCCTATCAGCTTATTGGCTATGGAGAGACATCTGTAAATATGTCCCATGCCCAGCTCCATCCTTCCTACACAGCGCAGAAGGATCCTCTTACGGCGGAGTATGGATTCAGCTGAGATCCAGTCCTCCTCGGAATCAATATCTATAGCCTCCCTCTGGGCAGTCTCATAGACGGTGATATTCTCTCCTATGCGGGAATCCTCTGTAACGCAGCCCCTCCTGGTAATAAGAAAAGCGCCGGTCTCGAGATAATTGCTGGGAAGCTCCTGGGAATTCAGCCTCTTCTCATAATTTTTGACTATCTTCCCGTTCTCCTTGCGCCAGGAAAGGTGCGGTCTGTTCACGCAGGATATCATTGTATCGTAATCGGAATCGATAAAGGCCTCAAGCGCATTGACAAGCGTCTGGGATCTGAGGGTAGGCGAAGTGGCCTGCATAGTGATCACGATATCATAATGCACGTTACCGCGGTTTTCCATCTTCTTAACTGCATCAAAGATGACGGGATCAAGGGTGATATTATCAGCGGAAAGACTCTGGTCGCGCCAGATTATCTCGATATTGCGGCTCTCCGCTATGCCGCCCAGCTCCTCATCATCAGTGGAAACACAGATATCCGCCTCAAAGCTTTTCACGATCCTGAGTGCATTATCTATGGAATAAAGGATAAGAGGCTTGCCGTTCATCAATCTTACATTCTTTCTCGGTATCCTCTTTGACCCGCCTCTGGCAGGTATTACTATCAGTATCTTCATCAGATAAGGTTTCCTTTTCTTATATTTAAACGGTAGTATACAAAGCTCGAAAATACTCCGCTAAGATTTCAAAGTAAGTAACAAATAATTATATCACAGTATATATGCCCTGAGCGAGCCAAAATAAACGCTTCAGATACTCTTCGGCATAAAATCAAGATCTACACGGCGGCAGGTGGTAGACAGCCGGTCCGCTGTAGCAAGATCATGGGTTGCCATCACTACTGTGGTTCCGTGTCTGTGGGCAAGCTCCAGAAGCTTGAAGATCTCAGCCGAAGAGGACGGATCCAGGTTTCCGGTCGGCTCATCTGCCAGCAATACCGAAGGAGAATTGATCAGAGCCCGGGCCATACAGACCTTCTGCTTCTCACCTCCCGAAAGCTCCTTCGGATATCTCTTGTACAGCCTGTCCACGCCCATAAGCTTCAGTATATTGGTTATCCTCTGCTCCGAATCCTTCATCGATCCGCCGGTTATGGACAGTACCAGCTCCAGATTTCCATATACTGTATAATCATCAAAGAGTCTGAAATCCTGGAACACTACACCTATACCCCTGCGGTATACAGGTATCTGGTTTCTTGTGATCTTTGAGAGGTCGTTGCCGTCCACTATTATCTTACCGGAATCGGGCTCCACCTCTTTTAGGAGCATCTTTATCAACGTGCTTTTGCCGCTGCCGCTCTTTCCGACGACAAGAATAAATTCTCCCCTCTCTATATGCGCAGAGAACCCGTCAAATACGGGTCCCTCCGTTTCATCATATGTCTTGTGTATATCTATAAGGTCTATCATATTATGTAAACTATTCTATCCTTAGGAGCTTTATAAGTACCAGCATCCTTATTCTAACGGCTCCATATTTTTCATTGCCAGTCGTTTATCCTTTATATGATCGCGGAGATCCTCCGCCATAAGATGGATATTGGGTCTTAGGCCTTTGTCACGCAGAGCCCTTGATACGTAATTGGAAGCATCCTTCATCTCATCCTGCATATAGCAAAGAGCCGCCAGAAGATACTGTAAGGTTCCCTCATCCATTCCGTTTATCGGATAATCTTCGCTCATATCAGCATCCTTAAGATTGCGGAGGGCATATTTTATAAGCTTTCTCTCCTCATCGATCCCCATCACATCGGCGGGAGTCACCACGAAGTCGTTCTTCCTCAGTTTCTCACGCCATCCTCTGAGAAGCCAGGCAGCATAAAGAGCCGTGAAACCTCTCTGACTGCTTTTCGATCCCCTTATCAGGCAGCATCTTAGGGCAGACTTGTAATACCTGTAGGCATCGGAATATTCCCTGGCGTATTTCTCTTCGGACGTCATTTTCTGATCATACCTTATCCTTTTATCCAGAAGCGCCTTTCTTTCCTTTTCCATCACATTTGTAAAGGTCTTGGACAGATCGGCATATCCGCAGGCAGGGCACTCGATCACCCTGTATTTCAAAACATCAATATTCTTGAACCGCGGACGCAGATCTATATCCGTTCCGTCCGACTGGACCATTTCCGGGCTTACATCTTTCACCTTCAGTCTATTGCCGCAGATGGGACAAACATATTCCCTGTCCACCAATATAGCCAGCTCGCCATGAACAGGCCTGCTCTTTTCAGCGGATTTAAATTCGGAAGGCGACATGCTTCCGGGAAGCTGTCCTCTCATAATTTCACCCTCGCAATCTTATGTAAACCAGAATCACATCTCCGTTACAGATCATTATCGTCTGCTTCCCTTATCAGAATTTCAGGCGGTTCTTTTGCTCCACCTTATTCAGAACGTTCTGCTTAAGCACGAAATACTTCGAAAGCAGCTGGTTCATGGATTTGATCTCTTCCTGCCTGTCACTCATGTAGGCGGCAAAGAATTTATTCCAGAAGCTGATACAGGCGGACCTTGTCAGGCCGAAGGTTCTGCGGCAGTAGCCCTCATCAGTGGACTCTATGCCGACTAACGATCCGAAAAGCGCCGAAAGATCAAACAGAGAATTGCCGTATGCGCTTCCCGACATATCCAGCAGAAGAAGCTCATCGCCCTGCACCATGACACTGTTAAGATTTATATCTCCGTGGACGTAGGTATTTCTGTCTGGTATGGAATCAATAAGAGCAGAAAAAACGGATATCCTGCTGTCTGCCGGATCATCAGCCTCCCTGATCCACTCCTTGTACCTTTCCTTTATATCAGGCAGCTTACCCGTCGGTATCTCCGTGGTATGCAGCTCTCTTAAGGTTCTTGCCAGCATTGCGGCATACAAATCCATTGTCTGCGGATCATGGCTTATGATATAGGCAAGTGAGGTCATCTCCGCCTTTTCAAACACTATCCCGTAACCCTGCTCGCACTGCACCACATCATAGGGAATGAGCGTCGGCACGCCGTATACCATGGCAGTCTGGGCATAGCTTCGCTCTTTCTTTACATCCGCAAGCGGTATGGAAGAGCCGTATACCTTTATCATCTCGTCATCGGAAAGCAGGAAGATCTCTCCGTTAAGCGCCGAGCTTATCTTCTTGCAGCCCTTGATGGAAATACGGCGCATCTGCCGCTCTATATTAAATATATCGCTGAACCCCGTGACATCAAAAATATCAAAGACCTCATCCGATACATTCCTTACAGTAAGTTCCTTTTTCAGCCTCTTTTTGAGCTTGAGCAGCACACGAAGCCCCGCACTTGAAATATACTCCAGATTTTCGGCATCGAGAGCCAGCTCCACGTTCTCAAAAAGCGGACTCTTATCCATTATCTCCTTCTCCACTTCCGAAGCATTATTGGAATCAATGCGTCCCTCGAGAAAAAAGGTCAGCGCACCCTCACTAAACTCACTTTTCATCATTATCCTCCAACGAAACAATACAACCTATATAAGGATATCACATTTCGCGCTAAACGTCACAGTTTCTTGATATAAATTGAGCCCGGGCATATGCCCGGGCTCCGCTATACACTGTAATTACAGCTCCGTATTTATCTTTTACCGGAGTGATGCTGATCCAGGATCGTCGAAAGATCTTTTGCAGGAACAGTTGAAAGATAATACTCAGGATCACCTATAGGTCCGTTATACTGGCTGAGAAGCCACTTCCAGTCAGCTGCGTTGATATCGAGCTTGCCTCCGTTCTTGTCAGTATAATGAACTGTGCCATTGTCTTCATAAGGGAATCCCCACTTTGTCTTTCCGGCGCCGCCGCTTACACCCTCAAGAATCTCGTCGTTAAGTTTGTTCATTTCACTCATTGATAAATCCTCCTCTTTAATAAATACTGAGTGTTGTCTGATCTGTTTTAGTATAAATCATGCAAACGGATATTTATAACCCTTCTGGTTGCAAAGATTCAGCCAATCGGCCTTCTTGATCACATATCCGTCATAGCATACAAACTGACAGCCGCAATTACAATGATATTCCACACTCTTCATCTTCTTATCCTGCCAGGCTCCACTGGCAAAGCTGTTGCCTGCGGTTGCTCCGCAGCTTGGGCACTTGATATTGAAGCCGAAGGTAGCAAGTCCCTTTGAGGTCTCCTTAAATCCTCCTGCTATATCATCAAGCTCGTCTTCCGAGAGTTTCAAAGGGATTGACACTTTTTTGATGTCCTCCGTCCATTCTCCCATATTATTATCCTCCTTATTGGTAATGATCATTTTCTATATATTTATACGAAAGGAATCCAAAGCTGGCAGTTTTTTTACTGCGAACATCTTTTATTCCTCTCTCCTTTTGCGCGCCCTTGCTCTTCTGGCCTTCGCCTTACTGGTTCTGGTTATCAGCACTATAGCTATTGCAAGTACTGCAGCCATAACTGCTCCTATTACAGAGATCAGCACCCAGTTGACACTGCCCTTGCCGCCCTGGACCGCGAAGGCATAGCAGGAAAATCTGTCTGTACGGATCGTTACCGTATCAGGATTATCATCCTGATCCTCAAGCACTACCGCTTCTCCTTCATGCTCACGGATCACGCATACCTTTCCGTCAGTCTGCTTAAGCTCACCCGGTGTCTTGAGCACGATCTCTGCTTCGACAGGAATCACTGTCATAACCTGAGGGAAATCCATCTGGGTCTTCATAAGCGTTACTCCGAAGTAAGAGACCGGCTTGACACCTTTTACGGATTCAATGATCTTCTTATCCTCGCTTGAAGGCTCTGTCTGCGAAACATCAAGATTCAGCGATGTCTCATTTCCATCGAACATGAACATCTTCTCATCTGTAGTGAAGACATTCTTCACTATCTCGTCCATGTTCTTTACAGTCGGATTGACACCCAGCTGATCTGCTCCGCCTAATTCATCCGGATTGCTTATATACTGGTTATTTACGTTTATCTTAAGAAAACCATCATTGTAAGCGGTCCTGAGCAAAAGATTATCATCTCCGGATTCAACCATCTCTTTTACCATAGCAGGCGTTGTGCCAAGCGTTGCATATATTCCGGTAAGCTCTCCGGTATCAGGACTGTCTTCCTCGTTCACTCCGGACGTATCATCCATTCCGACCAGATTTTCTTCCTTTTCCTTATCCAGATCCGTTACGGAAATAGTCTCCTCTATAACAGGCTGCATGGCATCCTTGCTACTGCTGCTGCTGGATTTTCCGCCGTTACTTCCCTTTGAGCTTCCGGCGGTTGATTTAGCCTGACCTCCGGATCCGTCCGAAACGACAGAAGCTCTTTCATCATCTCCGCCTGTCTCAAGCTTTGCTGCAGCTATGGCAGCAGCTTCCTGTGTCGTGATTATCTTATCCATGGTCTTTGGAACCACGGCGTTTTTATCCGGAGCGAATGCAACGGCTATAGTATGATCGGATCTGATCTTATCAAAGGTATATGATTTTACCGGTCCTACCTGCTTGCCGTCTACGGCAACCGCAAGGATCTTATATCCGCTGGCGGGAGCCATAACATAAGTGAAAGTTGTACCCTCCGGGAACTGCGATGTACCCGAGGGCGAGATGACTCCGCCTGCTCCCTGCTGCGCCACTCCGGCAACGATATTGTACAGCCTTGCTCCGTCCTTAAAGAACATCGCTGTGAAGTTAAGGTCTCTGTCAAGATTTTCTATCTTATAATCCATAGCATTGCTGACTTTCTGGTTATTCAGATACCATCCGTCAAATCTGTAGCCCTTCGCAATGGATACCGACAGCTTCACGGTGTCACCTTCATTATAAGTTCCGTCTCCGCTGATGACGCCGCCTTCATTTATTGTCTTTGTAACGGTTACCTTATATCCTTTTTTATCAAATACAGCTTCTATATCACGGTCAGTGGTTATGTTGGTAAGCTTGATCTCCTTGTCCTTGCTTATGATCTTATCATTCTCCCTCCAGCCTCTGAACCTGTTGTCATCCTTGGGTTCTGCCTTCAGCTTCATGCTTCCGCCGTATTCGACTGTTCCGCCGCCGTGCACCTTGCCTCTGGAATCATGATTTGCATGAACCTTAACCGTACAGCTCACTCTTTCAAACTTGGCCAGATATCCTACATCCTCATCACCCATCTTAAACTGATAGGTATTGGACGCAGATACCCTTTCTGTACCATTCTTATACCAGCCGGTAAACCTGTAACCGTTATTTGCAACTGCAGTGACCGTTACAGCTGAACCCTGCTTATAGCTGGCGCCCCCTGCGACCTGTCCGCCGGAGGCAGGGTCTGCAGCTACCGTTACGGTCTTTGTGACCTCCTTGGGATCTGATGTTATAGTGACGGTTTCCGTGTCTGACTTACTCTTATCCTGTACTGAAGTTGCAGTGACAGCAACAGAGGATGCTGTTTCGGCTGCATCTATGATCAGCGTGCCCGCCGAATCTATCTTGGTGCCGCTCTGCTTTGCTCCCGATACACTCCAGGTTACTTCCTGACTGGGATCATTATCTCCGTAGACACCAGCCTTAAACTGAGTATTTCCGCCCTGCTTGACAGTAGCTCCGGCCGGCTTGATGACAACCTCCTTTACTACAGGCTTTGCTGCAGGCTTTTCCTCTTTCTTAGGCTCTTCCTTCTTAGGCTCCTCTTTCTTCTCTTCTTTCTTAGGCTCCTCTTTCTTGGGTTCTTCTTTTTTCTCTTCAGACTTGGGCTCTGAAGGCTCTTCTTTCTTCTCTTCTGACTTAGCCTCTGAAGGCTCTTCTTTCTTCTCTTCAGACTTGGACTCTGAAGGCTCTTCTTTCTTCTCTTCAGACTTGGACTCTGAAGGCTCTTCTTCAGGCTCCTCAGACGCAGGCTGTGACTTTTTTTCCGGCTCGATGTCAGGTTCATCCCCGTCCGAACCCTTCTTTTCGGGTTCCTGATTCTTCTCTACCCTTAGTGATACAGACTGCGAGGCGTCCATGCTTTGGCCGTTGGCATGGACCGTGATCAGGATCGTTGCGGAATAATCACCGGCCGAAAGCGATTTCATTGCAGGCTTTACATCCACTCTCACTTGTCCGCTTGCAGGAATTGAAGAAGGCAATTCACCAAGCTGAAAGCTTGACGACTTGGATGTTATGCCTCCCGAAAGGCCCACATCATATTTGTTAGGATTCGAAATAACGATGGTCTTTGGAAGGGGAACATCCTCCCCCTCTTTCAAAGTTCCGAAAGATACACCGGCAAAGCTCGCCGGACGGAGCGGATCAGGCGTAGCACTATCTGCTCCTTCAGCCGCAGGCGTTTGAGCGGGAGCTACTGTCGGCGGCTCAGTCTGCGGCTCAGTCTGCGGCTCAGGCTGAGGCTGCTCAGGCTCAGGCTCAGGCTGGGGTTCCGGCTCCGGCTCAGGTTCATCATACGCATCATCATAGTCGCCCCCGTCATAGTCATCATAATCCTCATCTGCCAGCACGGTATAAACCGACTGAACATTGGCTGTAAGGAAAACGGATGCCAAAATGACAGTTAGAATTCTGTTGATCAGTTTCCTTTTTTTCATAAACATTATCCTCCTGAATTAATTGCATAATCCGTATCCCGATCACAGTTTAATACAAACAGCAGACAATCCTTCAAGGGAACATGGCTAAACCACATTCCCCTGATTCAGCATATCGTATCTGACCGGGCTCCTGCGCGGTCAACCTTTTTTCTGCGCAGGAAGTCATGGATCATACCTGTATCTATATACGGATTATACGAAAAAAAATAAATCATGGCAGATTCAGGCCATGCAAAAAAGAACAGCCAACTTCATTGCCACTTGGTTTTATGTAACCCAACTGATTGAAAATATAACACATAACAAGTATTATTTCAACAATATATTGAGGTTTTTCAGTCAAAAGATGAAAAAAAGACCCAAATCTGGTTGAAGAAAAAAATAGAATTATGTAAATTGAAATAAAAACGGGCCTTCCCGGGGCAGCAGCCTACTCCCGGTCAGGTTCTTCCGTTATCGCGATATGAACATCATCAAGCTGCCCTTTTGCTACAGCTGCAGGCGCCCCCATCATAAGATCCTCTGCATTTTTATTCATGGGGAAAGGAATGATCTCCCTTATGGAATCCTCGCCGGCGATGAGCATTATCATGCGGTCAACTCCCGGAGCTATTCCGGCATGCGGCGGCGCTCCGTAACAGAAAGCATTGTACATTGCAGGGAATTTGGACCTTACGTCATCCTCTCCCAGTCCCACGATCTTAAAGGCCTCTATCATGATCTCAGGATCATGGTTTCTCACGGCTCCTGAGGAAAGCTCCACTCCGTTGCAGACCAGATCATACTGATAGGCGAGGATCTTCAGCGGATCATCTGATCTCAGAGCTTCAAGTCCGCCCTGCGGCATCGAGAAGGGATTATGGCAGAATTCGATCTCTCCTGACTCTTCTCCGATCTCATACATAGGAAAATCAACTATCCAGCAGAATTCATAAGCTTCTTTATCCATATGCGCCGGGGACGCAGCTCCTATCGTCTTGATAAGGACACCTCCGGTCTTTAAGGCCTGTCCCTTTGTTCCGGCGCTGATAAATACCACATCGCCTGCTTTAAGCGAAAGCGCATCCCTTATCTTATCCTGTCTGTCAGTAAGGAATTTAGCGACTCCTCCGGCAAGTCCTGCGCCGTCATCAGAGCATTTTACCCAGAAGCTTTTGCCCCCGGATACTATCTCCGCATCAGACACGATCTTATCTATTACCTTCCTTGAGCCCTCAAAGCCATGGACTGTCACTGCCTTTATCACATCAGCCTCATCAAACGGAGCAAAGCCGCAGCCCTTCATAAGATCAGTCGCCTCAGTCAGTGTAAGATCTATGCGAAGATCCGGCTTGTCAGTGCCATAGGTATCAAGCGCGTCCAGATAAGCTATACGTTTGAAGGGCGCTTTTGAAGCCTTCTTATATTTACCAAATCTGGCAAATACCGGAGGAAGGACCTCCTCTATCACCGCGAATACGTCTTCCTGCGTGGCAAAAGCCATTTCCATGTCTAGCTGGTAGAACTCTCCGGGAGATCTGTCTGCTCTGGCATCCTCATCCCTGAAGCAGGGCGCTATCTGAAAATATCTGTCAAAGCCTGACGCCATAAGTATCTGCTTGAACTGCTGCGGAGCCTGGGGCAGGGCATAAAACTTGCCGGCATGAAGCCTCGAGGGAACAAGGTAATCTCTCGCTCCTTCAGGCGATGAGCAGGTAAGTATGGGAGTCGTGATCTCAAGGAACCCCTGCTCGGTCATTGCCCTGCGAAGCTCAGACACTATACGGGATCTGAGAACAATATTTTCCTTCACCTCGGGATTTCTGAGATCCAGATATCTGTACCTCAGCCTTGCATTTTCGTCTGCTTCTCTTGAACGGTTTATCTCAAAGGGAAGCTCGTTGAAACGGCATTTTCCGAGCACTGTAATCTCAGAAGGGACCACCTCTATCTCACCTGTAGGCAGATCGGGATTCTTGCTCGACCTTTCCCTCACTGTTCCCGTGATCTGAAGTGTTGACTCCGTATTTATTCCGGAAAGCTTATCCATCATCTCCTCAGTCTCTATAACTATCTGCGTGACGCCGTAGAAATCACGAAGGACGAGAAATCCCAGATTTTTGCTCACCTTTCTCATATTCTCATAATAGCCCGAAAGCGTTACCTGCCTCCCGGCATCACTGAGTCTTAATTCTCCGCAGGTATTAGTTCTTGACTGGATCATCTTTTTGCTCCTTTTTATCAGTTAGTATTATCCTTACCTTATCTATCCGGTTTTTTGCACTCTCTATGATCTCGAAGGTCGTGCCGTCATTATCCACGAAGGTCTCTCCCGCCTGCGGGATGGTGTCGCACATACCTATGATATACCCGCCCACGGTATCATAATCATCGGAATGAAGCAAGGTGCCTATCTCATCATTAAGGTCATCAAGCTTGACTGAAGCCTCTACCAGATATTCTCTCTCTGATATCTCCTCTATCTGATCCTCTTCCTCTTCGTCATACTCGTCCCTTATCTCTCCGACTATCTCCTCTATCAGATCCTCCATCGTGACCACACCCTCTGCCGCTCCATACTCATTAAGGACTATGGCCATGGGCACCGACTCCTCCTGCATCTCGATCAAAAGCTCTGAGGTGCCCTTGGTCTCATAGGTAAAATAAGCATCTCTCATGATATCCGTAGTCCTGAAATGCTCCTTATCTGCATTCATGAAAAAATCCTTCATGTTAATGATGCCTATTATATTGTCCCTGTCATCCTTATATACAGGGAGTCTTGTGTACATTTCATCAGCAAACAGATCGCGGACCTCCTCATAGGAAGCATCAATGCCGACCTCGGCGACGTCGATCCTCGGTGTCATTATATCCTTAGCCCTGGAGTCACCGAAGTCCACCACATTGTTTATCATTTCCTTTTCTTCGCTCTCTATGACACCGTCTTCGTGACTCACATCCACTATAGTACGAAGCTCACCCTCAGTCATTATCGTCTGGGAGTCCTGCATATCTATGCCGAAGATCCTCAGCACGCCGCTGCATATGAGATTTACGGTCCATATCACAGGCGTGAGCAGTATCATAAGCGCATATATTATACGGGAATAAAAAAGAGCCAGGCCGTCAGACTTGACAGCTGCAGCATTCTTCGGAGTGATCTCTCCCAATATCAGAATGATAAGGGTCAGGATCATCGTCATTATCCCGACGTTGAACCCTATGGACATGGCAATGGTGGCGGCAAGAGCCGAAGCCGCGATATTTACTATATTATTGCCTATGAGGATAGCCGACAGCATCTTGGGCTTCTGCTCAGACATCTTAAGGAGAAGAGCTGCCGCCTTGCTGCCGCCTTCTGCTTTCTCTCTCATCTTTATCCTGTTGAAGGTAGTAAGGGCTGTCTCGGCCGCAGAGAAAAAGGCCGAAAGTATGATAAGGATGCAAAGCTCAGCCCAGCGGATCATTTACAGTATCTCCCTTGAGATGCGCCTCAAAGATTCCGCAGCATTATAAATATCATTCTGTCCGAAGATTCCCGTGGCGGCTCCAATGCCCGAAATGCCTGTACCGCGCAGAAAATTGATATCAGCGTCTGCAAGTCCGCCGTATGCGATCACAGGAATATCCACAGATGCGCAGACCGCCTCCAGCTCTTCTATGGTGATACAGTCCTTATGCTCATTATCATGCCCGGAGCTGACCGGACCGCACATAAGAAACCATGCTCCGTCCTCCATAGCAGATCTTGCTTCCTCAGGGTTTGATACTATTACGCCTATGCTCCTGTCGGTACCCATCACAGTCCTGATCCGTCCCGGATCAAACTCCGAAAACCTGACAATGATACCGTCCGCATCCACAGCATCAGCTATATCCACATTACGCATCATAATGAAAGGAATATCATGCATGCCGCAGAGTATCTTCAGTCTTACCGCTTCCTTCTTAAGGAAATCATGCGACAGAGTGGGCTCGTCCAGCACCACCATGGTGACGCCGCCCTCTATGGCCTCCTCTACAGCATCTCTAAGCGTCTTGTCGACCCTCATGCTCGCAAGATCCGTCACGGCCACAAGCCCCAGGTCTCTTTTCAATAATCCCATTTCCTTATTCTCTGTAATAATCCTTAAAAGAGGTATATCCCGATCTTTCGAGATTGTCCTTCTGAAATTTCCTGTTCTTTGCCATCCGGGCAATGAGCACTGTCTCCCCCCGCTTCCGAAGCTCCTGAGCCTCGCTCATGATCGAAGCAAGCTTTTCGGCACTGACACCCTTTTCGATAAGAAAAGCTGTCTTTGACGAAGCATCCGGTATCTTAAAGCCCTTGTCCATAAGTATGGTTATGATCCTCTCAAAGCCGATGGAAAATCCGCAGGCCGGCACATTCTGTCCGGTAAAGCGTCCGATCATCCCGTCATATCTTCCGCCCCCTGCAACCGAGCTTCCGAATTCCTCCATCTCTATCTCAAAGATCGTACCGGTATAATAACCCATACCTCTTACCAGGGTCGGATCAAAGGACAGTCTGAAGTCCCCGGACTTTATCTCATTAACTGCACTAAAGATTTCGATAAGATCATCTGTCACTCCCTCAGGCACGTTATCACCCAGAAGTTCTCCAATACGTCTTATGCCCTCCTGTGTATCATCCTTATCCTTAAACAGCTCAAGATATTTTCTTATTCCCTCTTCATCATAGCCCGAAGCCTTAAGCTCCTGCTCGACTCCCTCGAGTCCTATCTTGTCCATCTTATCCAGGATGATAAATATCTCCGGAAGCGCAGCCTCGTCAAAGCCCGCATACTGACCCATGGCTTTTAGCAGTCTCCTGTCATTGATCCTGACACGAAATCCACTGAATCCAAGCTCTGAAAGTAATGCTGTAGTGGCATTTAAGAGCTCTATCTCCGCAAGATCCGAAGGATCTCCTATTATATCTATATCGCACTGCTTAAACTGTCTGAACCTGCCCTTCTGCGGTCTGTCCGCACGAAAAACATTTCCGATCTGCAGCGCCTTAAAGGGCATAGTTAATATTTGATTATTATTAGAATAATATCTTGAGAGAGGCAGGGTAAGATCATAACGAAGTCCGGAGTCAGCCAGATCATTCTCTCCCTTAGCTCCGGCGATATCAAGCTTCTCTCCCCTTTTCATTACCTTGAAAATGAGCTTCTCATTCTCGCCGCCCTGATCGGAGCAGAGATTTTCGATATGCTCCACCACGGGAGTTTCTATATGCTGAAAGCCGTATCCCGCATAAACCCTGCGGACTGTCGCCTCCACATAGTCTCTTATCTCCATCTCCTCAGGGAGGATATCCTTCATGCCTGTTGTAGGCTTTTTAATCAGTCTGTCACTCATCTTTTACCAAAACTCCCCTCCGAGAAAAGGATTCCATCTTTTCTCATCAGCCATCGTAGTCACTCCCCCATGTCCGGGATATACATTAAGGTCATCGTCAAGCGGTCTTATCTTTTCCGAAAGCGACTTCTTCATTTGGGGCACGCTGCCCGTTGGAAGATCTGTCCTGCCTATGGAGCCCTCAAAAAGTGTATCCCCCGAGATCAGCGCCTTCATCGATTCAATGAGATAGCAGCAGGATCCCGCAGTATGTCCCGGGGTATGAATGCACTTAAAATGTATGCCGGCGGCATCAAATTCTTCCCCGTCCTTAAGCAGTACATCTGCTTTTACCGTGATGCCTCTGCCATATGACATAAGAGAATGATTCAGCTCCACGTCACCCAGAAGCTTTTCTTCATCAGCAGATGCATAAACCGGTATCTTCCACCGGTTAAGCACTCCCTCCACAGCTGCGATATGATCATAATGTCCGTGGGTCAGGATGAGTGCCTCAGGCTTAAGCCCTTCCCGTTCCATGAAGCTTATGATACGCTCCGGATCATCTGCCGGATCCGCGATCACGCATCCCTTGGTCTCTTCGTTTATTATAAAATAGACATTTGTCTGGACCGGTCCCAGGACCATGCTCTTTATAATCATCCGCTCGCCCTTTCTATATCTATCACGCTGTCGACACGCCTCAGCTTGTTTATCATACCTTCAAGCTCAGCGGTATTGTGTATCTCAAAGCCAAGCGTCACTGTCATAACATCCTGCTTTGAAGCCATGGAGTTGATGCTTCTGATGTCCAGGCCCGCTTCTGTAAAGATCTTTGATATATCAACCAAAAGTCCGCTTCGGTTATTCGCGTATATATTTATCTCGGCAAGGTAGGTTTCATCCGTACCGCCCTTCATGATCTTTTTGTCCCATTCCGCTTCAATGAGCCGGCCTCTTTCGAGCTCCGTAAGTCCCATCACGTTCACACAGTCGGTACGGTGTATGGATATTCCCCGTCCTCTTGTCACGAATCCCACTATCTCATCTCCCGGAAGCGGAGCACAGCACTTGGAAAATCTGACGGATACATCATGCACACCGCGGACCACGATCCCTCCGCTCCTCTTGCGCTTTAAGCTTTTTCTCGTCTTTTCGTCGAGGTCCTTAAGTATCTCATCATCAGATACGTGCTTTGCATGATCTCTCTCATAAAGCTCCTGCATCTTGTTTACGACCTGACCCTCTTTGAGTCCTCCATGCCCGATGGCGGCATAGACAGCATCCCATTCCGTAAAGCCGTATTTGGACATTACCTCGTCCATGTACTCGCCCTTCATCAGATTGGATGCCTTAAGGCCGTGGGATTTGCAGTAGGAAGCGAATATCTCCTTGCCTCTTACTATATTATCTTCTCTCAGCTCATGCTTGAACCACTGATTGATCTTGTTTTTTGCCTGAGTGGACTTTACTATCTTGAGCCAGTCCATAGACGGTCCGTTAGAGTTCTGAGAGGTTATTATCTCGACGCGGTCGCCGTTCTGGATCTGATAATTAATATTTACGAGCTTTCCGTTGACTCTTGCTCCTATCATCTTGTTGCCCACGGCAGAATGGATGGAATACGCAAAGTCAACGGGAGTCGATCCGAAAGGAAGGGTCTTTACATCTCCCTGTGGTGTAAAGCAGTACACCTGGTCGGAAAACAGATTCAGATCTCCCTTGATCGACTGCAGGAATTCCTGACTGTCAGACATATCCTGCTGCCACTCAAGTATCTGTCTGAGCCAGGCCAGCTTTTCTTCCTCCTGCATATCGGGATTCTCGCCGTTGGAGGCTTCCTTATATTTCCAGTGAGCCGCTATGCCGTATTCAGCGGTCTTGTGCATGTCATAGGTACGGATCTGTATCTCAAAGGGAATACCGGAATGACCGATGAGAGTCGTATGCAGTGACTGATACATATTCTCCTTAGGCATGGAGATATAATCCTTGATACGTCCGGGGATCGGCTTATACATCTCATGAATTATGCCCAGAGCCGCGTAGCAGTCCTTAACCGTGTCCACATATATGCGGACCGCAAAAAGGTCAAATATCTGATCCAGGGTCTTGTCCTGGTTGGTCATCTTCTTATATATGGAAAAGAAATGCTTCACCCTGCCATCGACCTGAGCCTTGATCCCGGCATCCTCCATATGCTTCTTTACTTCATCCACGATGGAATGAAGGAACTTTTCTCTTTCCTCACGTTTCTGGGCTATCTTCTGGACAAGATCATAATATACATCCGGACGAAGATACTTAAGCGACAGATCGTCCAGCTCTACCTTGATCTTTGAGATACCGAGTCTCTGAGCTATCGGCGAATAGATCTCCAGCGTTTCTCTTGCTATTTCGATCTGCTTTTCCGGAGACTGATACTGAAGCGTCCGCATATTATGAAGACGGTCTGCGAGCTTTATTATGATGACACGGATGTCCTTTGCCATGGCAAGGAACATTTTTCTTAAGTTATCTGCCTGAAACTCAACCTTATCGCCGTTGTACTGAAGCTTGCTCATCTTTGTGACGCCGTCAACAAGTGCAGCCACGTCATCTCCGAATTCACGCTCGATGTCTTCATTTGTCATCACGGTGTCTTCGACGACATCATGCAGCAGACCGGCAGCTATCGTCTCTTTATCCATCTCCAGATCGGCAAGGATTATAGCCACGCAGAGAGGATGGACTATATAAGGTTCACCTGACTTTCTTCTCTGTCCGTCATGCGCTTCCTGCGCTATGGCGTAAGCCTTATCTATCATGGAGATGTCGCCGGAGGGATGATATTTTTTAAGCTTTGCCACGAGCTCTCTGAAGAGCTCTTCCGGATTATGATATTCCATGACAGAGTCAAGCTGTCCTCTGTCTATCAAAAAATCTGACATATCTCCCTCCTTTCCGTGTTTTTTCTTTCTCTTTGCATTCTGTCGAATGACTTAATCTGATATTTTACTATATTCTTCTGTTTTTTTGCAATATGACTACC
>JAEEGL010070899.1_pt1 | contig 28247 bp, 23 predicted proteins | sample 9134231 | NCBI WGS metagenome assembly JAEEGL01 (sample SAMN16246548, study PRJNA631951) | gut metagenome | biome: gut microbiome; feature: rumen; material: fiber-attached | host: Bos | place: Iran: Karaj | collected 2018-10
GCGGGAATGGTCCCGTAAACATAGCCGTGCCCGTCCATGCGGGCGTCGCGGATGCCGAGTTCCAGCATCTCCCGCGCCAGCATCTCCCCCAGCACCTTCTGTCCGGGCGTGGATGGACAGCAGCTGTTCTCCTCGCACGAAGTCGTCTCCACCTGTACATATCTCAGAAACCGTTCCTTAACGCTGCTCATTTTTCTCCCTCTTTCACAGGTATGTCCGCCGGATATGCCGGATCTCCCTGCTATTGTAGAATAAACTGCGCCTTGTTTTCAAGTTCGGAAAAAGAGAAGCGGTATGGCTGCGTCTCCTGCTGTCATCTCCGGATTTCCGGGAAGGATCAACGGATATATTGATCTTTTTACCGGTTTCACGTTATAATGGAACCACAGAACCGCGTTGAACGTCCAATCTGATGAAAAAACAGCAAAACATTGTTTCAGAACGACCCGAACAGCCATATCGTAAATTGAAGGAGGAAGCACCATGAAGCGCATTCTGCCCCTGATCCTTTCCCTGTTCCTTCTGTGCGCCGTCCTGCCTGCCGCGTCAGCCGATGCCGGACTGAAGACTATCCGTTCCGACGTGCAGGCTTTTTCCACCCGGGCCCCTGCCGGCGCAATCATCACCCTCACGGATAACGGCAGTATCTTCGTCTATCTGGAGGATGAAGGCTATGTCCCGAACGTCTGGATTAACCGCCGTGAAGCCAAACTGAATGATCCGATCGGTTACATTCATGAAAAGTACCCCGCCTATATGAAGGATACCTACGGGGATAACCTGGTTTCCGTCATGACAAGCGAGATCTATGAGATCGGCGGCAAGCAGCTGCCCGCCGCGGTTTTCGTCTATCGGGGATCCTCCGGAAACATCATCAACCAGGTCAACCTGGTGGAAGTCCGGGACGACGGGGATGTGGAATACCAGGCCCGCTATCTGAACGACGAGAAGGAGATGACCCTGGAAGCGCTGGACGCGGCGGTCCGGTATTATCAGCCGGACGGCGGGCAGACCGCCGCGCCGCAGGGCGGATCCGGCGCTGCCGCGCACTCCTTTACGGTCACAAACATCGAGCAGGATAAGATGATCGTCGGCCGCTGCGTCGCTCCGGCCGGATATACGGTCACCAGCCAGGCCTACTGCTGCACCGAGTCGCAGAGCGCCGAAAACCCCTGGCTGCTGGTGGTGGACGCCACCGCGCCGGACGGCACCAGCCTGGCCTATATGTCCGCCCGGAATTTCTACACCGACGGCAGCACCACGGACGGAACGTTCGCCATGCAGTTCCTGACGCCGGTCCTGCATTACATGACCGCCGCGGAATACTGTGATTACTGGGCGCTGATGCTCAATGACGGGGCCAAGATCAGCCTGGTGGAAGAAAACACCTATCCCGAGCTGGAGACCCGTCTGCGCCAGCAGGAGCAGGCGTGGCTCAGCAAAGTCAACAACCAGGTGTACGGCCTGTCCGCGGACCGGGATTCCCAGACCGCCTGTGCCCGCTGCTACTATGTGGAAGACGGCAGCGGCCAGAACTGGTATTTCTGCACCGCGACCTTCACGCACGGCACATGGTACACGGCGACCCTGCCGGGTCCCATTATTGATATTTCCTCTTCCTATGTGCTGTGGAGCACGCCCTACTTCTATGCCATGCGCTGCCCGGAGGCCCTGTGGGAAGCCAACAGCGACATCTTCTCTGTTTTCATGGAAAACACGACCGTCAACGACCAGTTCCTGCTGGCCAACCAGCGGCTGTCCACGGAACTGCTGAGCATGATGACCGGAATCAACCTGGTCGGCGGCGAATCCTACAGCCGAAGCGTCATGAAGCAGGAGACCGATACCGGAAACGACTACAAAGACGAGCGCTTTACCGACTACCTGTTCGACCAGAATGACTACACGCTGTCCGACGGCAGCCATGTGAAGATCTCCACGGCTTATGATTATGTATATGAAGGAGATAACGGCGTCGTCTATTACAGCAACAGCGCTTTCAGCCAGCCCGGCGGAAGCACGCAGCTGACACCCAACCGCTGACCCGCGGAAGCACAGCAGGCGCGGCAGGAAACCCTGCCGCGCCTGCTTTTTTCATATCTTTTTATTCTTCAGCGTCACTGTGGCAATCCTTCAATACCAGGCCGGCCTCCAGCGAAATCCCGCGCAGCGCGCACAGGTCGTCCACGGTCACAAGCAGCACATTGTGCTCCGCGAAATACGCCATGCTCTGTTCCGCCAGTTTCCCGAAGAAGCTTTTGCCGTCATGGCACAGGACAATATCCCCGTCCTTCGCGTTCGCGACGCGGAGATAGCAGTGATACAGGTCGTCCTCCGTGTTCCCGGATGAGGCGTCCTGGGAGTTTTTGCTCCACAGGATCATCGGCAGCGCGCTGCCGGCATTCACAAAGTTCCCCCATTCTCCTCCCGGGGGCCGCATCATCACCGGATTAACGCCGATGATGCCGCTCAGGGTTTTGTTGTACTGGTCCTCCCACTCCAGGATCTGTTCCGGCCTGGCTTTGCTCAGGATGTCCAGGTTGTGGTTCCAGGAGTGGCTCTGCACACTGTGCCCGGCGTCGTATTCCAGGTGGATCAGCTCGGTGTTCTTCTCAAGGCGGTCCCCGATCAGGAAGAACGTCAGCTGGGCCGCATAGCGCACGGAGGCGTTCCGCACATCCCGGGATCTGCCTTTCACCGGCCCGTCGTCATAGGTCAGCGCGACAAGGTCGTATCCGGTGCAGTCCGTTTCCTGTTTTGCCTCTTCCGTCAGGATCTCCCACAGGCCCGGCACATAGATCTCCGCCCGCAGCAGCGCTTCCGCGTGCGCGGGATACACGCCGCCGGCCGGGAAATACAGGGCCAGGTGCCCCGGGGCCATCACAAAACCGGCGCCTTCCAGGTTTTCACGGCTGCAGAGCGCGTCCAGTTCCTCCCTGACCGGGTCTTCTCCCGGGAAGCTTTCCTCCAGCCGGGTCCGGATCTCCCGGATCAGCGGCTCCCAGCCTTCTTCGCGAATGATCTCCCCGAGCAGGATCTGCCTGCCGGATTCCATGTCGTAGGTATATTCTTCGCTTCTGACCCACAGCTGCCTGTCGTCCGCGGACGCCTGGGCACAGATGTGGAAACTCATCCAGCGGTCTCCCGTCCGGGTGATCTGCGTACAGATATCTCCCCGGGCCGGGCTTTGTTCGGCATTCTTTGTGCCCGGCACCTGCGGCACCGTTTCCTCTGCCAGCGCGGCCACGCGGGCGTTGATCGCGTCGTTCACGTCCTCCCGCGCGGAATGCAGGACCGAACGCGTAATGACCTTGTTGTCAGCCAGCTTTTCGATCTCGATATCCTGCGTCACCCGCAGCGCGTCCGGAATAACGCGTTCCGCCGCTGCCGATGAAAACAGCATCGCCAGGACCAGGACGCACAGGACAGGGATGCTGATCCGTCTTCTTTTCATACTGCCATCTCCTCCGTCTGCCGGGAAAACCGGGCCGGCGCTTTACTTGCCATCGTTTTTCACTGCCGGCACAAAGTCCTGGACGGCGCCTTCGCCGTCCACATACGGGTTCAGCGTGAACGCCGTGTCCGCCTGGATCAGCTTCATCACCGCCTGGGCCTCCTCGCCGGAAACCAGCACCGGCTGGTAGTTGTTCTCCGGCAGCGTTCCGCTGATATGGATCGGCCAGATCGTCAGCTGATGGCCGGTATAGACGTTATCCTCAAAATACAGGTCAAACTGGGCGACGTATCCCTCCGGCCGGAGCCGCTCACCGACGCCCGTATTGCCGCCGAAGGTGAAATTGCCGATGGAATGAAGCATCGTGACGCCGTTCTCCACCTTGATGCCCTGGGGAATATGCGGATGATTGCCGATCACCAGGTCCGCGCCGTATTTGATGCACTTTTTTTCATAGTCCCACTGCATGCTGGCGCTTTTCGGCTGGTACTCCCCGCCGCAGTGGACGGCTGCCACAATCACCTGGCATCCCGCGTCCCTGCAGGCGTCAAAACACTGCTGCAGTTCCTTCTCCCGCTTTGCCTTTTTGGACTTGTCCCCGCCGTTATAACGGGGATAGGTGCCGACAAAGCCGATTTTGATCTCTCCCAGGTCCGCGATCCAGTAACTGTTCAGGTTGAAAGTCGTGCCGCAGTAGCCGATCCCGGCCTTTTCCAGCGCTTCGACCGTCTTTGCCATTCCCTCTTTGCCATAGTTTTCCGTATGGTTGTTGGCCAGGTCGCAGACTTCCACGCTGCCTTCCTTCAGGATCTGCGTATAATCCGTCGGTGCCCGGAAGATAAAGTTGGATTTGGAAAACCCGCCCTTGATCTCGTCCGCCAGGACGCACTCCAGGTTGATGAAGGTGATATCGTCTTTGGAGAACAGGTCGTACAGTCCCGCGAAGGGCCAGGCGTATCCGTTCTTTTCGATATAGGTGTCGAAGGAATAGGTTCCCGCCCCTTCCCGGCGCACCTTTTCATTGCTGCCCAGCAGCACGTCGCCCGTGCAGTTCATCCGCACGACGCGCGTTTCCGCCAGCGCCGCGGCCGGGCACAACAGGGCTGCCGCCAGCAGGACGCACAGCAGTCTTTTCATGGATCTTCCTCCCTCATTTCCCCGGAACTTCCTGGTTCTGCCAGACCAATTTAGCATGGAGCGGCGCCGGTTGTCAACGAACCGGACCCGAGCCGTTCCCCTTCTTTTTCTTTACGCGGTTCCCGGTTTCATGCTATAATCCAGGCATTCAATCTGGATATCGCTCCGGGGTGGGATCAGGGCAGGTCCCCGTTCCCTGCGGCGTCAATCCTCCCGGATGAAAGGGGCCCGGACCATGAAAAAACTGCTGTGTGTCCTGCTGTGCTGCCTGATGATCGGTTCTTTCTGCGCCGCGTGCGCGGAGGGACAGCCGATCGCGGAACTGGAACATTTTTCCCTCCGCAACGGCAGCCGTGACAGCAAAAAGATCGCGATCACGATGGACGACGCGTTCGAGCGGGAATATGTACAGAAATCCGTGGACCTGTGCCGCCGGTACGGCATCACCATGACATTCTTCCCCGTGGGATTCAACCTGCATGAAGAAGAAAGGGACATCTGGCTGGACGTGCTCGACGCCGGGTGTGAGATCGGAAGCCATACCCAGCATCACAACTATATCCGGGATATTGCCCGGACCAATCTGCTGGCCATCCTTGGCAAGTTCCAGGAAAACCTGGATAAAGTCCTGGGCTTCCACTATGAGGTCCGGTGGCTCCGTCCTCCTTTCGGCCATCTCAAGAATTCAGACGGATCCTCCCAGGGAAACATCGGAACGATCCGGGAGTTTGGATATGACCATGTGGTGCTTTGGGATGTGGACGCCAGCGAATCGGACATCAACCCGGACCTGATCTTCGAACAGGTGCGGAACGGCAGCATCCTCCTGTTCCACGCACGCCATAAAGACTATGTATGCCTGGAAAAACTCATCCCGCAGCTGCTGGATGCCGGCTGGCAGCCTGTCACGCTCAGCGAGCTGTTCGGCTTTGATCCGCCTGCCACCGGCGGCGACCTGTACACCTTTAACCTGAAGAATTATGAACATCACTGATCCAGGGGAGGCATTCACCATGAGATCCCTTCGCCGGCTGTCAGCCGCGCTCCTCGCAGCCCTGCTCCTTTCTGCCTGCGCCTGTGCCGGCGCGGAAGGATCCTTCCGGCCCATCATCGCGGCCGGCGGCAGCTTTATCTATGCCCGGGACGACCGGGGCACAGTGTACTGCTGGGGCCATAACGGACTCGGCCAGCTCGGCTGCGGCAACCGCACCCAGAGCAACAAGAAGATCTATGAGTTTGAGTCAAGGACGCCCGGCCTGGACATCCCTGAGATCCGGGATATCGTCTGCGGATGCGATTATTCCTATTTCCTGATGAACGACGGCAGCATCTACGGTGTGGGCACAGGATCCAACGGACAGAATATCGAACAGGCCGGCGACCGGACCACCCATGTGCGCCTTTCCTTCCAGGATCCGACCACCGTTCAGCTGGCCACCGGATACGGCCACACCCTGCTCCTGAACGAAGCCGGCGAAGTGTATGCCTGGGGACGCAACCATGCCGGCCAGGTCGGCAACGGCACCCATAAGGGCCCCGTGCGGGAAGTCGTGAAAATGGATCTTCCCCGGATCGTCGATATCGGATGCTGCGGCTGCCACAGCGCGGCCGTGGATGAAGACGGAAACCTCTGGATGTGGGGTGACAACAGCTATCACCAGATCTCCCCCGCCAAAGACAAGTTTTTCATGTCTCCCGTCAAAATCGACCTGGACTTCAAGGTTCGGGAAGTCGAACTGGGCGGCCACCATACCGCGGTCGTGGATGAAGACGGAAACCTGTATCTGTGGGGCCGGAACACCGCCTGCCAGATCGGGATCAGCGCGGGCAGGGAAAAGTATGTGACCGCCGTCACAAAAGCAGACCTGCCGCTGCCGGTCCGGACCGTGGACTGCTATGGTTCCCTGACCTGGGCCGTGCTGGAGGACGGATCCCTCTGGACCTGGGGGCTCAATACATACGGGCAGATGGCCGTCGGTTTCAACACCGGCGGCGAGTCCGGCCTTCCCTTGAGCCACGGCGAACTGGAATTCAGGGGGCAGCCGTATTCCAGCAAAGTGCTGGACGGCGGCGTTGCCGCGATCACGATCGGCGACTGCTTCGGCGCGGTCCTCATGGAGGACGGGACGCTGCTGACATGCGGCATCAACAAGTTCGGCCAGCTTGGCAGGGACGCGCCTTACCGCGGCAAGACCAACTTTACGCTGTCTCCGGCAAAGATCCGCCTCATGGGCGGGGAATGAAACAGCAAAGATCCGGGAAACCCTGAACGGTTCCCCGGATCTTTTTTGCGTCCGGTCCAATAAAAGAGCAGCCGGTTTTCTTGACGGGCGCCGATGAGATGGTATAATCGCTGAGGATTCAGCGGAACGGCGCCTGCCGCCGGAAAGTGAGGAAGACGAATATGAGACCGGAACTGGAAAAATGCTGCGCGGACTATATGGCCAACCGGAGCGCGGTAAAGAAAGCGTTCATCTTCAAGGACGCGGCCGTCTGGTCTGTATGCGCCAGCCTCTTCTGCGCCTGCGGGCATACGGCGGACGCCGAACACCTGAAAGCCTGCGGCAGGGTGCTGAAAAAGCAGACAAGGCCTTTCTCCAAATTCCGGGGAAAAGTCCGGCCCTTCCTGACCAGCATGCTGGCCGCCGGGGACAGCCCGGAGGAACGGATGGCCCTGGCCGGCGACTACTTCCGCCTGCTGAAACAGAACTTCAGGAAGTCGGAATACCTGGTGCTGGCCGCGTTCCTGCTCACGGACCTGGCGGACCAGCCCCTGACAGGGGAAAAGGCCGCCCGTGGAAAAGACCTCTACCGCCGGATGAACAAAAAACACCGGCTGCTCACCAATAAAACAGACAGCGTATTCGCCATGCTGATGGCATATTCCGATAAGACGGACGACGAACTGCTGGCGGACATGGACGCGTGCTACGACGCGCTGAAGGCAAAGTTCTCCAATGGCAGCGGCATCCAGACGGCCGCCCAGGTCCTCTCCATGGCCGCCGGCACACCGGAGGAAAAGGCGCGACGGATGATCAGCCTGTTTGACGCCCTGGAAGAAGCGGACGTGAAATACGGCAAGGCCGATGAACTGGCTCCCCTCGCGGCCCTGTCCCTGGCGGACACGCCCGCCGCCGCGCTGGCGGAGGAGATCAAAGCGGCGGATGATTTCCTGGCAGAACAGAAGATCTGGAAATCCGGCGACAGGGAAAAAGCGGAGCGCGCCATGCACGCCCTCATGATCGTGTCCGACCTGTACGCGGATACGGGCCGGGTGAACATCACCGTGATGACCAATACCCTGGACATGCTGTTCGCAAAGCAGCAGGCATCCCGCTTTTCCTTCGCGGTCCAGGCCATCCAGGCGCTGCTCCAGTATGTTGCCGGCTCAAAGGACAAGGCGGAGAAAGCCGCGGAAAGCAGGCAGGCGGAAACCGAAGCCGCCCCGGCAGAAACCAACGCCGGGCAAACAGAAAAGCAAGAAAAATGACAAAACAAAACCCGGCGCATCGCAACCGCGCCGGGTTCCATTTGTTGCCGTGTCAATTAACCATTGCATTCGCCCGGATTGCCTGTAACACCATTACACTTGTTCTGGTTCTTGGAAGCGCATTGTCCCTGGTTTCTCCCATAGAAGCAGTGGCTGGCGTCATAACCGGATGCTGTTACGTTGTTCTGGTAATCGAAAATAAGCAGATCCGCAACCGGGGTTTCATAGGTTTTCTTTGCCATTTCTGTTTCCTCCTGTGTTTTATGTCGTCGTTCAGTTGCATTCAGGGATTGAATAAACACCGTTCTGGACCATATATCTTGTCCGCTCGCACATTGCAAACGGTTGTTTCCCGGGGCCCGCAACCGCGGCCTTTTCCACCAGACAGACCTTACAGAGCTCCTCATACGGGCACTCGATACATGCAGGTACCCTGCACCAGTTGGCTGCCATCCTGTGAAGCCGGTTCCAGCAGGGCATGAACCCTTCTTTCAGCGGATAACCTGTGTTGATCAGGTAACTGTTGCACGGATACATCGCCCCATCCCAGCCGATATCGAAGCTCGACATGCCCGCCGTGCAGGTCAGCCCGCGCTCGCTGCATTCATGATGCGGCCCACCGGGCGGCGGCAGCCGGTCCGGATCAATGGTTCGGTTCTCCATGCCGTTCAATTCATTCCTGAACCGGAAAAGCTCCACATACTCATCCAAAGTCAGGTCATGATCCTGTCCGGATCGGCCGGTTTCCTTCTTCGGGTCGATCAGGGATGAATTGATAGTGTACGGAACGCCTAACGCTTTGGCCGCGCGGATCGTTTCCAGCATGCCTTCCCGCATATACTTACTGGGCGTGATCGCCAGGCCAATCGGAAGATCTGTCTTCTTCAGCCGGCGGATATTATCCGCCACCACAGAAAACTTTCGCTGTCCGGTTACCCGCTCATAGGTGTCCTCATCCCCGCCGTACAGGGAAATCTGAATCAGGATCGGCGGATGGGCCTTGAAGAACTCCGCCCAGCGCGCATCCAGCAGGGCACCGTTGGTCAGCACCCGGATCTCAACGCCGAGGCTGTGCAGGTACAGGTACAGATCCTCAAACCCGGGATAACTCAGGCATTCTCCGCCGGTCAGGTTCACGCGGAGCAGGCCGGCCTCCCAGGCATCGTGGATCAGCTGTTTCCACTGTTCCACCGTCAAAAGCTGCCTGCCGTGCATCTGCTCCTTCGTCAGGTGTGTATAGCACATTTTGCAGTCAAAGTTGCACAGCGGCGTAAGCTCCAGCTGACCGAAAATAGGAATACCCTTCTCCCTGGCCTTGCGATCCAGATAGCCGTCATAGAACCGATCGTAAGACTGCTGCCTTTTCTCCCCTTGTTCCTTAAGCCATAGCACGAACTCATGTCCGTTCATCGATTCAGCCATACGAGTACGGACCCCTCCTTGTACCGTTACATTGTAACAACTCGGTTATTCAAAGTAAATGACCGTTTTGTTGCAATTCATCACTTTTTGGATAATGATGGTAATTTTAATCATTTCTTGCGAATTTTAAAAAATCCCGGCAGATTTTTCTGCCGGGGATCATACTGTCTGATTATTCGTTCTCTTCCGGGGCAAATTCGATCACGTCTTCTTCCGGCCCGGACGGCTCTTCCGCGCCGCCGGCAACCCGGCGGATCGTCTCCGCCGTCTGCCGGTACTGTTCCATCGCGGCGGGATGCGCTTCCAGGAGGAATGCCTCTTCGCCCCGGTCCGCCGCGGCCTCCAGGGCGGCGGCTTTCTCCGCCAGCAAAACCGTGCCGATCATGCGGGAAGAACTCTTGAGCGCGTGTGCCAGGATCCGGTACTGCTTCCAGTCCCGCGCCTCAAAATACCGCTGCATGTCCGGCGCCTTTTCCTCCTCGCCGCCGGCGTATTCCCGCAGCAGCGTCAGGTACAGCGCTTTGTCCTGCTGGCAGTAACCCAGCCCGATATCCGGATCGATCCCGGCCGCCCGCAGTTCCGTGTATGGGATCCTTTCCCGCTCCGCTTCCTCTTTCCCGTTGTCCCGGATCATCGTGACCTTATCGGCGGGCAGGTACCGGACGACCATCCGCTCCAGCGCCTCGCCGTTAACCGGCTTGGGCAGGTAATCCGTGAAACCGACGCCGGTATACCGCTCCTTCGCGCCGATGATCGCGTCCGCTGTCATGCAGATGACCGGAATGGCAGCGTTGAGGCCGAACTTGTCCTCGCGGAGCCGGTGCAGCGTCTCAATGCCGTCCATGCCGGGCATGCGCTGGTCCATCAGCACCAGGTCATAGGGCGTTTTATGAAGCAGCTCCAGCGCGTCCTCGCCCCTCTGCGCCGTATCCATCTGCAGACCGGTCTTCTGCAGCAGGCCGACCGTCACCGCGATGTTCATGCGGGTATCGTCCACAACCAGGATCCGGCAGTCCGGCGCGCGGAAGGATTCCCGGTATTGGTGGCCGTGCCGTCCGTCCTTTCCGTCGGGCGAATGGATGTTCCCCAGCGGCTCGCAGGAGACGACCTGCTGGGGCAGCACAACAGTGAAGACGGAGCCTTCGCCGTAGGTGCTCTTCACGCTGATCGACCCGCCCATCATGGCCAGCAGGCTGCTGGTGATCGCCAGGCCCATGCCGGTGCCCTCCACCGAACTGTTCCGCTCCAGATCCACCCGCTGGAACATGGTAAAGAGTTTCTGGAGGTCTTCCTCCCGGATCCCGATGCCGGTATCCCGGACCGTGATCTTCAGCGTGATCGTGTCCCCCGGCTGAAAGGCGTCCCCGTCGGCGCGCACTTCCAGCCTTATGCTTCCCTGTTCCGTATATTTGTAAGCGTTCGTCAGCAGGTTGGTGATGATCTGGCGTACCCGGACCTTATCCCCGTACAGCAGGTTGGGGATCGACTCGTCCACAACCAGTGAGTATTCCAGTCCCTTTTCCCGGACGCGGAAGGAGATCATGTTGCTGACATCGTCCAGCAGCAGGCTCAGTTCATAATCATTGTTCACCAGCCTCATCCGGCCGGCTTCGATCTTGGAGAAGTCCAGGATGTCGTTGATGATGGACAACAGGTTGCTGCCCGCCTCCTCAATGTTCCCGGCATAGTCGCTGATATGGCGGAAGGATTGCGTCTGCTCCGCCGCGGATAGCACCTTCTCCCCGCGGACGCTCTCCCGCTGGATCATCTCATTCATGCCGAGCACCGCGTTGATCGGCGTACGGATCTCATGGGACATCTCCGCCAGGAATTCGCTCTTGGCCTTATTCGCCTGGTCAGCGGTCTCCCTGGCCTTCTCCAGTTCCTCCGCCTTGTCGATCTGGTCCAGCACGCTCCGGTGGTACTGGATCATGACGAAGGACGTCGTGATGAACAGGAAGAAATAGAGGATCGGAAAACGGTTCAGGACGATCTCCGGATAGTTTCCTTCCACCAGGCTGCGGAGCGGCGAATAGAACGCGACCGTGAACAGCAGGGAAAAATAGAACGATACCAGGATCCCCGCCCGCGCGCCGAACAGATAGCTGACCGCCAGCGGCACCAGGATTGTCCAGAGGAACGCGAATCCGTTGGAAACAAACAGGACGTTATAGGTCATCACCGTCAGCACCGCGATAATCGTAACGATCATCGCCGCCTTTCGCTTTTCGGTCACGGACGTGAGGAAGAAATCAGTCACGCCGGTCAGCAGGAACGCGATGGAGGTCAGGCTGACCAGGTACTGCCCGGCGGCGATATTCATTACGAACATGACAAAGCCCGCCAGTGCCATGATCAGTGACATGACGGCAATGCTCTTCATGCTCTTCTCATACCGTTCCCCGACAAAAATGCTCCTGCCAAGCATCTGCCAGGTCTCCCGTATCGTCTTCACTGCCCGGTTTTCCCTCCCGTCAGGGTGTATCGTCAGGCACAAACTCAAATACGCCTGCGTCCGGATCGCCGTTTTCCTCTGTCAGTTGTCTTTCATAATAAAGAATTTTACCATATTGCCGCCGCCTGTGGCAAGCTGATCCGCCGGATCTCTTTTCCATTGACAACACGCGCAAAAGGAAGCATTATAGTTCCATGGAAACCAAAGCAGCCTGACGGAGGCGGTCACAATGGCAGAAGGCTTCAACCCCATCACCGGGATGGATTATCCGGATCCGGATGTCATCCGCGTCGGAGACACCTATTACATGATCAGCACCACCATGCACTTTTTCCCCGGCGCCGGCATCCTCCGGTCCCACGACCTGATCCGCTGGGAAATCTGCTCCTATCTCTACGACGCGCTGGAGCATACCCCGGGTGAAACGCTGGAGGGAGAGCAGACGATCTACGGCCACGGCATGTGGGCCGCGTCGCTCCGGTATCACGCCGGCCGCTTTTACGTCGTTTTCATCGCCCACGAGTGGCCGAAGACCTTCCTCTTCACGGCGGAGCACATCGAAGGCCCCTGGACAAAACAGTATATTGAGGGGATCTATCACGACCCGTCCCTGCTCTTTGACGACAACGGGCGCGTGTATATCGTCTACGGCAACCGGGATATCCGCCTGACGGAGCTGAAGGAGGACCTTTCCGGCCCGAAGCCGGGCGGCCTCGACCGGATCATCCTCCGGGACGCGCCGGGCGGCCCCCTGGGATATGAAGGCTCCCACCTCTATAAGATCAACGGAAAATATGTCCTCTTCCTGATCCACTCCCGCCTGCGGGAATGGTTCCGGACCGAGGCCTGCTTCGTCACGGACGACCTGGAAGGCGTCTGGGCCGGCGGCGACGTGCTTTACTCGGACCTGGACGGTCTGCACAGCGGCGCCGCCCAGGGCGGCATCGTCGATACGCCGGACGGCCGGTGGTTCGCCGTGCTCTTTCAGGACCGCGGCGCCGTCGGGCGGGTTCCGGTGCTCGTTCCGGTCTCCTGGAACAAGGCCGGCTTCCCGGTCTTCGGGGACGTGACCAAAGAGGTTTCCAACGCCTGCACCCGTCCCGGCTGGGTTCCGCAGCCGCTTTTTGCCGGGGATGATTTCACTTCCCCGGTGCTGAAGAACGTCTGGCAGTTCAATCACGAACCCCGCGCCGGCTGCTGGGAGACCGGGAACGGCGCCTATGTGATCCGCACGGACAAGGTCAGCCCCACGCTGGAGTTTGCCCGCAACACCCTCACCCAGCGCACCGTGCTCCCCGGCTGCGCGGCGGAAGTAACTGTGGACGCCGCCTCTGTCCGCCCGGGCGACGCGGCCGGCCTGTGCCTGCTCATCGGCAGCTACGGCCTGATCGGCCTCACCCGGGAAAAGGAGGGATACGCGCTGGTCATGAAGGCGCGGAAGCCCCGGGAAAAGGAAGAGCAGGAATACGCCCGGATCCCGTGGGACAAAAAGGAAGCCCGGCTGCGGGCGTCCGTCCGCTTCGCCGGGCATGAAGGCAAAGTGCAGTTTGAATACCTGGACGGCGAAGGCTGGAAGCCCCTGGGGCCTGTCCATACCATGGCCTTCGCCCTGGATCATTTCACGGGCTGCCGTTTCGGCCTGTTCCTGTACGCGACGGAAGAGGCGGGCGGTTCCGCCTCCTTCTCCGGTTTTACTTACCGGCAGGATACCGATTGAAGGTTTCTCCCTCCAGCGTCTTCCAGGTGAAGGTCTCCCCTTCCAGCGTCATATAGCTGTGGGGCGTCCCGTTCTTGGGAATGGAAACGGAGCCGGGATTCATATACACAATTCCGCTGCACGCCTCGCAGGCAGGCACGTGCGTATGCCCGTGCAGGAGGATATCTCCCGCCTTCATCGGCGGGAGGTTTTCTTTGTTGTACACATGGCCGTGGGTAATGAAGACCATCCGGTCCCCCAGGGGCATCAGGGCATAGTCCGCCATCACCGGGAAGGAAAACACCATCTGGTCCACTTCGGCCTCACAGTTGCCCCGCACGCAGAAGATCTCCTCCTTCAGCGCATTGAGCATCCCGATGACCTGCTTCGGCGCGTATTCCTCCGGCAGGTCGTTCCGTGGCCCGTGATACAGCAGGTCGCCCAGTAGCAGGAGCCTGCCGGCCTTTTCCTCTTCATAGCGTTCCAGCAGCTTCCGGCAGTACTTCGCCGAGCCGTGGATATCCGACGCGATCAGGATCTTCATGCGGTTTTCCCCATTCTTCCGGTTCTTAGTCCGTGCGGACCGCCTTCATGGCCATCTTGTCCGCGTACATGACCTCGTCCGCCTTCCGGAGCACTTCCTCCGTCTCGCGGTATACGCCTTTTTCATATTTGGCGATGCCCACCGCGGCGGAAATCTTCTCCCACGGATGCAGGGAATCATCCGCCTGCAGGCGGGCGATCTCGTCCTTGAAGGCCTTCATGCGGCCTTCGATGCCTTCCTGCGCCTTTCCCTCCAGGATGATCACAAACTCGTCCCCGCCGATGCGGTACAGGTGGTCGTCCCCGAAGACATTCCGGATCAGGTTCGCGGCGCCCTGCAGGTAAAGGTTTCCCTGTTCATGGCCGTAGGTGTCGTTCATTTTCTTCAGCCAGTTGATATCGATCATCAGGATTGAGAAATCCGCCCGCCCCTCATCCAGCTTTTTGTTCAGTTCATTGTTGTAGTCGTAGTAGGCCATCCGGTTCTGCAGTCCGGTCAGCGTATCGATATACGCCCGGTTCTCCAGGCCCTTCATCCGCTTCACGCCGAGATTCGTCATCACGATGCTCGCGATCAGCGCCAGCGCCAGCACGATCAGGAAGAGGCAGGCAATCTGCCGGATAATGTTCCACACGTAGTTCGTCATTGTGTCCATGGAGCAATCCGCGCCGACATATGCCTTGCATACGCCGGCCTCGTCATACAGGGGCGTCAGCACGCTCAGCACGTAGCCGTACTGTTCCCGGGACTCCACCGGGGGCACCTGTTTTCCGGCCAGCAGGTCCGGGATCAGCTTCTTAAGCGCCGGGAAGAACTCTTCCACCGATCCCGGCTGCGACCCCTTGTATTCCGCCGTGTCCAGGTCAAATACCACGTGGGCCCCGTCTTCCCGGAACTGGTATACATACAGGTAGATGACGTCCGGATAGGCGTCCCGCAGGTGGTACAGTTTGTTTTCCATCTCATCATAGCCCGGATAGCCGCGCCCCTGCTCCAGGTATCCGTCAACATCGTCGACTTTGATGATATCCTCGGCAATCAGGCTGGTCAGCCCCCTGGCGTAGTTTTCATAGTCCTCGATCTCGATATCCCGGAAGGTAAAATAGCTGATCAGGGCAAACGCCACGGACATGGTCAGGATGCCCAGGATCAGCGGTACCAGGAATTTCCATCCGGCTACTCTGTGTTTCATGGTCTCGATTCCCCTTTGAATGCAGAAGATCATTTCATTTTTTCGCTCTGTTCCCCAGCTTTTCCTGCCGCGGATTGTCTTCTGTCTGTATGTACTTTCCCCTTGTCTTTCCGGCACCGGAAGCATATAGTATTACTGCCCGTAAAGCTCATCCGAATGAGGCGTTTTCCCATGAAACTGTTCCTGCTGCTCCTCGTCCTGGCCTGCCTGCTCTGCTGCGCCGCGGTCTCCCTGGCGGAAGAATCCGCCGCGCTGCCTGAACTGGTAAACCGGCTGCCGACCGAATACAAGGAGTTCACCCGGGAAGGCGGTACGGTCAGCAGGATCCAGTATCCGTCCAGGGATTATACCGGCAACGGCGCGGAAGTGATCAAGAACGCGCTCATCTACCTGCCCCACGATTATTCGGAGGAAAAGCAGTACGACCTGCTCGTCCTGTGCCACGGCATCGGCGGCACCGAGGAGGAATGGGGCTTCAACAGCGTAACCGGCTACGGCAGGTTCGCGGTGGATCACCTGATTGCCAGCGGTGAGATCAAACCCCTGATCATCGTCATGCCCAACGGCCGTTCCACTGCCAGCTTCAACAATACCGGCTATGACAACATGGCCTCCTTCTACACCTTCGGCCAGGAGATCCGCAACGACCTGCTGCCGTATATCGATGCCCACTATTCCACCTATGGTTCCCTGACGCCGGACGACCTGACCGCCGCCCGGGATCACCGCTACATGGCCGGCCTGTCCATGGGCGGCATGCAGACGATCAATATCGGCCTGTGCGAATGCCTGGACCTGTTCAGCGCCTTCGGTGCCTTCTCCGCCGCGCCGACCAGTATGAACGCCGGCGAGATCGCAGACGCAATCGAACAGTTTAAGGATTATCCGGTCCGGTTCTTCTACAGCATCTGCGGCCTCCAGGATTCCCTCGCCTACAGCTGGGCCTCCGGAGCCGCGAAAAACCTGCCGCAGTATTCCGACCGGTTCACGGAAGCAAACTGGCTCTGGCAGGAATGCCCCGGCGACCATAACTTTGATATCTGGTACGCGGGCCTGTTCAATTTCCTGCGGATCCTCGGCAACTGAACCGCAAAGCCCCTGTCTCTTTTTGGCCGGATACGACATGTATGATCAAAACTGTACATTTTGTCCGTGAAATCGCCTGTTCGTCAATTGTATCGGCGGCGGGAAGTTGTATCATTGAATACGGACGAAGGCCCTGCGCCTTCCCCGCATTCTGGTCGAAAAGGAGACGGTACAGATGAAGATCAGAAATAATGAAGAACTGAAACTGTTTGAAGAGACGCTTGACCGCTGCAGTGATTCCGTCCTGCTCGTAACGCGGCAGGGTGAACAATATGACCTGGCTGATCCCGCCCAGCGGTACCTGGGCATCGCGGAGCTGCTCAGCAGAACCGTTGAGGAAGAGCCGGAGCTGTTCACCTCCAGCGTCAAAGATGAGATGGCGTTCTTTGAATATTTCGACGCCGTCGAAAAGAAAAGCGCGTAAGCTTCCGTTCATACAAAAGCCCGGTCCGGCATATTGCCGGACCGGGTTTTTGCTGCGGTTCATCAGGTATTCTGTGTGCCGGACTCCTTTTTGTTCTCATCGGACTGGATGGCATTCATCCGCGCGTAGGAACCGCCCAGGGCGACCAGTTCCGCGTGGGTGCCCTGCTCGGTAATCCGGCCCTCCTCGATCACAAGGATCTGGTCCGCGTTCCGGATGGTGGACAGCCGGTGCGCGATCGCGACGATCGTGTGTGTACCGGCGATCCCGGCGATCGCCCGGCGGATCTGCTGCTCCGTCTCCACGTCCACGGAAGCGGTGGCCTCGTCCAGGATGATGATCGGGCTCTTCCGCAGGATCGCCCGGGCAATGGCCACGCGCTGCTTCTGGCCGCCGGAGAGGCGCAGGCCCCGCTCTCCGACCTGGGTCTGGTAATGGTCCGGCATGGCCATGATGTCCTCATGGATATCTGCCGCTTTTGCCGCCGCCTCAATTTCCTCCATGGTGGCGTCCGGCACCGCGTAGCCGATGTTCTCGGCGATGGTGCCGTTGAAGAGGAAGGTGTCCTGCAGCACCGGAGAAATATTCCGCCGCAGGCTCTCAATGGTGACGCCCCGGATATCATGGCCGTCGATCAGGATATGGCCGGAAGTGGGTTCATAGAAGCGGGAAATCAGCTGGGTCAGGGTCGTTTTGCCCACGCCGGTGGGCCCTACCAGGGCCAGCATCTGGCCGGGTTTGCAGACAAAGGAGACATCCTGCAGCACCGGCATGCCTTCCAGGTAGGAGAAGCTGACGTGATCGAAGGTGATCTCGCCTTCCACGGTGCCGAGCGGTTCGGCGCCCTCCCTGTCCCGGATCTCACTGGGCGCGTCCAGCACCGCCAGCACGCGTTCCGCGCCGGCCATGGACTGCTGCATGTTCTCCAGCAGGTTGGCCAGTCCCGTAACCGGTCCGTAGAACAGGCCCAGGTACAGCAGGAACGCCACGATGTCCGCCACGCTCAGGGATTCCCGGTAAGCGAGGTATCCGCCGAAGCCGACCACCAGGATCGTGCCAAGGGAGGAAATGAACTCCACGGAAGGATGGAAAACCGCGGAGATCTTCAGGGCCTTCAGCATGGCGTGAATGTGCTCGAAATTGGAAACATTGACCTGTTCGGTCTCATATTCCTCCCGGCCGAAGGACTGGATCTCATGGATGCCGGAAAGGTTATCCTGCAGTTTACCGTTCAGCTCGCCCATTTTTTTCTGGGAGATCCGGAAGAAGGGGCGGACCTTTTTGGAGAACACGATGCCGGAGGCAAAGATCAGCGGGATCGGCGCGCAGGTAATGAGCGCCAGCTTCCAGTTGATAAACAGCAGGACAATCAGGACACCCGTAAAGGTGACCAGGTTGGTAATCGTCTCCGGGATCATATGGGCATAGAGCAGTTCAAAGTCCCGGGTATCGTTGACGATGCGGCTCATCAGGTCGCCGGTCTGCTTGTCGTGGAAATAACCCAGGTGCATGCGTTCCAGTTTGTCATAGGTTCGGGTGCGCAGGTCGCCCACCAGGTACCAGGCAGCCTTGTGGGCAAGATAGTTGGAGAGGAACCGGAAGAGGATCCTCAGCAGGTACAGGCCCACCAGCAATGCGGTGAACAGGCCGATGGTTTTCAGGCCCGCCTCGTCCACGCCTTTTTCCACGATGCCCGTCATGGCGGACAGGAGTTTCGGCGCTGTGAGGTTCACCGCCGTCAGTGCGAGGGTGGACAGGATCGCGATGGTATAAAGCGTCCTGTATCGGATGGCTTCACGGCTGAGCCGCCAGAGTGTTTTGATCATGTTTCTTCTCCCGGCTTTATTTCTGTGGTCCCTCCATTATCTTAGTTCCGCCGGCACAGGGACGCTCCCCATTTTTTGACGGATGGTTTCCTGTTTTTTGTTTACGGCGTATCAGCCCGGAGCGGGTCGGAAAAGAAACGGACGATACTGTCTGTTCCCTGTATCGCGTTGATATCATCAGCCGCCGGCGTGATATTTGTATGATGGCTACATACCGGTTCGTGGATCACGCGGCAGTTCATATGATGCAAAAGGGTACAGGCCGTGCTGTATGCCTTTTCCATGCGTCCGTCACCGCCGCCCACCAGAATGACCGCTCCCTTTTTTTCTTTTTCAATCGGTTTCTCCCCGCGGAAAAATGCGGCGCAGTAATATGTCTGGAGCCTGCTCCCCAGATCCAGCAGTTTCCCTGTCAGTTCTGAAAAATAGACCGGCGAAGCAATCAGGATGTTGTCACAGGCCTGAATATAGCTGTATATGTCCTGCATTTCATCCTTTATGGCGCACCCGTCGTGTTCCCGGCAGTACCGGCAGTCGGTGCAGGGGGAAACGTCGCATCTGTATGCGTCTACCGTTTTATATTCACCGGGCAGTTTCTTCTTCAGTTCCCTGATCAGGCTGGCAGTATCACCGTTTTCCCTCGGAGAACCGTTAATGATCAGTGTTTTCATTGTCCCTGTCGTTCCCTCAGTTGACCCCGCGGAATCCCTTGCCGATGATCTCCGTGCTGGAGGTAATGATCATGAACGCCGCGGGATCCTGCTTGCGGGTGAAGTTGCGCAGCTGCACCGCCTCATGCCGGGACACCACGGCCAGCAGGACCGTCTTCCCCTCGTGTGTATAGACGCCTTCCCCGTGCAGGCGGGTCGCGCCGCGGTGAAGCGTGTTCATGATGAACCCCTCGATTGGATCCGGGTCGGAGGTGATAATCTGGAAACATTTTTTGGTCATCAGGTTATCGAGGACCAGGTCCATGAACAGCGATTTGATGATCAGCCCCAGGATGGAGAACAGCCCCGTTTCCATGCCGAAGGCAAAGCAGGCGGACACCGTGATGACAATGTCGCTGCACAGCAGCGCGACGCCGATGTTCAGCGCGGTATATTTCCGCAGGATCATCGCCAGGATATCCGTTCCGCCGGAGGACGCGTCCAGGTTGAACAGGATCGCGGAGCCCACTGCCGGCAGCCCGACGGCAAACATCAGTTCAACCAGCGGCTGGGTCGTCATCGGCGCGTCCATCGGGCAGACGACCTCCAGCAATTGCAGGGTGCCGGACATCAGCAGGGACGCGTAAACCGTCCGGATGCCGAAGGATTTTCCGAGCACCGCGAACCCGACAAGCAGCAGCAGGACGTTGATGATCGTCACCAGCGTGCCGGGTGTGATGGCGGGAATATAGTGGCCCAGCACGATCGCGATGCCGGTCACGCCGCCGGTGGAGAAATGATTCGGAAATTTGAAGAAATAGATACCGGCCGACATGATCAGGATGCCGGCCGTGATATACAGCCATTCCCGGGCGGTGTTTTTCTGCCCTTTTTCCATTATTCCCCTGCTCCTCCGCTGTTTTTTCAGTACGATCATTATACGCCCGGAAACCCGGTTTGAGAAGGAATATTTCCTTCTTCCGCTCATTGTGTTTTTCACCTGCGATGCGTATAATGGTATCAGATTCAATTACATATTTAAGGAGATCCGGACAGGTGGAATACGCGGAGAATATCGTTCAGTTGTCGGCGAACCTCATCGCGCTTTTGCTGTGCCTGTTTTACTATATCTCCAACAAGCGCAGGGGCTGGTTCTACGCCATCGTTTTCTTCCTGTGCAGCCTGCTGAGCAGCTACTACTGGACTACCTACCTGGTCATCATGGGAGACTCACCCCGCAGCCTGGACTGGCTGACCTATTCCGGGTGGAACGCCTCCTTCCTGGTCCTGTTCCTCCTGCTCATGCATATGAAGACCCCGGAGGAACGGTCTTTCTTCCATCCGCTGATGCTGCTCCCGCTTCCGCTGAACGTCCTGCAGCTGATCCTTTACCTGCCCTACGGCGACCTGCTGAACAACATCTACCAGGTCCTCATCGGCACGCTTCTCGCCTGCTTCAGCCTGCAGGGCATCCTCTGGTACTGGAAAAACCGGGAAAAAGGCGCGGCAAAACCGTTCGGCTGTCTTGCCATCCTGTTCTTCATCACAACCGAGTTCGGCATGTGGACCTTCTCCTGCCTGTATGAGCCCTGGTTTGATCTGTATTATTTCTTCTCCATTCTCAACAGCATCGATTACCTGCTCCTTGTCTGGGCAATTAACCGTGCCTACTCGGAGCAGCGGCTGCCCGCCTCCACCACCTTTGACCGGAAATACCAGCGCATCCTGAAGCTGTCCTATCTCGGCGTCCTGCCGCTGGGTTCCTTCGGCGGCCTGATGCTCGGCATCTGGATGCGGAATATCATGACGGAGAATGCCGATCCCGCCGCGGCCTCCAGCGTCTACGACGTGATTCCGGTGATGCTCTTTGTGATCTCTGTGATCCTGGTCATCTTCACCATCGCGATCGTCTTCATCGTTTATTTCGGCCAGCGGGCGGCGGAGAACAACTCCCTGCGGGAAGCCCGGCGCATCGCCGAGCGCTCCAATGCCGCCAAGAGCGAGTTCCTGGCAAACATCAGCCATGAGATCCGCACGCCGATCAACGCGGTCATGGGCATGAACGAGATCATCCTGCGGGAAAGCTCGCAGGCCCGGGACCGGCTGCCCGAAGACGGTGAAAAAGTCCGCGGGATCTTCTCCGATATCAGCGGCTATGCCGGGATCATCAACACCGCTGGCCGGAACCTGCTGGCGATCGTCAATGACATCCTGGATATCTCCCGGATCGAGGCCGGCAAACTGGAGATCCGGGACGGCGAATACCGCCTGAGCTCCGTGCTGAACGACGTCTGCAACCTGATCCGTTTCCGGGCCCAGTCCCGGAACCTGTCCTTCCTGGTGGACGTGGACGAGCAGCTGCCGGACCGCCTGTACGGGGACGAGATCCGGATCCGCCAGATCATGCTCAACATCCTGAACAACGCCGTGAAATATACCTTCCGGGGCGAAGTCTCCCTGTCCGTTTCCGGTGAGACAAAAAGCGACGGAACCTTCCGCCTGGCGTTCTCCGTCCGGGATACGGGCATCGGCATCCGGCAGGAGGACCTGGAGCGCCTCTTTGAAAAGTTTGAGCGGATCCGCCCGAAGGAATTCCAGAACGTGGAAGGCACCGGCCTGGGCCTGACCATCGTGAAGAGCCTGCTGGATATGATGGGCGGCGCCATCAGCGTGGACAGCACCTATGGCGAAGGTTCCGTCTTCTCGGTCACCATCCCCCAGAAGGTGGTTTCCGCCGACCCGATCGGCAATTTCCGCGAGCGGTTTGAGGCCAGCGCGGGGAGCGAAAAGCCGTCCGGAACCTTCTTCCGCGCGCCGGACGCGCATATCCTCATTGTGGACGATACCCGGATGAACCTGACCGTCGCGGAAGGCCTGATCAAACATACGCAGATCCGGGTCGACACCGCCCTTTCCGGCGCGGAAGCGCTGCGCCTGGCACAGTCCGTACCCTACGACCTGATCCTCATGGACCAGCGCATGCCGGAGATGGACGGCACCGAGGCCATGCACCGCATCCGGGAACAGGAGGACGGCTGCAACCGCCGGACGCCGATCATCTGCCTGACCGCCGACGCGATCGCCGGCGCGCGGGAGCGCTATCTCTCCGAAGGGTTCACGGACTACCTGGCCAAGCCCATTGACAGCCAGGCGCTGATCCGCGTCCTGTTGGCCTGCCTGCCGCCGGAGAAGGTCATTCCCGTCGAAACACCCGCGGCGGAAGACGCCTCCCCTGCCGCTGAAAACCTGTTCCCGGCGCTCCGCGCCGCGGAGATCGACGTCGCGCAGGGATTGTCCTTCTGCCAGAACGACGAGGCGCTGTACCGCTCTGTCCTGTGGGAATACGGCAGCACCGCCGCGGAAAAATCGGAACGGCTGCAGCTGTATTACGCGTCGGCCGACTGGAAGAACTATGCCATCGTCGTCCACGCCATCAAGAGCACTTCCGGCACGATCGGCGCCGCCCGCCTGTCGGAGATGGCCGCGCGTCTGGAGCACGCCGCCCGCCGGGAGGATCCGGAGGCGGTCCGGCAGGAGCACACCCAGCTGCTTTCCCTTTACAACCGCACCGCGGACGCGATCCTCTCCACCTGCACGGAAGACACCGTTACACCGGCGGAGAACGACGGCGTCATCGAATTCATGCCGGAGTGATCCGGCTTTTTTCTTTTCCGGTTGACTTAGAGTGAACTCTAAGGAGTACATTCTTTCCAGAGGCAGAAAAAAAGACATCCGGCCCGGCGCCGAATATAAGGAGGATCTGTATGAAATACCGTACCATGGGCAAACTCGGCATCCAAGCTTCCGCTTTCGGCCTGGGCTGCATGCGCTTCAACGGCGCCGCGTCCGGGGACAGCGTCATCGACGAGCAGAAAGCCGTCTCCCTGATCCGCCGGGCCATCGACGGCGGCGTCACCTATATCGATACCGCCTACGTCTACCTGGACAAAACCTCCGAGATCGTGCTCGGCAAGGCGCTGCAGGACGGTTACCGGGAAAAGGTGACCATCGCCACCAAGGTGCCGCCGGACCTGGTCAACAGCCGCGCGGACCTGGAAAGGATCCTGGCGGAAGAGCTGGAAAAGCTGCAGACGGACCATATCGATTTCTACCTCATGCACGCCATGAACAGGCAGAAGTGGGAACACATGAAGGCCATCGGCGCGCCGGAGTTCTTCGACGACATGAAGCGGGAGGGAAAGATCCGCTACAAGTGCTTCTCCTTCCACAGCTCCTATGAGGAGTTTGAGTATATCCTCAACGACTGGGACTGGGATATGTGCCAGATCCAGTACAACTTCATGGACATCAATAACCAGGCCGGTACAAAGGGCCTGGAACTGGCCGGCAGCAAAGGCATCCCCGTTGTGATCATGGAAGGCCTGCTCGGCGGCCGCCTGGCCAACGCGCCGGACAACGTCCAGGCGCTCTACGACGCCTTCCCGGTGAAGCGTTCCGCGGTGGAATGGGCGTTCCGCTGGCTGTGCAACCATCCGGAGGTCGCTGTGGTGCTCTCCGGCTGCAACGAGGCGGAGCAGATTGACGAGAACCTGCGCATCTTCGATACCGTCGGCACAGGCATCATGGATGAGGCGGAGCTGAAGCTCATCGACCAGGTGCGCGAAGCCTATATCAGCCGCACAAAGATCGGCTGCACCGGCTGCCGCTACTGCATGCCCTGCCCCAACGGCGTGAACATCCCCGGTATCTTCTCCGCCTGGAACAACTGGTCCCTCTACGGCACAGACCCGAAATCGGACTGGATGTTCCGCATGATCCTGGATAAAAACAACGGCGCGGACAACTGTGTGTCCTGCGCCGCGTGTGAGGCCGCCTGCCCCCAGCATCTGAACATCATCGAAAGCCTGGTCTCCGCCTGGAGCGACCTGACCGGAACCTGATCACCAGGTTTCCTCCGGCAGGTCGTTCAGGTTCAGCGTCGTTTCGTCAAACCGTTTATATCCGGTCCATAAGGTCCGGATTTCATTTTTGTACGGAATCTCGCACTTGACCCAGCAGACCCCGTTCACGTCGTATGCCTTGGCCAGCACTTTGATCCACTGGTGTTTCACGCTGTACGTGCCGCCGCCCGCGTACTGGGTGCCCGGTCCCTTGCGGGTCGCGAGCCTGTCGATCGTATATCCGTAAACCTCTTTCTTTCCGGCCGGCGCCGCGGTCTGCTGCGCGGTTCCGCCCAGCACGGAAACGGCGGTCTCCCAGGTATAGTCGAACCCGTAGCTCATCTCGTTCTTCGCGAAGTACTCGGAGATGCATTGTCCCCCGGCGTTCCACGTGTCCAGGAGGTCATAATACGCGTCGTGGGAGATCTCCTGCCCGTTCCGGTAATACCAGCCGTCTCCCTCCCCGGAACCGTCCGGCAGGCTGTACATACAGTCAGACAGGGTATACGGCCCCTGCGGGTTCACGGCAAACTGCAGCACATACTCGTCTTCATACCGGTAATGCCGGATCCCCAGCAGGCCGCCGCTGAGCAGGTAAACCTCGAAGCCCAGCGTCGCGTCGTAATCCAGGCGGGTAATGCCGGGCACATACAGCACGCACTGCCCGGTGCTTCCGTTCCCGCTGTAGATATACAGGTCACCCCGCTCGCCGTCTGTTTCCAGGAAATACAGTTCCGGGATCCTGTCGCCGTCCAGGTCGCTCAGGCCCACCGGGAAACAGGGCAGCAGGCGGGAATCCTCTCCGTCCCATTCGAAGGGAACCGCCTGGTATGCGTGGATCCGGCCGGAATGCCCCGCCAGGACATCCAGGTAGACGGCCTGCCAGTCTCCGGTGTAGACCGTCCGGTCCGGGACCTGTCCGCCCGCGCTGATGTAATCAACATAGGTCTCCGCGCTGCTTCCGGCCGCGGCCAGCAGCAGGCACAGGACTGCCAGCAGCGCAAGTGCCTTCCGGGTCTTCTTCATGGATCACGCCTCCCCGCCGTTCCGTATCCGAATGTGGTTTTTCCCTTCTTCCATATAACGTATCATACCCGACAAAGGCTTCCCGCGCAAGTGTTCACAGGCTCAGGTCCAGCGCCTCAAACTTCTTTGCGCTCATCTGGACGCTCTTTGCCGTTCCGCCCAGGAACAGCGCCAGTCCGGCCAGCGTGAACAGCAGTTTATCGCTCATATTGGCGGGATCCGGCTGATCCAGGCTCATCAGGAACGGCACCGTATAGGTTCCGACGACCTCCAGCACGATCCACAGGAACACCGCGGCCGCCGCGAAGACGAACGCTTTCCCCGGCTTGCTGATATCGCTGTAGTACTTCGGGAAGAAGATCAGATTGAAGATCGCGAAGATGATCATCGCCTCGCCGATCAGGGCTACGCCGGCGTCCAGGCCGGCCGGGTTCCGCGGCCCGCCGATCAGCTGTTTGAACAGGATGAACAGGGCGATCAGCAGCAGGTCCATCACTTCCAGCACAGTGCAGAAAAGGATCCTGCCCTTCACCGCGTCCCGGCGGGAGACCGGCAGCGTCAGCGTATAGGCGGCATCGTGGTTTTCCCGCGCCTCCAGGCAGATAAAGAAGATCGCCAGGCCCATATAGAAACAGGTCACGCCATAGGGATAACCCGGCACCAGGATCAGCGCCGCGCACAGGAGCATGATGTATCCCATGGGGTGCATGCACAGTTTCCATTCCTTCATCAGCATTTTCATTCTTTCTCCGCCTCCTTTTCCAGGTGGATCATGATCTCCTCCAGGCTGGCTTCCCGGGTCTCAAATCCTTCGGCGTCCTCCGCCCGCACCAGCACGGTGTATCCGTCCCTCGTCCTGCATTTCCCCCGCGCAGCCTGCGCGACCGCCGGCGGGATCTCCCCCGCGCACTCCGCGATCCGCCAGGCATCCCGGAAATGGTCCAGCGTATCGTCCGCCTTCAGGCATCCCTGCTGCAGGAACAGGATCCGGTCCGCGCACTTTTCCAGGTCGGAGGTGATGTGGGTGGAGAAAAACACGGTCTTCCCTTCGTCCTTCAGGTTCAGGAACACCTCCACCAGTTCCTCCCGGCTCACGGGATCCAGGCCGCTCGTCGGCTCGTCCAGGATCAGCAGCTCCGCGCCGTGGCTCAGCGCCAGCGCCAGCGCGTATTTGATCTTCATGCCGTTGGACAGCTCCGCCGGCGTCTTGTTTTCGTCCAGGCCGAACGCGTCCATATACTTCCGGTAGGCCGCGTCGTCCCATCCCGGATAGAAGGTCTTTGTCACCGCGGTGATCGCCTTCAGCTTCTTCCGGGTGTAATAGGTCATGCCGGCGGACACGAACCCGATCCTCTCCTTGATCTCCGCCTCATGCTCCGCGAAAGGCAGGCCGAAGAAGGTGATCTCCCCGCCGTCCGGCCGCACAAAGGACAGCATGGAGTTGATCGTCGTCGTCTTGCCGGCGCCGTTCCGGCCGATAAAGCCGGTAATGCTTCCCGGCACCAGGCTGAAGGAGACCTCCTGCAGCCGGAAGGCCGGATATTGTTTGCTCAGTCCCCGGACCTCCAGGGGGCTTTTCATCTCAGAAACCATTGCTTATTCCCTCCGCTACACTCATAAAGAATTGGGCGTTCACCAGCGCGATCCCGCTGTTCTCGTCCCCGAGCACCATCAGCTGGTCCCCGGGTTTGATGTTGAACACGCGCCGCGCGCGCACCGGGATCACGATCTGGCCCTTATCGCCCACGGTGACCAGGCCGAACATATGCTTTCCCCGCATGCCGGGACGGCTGTCCAGCTCGCCCTCCGGCGCGTTGACCAGGTCATCCAGCGTAACCGCCAGCGCTTCCGCCAGCCTTCCGGACATTTCCAGGTCCGGCGTACTCTCTTCGTTCTCCCATTTCGCGATGGTCTGGCGGGCAACGCCGACCGCCTCCGCCAGCGCTTCCTGGGTCAGGTTCTTCTGTTTCCGAAGTTTCTGAAGGTTCTTCCCGATCATACATTTCCCACCTTTCGGAATTATCATATTTCTCTGACCTTTGTATGTCAATCAACACAGGCTGACAAATCAAAACCGGGATGTTAATAACCGGTGACATTTTAAACAAACCACCCAAAAAACATCCCGATGCTTGAAAACAAAAGGGGTTTATGATAATTTTATGTGTAATCTTTTTCAGTAGAAAGGATGTCCGTCATGAAGCCTTATGTGGAAATGACCGCTGAAGAACTCACCCTGGAACTGGATGAGCTGAAAAAGGAATATAAAAAGGTACAGGCCATGGATATGCAGCTGAACATGAGCCGGGGCATCCCCTGCATTGACCAGCTGGATCTTTCCATGGGCATGATGGACGTGCTGGATTCTTCTTCCGATCTCACCTGCGAGGACGGCACAGACTGCCGGAACTACGGCCAGCTGACCGGTATCGAGGAAGCGCGCGAGCTCCTGGGCGACATGATGGAGAACAACCCCAAGGATATCATCATCTACGGGAACTCCTCCCTGAACGTCATGTTCGATACCATCTCCCGCGTCTGGACCCACGGCGTCATGGGCAATACCCCCTGGTGTCAGCAGCCGGAAGTCAAGTTCCTCTGCCCCGTGCCCGGCTACGACCGCCACTTCGCGATCACCCAGTATTTCGGCATCAAGATGATTCCCGTGCCCATGACCCCCACTGGTCCCGATATGGACATCGTGGAAAAGCTGGTCAGCGAGGACGCGACCATCAAGGGCATCTGGTGCGTACCGAAGTACTCCAACCCCCAGGGCATTTCCTATTCGGACGAGACGGTCCGCCGCTTCGCCCGGCTGAAGCCTGCCGCCCCGGACTTCCGGATCTTCTGGGACAACGCCTTCGCCGTCCACGAGCTTTACGACGAGGAAGTCCGCCTCGCCAACATCTTCGACTACGCGAAGGAGTACGGAACGGAGGATAAC
>JAEEGL016408905.1_pt1 | contig 28247 bp, 43 predicted proteins | sample 9134231 | NCBI WGS metagenome assembly JAEEGL01 (sample SAMN16246548, study PRJNA631951) | gut metagenome | biome: gut microbiome; feature: rumen; material: fiber-attached | host: Bos | place: Iran: Karaj | collected 2018-10
ACTGCCGAACCAGAGGGTGAGGTCGTGAAGGCTTATCGAGATAACGAGATTCGTCACCGTTGTTCCACTGTTTATTCTCGCCGCAGGAGCGATGTCTACGCCGCTCCCGGTAAAAATAACCGAGGACGTCGCATTATTATACTGCCGCGTTGTGCTGTTGTCATAGTATGTTGCGGCTGTTCCCGAGGGAAGAACGACTAAATACTTATGTCCCGATATTGTCGCTATTTTTGCGGGATTAAAGAGGTTAATATACGCGTTGGAAGACGCTGTTCCGTTTGCGATGAGCGTGTCACCGCTTTTGGTCACAATTATATCGCTAAACGCTCCCGTGTTCAGCTTGGAATAATCGCACAGCTGATTCACCGCCACCGTGTTGCCGGTTTTCTTCTTTAGCTGAAGAACTCCCCCGGCCTTGACAGTTGCCTCTCCGTTCCCTTTGCCGGTTCCTTCCTGAATAAACGGGATCGCCTGCGTCGCGCCGGTGTCGGCTATGATGTTGTCCGCAGTGCCTGCGTGGAGGAGAGGATAGCTCCCGTCGATGTTCGCCTTCTGGGACAGCTCGGCCTCAATGGCCGCCACTTGTCCGGCGATCGCGGTGAGGAAGGTCATCGTCGGGACGTCGCTCGTCAGCTCTGTGCCGCTTGTTCCGGCGGTCAGGGTCAGCGAGGCGTCGAGGACGTTTCCGCTCGCGTCTCTGGTCTGCGCTGTTCCTCCGTCGCTGTTGAAGTAGATCGCGCCTCCGGCCGGGATCGTCTGTGTCGTGGTGAACGAGTAGGACTGCCCGGCGATTGTGATGTAATAAGTCCCGGCTGAAACGCTGGCGGCGGCGACGTAGACCTTCACCCAGCCGCTCGCGTCTGCCTTCTGGACTGTGAGGTTGCAGGACGCGCTCGTCAGGACCTGCCCGCCGCTCGTCACCTCGATCGAGAGGGAGGCGGCTCCGGCGACCTCGAGGACGGTCTCGTCGATTTCGACCAGCGCGGTCCCGTCTCCGTTGACTGTGCCGGCGGTCATTGAGCCTGCTCCGTCTGCCCTTGTCGCCCGAAGGACCACTCCGGCGCCCGAGGGGATCGGCAGAGGCTGTCCGTTGTTCGTCAGCGTCACCTGCAGGTATCTGCTGTTGCTGTCAAACTGTTTCCCGAGGAGGCAGATGTAGCTGTTGCTCCTCGCGACGTCAAGCGTGATCGGGTTTGTGATCTTCATGTTTCGTTCTCCTTGTTTAAGGTATCAGTCCGAGATCGCGCAGATCTTGGAGGGTGATTATTTTTGAATATGTCGATGAGTAGACGACGTCGATGGTGTCTCCTTCGGTCGGTGCGTCGGAAATCGTGAACCCGATCGCACTCATGTCCACGAGGCTCCCGCTCTCGTCATACCAGCCGGTCGTCTCGTCGTAGTGCTCCTCGAAGGTGAACGTCTGGTTCTCCTCCTTGTAGGCGCTTGCTCCGTAGACCTCCTCATCGAGGCTGTCGACTGTCATGCTCCCGGAATAGTTGAAGATATAATGCTCGCTCAGTCCCTTGCACTTGACAAGGCGGCCTTGCGAGATTTCTCCCTTGAACCGGGCAGTCGTGTCGGTGATCTCCATCGCCGCGGTGTGAAATTCGCCGCTTGCGAGGTCGAGGAAGGATCCGGAAAAAGGGAACCCGAAGGCTCCGGACACCTCCAGCGAGTCGCCGACATAATCGGGCACCTGCGTCACTGCGTGGTCGATGTCAGACATGACGTGCGTGCTGATCGTGTAGAACCGGATGATTGTCAGATCCCGGTTGATGACGATGCCGGTGTCGTAGTTGTCCGGCGGCCCGATCGGAACAGATCCGTCAAGCGTCACCGCGTAGATCTGCCCGTCGATCTTCCACGAGTAGCTGACCTCGTCGTGGTCTCCGTCGCTCCCGTCGAATAGGATCGTCCAGTTGCTGTCGTAGTTGCTACTGCGGATTGCGTCAGCCCGGAGGGCCTCCCTCTCGATGCTGTTCTCCGCGATCTCCCCGCCGTTCACCTTTCCGTCCTCGGTCAGGATCTCGGCGTTGTCGGCGATCGTGTCGGCGAGGGTTCTCTTTGCCTTCCCGAGCTCGATTGCGGTGTAGCGATCCAGCAGGACGTCGTAGACCGTCTTGTTGACCTTTGCGCTCGCGGTGATCCCGAGCTCCGCGTAGACGATCCCGAGCGTGTCTCCGAGCTTGATCGTCTCGCTGGCAAGGTGTTTATACTCCTCCGTCTGCGCGAGGTCCACGAAGGACACCCGGAGGCTGACAGAGGGCGCGATGTGAGTGCTGTTGTTGATATACGTCTGGGCGGCGCTCTGGAGCTGTGCGCTCGTCGGCTGTGTCTCGAACCGGTCGGAGAAGTCCATCGTCAGGATCTTCGTGAAGTTGAAGGTCCCGGTCGCATTGACTACTCCGCAGGTCACGAGGTTGCCGTCGTCGTCCTTCCAGTAGGGATAGACGCCCGTGTAGACGTCGCCCTCCTGATCCTCCGCGAGCGAGGTCATGTTCTTGCCGTAGCGGATCTGAACTCCGCGGTCTTGCCCTCTGTGGAGCCAGAGCCTCGCGGTGAAACGTGAGAACGACCATTCGCCGCCGTAGGTATCAATCAGGGATCCCTGCTTGCCTCCGAGGAGCTCCCGACAGCTCGCAGGAGCGGTCACGCTGAACGACGAGGCGACTGACCGGGTAGTGATGAAGGTGAACGGCTGGGCGGTCTGTGCGTAGACTGTGAGCCCCGTCAGCGCGTCCGTGATGTTCAGCGCGTTGTAGGGCGCGATCGGGATCCCGTGCATGTCATAGCTGACGTGCTGGGCCCGGACCCGAACCATGCCGCCGAGCTCCTTCGAGATGTCGACGATCCTGAAGGCGTCGGGCGTGTCGTAAGGGTTGGGCTTGCAGAGGATGATGTTCCGCAGGACGAGCTTGTCGACGTTGACGCCGTTCAGGGGGTAGTCCATTTCGAGCAGGTATGCCCCGTTGAGCTCCTCCTCGACAGAACAGCTGACCGCGTCCGCGAGTGTCCCATAACCGGACCCGGTGAAGGCCGTCTCGCTTGCCGGATATATCAGGATCATGCCTGCCACCACCTCGGTATTATCGAAACGACGGACACGCCGCCGGTCGCGCTTATGACTGACGCGCCGTCCGGGATCACCGGGAAGTCAGCGAAGGAAACAGCCGAGGCTCCGGCCTCGATCGTCCTTGCCTCGCTGTCGAGGATCACAGACGTCGTTGCGGTTGTTATGGTGATAGTTGTGCCCCCGATCACGAGAGTGCCTCCAGAGGCCGCTGTGAGGCTCACACGGGGCCTGCTGGGAAGGCCGGGGTTGTTGACCGGCCCTGCGGCTGTGATCGGCGTGGAGCCCGCCACGAGGAACCTGCGGGGGTCACAGTCGAAGGTGATCGTCCCGCGGGCGTAATGCTCCATGATGTTCTCGAAGTCGCTCAGGCTCTTGACCTTTGCGAGCCGGTAGACCTTCGGGTCGTAGGTGTCGCGCAGGATCTGATAGCCGCCGGGCAGAGCGAGCCAGCTCCGGATCTCTCTCATCTTCTCGGTGATCCACCCCTTGCCGGCAAATGCGACCTTGTAGCTCCTCGTGACGTTCCGGATCGCTCCGGTGTCGATTGTGAGGCTCCCGGTCCTTCCGGGGATCTGGATGTCCTCGACGATCTTCTCGCCGCCTTCTTCTGTCGGAATCTCCTCCACGATGAGCTGATAGTCGTCCCAGCTGTTCTTGCCGGCGAATGTGAACGTGTTTATCATCAGTAGGCTCCCATCTTTTGATTGACGTGTAGCTGGATCCTCCGGGCGACCACGTCGGCCAGCGCGTTGACGTCCTGACCGCGTTCGCCGTAGATGTTGATCGTCACCGGCGCGTCGACTGTGTTGTTGTTGTTCGTCGTGTTGTTGTTTGTCGTGAGCGGCTGAACCATCGCCCGATTGCCGAGCATGGTCAGGAGCTCCGGACCCGCCTCTCCGACGATCGCGGAACCGCTCGACAGGATTCCACCTTTTGCGAGTAGCGGGATCTTCGGTATCTGGACGGAGGCGAGGTTCTTGAACGGCTGAGCGCCGAGGATGTTAATCTCGCGGATCTTGTCCAGCGCCTTGTTGATCCCTTCAAAGGGCTTGCTGATGACCTTGTTTATGCCCTCGATCAGGCTGTTCACGATCTTCTTGAAGGCCGTCACGATCCCGTCCTTGATGTCGGTGAATATCGAACCGGCGACGGAGAATACCTTTGTGACCTTCTCCCACGCCTTGCTGAACGTGTCCCCGAAGAAGTCCCCGACCTTGTTGAAAACTCCCTTGATACCTTCCCAGCACCCCTTCGCCGCGTCGACGATGCCCTTCCAGACGTCCGACCAGTCGATCTTCTTCAGGACGTCCTTGATCGAGACGAAGGACTTGGCGAGCGCCTCCATGATCTGCGGCAGGGCTTTCAGGATCCCTTCACAGACTGCGAGGATCAGGGTTATGCCGGCGCCGATGAGCATGGCGATGTTCGACGGGTCGGTGAGAACCTCGATCAGCTTGACCACTGTCTCTACGATGACCGGGATGAGTTCCGGGATCGCGTCCGCGATTGCTTTTATCAGCGCGGTGACGAGCTCGATGACTGTCTGGAGCAGGGAAGGGAGCCGGGCGACGATGTCCTTGACGAGCTGGATCAGAACCGGGATCAGCGCGTCGAGGATTGCCGGCAGATTGTTCGCGAGGCTGTCGATCAGTTGTATGACCGCGTCAAGCAGAGAGGGCAGAAGTGTCTCGATCCATTTCGGCAGTTCCTGAGCGATGATCGGCGCGAGCTTTTCGATCGCCATGCCGATACCTTCCAGCGCCTGCGAGATCGCCGGCAGAAGGTTCGCGATTGCGTCGGAGGCCGCGGTGACGAGGTTTTCGATCAGGTGACCGAGATCCGCGTCCGGGTCAGCGATGCCGGTGACGAGGTTCTGCCACGCCGCGCCGACAGCCTTCGCCGATCCTGAGATCGTTCCGGCCGCCTCCTCGGCTGTTGCGTTTGCGATCCCCATCTGCTTTTGCATGACGCTGATCGCGTTGACGATGTTCGAGAAGGACATGTCGCCCTCCTCGACTGTGACGTTGAGCTCGTCCTGCACGCCGGTGAGCGCCGCGGCGTCCTTGATGAGCCGCTCCATCTCCTCTTTCGTGCCGCCATATCCGAGTTTCAGGTTGTCGAGCATGGTATAGTTCTGCTTGGCAAATCCCTGATAGGCGTTCTGGATTGAGGACATATCAGTCCCGAGCTTGTTCGCGTTGTCGCTCATGTCCCGGATCGCCCGGTCTGCGACGTCTGCGGCGGCGGCGGTGTCTCCGTCGAGGCTCTGGATCAGGGAGGCCGAGAAGGACGTGACGGTCTCCATGTAGGCGTTCGCCGACAGCCCGGCGCTCTGGAAGGCGTCCTGCGCGTGCTTGACGACCGCGTCCGCGTTTTCACCGAATAGCGTCTCCACGCCTCCGACGAGCTGTTCGTAGTCCGCATAGCCCTGAACCGCTGACTTGGTGAGGGCGGCCACTCCGGTGACTGCGGCGGCACCGACGGCGGCCATAGCTTTCCCGGCGGCCGCGGCGGCGGTTTTGAGGCCTTCCATCGCGCTCTTGTTGTCCTTCGCCGCTTTCGTGTTGTCGTCGAGGGACTTGGTCGCGTTCTTGGTCTCGTCTTTGAGCTTTTTCTGTTCGGCCTCTGTCGCGGCGATCTCCCGCTTGAGTGCCATGAACTGCTCGCTGTTCTTATCAACCCCGGCCTTCGCGAGCTGTTTCTCTGCGGTGTGCAGGGTCGTCAGCTTGCTCGTCGTCTGCTCGATTGCTTGTTTGAGCAGGACCTGCTTTTGCCGGAGGAGTTCTGTGTTCTTTGGGTCCAGCTTGAGGAGCCGCTCGACGTCTTTCAGGCTGTTCTGGGTGTTCTTGATGTCGGTGTTGACGCCCTTCAGCGCCTGCGACAGCTTGGTGGTGTCGCCGCCGATCTCGATAGTTATTCCGCGAATACGATCCGCCATGTGCCTCCTCCTTCTATCCGAAATAACGGTCTATGTCCTCTTGCGTCGCCTTGTAGGGATAATCGACGTTGTCGTTCGCCCTCTCGATGAGCAGGTCATAGACCATCCCGATGTCCATGTTGTGCAGAGCCTCATCCGACAGCCCCAGCTCCGCACAGCGTAGCATGAACTGCGCGGAACCGGGCTCTCTGACTGTCGGTCTTATTTTTTTGCCGGCGTCGCCTGCATGGTCGAGGACACGTTCCAGAGGTCGATGATCTGCGGCAGAACCTCGTAAATCGAGAAAGTGCCGTCGAAGGTATCGAGCCATGCGTCCGGACTGTCCGGGACGTTCTCCGGGTCTCCCTGCCGGGCGAACACCCACGCGAGATTCTCGAAGATCGTCAGGTCGAGGATTGACAGCTGTTTGATCTGCTTGTCCTCGTCGCTGTCTCGACTGTTGAGGACCTCCCGGTAATTCTTGTTGAGGATCGCGAAGTCCTTGAAGATGTCGCGGCCGAACTTGAACCGGTAAATGCGCGGCGCGAGGGCAGACGCTCTCATCTTGACCTCTTTGCCGCAAATGGTGATTGTTCTCTCCACGTGTAGGCTCTGCCTTTCTCCCGCTTACGCCTCGACAAATACGCTGGAGAACCAGCCCGAACGGGTCGCAGTGGGTGTAGTGTCGGTCGTGCGGGCGCGGACCTTGCCGTCCTCGGGTCTCGGGATCGCCGAGACAGTGAAGGACGCGGTCACGGGCTCCTTCGTCGCCTGAATGGTTCCGGAGGCAACAGCGGGCCGAGAGGGCACGCAGTTATAGAGGACATGAAGGTCGTCCTGCTGATCTCCGTCGATCTGGAACAGAAGGGCGAAGTGAGCGAGCTCGGTGTTCGCGTTCTCGGTCAGGACTTTGCTGGTCCCGCCTTCGGTGAATCCGAAGATGTCCTTGAACATTGCGTCCGGGATCCTTGCGACCTCGAGGTCTCCCTCGTAGCCCTGATTGCTCTGGGTCATCCAGTAGACGATGTTGTCGGCATAGAACCGGGTGATCTCGCCGGAGGCCGACAGATTGAGGTTCACGCCGCCGGGAACCGCGACCGGGGTGCCGTAGGTGATGGTTCCGTTGGTCTCGGTGATCTTGGCGTAGTAAACATTTTTGAGTCCGAACTGGACCTTGTTTTCTGCCATTTCCTTTTACTCCTTAAAGTTCGATTTCGTAGATGATTTGGTAGCACCGCTCCTCCGGCAGGTAGGTCTCGGATTTTTCCCAGAAGATCCCCGCGCTTTGCAGAGCTGTTTCGAGGGCGGCCTCCGTTGCCGGCTCTTTGTTCGCCGTGTAGAGTTGCACCTCGTAATGATTGACCGGGAAGTAGACGCGATCGTCTGCCCCGAAATTGTTGGACCTTGCGACCTCGTAGAGGATCACCGGGAGCGGGACCGCTTTATCAGCCGGGAAGGCATGATATGCGACCTTCTTCGAGAACCCCGGGATCGCGGTCAGGACCTGCATCAGTTCTTTGTTTGTGCGTATCATGACGCCCTCCCTGAAATTCGGATCTTGATCCGGCGCTGAAGTTCAGCCAAGGCGTTCTCCTCTGCGGGTGCGATATGCGGATAGGCCGGAGCCCGTCCGACGACCGAGCCCTTCCGGACGACCGCGTGCCCGTGTTCGAGCAGGTGAGCGAGCTGATACTTGCGCGAGTATACGACGACCGTCAGGCCTTGCGAGTTCTCCTCGATGACCTTCTGCCGCCATGAGCTCGCGTAGGCGCTCGTGCTGTGCGACTTGAACAGCCGGCGGGCAGATGCCCTGATCTCCTTCACGGCGGCCTTTGCGACGTCCTGCGCCTCCTCCTTGACTGTCTCGGTGATTTCCTGCGCGTAGCCGCTCAGGATCTCGTTGACAGCCCCGGCGAGGTCGGACGGGTTGATCGTGCCGGCCATGATTCACTCTCCGCTCTTGCGCTCCGCGTAGAGCTCGACGCGGTCAAGGCTGGCCTGATAGGTGCGATAGATCCCGTAGCGGTTGCCGCGGAACTCGACAGCCCTCTCGCCTTCGTAGTCGCCCGCGAAGATCGTGAACCGCCATTCCGCGTTGAACCCGAGACGACCGGCCTCGGCCCACTCCGTTCTGCTGACAGAGTCCACGTTCGCGAAGATCTCGCGCCGCGTCTCTATCTCGTTCCAGATCCCCTCGTCGTCCTGCGTCTGCTCTTTTCCGATGAGGATCACGACGTCGGCCAGCATTTACACGTCCCCCCAGTCAGTATAGCCGGAGGCGTTCGCGAGCATGCCTTTCTGCGCGTCGTAGGAGGCTTGCAGGCGCTCGGCGTCATCCTTGTTCAGATCTCCGAAGTGGAGCTTGACGTAGGTGATGATCGCCCTCTCGCAGACCTTGTCGAGCTCTGCCGGAAGGACGACCCCGGCGATGTGAAGGTCCTGCTTTGCCGCGTCGATCAGGTCAGCGATCTCCGGGTCATAAGCGCCGGTGCGGATCCGCAGGGCGAGCTTTGCGTTGTCAATTAGTGCCATTTCCTTTCATGCCTCCCAGACCTGCCAGATAGAGCTCCTCGGTGATCACTCCGGAGCCGATGTGTCCCGCCTTGATCGCGCTGTCGCAGTAGAGCGTATAGCCGAGCTCCCGGGCTCTCATGCAGAACGAGAGATCCTCCCCGAACCCGAGGATCGGAGAGAAGGGAAGGCCGAACTTGTCGATGACCTTCTTGACCATCTCGGTCGTGTGCATGACGATCCCGAACCCGACGCCCTCGCACTCGAACAACGCGTTCTTCGGGTAGTCGATGAAGTTGACCGCCTTCGGCGTGACCTCTTGCAGTTCCTCGCTGTGATAGTAGCCGACGCGCTCGTAGACGATAGGCTTGACCGGTGCCTTGCGGGAAAAGTAGATCCCCGCGCAGAAGTCCAGCCCCTCGTCCAGTCGCGCCGATAGCTGTTTCATGACGTCCGGGGCGAAGTCCATGTCGGAGTCAAACCAGAGGACCCGATCGAACCCCTCATTGACTGCCCTCCGGGCGAGGATGTTTCTGGCGTCGTAAACGAGCGAGGAGCAGGTCAGTCCGAACTGCACGTCGCCCACTTTCTGGAGAGACATGATGGCCTTGAAAAAGGTCGTGTGTATCATGTCCAGACACGGGATCGCGATTAGCGTTTTCATGTCCTGCTCCTCCTCGTTAGATTTCGTTCGGTTCCTGCTTAGATCAGAACGTGATCTTGCAGAAGGCGTGGTCGCCGACTATGCCGAGCGCGACATATTCGCGGCCGATGAACTTGACGAGGTCAGCCTCAGCGTCGTCGCCGTCGTCCACCTTGATCTTGATCTCGTCGCCGTTCGGGAAGTTCGCCTGAGCGCCCTGACCGAAGTCGCCGACGATCGCCCACGTGCTCCCGGTGGTGCCGGTCGAGGTGTAGGCAGGAAGGCTGTTGTCGAAGTGAACGGGCAGGCCCTCGAAGGGATCCACGTTGAACCCGTTGGCATACTGGGCGGCCTTGAACAGCGACCAGCTGGCCTTGTTCATGACGACGACCGGGTTGGCGGCCTCGTCGGAAAGCTGACCGATCGCAGAGGCGACGAGTCCGACAGTGGGCGTTCCGGCGACGATGCCGACGCCGACAGCCGAGGCGGTGTTGGAGGCGGTGAGGGCGGTGATCTTCGCGATCAGCTCGCTCTGGGCCTTCTTGGCGATCTGGTAGGCCAGCTCGTCGTAGATGTAGTCGAGAAACTCCTCGCCCGAGAGGTCAAGGGCCTCATCGGAGACGCGGATGTATTTCTTGATGTTCGCAGGAACCATCGAGACAGTTCCGAGCACGAGGGTCTCCTCGGTGACCGGGGTGGTGCCTTCGGTGTGAACAGTCGCGGCGGTCGCGGATCTCTCAAAACCGACAGAGAGGTTGCCCTTCACGTAGGTCTTGCGGACGAGGTCCATGATGCCGAGGCGGCTCCACGCGGTGCGGACTCTGCCCTCGACGTAGGTGGGAACGGGAACTGTGCCGCCGCCGTTAGTGGAAAGCAGGGCTCTGCACTCGGCGTCGTCCTCGTTCTTGATGTAGTTGACGTAGGCGTTGAGATACTCCTTCGAGGAGCGGATCTCGTCGACGGTCTTGTTGGTGTTTTCCATTTTCTCGTTCTCCTTGACGATGTTTCTTTTTTCTTCGCCGGCGCCTTCTGCGACGGCCTTGCGGATCTCGCGCTTGGCGGCCTCCGCGGCTTTGCGGTTCTCGAGCTCAGCGTTGATCGACTTGACCTCGGCCTCGAGGGCGTCAAGATCGGCGCCTTCGTTTTCGACCTCGGTCCCGATCTCCTGCTTGCGGGTCTCGAGTTCCTCGATGGTCATTTCGTTGATGTTCATTTGCTGATCTCCGAAAGTATTTTTATTTTTTGAACCCTGCGAGCCCGTTCCTGCGCTTTCCGGTGCTCCTCCGTGAGCTCGGCGATGACTCCCTCGCCATAGCTCCTCGCGCTGATACTGGTCGCGTCGTTCGCCGGCAGGCTGACGGCTGAGACGTCATACAGCTTGCCGATTTTGGTAATAGTGCGGAGGACTGTCGTCTTGTTGTCCTCCTCGGTGATGAGGCGCTCGTCGGCCTTGACTGTGAACCCGAAGGACATCTTCGTGATGTAGCCGCCTTTGATTTCCTCGTAGAGCTGGCGCCCGATTTCGGTTCCGGACAGCTCGGCGCGGACCTTCAGGCCATGGTCGTCGACCCTCAGCTGGAGCGTGTTGTTGCTCGTCCTCGCGTAAACTTTCCCGGAGTGATCGAACTGTAGGATCACGTCGCTCATGTCTGCCTCGTCGAAAGCGTGCGCGTCGACCTGCTCCCTGACCTCATAGTCCTCGAAGGAATAGAGGGTGTAGGGGTCGTTGAAGGTCGTCGCGTAGCCCTCCACGATCTTCTCGTCGTCGTTTGCCGAGAGGGCCCGGACCTCGATGTTCCGATACTGTCTGCCCTCGTTCAGCTTGTCCTCGATCGTTTTATTCATCTGTGTTTTCCTCCTCCTGTTTGCCGGTCGCGAGGTCATAGTATTCTCCCCGGATCGGGATCTTGTCCCCCAGCCCGTCAGGCAGAGGCGGCAGGTTCCAGATCTCGCGGATCTCGTCTATACTGGCAAGGCCCCGGTCTCCGAAGGCCTGCGTAACTTGCAGTTTGTCGTTGTTTGACATATACTGGATCCGGTTCGCAGTCGCGGTGATCCGGTTGCCCGAGCTCTGCTCCCGGAAGGTGTAGAGCATGCGCGTGACGACCTCGCTGAACTGGATCGCGAAGGGCTCGATCTTGCCCTCGTAGAAGGACGACCACTCGTCCCCGACGCCGACCTCGTTCCGCATGATCTTCTCGTTCACGCCGAAATAGTCGTAGACGCTGTCCCGGATGACCTGCATGGTCTGGGCGTCGACTGTGTAGGGCTTGCTCTCGATCTGCTTGATGTCGGTGTAGGTGTTCGGCCAGAGCAGGACGCCGCCGGCCTTCGTGCCCCTCCCGAAGTTCGCAGAGGTGAACCGCTCCCTCTCTCTTGCGAGGTCGCTGTCCTTGCTCCAGTTCGTTGACTTTGCCATGAACCGATAACTTGCCGAACTCTTGACGCCTTCCTCGATCCCCTGATTGATGATCTCGATCAGGTCTGCCGTGTGTTTGAGCGCCCGGTTGCTGTCTCCGAACATATCGTCTTTATACTGCCGCGTCGTCATAATGCCGCAGTTTTCCAGCTCGACCGCCGCGGCCTGCCCTCTCCCGAAATGGTAGCGCAGATACTCGACGCCGTCGTAGTCGACGATGTCGCACTCGCTCGGGAGCAGGGAAAAGATCCCACTGATCTGCCCGTAGTCGTCGAACACCGGAGCGATGAACGCGCTGTTCTGGATGTTCAGGATCGTCGCGAGCCTATAGAAGAACTGGCTCCACGTCTGATACTCGTTCGGCGCGTGCTGGAGCTTGACCCGGAGCGCCGGTTTCGCGGATCCCTGAATGACGACGTTGAGCTTTGAGCAGTGCGTCGCGATCGTATTGACCGCCGCCCTGATCAGCTCGCTTTCATAAAGGTCCGAGCCTGCCGCTCTCCATTTGGGCTCCACTCCTCCGAGGAGGCGCCACTGGCCCTGATATTCTCCCTTCGGTTCGGGTCTTTTTCCGAAGATTTTTTGAAAGAGTCCCATTGTCCTCCCCTCTCATCTGTTTTGTAATTGTTCGCCGATCTGCGACCACCATTTCTGCCGGACTGTCAATGCGTCAAGCAGTGCGGCCGCTCCGTCGATGTGGAGCGTCGCGTTGATCTTCTCGATCTTTCCGCGCCCTCTCTGGTTATTCATTTTGAGGGCACAGTTCAGCAGGTGGGCCTTCAAAAGGTCGTTGTCGCCGATATTGATCCGGCGGTCTTTGAGCAGGCCCTCGGCCTCTTGAATAACTGGCCAGAGGTTCTCGCCCTGAAAGACGTCATCGACCTGATTTCCGTATGCCTTCAGGTCTTGGATGAGATACTGCGCGGAGTAGCGGTCATATCCGATCATGAGCGGATAGATCTGGTATTTCTCGACGAGATCCGCGAACCACTGAAAGCAGTCGTGATAGTCGATAAAATTGTCGCCGCTCGGCGTCAGGATCCCCCGGTCGATGTAGGCCTGATAGGGCACGTTGTCGCGCTCTGTTGCCTCGTCGATCCGTTCGGCCGGTATATAGAATTGACTGATGACGTTCAGGATCCCGTCCTTCTCAACAACAACACAGCAGGACGTCAGGTCAGTCGTGCGCGATAGGTCTATCCCGGCGACAGCGTAGCTATCCCGGAATTGCTCGAGCTCGAGGTGAGCGCCGGTGGCCTTCTCAACGACCGGGACGTCCAGCCACGCGATCGAGCTGTTCTGCTTGAGGTTCGCGTATTTCGTGAGGAACTCGGCCTTCTTCGAGAGGGATCCCTCTGCGACCGCGATCTCCTCCAGCATATAATCGACAGAGACGCTGACTCCGAGGTTCGGGTTGCTCTTGACCAGTTCGTTAATATCTGCCCAGCGCTCTGCGTCGTCGATGATGTAAAGGACCGGCAGGAGCCTTGCCTCCCGGCTGTCCCCCGTCAGGAACCGGGTCGCCCTTTTGAACAGCTCATCGTAGATCCCGTCGTTCGCATAGCCTGCGGAGCTCATCGCCAGCAGGATCGGCTGTTTCCGTGCTCCCATCGAACTCTTGAGGACCTCGTAGAACTTGAGGCCGGCGTCCCCTTGCCAGCTCGCAATCTCGTCCGCGACACCGAGGCTGACGTTCAGGCCGTCGGACTTTTTCGCGGAAAACGCGAGGGGCTTTGCCGTCGTGTTCCACTCCTTCACGTAGATGTCCGTCCGGCGCTTTTGTGCCATTGCGTTCAGCTCCGGCTCCTGCTCGATCATCTGGTGATATGCCTCAAAGCAGAGGTTGGCCTGCTCCAGTTTCGGCGCCGCGAAGTAGATCCGGCCGCCGTATTCTCCGTCGAGGAACGTGCAGTAGTTTGCGATCGCCGCCGCGAGGAGCGTCTTGCCGTTCTTCCGGGCGATGACAAGGAAGATCTCCCGGAACTGCCGGTTCCCGTCCTTGTCGAGGATCCCGAAGATCAGCGAGACGAGAGCCTTCTGCCAGAGCTCGAGCTTGATGTGTTGCGGCGCCAGAGCGCCTTCGTGATGTCGACAAAATGCTTCTATAAACCGGATCGCCGCCGTCGCTTTCTTTGCGCTGAAGGTGTAGGTTCCGTCCTCGAGCCTCTTGACGATCAGGGTGTAGAGCTTTTTTATCCAGCGCCCGACTGTGATCGTGCCGTCGGTGATCTGCTGATAATATTCGAGGATTGCATTACTCGTCATCGCTGAGTGCGCTGATCATCTCGCGGAGCTTTGATCCTCCGGAGCCTTCCTCGCCCATTGATCTGACGATATTGATGAGGGTCGCCACGGTCCCGTTCGCCGCGGTGGCCGTCTTGTTGTATTCGCTGATTGCCGGGTTCGCGGTCAGGTTCTGGCGCCCTTTGACATATTCCTTCGTGACTGTCGCGCCGTATTCCTTGATCGCCTTCTCGAGGTCGGTCAGGATCTGCATTTGGACCTGATAGCGCTTGAAGGTCGTCCGGAAAAAGAAGTTGGACGAAACGCCGCGCTCCTCGGCCTGCGCGAGGATCTCGTTCGCCTGCTCTTGCAGGGTCAGCTGTTTCTTCGCCATTTAGATCAGCCCCCATTCTGCGAACTTTTCAAAACCGCCGCGAGCCTTGATGAACCTCCGGGCAGTCTCGACGATGTCCCGGTAGGGCACCCCGTCGACGACCGCGTCCCCGATCGAGCAGAACATCTCGACGCTCTGGTTGAGCTCCTGAGCTTTCAGCCATGCGTAGATGTTGACCGAGACGTCTGCCTTGCTGAGGTCCTTCCCATGCAGGCCGCCGCCGGTGACGCTCCTGCCCATGTCGCTCCCGAGTTTACGATTCGTCGCGCCGGTGTCAACGTCCGGGCCTCCCGTCCAGTCGCCGAGAGGATTGACGACGCCGTAGCTGGCGCCCTCGGCCTGCAACCAGTCGCGCAGGTCTTCGGTGTCGGCGTTGCTCTGGCAGACAGTCAGCCAGCCGCCGTTTACAATATATTTGCCGTCCGTCGGGTAGCGCTCGTAGATTTCCCGGGCGAGGTTGCCGAGGTATTCCTCCTCCAGCGTTGTCGGCTCGCCTTTGAAGATCCCGTTGTCTCCGCACCGGATCTCGTCAGCCTGATTGGCCGCGAGGTGTTCGTCCTGCGGCTCCTCGTCGTATATGAGCATCATGTGCTCCCCGGTGATCCTCGTGACCGCCTTGCCGACCTCGGCCTTGTTCAGCCTCACAGACGTCTCCGCGATGATGTGACAGACGCCATGCCCGATCAGGACCTCGACTGCGATCCGCGGATCCTTCGCCTGCGCGTAGGCCATATCGACCAGCGCTCCGGCGATCCGGTCGGCCAGCTTGTCTGGGTGGGAAGGATTGACCTTTTCAAACATCTGCCCTGACCTCCTTCCCCTCGGTGAGCTGTTGCACGATCTCGCGCTCCCTCTCGGAAAGTTGCCAGATGATCTCGCCGGTCTTTTCGTCAATTTCGATGGTTCCTTTTGCGGCCTCCAGAGCCTTTGCGGCCTCCAGAGCCTTTGCTTTCTCCGCGTCTGCCTTTGCTTTCTCCGCGTCTGCCTTTGCTTTCTCCGCGTCTGCCTTTGCTTTCTCCGCGTCTGCCTTTGCTTTCTCCGCGTCTGCCTTTGCTTTCTCGCTCAAAAGGAACCCACCGCCGTATATTGCTTTGTCAAATTGTTTTTGCGCGTCGAGGCTTGAGATCCGGATTCCGCTTTTCTTCGGGATCTTAAAATCGACCCCGACAGCCGCCCATGTCCCGACCATCGCCGCTGTGATGACATAAGACGGATAGCGGTATTTCAGGTTGACCGGTTTCGCGATTTCCTCCCGGGCCTGCCGGTTTGCCTCCTTGACTGCCGCGGTCAGCGTCGGCGCGGTCCTGACCATGTAGCGCGTGTCAAGGTTTGTGATGAAGCTGGTGTTTACTGTCGCCCCGTTCTCGTAGGTAATGTCGGCGTCTGCCGCGATGTAGCAGGGCTCGATCTCTGTGCAGGAGAACAGCGTCAGGGAAGGGGCGAACAGAAAGAACCGGATCCCCTTCTCAGCGTAGAACCGCAGGATCTCTGCGAGGATCGAGAAGGGAGGATTGTCGACGACGATCGCGTCGGGCGCGTAGGTTTCGCTCTGATAGTCGCCGCCCGGATAGAAGGGCCGGACGAACCGCTCGCGCTTGACCTTATATTCTCCGGCGACCCAGTCCGCGATGGCGTCATAGACGCTGTCCGGGGTGTAGCAGTCGTCGGTCGTTTTCTTGACCTCGAACTTGTCGAGGAAATCGTTGTATTCTTCGTTGCCTTCCTGCCGGCTGTCGTCCCATTTCTCGCGGCTCTCAAACCATGAGGGATCCTTCTCAAAGTCAAACCCGGTCAGGTCCACGTCGAACCCCATGTTGTCGAGCTGTGCGAGCTCAAAATTCACGGCACCCATGTCCCAGCCGCCGAGCTCGGTCAGCTTATTGTCTGCGATGATATACGCGCGTCTCTGGGCCTCTGTGAGCCCTTCCACGAACACGGCCGGGACTTTATCCATCCCGAGCTCCTTTGCGGCCAGAACGCGCCCATGTCCGGCGATGATGTTGTATTCTCCGTCGATCAGGATCGGACTGACGAACCCGAACTCCTCAATGCTGGCCTTGATCTTCTCGACCTGCTCGGCGCTGTGCGTTTTCGCGTTGCGCTCATAGGGCACGAGCTTGTTCACGGGCACTTGTTGCAATTTCGCGGTCTGTGCCATTCGTTCTTTCTCTCTTTCTTCGTTTGTTGGTCTATGTCGGGCCGGTTCGGGCTGATTTCCAAAAACCATGCGCCTCTCGGTCGGTTTTTCCGAACTTCCGCAACCGGTCTCCAGCCGTCGCCCCTCGTTTTCTCGATAGGGGGGGATATGTTCAGGTCAGAACCGCTCCATTCGGCGCGATTTTGTAGCGCAGGCCCGGCCGGTGAACCTTTCCGTGACAGTCCCGGCAGACTGCCTCGAGATTGCTGAAGGCCAGCGTGATCTCCGGGTCGTTGATGTTCTCCGGCGTCAGGTGGATTCGATGATGAACGATCATCGCCGGCGTGTAGATCCCTTGTTTGAGGCACTCCTCGCAGAGGCCGCCGACGTAGGCAAGATATGACGCCCGGCAGTTTTCCCATGCGTCCGATTTATAAAAATCAACAGAAAACGCCCGTGCCATCTCGCCCTCCGCAACCTCAACCGCCGGCTATTATATCCGACACGGATTCAGTATAGCAGAATAGACGAGACGACATGGGCGAATTTGCGAAAAATTGAATAAAAATTTATTTTTCTTTTCGCGCCTGATAAAATGAGCAGGTCTTGCACCCTTCGAGGCTTGCGCACCGGTGCTTGATGTGGTCCTTGCAGGCTCGGTAGGTCTTGAAGGAAATGCGCATTTGCTCGGCCTCCTCGATCACCGGCTCGCAGTAGATCGTGCGGTCATATGCGGCTCGGAAGAACGGACAGACCGCGATCCGTTTGTAGGTGTCGGCCTTGCTCATGACGTGCTCCTCGGTGCCTGCGCGGCCCATTTCCAGAACAGATCCCGATACCATGCGGCGAACTCCGGGTCCTGCATGTTCTCGCCCTGCACCTTCTCGGCGTTGGCCATGAACCAGTCCTCTGCGACCTTCAGCGACCTGACCCTTTCAATCTCGGTCATGAGCTCGGGAATAGAAGGGAAGAACCGGCTCGTCTTGGATAGGTTCTTGACCGCCCTCTCGACTGTCGCGAGATCCTGATCGGCCAGAGCGTCAGCCCAGCTTTCGAGCATGATCGCCGCCTTCTCGCCGGTCATCTTGTTAATGGCGCCCGGATAGTAGCCCGACAGCTTTCTAATTATCAGCGTTGTTTCCTGCTTGTTCATGCTTTGCCCTCTCCTTTGCTTCTTCTTCCGCGATCACCTGATCGAGATACCCGAAAAAATCGAATTTTTCTTCCGGTTCCGTGGCCTCGCGCGCACGCGCGTTCTTCCCCTTCTTATAATTCTTATATTCTTTATTTTCTTCTATTTCTTGGAGTGTTGCCCGAGGTCTGCCCGAGGTCTGCCCGAGGTCTGCCGCAGGTCTGCCGGTGGTCTGCCCGAGGTCTGCCGGCTTGCCCTGATAGCGAGAAAATTCTACAATATTATAGACCGGGTAATTTTGGGTCTGCCCGATTTTCGTGATTTCTCCGGTTTTGATAAGGTGATCGATCGCTGTTCGTGTTGATTTTATCGAAAGACCCGTATCTTCTGCAATTTTCGAGTATGTCGCGCAGACCTGCCCTCTCTCTATCCGGATCTCCTTGTAGTCCTGCCGGTCGAGGCTTGCGTTCAGGAGTAGCCAGAGCCAGACGGACAGCGTGTTCGGGTCCTTAAACCAGCGCCACTTTTGGATGTTTCGGTCTATTTTGATAAAGCTCGTCAGTTCTCGCATTTCGGTTCCTCCATTCGGAGCATGAACTCGCGCCCCTCGTAGCGCAGGACGTCGGCGATCAGGCGCCCGGTCGTTATCTGGGTGCATATGAACACCGGCGCGTTGTATCTCGCCTCCCATGTCAGCAGAGACGCGATCAGGCTCCTCGGTGACATCTGCGAGCGGTATTGCCCCCGGTATGCCGCCTCCCAGTTGCCGCCCTCGACGATCAGGATGATCTTGCCGCCGGCCGCTTTTGCCCGGTCGAACTCTGCGGCGAACCTCCGGCGCTCCCGGCAGAAGTTGCTCGCGATCTCTCCGAACCCCATCTTGCGCTCGACCGCGATAATGCCGGCGAGGCTGATGATCTTTCCGGAGGCGTCGGTGAACTCTGCCGAGTAGTCGCCGAAGTCCAGCTTTTGCCGCACCCACGGACAGCCGAAGGCCTCATAGCGAGCGCGTGAGGTTGCTGTCGGCTGTTCGCGAGTGTCGACGATGATCCGCATGGTCGAGAGGGCTTTCTCCGTCTCGTATGCGGTCATTGTTCAGAAGGGCAGATCGTCATCCCCCGGGACCGGCGCGTATTCGCCAGAACCGCCCACGGTCGAATTTGAGGCCGTTTTGAGCGGTTTGTCGGCCGGGACCTTATAATTGCCCTCCCTGATGTCCTGAATTGAACACAGCGCGGCACAGACGGAGCTCCAGCCGGTCTTGCCGTTGAACTCCCACTCCTTGTTGCCGAAAATCGTCCCGATCTTCAGGCGCTTGAGGCCGGCCTCGTCCCAGTTCCATGTATAGCCGGGATTGCTCTGCTCGACAGAGTAGATGAAGTTGTTGAACCTGCGCTTGGCGCTCTCGAAATATTTTGAGCTTTCGTCCGGGACGTCGAGCCGGATCACGCCCTTCCACTTTTTGTCATCGAAGGTTGAGGCGGCGAACTGCCGGTCGAAGAAGTGCGCGTAGGGCCCGTCCACGATGTCGAAGTGGATCCTGAGCTTTTGCCCGGTGTGATCGCCGTAGTTGACGTTCTCGAGTTCGGCGTCAAGTATGCAGGAGATGTAGCCTCCGGCCGGAAGGGTCTCGTTGCTGATGCGTTCTGCCTTTGCTCCGTTGTAGGGTTTCATTTTCGTTTCCTCCGTTTATTTGATGATGATTTGCTGTTTTGTTTCGATGTGGGCTCCGGGGATCTCACGTCCGGCCTCTATGGCCTCTTTGACCGCCGTCTTGCTGATCGTCGGGTCCTTATAGCTGAGCAGGCTGTCGTCGTTCTTCTGTGCCCAGTCGATGAGCTCGCCCTCGTCCGCAATCTCGACGGCGCTGACCTTCCGGTAGCTGACCGAGACCTTCGGCGTCTTGAACTTTTCGCCGGCAAGCACGAACTTGACGTAGGTCTTTAAGCTCTCGGCCTTATTCTCGGCCGCCTTCTTGCGCTCGGTCAGGTTCTTGATCTCCTGCGCGATCGCCGCCGCCTCTGCGTCGAGGTCCTTCTTCCAGAGCAGGATCCCCTCGATCTTCTCGTCCTTCGCCATCTGGAGCTCTGCGAGCTTTTCCTCGTCGACCTCTCCGGTCTCCTGATCTATGCAGGCAAGGATCGCCTGATCTATCTCATACAGTGTCATTCCTCATACTCCTTTAATTTTTCGATAACTGCCGCGATGTCGTTCGGGATCTGCTTGTCGAGCATGCCCATCGGCGATTTCGCGGTGCTGTTGTTGGACTGGGTCTCGAAGATATATTCGCCGTCGACGCATTTCGCCAGCAGGACGATCGGGAGCTTGGTCTCGAGGACGATCTTGCCGAGCTTTTGCCCGTTTGTGCGGATATTCGTCCAGATGTTGCCGTTGTCGTCCCTGATCGTCTGCGAGTGGAAGATCATGACCACGATCAGATCGTCGCGAGCGCTCAGCGCGGTGTCGATGATGTCCATGACGCAGACCGCGAGGTCGACCCACTTGTCATATCCCTTCTCCTTCATCCTCCGGATCTCGTCGCTGACCATGATGCCATTCATGGTATCAATCACGACCGTCTTGATGTCCGGGCGCTTGTCCGCGATCCCCTTCAGGATATAGAGGACCTTGTCCTTCTCGTCGCACCTGATGTAGTTCTTCGCCTCGGCGTTCCAGTCCTTTCGCCAGCCTTTCCACGCGAGGCCCTTCTTGTCGGCGTCGATGATGTAGGTCGTTTTCGGGTCGAGGTTCCGGAGCGATGTCGTCTTGCCGGATCCGGACTCGCCCATCAAACCGATTATGGCACTCATGCCTGCTCCTCCTTCTTCGCGTTCTCCTCGGCGATCATCTTTGCGAGATATTCGATTTCGCTGACGATGAGCTCCCGGGTCTCCGAGAGATTATCGATCAGGCACTTGGCCGTTTCGAGCGTCCCGGTCGTGATCGCTTTGAGATCCTCCGCGATCTTCGCGTCGAGTGCCGCCAGAATATACTCGTATCTGGCCTTCTTGGTTTCGTAGTAGGTTTTCATTTTTTGTCTTTCCTTTCGGTTTTGTAATGGTTTGTAATTCTTTGAATTTCTTTTTCGGTTTTTCGGTCTCCATATTCGCAGGTATGCAGGATCGGGACCTCGACGCCCCGGAGCTGGCAGAAAACCTTCAGCTTGTTTCGCCGGATCCGTTCGGAATATCGACACGCCACGCAGGGCGCCGTTCGGTGTTCTGCTTTATGCTCGCAGATCGGGCAGACCTGCCGGCCCTCCGGAATAACCGCGCCGCAACAGACGCAGAGGTTAGCGCTCATCGGCTTTCTCCATTTCTGCGCCGCAGTTGGGGCAAAAGTTCTCTTGCGCAGGGGAAAATCTCGCGCACTCCGAACACCTGTAAAGACTCGGGGCACGTTTAATCCACTTGCCTTTCTTTCGTTCCGGCTGTGCGGATGGCAAGTCTGCAATAATCTTATGCGCCTTAAATAAGCCGAGAAGAAATACATTGAAGGCGTAACCTCGTCCGCAAACGGTTTCTGCGTCTCTCAATGCATCAATCGCCGCTCGCCTGCTGATTAAATCATCCATCCTGTTCGCCCCTCATATCTGCCCCGCAAGACGGGCAGAAATTTGGCAATTTGTTAATCCACCAATCTTCTGTGCCACTAATATAGTGTTGTAGGTCTTCTCCACATTCCGAGCAGTTACAATGCCATATTCGGTTATTATATGTGTCGGTTACTATCCACTTGCCTTTCTTCCGCTCGACAACGTCAGCGGTAGGGGTATTATATATGTCGTGTATATCAACATACCCATATGCACCTTCGTGAGTGGCCAAGTCTATCAAAATGTTTGCGTCAACATATCTTGGCTTTGTGTGAGAAGTTTCTTTTAAAAGATAGTCAGCATCAATGTATCTCGGCATCCTTCTCACCTGCCTTCCTCGGCTCCTTCCAGTTCGAGCAGAGCCGGAGCTTGATCGTGTCGAGCGTGTAGACCTTGTTCATCTTAATGCACCGGTATTCCGTCCGGTTGGCGAGAGGGAAGGAGTAGCGGCAGGTCTTGCAGGTGTGGCGTTCGGCTGTCTTAATCATGGGATCTCCTTTCTCCGAGCGAGCAGAACCCGTCCTCATGATAAATCGAATTATCGTGCTTGCAGATCCCCCACGCGTCATTGAAGAACCGGCACTCCTTGCACCTCACAACCTCGACCAGCTTGCCCTCTCGGAGCTCCTTGTCGAGTTCGAGCGCCCGGATCAGATCGGCCTTGTTAACCGTGATCCCGACGTTGACGACGGCTTGCGTGATCTTTTCGTCGAGATCGTTGCGAACCTCCTCGAATATGGTGTCGGTGTCGACCACGATCGGGAACGGCACCTTCCCCCCTCTCACTCCCGGCTTGTTTTTCGCCGCCTCCTCCATTTGCACGAGTTCGCCGTGGCTGAGTGGGCTCATTCCTTGATCCCTTCCCAGAGGCTCGGAAACGCCTCCCGGAGCTCTGCCATTGTGACCGGGATGTCTGCGAGATCTTCGCCCTTGCTCCCGGCGAGGATGATCGTGCCGACGAAGTTCCAGTTCAGGATCCTCGCGCAGAACGGCAAGTCCTTCAGGCGCCCCTCCTCGTCGCAGATGATCACGAGGTCGGTCGCCACGTGATTGATCTCGATGTAGCCCCCGACGTGCTTTTGCAGGTTCTCGAGGCTGTCGCTGATCCAGACCGAGCGAGGCTTGGCGCCCGGGTCTTTGATGATTACGCGGATTTTTTCATTGTTCGTTTCTCCTTTATTCTTCAAAAATTGAGATCTGATCAAGGCCGTTCTTCTCGGCCTCTGTGCGCTTGCGCTTGTATTCGACGTATTTCTGCCGGTAGAGGTAGGACGGCCCGAAGATTGCCCACGCCGCTTTGACGACGTTCGGCTCGTAAGGCCTGATGTGCTCGAGGTCCTCGATTGCCTTGTATGAGATCGGACAACCGCAACAGCCCGTTCTGGTGAGGCCGTAGACCTCGTAGGCGTCGGAGTAGCGCAGGCCGTATGTTGTCTTATACCATGCCTTGTCCTCGTCTGTGACGTAGTAGAGAGGCCGGAGCCGGAACTGTCCGGTCGAGGTCTCGGAAAAGCACATCGTCGTGCTGTCCTTCTTCGGGACCGATCGCATGCCGCCTTCGTCTCGGCGCTCGCCGGTGATGATCATGTCGTAGTCCTTCTGGACGCTGTGTGCGAGGTTCTTCTTGCAGTAGGTGCAACAGTCGGCGCTGATCCGGAAGTCCGGCGGCGTCTCCTTGATGAAGTCGAGCATCCACTTTGACGAGTTGATGACGAGCTGAATATGCGGCCGAGGCTCCCCGGCGGCGTTGCAACAGCAGAGGAAGTTGATGACCTGCTCGCATTGCGGATAGCGTTCCTTGAGCTCCCGGCGCTTTGCCTGCTTGTCCTCGGCGGCGTTGTATTCGTCCGCGATCGTCAGCGGCACTCCCTTCTTCTGCCATTGATTGAGCCCCGAGCTCATGATCTTGCTGACGAACGGGATCCCGGCCTTGCGCGTCGCCTGCACGATGTTCACCTTCGGGCGATACTCCGTAATTGTGACGCCGTATTTCTCCGCGGTGGCCTTGACGTGATCCTTCGTCGCCTGCATTTCGAGGCCGGTGTTGAAGAAGGCATACTTGACCGGCGGCAAGCTGAAGATTGCCCGGGTCCTCTCGATCAGGTCGATCATGACGTCGCTGTCGGATCCTCCGGAATAGGAGCAGATCGCGTTCGGGTGTTCCCGGAGCCTGCGAGCGATGATCCCCTCGATCGCCTGAAATTTCAGCGGCGCGTCGTAGTCCGCGTAGGCTGGCCGGTCGGTGTAGACCCGGCTTTTAAATACTGTGCTCACCTGCTCACCTCCGAAAGACTGACCCGTCTTTTCAGCTCGGTCCCTGCCGGCGGCATTGAGTAGATCCGTCTTGGATAGGTCATCAGCGTGTCGCGCCCGATCCAGTAGCCGAAGGACTCGCCGATGTAGCGGCCGTTGTAATAGGTCGCGAGCAGGATCCCGCGGTTCTGCTCCTCCTTGATCTTGTAGGTGATCATTTGAACGGCCCCCTCAGGTATCTCGGCTTTTTGTCCTTCTTGCAGTCCTCGTTGATGTGGTGATACGGATTATCGAGCATCTTCAGGACGATCGACCCGGCGATCCCGAGCAGGATAATGATCGCGAACCCGATCACCCAGATCAGCAGGGCCTGCACCTCGTTCGGTGATAAATTAAAGTTCACTTTGTTTTTTCCCCCTTTTAGTTTTTCGGTTCTTCGGTTTTGAAGTTTCGGCGCTCATACCGGACGACCTCCTCGGCGGTCACGCGCCCCTTGCCGAGCGCTCCCCCTCCGTTGTAGGCCTTGATCTCGCGCAGGTATCGCCCTGCGGTGTTCCGGCCGCACCGGTAGCGCCGGACGAGGTCCTCGGTTGTCAGGACCGGCGGCAGTGTTTCAGTCTGCATTGTTCGGTTCTCCTTTTTTCACGGTTTTGTTCACTTTTTTGAACAGTCAGCGCAAAAAAAATATTGCTCGATCTCTCCGGTGATCCCGAGGATCTCGGACATTTTGAACGCTGTGTCTGTGTTGAACGGATTGCCGGTTCTCAGTTTCCGGCTGAGGTAGCTGTCGTTCGTTCCGGCCGTCTTGCAGAAGTTCGTAATGCTCCCGAACCTCTCCACGATCTTGCCGCGCAGTCGCGAATAGTCGAAGGTCATGACGTTCGTCTCCTTTCGTAAATTTCCCCGTATGGCCGATAGGTCAGCCTTTTATTACTTGCAGAACTCGAAGAAAAGGTCAAACCCTATCTGCGCGTCCTCAGTTGCTTTGCCTTTGAAGTCGAGTGCCTCATCTATTCGTCTTTGCTCGTTGCGGTGCTTGGTCGCCAGCGTTTCGGAATATCCGTTGCGCTCATCCGTGATCATGTAGGTCTTTCCTCTGTAGCTGTAGAAAAGGTGAACCGCGTAGCCGTTCTTATCGTAGCACTTGCCGACATATTTCGCTTTCCTCTCGTTGCCCATCTTTTTTCCTCCTCGCCTTGCGGCACGCCTATTATACCACAGCGGTTTACAAAAATCAACCCTTTTCGTTCAAAAAAGTGAATTTTTCGTTCTTTTCTTGACATTTTTCGTTTTCGGTGGTAAAATATATTGCAGAAAGGAGGTCATGTCATGGTAGGATTTACGGAAAGACTGACCGAGGCGATCAAGGATAAAGGGATCACTCAGTCACAGCTCGCAGACCGCGTCGGTGTCACCCGGTCGCTCGTTCATGGCTGGACGCATGGCCGCTGTGTCCCGAAAACCGATAACTTGCAGAGGATCGCGCTCGTCCTGAACGTCTCGGAGGCTTGGCTGATGGGGATCCCCGGCGCCGAGAAGGCAAGGGTCGAATATATCAGCCCGGAGCTCTCCGAACTGATCCGGATTTATAAACTGCTCGACCAGCGCGGCAAGACGAAGCTCATGGCCTATGCCTATAACCTCGAAGATTACGGAGGCCCGAAAAATGGCGAGTTATGAAAAAAGGCCGGCCGGGTGGTCGGTGAGATTCCGGGTGATAGACACCGCCGGAACCGAGCGCCGCATGAGGCTGTCCGGTTATCCGACAAAGCGCGAGGCCCGGGAGGCTTACGAGAAATACATGGCGAGCCACGAGACGCCTCAGGGCCGCTCAGGATCGCTCAGGAGCGTTCAGGAGCTCGCCGATGCGTATCTGCTATATCTTCGCCCCCTCGTGAAGGAGTCGACGTTCTACGAGACCTCAGGCCGGATCTCGCGGCATATCCTTCCGACGTTCGGAACCGAGGCGCCGGAGAAGGTCAGCGCGTTGGAGCTCTCGCAGTGGCAGAACGATCTGATCCAGCGGTTCAGCCGGCCGTATCTCGTCAGCCTCCGGGCGGCGTTCACTGCGATGTGGAACTACGGCATGGCCTTTCACGAGCTCCGCAACAATCCGTGGCCTGCCGTCCGGCTCCCGAAGGACAAGAGCGCCCCGAAGGAGATGCAGATCTGGACGCCGGAGGAGTTCGAGACCTTCCTGAGCGCCGTTGACGCGCCTCTGTGGCGCTTGTTCTTCCGGACCCTATTCTTGACCGGGCTCCGCAAGGGTGAGGCTCTGGCGCTGTCTCCGTCGGACGTGCGCGGTGTCACGCTGTCCGTCACGAAGAACATCAGCCGCAAGACCGGCACCGGCGCCTATGCGGTCACGACTCCGAAAACGCGAGGCTCCGTCCGGAAGATCACGATCCCGGCAGATCTGGCCGAGGAACTCCACGTTCAGCGCGGTCCCTTCATCTTCGGCGGCGAGGCTCCCTTCTCGGATCGAACAGTCGAGCGGTATTTCAAGGACTGGATCGCGCAGGCCGACGTCCCTCCGATCAGGATCCACGATCTCCGGCACTCGCACGCCTCCTTCCTGATCTCCTCCGGGTGCTCGATCGTTGCCGTCTCAAAGCGTCTCGGCCACTCCTCCGTCAAGCAGACGCTCGACACCTATTCGCACGTCATGCAGACCGACGAGGACGCCATTCAGGCGACCCTCTCGGCGCTCGATTTGGGTCCGGATTTGGGTCCAAATAAAAAGGTTTTATTGTTGAAAAAAGGTTAAAAACGTTCAAATTTGGGCTAAAATCACGCTTTTGCGGCTTTCTCGTGGCGAGTTTTAAAATCTCTCCATCTCCGCCATATCAAAAAAAGGGTCATTTTTCCCCGGTTTTTCTGGGCAAATGGCCCTTTTGCTGTGAAAAAATATCCGCTTGGGTCCGTTTTGGGTCCGAACTTAAAAAAAGTCAATAGCTGGAAGTTAGCTGAAAGTTAGCCGTGAGTAGACAAAAAGAGGGCCCGGGTCTCCCCGGGCTTTCGACCTCTTTGAACTTTAATTATTTTTCGGAATCCTCGTTGTCTCCGACGTGTCCGGCGTCTGCGAGGCCCTCTCCGACGATGTAGGCGACGATCGAGGCGGCCGACATTATCAGTCCCCCGACGGTCTCGGCGGTCTCTGCGCTCCCGTTGAGAGCGAGGATCAGTCCGGTGACAAGGCCGACGACGGCCAGCCAGAACTTGCGCGATGTGAGCTTCCGTTTCCAGTCGATCTTCATGGTTTCCTCCTCATTTCAGGATCAGGGCGAGGACCGCTCCGAGGATTGCTCCGACGACCCCGGTGATGATCGCGGTCAGGACGACGTCCTTGATCCGGTTGTATTTCTTGCCCGGCTCGGCCTCGATAGTCTCGATCCGGCTGTCGATCCGGTCGACCTTCTCGGCGATAGTGTCCGTCTTGTTCGCCAGCTTTTCAACGGCGACGACGAGGCGCCCTTGCTCCTTCTGTTCCTGCTTGATCTCGTCCAGCTGGTGAAAGATGTTCTTGTCGTTGATTTCAAGCGCGGTCAGGCGCTCCTCAGTCGTTGGCATGTTCGAGAACCTCCTTGACTGCGTCCAGTTGCATGAGGGCGGCCGTCAGCTGTCCCTCCGCGTCTTTCAGCTTGTTGTAGGTTCCGTCGATCAGCTGGTAGGCATTGTCGACCTGCTGAAGGAGTGCCGCGATCTGTTCCTCGGTGACCTTGATCCCGTCCTCCTCCGGTTCCTCCTCGTAGAAAGGAAGGCCGAAAGAGTCGAGGCGCGAGCTCGTGAGATCATAGGTGCAGGTCACGACGTTGTTCGCGACGTTGCCCTCGACTGTCACGATCCCCTCGTCGCTGTTGATGTCGACGATGATCCCGGTGTGCGTGACCTCGCCGGCGGCGTTCTTGAAAAATACCTGCGCTCCGATTTCGGGCTTGTCGCTCAGCCTGCCGGCCGTCTGGTAGGCCTTCTTGCACCACGTGCAGGAGGCGTTGTAGATGTTGTAGGGCTTGACCTCGATCGCGTCCTCCTTGCTCCCGGCGAGGTGGTAGAACAGCCAGTCGACGAAGATCGCGCAGTAGTTGAACCCGTTTTTGTTCGCGTTGTAATATCCGGCCTCATAGAGCTCCTGCGCGTATTTCGTGAACTTGCCGGAAGTATTCGCCGTCTTTTCGTAGAGCTTGGCGTTGCTCTTTTTTCCGAGGTAGCCGACCTCCGAGAGGGCCAGCTCGATGACGTCTTTCGCTTTCATGTTTCTGTCTCCTTTCAGCTCCAGCTGAACGTCACTCCTGCGGTCGTGACTGTGGCGCGGAGGGTGTAGGTTCCGTTTGCGCTGGGAAGTGCCGCCACGATTGAGTCGAGGGCGCCCTTCAGGTCGGCAGGATAAAAGATCTCGTTGCCCTGCGGCACGCCTGCGCTCTGCGTCCAGTTCAGCGTTCCGTCTGGGTCGCATGGTATGTTCTCCGCATACGGCGTCCCCTGCTCTGTGGTGGGGGTGGCGAGGGGGTAGATTACTGTGGTCGGATTAGCCGAAAACCACGCTATTACCTCGGCTCTGGTTGTTACCGTGTCGGGGAGTCCCATAAACATCCGAACAACTGTAGACGAGCCCGAGTTCCATATCTTCCCCAGCCCTTTGTTCGTCGTAGCCACGTTCTCAAATCTATCACTTATATAAGTTGCTTCGGGTATGCCGATGTCCATGTATTTTGTCCACGCTATTTGTGTATATCCCGAAGTCACCGTCACACCTATTTCGCTTTCTGGGAGATTTCCGTCAAAGACTGTTACTCCGATCCTCCTTGTTATCGTTCCGTCGGGTGTCTTCTCGTCTGCGACCGCTCCTGCGCTCCGTAGCACCTCGCTCCCTGTGTCCACTTCTGCGAGGACTGTGGTGCCGTCCGCTCCTTTGCTCGTGAGGACGGTCCCGTCCGCGCTTTTAAGCGTTCC
>JAEEGL013739416.1_pt1 | contig 28245 bp, 27 predicted proteins | sample 9134231 | NCBI WGS metagenome assembly JAEEGL01 (sample SAMN16246548, study PRJNA631951) | gut metagenome | biome: gut microbiome; feature: rumen; material: fiber-attached | host: Bos | place: Iran: Karaj | collected 2018-10
CGGTTAACAAGGTTTGAATATGAAATATTTGTATATCGTTTATTGCTAGTCATCAAAATAATGGCTCCTTTTTAGTTTAATGTTTTGATATATGATAAAGAATCAATAGAAAATATTATAAGAGTATTATATTTTACAAAAAAAAATTATTTTTACTCTATTTATTAGTAAGATTTAACAAATTTCTTGTAATAATCCCTTTTGTGATTACAAACAGGGCATTTAATTGGTGCGTTTCTACTAACTTCTATGTTACCACAGTTTAAACATATCCATTTGACTGGTGATGGAGATGAAAAAACTTTTTTACTCTTAACATTTTTTAATAATTGTTGAAAACGAATACCATGATTGTATTCAATCTTTGCTGCCATTTCAAAGAGCTTAGCTATTTCATTAAAACCCTCTTTTTTAGCAACACTGCTCATTTCTCTATATGTCTTCTTTCCTTCTAACAATTCACCTTTAAAAGATGACTCTAAATTTTTTGCTGTTGCAGGGATAGAACCACCATTCAAAAGTTTAAACCAAATCTTAGCATGCTCCTTTTCATTCTTTGATGTTTCTTCAAAAAAATTTGCTATTTCAACATAGCCATCTTTCTTTGCTTTTGAAGCAAAAAAAAGATATTTAATTGCTCCCAATGATTCACCAATTAAAGCATTATTTAAATTTTCAAATGTTTTTGTGCCTTTTAATTTTTTCATAATTATAAATCATTCTCATTTTATAATATTTACTCAAAATATTTAAGCAAACACTTTATCATAATTCTCTATGAAAGATATGCAAAATCATCATCATTTCTTCATCGATCCGATTTTAAATAATATTGTTTTTGAAAAAAATACATTTCATCTTTTTGGCAAATTAATTGCTACTCCTGAATTTCATAGACTAAATAGAATTCGACAACTTGGAGCAACTGATATTGCCTTTCCGTGTGCGACGCATACACGACTATCACATAGTTTAGGGACGTATGAAATTACACGGAGATTTATTAACCACCTTGGACTTTTTGAAAAATATCCAAAACGATGCATTGAAATACTTTGTGCTGCTCTCTTGCATGATTTAGGCCATGGGCCTAATTCACATTCATTTGAAAAATATACTGGTATTAATCATGAATTTTATACTGGGCAAATTATTCTTGATCCTACCACATCAGTCAACAAAATCTTAAGAGCAAATAAACTAAATCCACATAATATTGTTAGCATATTACAAAATACAAATAATGAATGATCAACTTCATTGATAAAATCACAAATTGATGCAGACAGAATGGACTACTTATTACGTGATAGTTGATATACTGGCGCAGAGTATGGGCAAATAAATCCATTCTACATAATAAGTTCATCAAAAATAATTGGCAAAAAAATTTGTTTCGAAAAAAAGGCTATACATGAAATTGAAAATCTTTTGATTGGTAGATTTCACATGTATGCAAAAGTTTATAATCATCCATTTTCCTTAAAACATGAATTTGTTGTAAGAAATCTATTAAAAATTTCACGAAGTATTTATAAATCAAACAAAAATGATTTTTTCAATTTACCAAATTTTTCACCACTAAAACCATGATTTGAAGATAATCATTTTGAAGTCAATCAATTTTTGCTAATTGATGATTATGTATTTACAAACTTTATTCAACAATTAAAAAAAATTAATAATCCAACTATTCAAAAATTGTTGAAAGCATACAATGATCATTCGAAAATTTGAATTTATGAATACAAAAATGATTTGCTAAATGACATAAAAAAGAAATATATGGTCTTTGACATTGTGAGAACAAAAAAAATATCAATTTACAATAGTATGAAGTCTCCAATTAACATATGTGATGAGAATTCAAATAAACTAATTGAATTATCCAATGTTAGTAACTTACTAAGAAAATTGAAAAATTTTTCTGAGCAAAAAACATATATTATTGGTTTAAAATAATAAGAATAAATTTTCTTTTCTAACTTTGCTGATTTCTAAAATTTAGATTTTTTTCAAACTCATGCCAATTTGGACAAAAATTCTCCAAGAAAAGCCAAAAATCTTTGCTATGGTTTTGAAAAAAATAATGACTAATTTCATGAATAATTAAATAATCAAATGTATCCTTATCAAACGAAAGAGACTGAAGTGAAAATGTTATTGTTTGATTTTTTGTTGAATAATATGCATAATAACTGACCATATCTTTATAAAGTACATTAGCAATTTGTGCCTTCATTTTTTTTGATCAAAAATTAACTTGTTTAGTTACATATGGATTAGCAATATTAATGATGGCTTTATTTATTAATTTTTGCTTTTGAATCTGATTGTTATTTGCAAAATGAACATAAATCTTATTTCCAAAAATTTCATATTTTCCTTTTGAGGAAGAATTAATAGGGAGAATTTTAAATTTATTACCAAAAATGCCTACAGAATCTATATCTTTGTTAAATAGACTCATACTCAAGCATTTTTTACTCTTATTCAAATAATACTCAAATTGCTTTTTGAAAAACGAAGTATCTTTAAATATTTCAAAATCTTTCCCCTCAATCAAAATTAAATTATTGCTATTGTCTAAAGTAAATTGACTAACTTGATTTTTCAAAACACATACTTTATATGTAATATGTTTGCCATGAAAAAATGTAGATTTATAGTAACTTTCGCAAAAATCTAATAATTTATTTTTCATTCATTAATAGTTATTGTCCTGACGTGAATAATTTATTAAATTTTTCTTTTCATATGCTATTTTTATTTTTTCAATATCAAACCCCAAATAAAAACCAAGTTCTAAATATTTTTGAAATCATTCAATGATACAATCACTACTATTTAATAAGTTTATCCGACTAAATAGATCGTTAAATAAAAGTGTTAACTTTTTTTTATTATTCTCAACTCCTATGTCATCAGATATATAGATACATGAAACATCTATTTTCCTAGCAATACAAATTGAAATAATAAAATGCAAGCCATCAATAAATTCATCTAAAATGATGTCATTTTCGCTTTTATTTTTTAAACTTCAAAATTTAAAACACCTAACTTCATTAGCTAATTCGCCTAATTCTACGCTTAAGGCTAAAACTAACTCATCATAAATATCAACATATTTTAAATTGTGTTTATTATGTATGTAGGTATCCAATTTTTTTTGTTTTTCTACAATGTCAGAAATATCACATTTCATATAAATACAAATATATAGCATATAAATTATACAAAGTTATAAAAATGTGTAATTTTTAGAGTAATAATTGTATTATCTTTTTAAGAGTGTGGAAAGAAAGAAAATACAATAATGGAAAAAATTTGATTTAAAGAATGATCAGGATTTAAACCTGGAAAATGATGTAATGAAATTGATACAAGAAATTTTATTCAATTAAACTATGAACCATATTATGGTGATGATTCATTTTTACAAGGACCAACAAAAAATACTAAGTATCTTTGGAATAAAGTATTAGATTTATCAAAAAAAGAAAGAGCTAATGGTGGTGTGTTGAAAATGGACAAAAGGTGTTCATTTATTGATGCTTTTGGTCCTGGATATATTTCATCGCCAAAAGAACGCTCATGCGAAAAAATAGTAGGTGTACAAACTGATGAACCATTTAAAAGAGCATTCATGCCAATTGGTGGAATTCGTATGGCAACAACAGCTGCAAAGGAATATGGTTTTTCCTCAGATCCACAGCTTATAGAAATATTTAGTAAATATCGAAAAACTCACAATCAAGGTGTTTTTGAAGCATATACTCCAGAAATGAGAGCAGCAAGACACGCACACATAATCACTGGCCTTCCTGATGCATATTCAAGAGGAAGAATTATTGGTGATTATCGTAGAATTGCACTATATGGTATCAATTATTTAATAGATGAAAAAATTGAACAATTAAGCATGTTGCCAAATGAGATGTCTGAAGACATTATCAGAACTCGTGAAGAAGTTGCTGATCAAATAAAAGCATTAAAAGCAATGATCAAGATGGCTCAATCATATGGGGATGATATAACTAAACCTGCTAAAAATGCAAGAGAAGCTTTTCAATGACTTTATTATGGGTATCTAGCAGCAATAAAAGATCAAAATGGTGCTGCAATGTCAGTTGGACGTAATACAACATTCCTTGATATATATGTACAAAGAGATTTAAACAAAAAGTTAATTACTGAAGCTGAAGCACAAGAATTAATGGATCAATATGTAATGAAATTACGAATAGTTAAATTCATGAGAACGCTTGACTATAATGACATTTTTTCTGGTGATCCTGTTTGAGCTACTGAATCAATTGGTGGAATGGGAATTGATGGCCGAACATTAATTACAAAAACTGCCTTTAGAATGATCCACACTTTACATAACATGGGTCCAGCTCCTGAACCAAATTTAACAATCTTATGATCAGTAAATTTACCTATTGAATTTAAAAAATTCTGTGCTAAATACTCTATTTTATATTCATCTATGCAATATGAATCTGATGATTTAATGCGTGTCACTCATGGTGATGATTATGGTATTGCTTGTTGTGTTTCACCAATGAAAATAGGAAAACAAATGCAATTTTTTGGAGCTAGAGCAAATTTGGCTAAAGCATTATTATATGCAATCAATGGTGGATATGATGAAATGTTATGCACAAAAGATCCAGCAAATTGTGAAAAATGAAGGTTGGGGCCAAAATTGGGACAATTATCTACTACAAAGCCACTTGAATATTGTGAAATTAGAGAACGTCTTCATGATGTTATGTCATGATTAGCAGGATTGTATGTAAATTCACTAAATGTCATACATTATATGCATGACAAATACTACTATGAGGCTGCAGAAATGGCGCTTCATGATATTAATGTTTATCGCTTTTTTGCAACTGGAATAGCAGGTTTAAGTGTTTTAGCTGACTCATTATCAGCAATTAAATACGCAAAAGTTACCCCAATTTGAAAAAAATTACCTAATGGTAGATTTATTGCAGTTGATTTTAAAATTAAAGGTCAATTCCCAAAATATGGAAATGATGATGATAAAGTAGATTCAATAGCAGTGGAATTAATTAAAGAGTTTGTAACTGAATTAAAAAGACATAAACCATATCGAAACTCAGATATAACTACTTCAATATTAACAATCACTTCAAATGTTATGTATGGAAGAAATACCGGTTCAACTCCAGATGGTCGTAAAAAAGGACAACCATTTGCTCCGGGAGCAAATCCAATGCATGGAAGAGATTCAAATGGAGCTATTGCTTCATTATCATCTGTTGCAAAAATACCATTCAAATATGCACGTGATGGAATTAGCAACACATTCTCTATCATACCTAATGCATTAGGAAAAAATAGCAATAATGAAATTATAGTTGGTGATTTAGAGATAGACTTTTCTAAAAACAAAAAACAATCCAAATCGAAAAAAAATAAAAGATAATTTATTCATTTTAAATTTTTAATAAATTATTTTTTATTTATCATCTAGTAGACTAATACTTAAACAAAAACTATTATTTTATACCAATATTTATGTATGAAGACATTGGTTATTTATTAGATGTTCAATATAAGATATAATAATGAATCATAAAGCATATCTTTAGATATATAAATTTTGCAAAAAAAACAAATTTATGGAACAAAAATACATAAGAAATTTTAGTATTATTGCTCATATTGATCATGGAAAATCCACATTAAGTGATCGTTTAATCGAATACACACATGGATTAGAAAAAAGGGAAATGTGTAATCAAGTGTTAGACTCGATGGATATAGAAAGAGAACGTGGAATAACAATTAAACTAAATGCTGCTACCTTAAAATATTTTGATGAAAGCACCAAACATGAATATCAATTTAATCTCATTGACACTCCAGGACATGTAGATTTTAATTATGAAGTTTCAAGAAGTTTAGCTGCATGTGAGGGTGCAATATTAGTGGTTGATGCAACTCAAGGTGTACAAGCACAAACTATAGCTAATAATTATTTGGCACTATCTAACAAACTATTTATTCTTCCAGTAATTAATAAAATTGATTTGCCTTCAGCAAATATAGAAAAGACTTCTTCAGAAATTAAAAATATTCTCAAATGTGACAATCAGCCCATACTTGTTTCTTCAAAAACGGGTGTCGGAATCACTAATTTACTAAAAGGTATTATTGATAGAATTCCTCCGCCAAATGGTAATAGCAATGATACATTAAAAGCTTTAATATTTGATTCATACTATGATTCTTATAGAGGCGTTATATGTTTTATTAGGATAAAGAGTGGTGTAATAAAAAATAACCAACATATTAAAATGATGGCAAGCAACAAATCATTTAAAATAACTGAAATTGGAATTAAAACACCTAAATTTCAAAATGTATCAGAATTAAAATGTGGTGAAGTTGGTTGAATTGCTGCAAATATAAAAACTGCTAAGGATGTTGAGGTTGGTGATACAATAACAGATTTTAATTTTCCTGCAAATGAACCTCTTCCAGGATATAAAAAATCATTACCAATGGTATATTGTGGAATGTTCCCGATTGACAATTCTAAATATGATGAATTAAAAGATGCTATGAATAAAATTTCATTAAGTGATTCATCACTTGTTTACAAATATGAAACATCTAAAGCGCTTGGATTCGGTATTCGGTGTGGATTCCTAGGACTTTTGCACATGGATGTAATTCAAGAAAGAATAAATAGAGAATTCAAAATTGATTTAATTTTAACTGCACCAAGCGTTGAATATGAAATTGTCAAAACAAACAATCAAATATTAAGAATCAATAATCCATGTGATATGCCAGATAAAACACAAATTAAAGAAATAAAGGAACCATATGTAAATCTTTCAATAATTTCACCAGAGGAATTTTTAGGTAACTTAATGAAACTAGCTCAGAGTCATAGAGCAATTTATAAAAATTTATCGATAATCGAAGGTGACCAAAGAAAACTTGAATATGTTATTCCATTAAATGAAATTGTTTATAATTTCTTCAATGATTTAAAGGTTGTATCACGTGGGTATGCATCAATGAATTATGAATTTTTGGATTACCGAAAAAGTGACCTTGTTAAGATTGATATTTTACTTAATGGCACAAAAGTTGATGCACTTAGTCTAATAATTCATAAAGAACATGCCTATTCAAAAGCGAGAGAAATATGTGAAAAATTGAAAAAGTACATCCCACGACACCAATTCGAAATTCCAATCCAAGCAGTTATTGGTAGCAAAGTTGTTGCAAGGGAAACAATATCAGCAATATACAAAAATGTCTTGGCAAAATGTTATGGTGGAGATGTTTCGCGAAAAAGAAAATTACTTGAACAACAAAAAGAAGGAAAAAAGAAACTTAAAATGATCGGAAAAGTTTCATTGTCACAAGACACCTTTATAAAAATACTATCTAAAAACTAAAAATAAAAAATTGCATATTAATATTATGGATGACAATTACAAGTCAAAATAATGTTAATGAATGTGGTATATGTGTGATTAATAGCCTACACAACTATTTTTATCATGACAATATCAAGAATCAATTGTTAAATGATGCAAATTTTAATACTAATGGCATAAGCATATTAGAATTTGAACGTCTGTGTTCTAAGCACTCAATTATAACAGAAACATATGAAATTAACATTGATGAATTAAAAAATATGCAAATAAAAAATTATTTTGTGCTTATCCTAAATACCAATAACTTTCTTCATTATGTTATTGCTAAAAAAATAAAAAATAACAAAATAATTATTTTAGATTCACTGAATGGGGAGTATGAAATAACATATGATAAATTAAAAGAGATATTTAGCAACATAATTATATTTGCTAAAAAATCATTAATAAAAAATAAACCATTCTTAAATAGGACATGAATTAATTTAATCAACACAAAGAATATCTTTTATAATTTCTTAACACAAATTTTAATTTCTGTATTTTCAATACTGTTTGGTCTTTTTTTAAACTATATTTTAGATACATGCGGTCTTAATAATAACATCAAAAATATTTTTATAATTAGTTCAACTTTTCTAATCATATCAATATTAAAACACTTGTTCTCTTTTATTAATGAAATTATAACTAATAATGGTATCAAGCAGTATCACTATTATTACAAAATTGAAATATTAAAAAATATCTTTAAAAAAGAAAAAAATTTTTTTAAAAAAATAAATAAATCAAATTTCTATCTAATTAACGATTCAATAATGCATATCTGTTACTTTACATGCCATTCGATCCCTGCACTACTTTCAAATTCAGTAATTACTTTTGTTTGCTTGATTTTAATAAGTGTAGTTAATTATTATCTCTTACCACTTGGCATTGCAATATTGATAGCCAACTTTTTCTATGTATTATTTTTTCTTAATAAATACACTTATTTTTTAAACAAAAATATAAATATTCGAAATTTAATAAATCAAAATTCACTAAATTATTTAACAAATTTTGATGAGTTAAATAATGGGTTATACATTGAAAAAATTAAAAATGAAATGAATAATAATTTAAATGCATCCCTTGAGTTGCATACAAAACAAAATTTGCTTAATAGAAAAGTAAATGTCATAATTAATTTAACCAATGACTTCACATATGTTATTGCAACAGGAATAATAATATTTTTGTCATGAGAAAAAAAAGATTTAAATGTTGGGGAATTATTGTTCACTATAAATACACTAATCATCTTATTTGACAGTTCCACAAAGATAGCAATGTTCATGAATGAATTTCATGTCCTAAAAAAAATGAAAAAAATATTTGATTTATTTAGTGAAGTTGGAAATATCAAAAACAATTCAAAAATTAAACCATCTAAAATTAGCTCGTTTTCAATTAATGGGATACATATTAAAAATAATGTGAATACGAACTACAAAAATTTATCTTATATTGTTGACATTATTTTAAATAAGTCTACTGATAAAAATACATCAATCGAAATCAATAATATTAACACCAACAATATAAATGAAGATTGATTAGTAAATAATGTTTGTTATTTTACAAATAAATCTAATATCGTTATTGATGCTCCGAATTTTAATGAGCTAGTAAATAATAGTGAAATTACCAATTTTTTAAAGGAATTTAAATTTAATTTCAGTGAAAATCCTAAAAATAAAGATATACATATTCTAAACACTTTATCACTATTGAAACAAAGCAATAAATTGATTATTTTTGATAATTATTTTAAAGATTTCTCAACACATGAAAAAAGAATTATTAAAAAAATAATACTCAACAAAATTTCATCAAAAAATTTTGTAATAAATAATATTAATTAGGAATACCAACAAGCTTTTTTAAAAAATACTCAATTGCAATCATTGCCCTCACATCGTTATCACAATACTTCCCTAAGTCAATTTTAATTCTTTCTCACTCATCATCTGATATCATCCCAAAAAATCTTTTTGTTGAAACCTTTTGTGCATCTGATCCATTATGAATAACAAGATCCAATTTATAATCAAGGCACCTAGCTTTCTTATATGACTGTAAATCATATTTTTTTACAAGCGGCAAAATTTTTTTAATTGAATAATAACCTTTTAGTTCTTTTAAAACTACTAGTTGGTTTGATTTTTTTTCGGAAATATGAAAAAAATCCTGCAAATCAAAAATGTTATTTATGATACATGATGTTTTCACATAATATTCATTTTCATTTATATATTGACTCATTTCTTTTAAACGACTACATTCAAACGATTTATTAAATACTACGTAACTATATTCATTGCAAATAGCAAGATCATCACATGGCAATATGCAATCAATAATTTTTTTAAAATCACCTTTGGTTATGCCATTTTTTGTATCAATAATAATCGGTTTATTTTCTTTCAGGATTGAGTCGCCGTGATCGCAAACCAGAGAAACTTGATTAACAACTTGCGTAAAAGGCAATCACCTGTCAACAGGTCTTATCGCAAGATTTATTGATTCAAAATCAAAATACACCTTCTTACTTTTTAATTTTTTTAACTCATCATTTACTTTTTTTCCAATGCTAATGTTACTTGCTTTATTGGCAGCAACATATTTAATATAAATATCCATTGCCTTTAAAGGTTTGGATAATATGAAATTTAAATCTTTATTTGAAACAAATCAATTAAAAAAGCTATTTGGATCAGAAATTAATTTAGTCTTTTTAAAAAGATTAACTTGATCTTCAAAACTTATTAAATTACCTGAATACTGCATTGCACAAAAATTATTATCAAAATAGTAATAATCTCTTAAATTGTTTCAGTAATCAGTTGTTTTTATCGGGTTTACTTTAAACTTGATTTCAGGTGTAAAATCAATTTTGTATTTTTTTTGATTGTATTTGTGTATTTGATCAATAGTACTCCAAAAATTATTTAAATCTTTAAAAAAAACATCATAAATGCTTTTAGCCTTTTTGTAATTTTGCAAATTTAAACCATATATCATTTCTTTAATTGTTAAGCTATTTTCTTTACCAAACCCTTCTTTGCAAAGCGACTTAAATTTAATTTTTTCTAAAAAAGAAAGTTTCTTAATTTTCTTATCATTAAATGAAAAGCCATTTTTATTGATACTACAAATATTTGTTAGTGAAAAATTAATAGTCCTTATATTGCCTAAACAATATTTAACAATACACAAAAATAAATCAAAGACAGATTTATTAAATTTATTTAATACCTGTTCTATGATATTTAATTGGTAATATAAATCAAAAATATGAATTAGTTTTGATGTTGTCGTGCCTTTTACCTCAATTAGTAAAATTTTTCCATCCAGAACAACAATTGCATCTGGTCTTGTTATAGCTTTATTATTTAATGAAATAAAAACGGGTTGAAAAAGTAAAATATTCATTCCTTTTTTTATTAACTTGATTGTTTTATCAAATTGCTCTACAATAGATAACTTTGAATTAGTAAAATCAAAAACCTCACAACTTGAAAATTTTTCCTTTATAAATTTTTTTGATTGTTCATCAATTATTCGACCCTCAATAATTTTGGGGTCATCATCCTCAGTAGATAAATTATCAACTTCATTCATCTCTTTAAGAGATGAATACGAATCAAACTCAAATGAATCAAGTTCACATTGCTCATCATACTCATCACTTGCATCATTAAAACCGACAAAAAAAATTTTATCTTTGAGGGACGAAATTTTTTTTATTGTTAATTCATCAATATACTTTTTTAAATCGCTATTTGAAAAAAACCAATGAGATTTTGGCCTGTAAAATGATCTTAAATAATCATATTTTCTAACATAAATTGATTTGTTTTGCTTCAAAACCATTTGAACTAATTATTTTTTTTTCGTGTATGTGGAAATAAAAGAACATCTCTAATATTATCAGAGTTACTGAATAACATAATCAAGCGATCAATTCCGAAACCAATTCCACCTGTTGGTGGCAAACCATATTCCAAAGCACTAATATAATCCATATCCATCTCATTAGCTTCATTATTTCCTAATTTTTTTTCGTTTAGTTGATTTTCAAAACGGTCAAATTGATCAATAGGATCATTCAATTCACTAAATGCATTAGCCAATTCTTTCCCACATATAAATAATTCAAATCTTTGTGTAAACTTAGGATTATCTTTAACTTTTTTTGCCAATGGAGAAACTTCAATAGGATACTCATAAACGAATGTAGGCTGCTGGCAATTTTGTTCGCCATATTTTTCAAAAAATTTCGCAATGATATGTCCTCTATTCATTTCATGTTGCAATAAATCAATATTGTGTTTTTTTGATAATTCAATTGCTTGATTGTCATCTTGAATTTTATCAAAATCTATGCCACATGATTCTTTTATGACATCAACCATTCTCTTTCTAGTGAATTTTTTATTAAAATCAATTTCAATATCTTTGTAGACTAATCTTTCACTATTAATTTTTTTAGCAACATACCTAATAAGTTCTTCAGCAAAATTAAACATATCTTCTAGTGATGAATATGCGCAATATGCTTCCATTGAAGTGAATTCAGGATTGTGAGTGGCATCCATCCCTTCATTACGAAATACTCTACCCAATTCAAAAACCTTCTCAAACCCTCCAACTATTAGCATTTTCAATGGTAATTCAGTAGCTATTCGCAAATAATATTGCCTATCAAGAACATTGTGGTGAGTTATGAATGGTTTTGCAGCTGCTCCTCCTAATGTAGATTGCAAAATTGGTGTTTCAACTTCATACCATTTATTTTCTGACATAAATTGTCTAATAAAAGAAATTATTTTACTTCTTAGAATGAATCTAGCCATTGAATCATCATTCATAATTAAATCAACATAGCGCTGACGAATTTTCATTTCTTCATCACTAAGACCATGTCACTTTTCTGGAAGTGGCTTTAAAGATTTTGAAAGCAAAATAATTTTTTTAACATTCAATGTTAACTCGCCTGTGTTTGTTTTCATCGGGGTAGCAAATATGCCAATAATATCCCCTATATCTAAAGAAGAAAATTGCAAAAATAATTGTGGGTTTTCTTTCTTATTTACATAAAATTGAACTTTGCCAAAAAAATCTTTAATCAAACCAAAAGTTTTACGAATGGCCAAAATTCTTCCTGCAATTTTAACTTCATCTTTTATTTCATGCAATTGCTCTTTAGTAAGATTAATATACTTATTTTTAAAAGAACAAGAATTATAATTACGTCTAAAATCACAAATTTCAAATGGATCGGAATTATTTTTCTTTAAATTAAATAATTTATTCCGTCTTACTAACTCTTGATCATTAAATTTACGATTATTCATTTGTGCTTTTTAATTCCCCATTTTTAATCTTTAATAATGCTATAGCTAACTGATCAGGACAACTAGTCCCTCTGCCATTACAATTAATATCCTTAAGTAATTTTATTACTTCATCAATCTTTCTATTTTTTACTAATTTGCATATTCCTTGCGTATTACCAGAACATCCACCGACTATTTGAACATTTTTTATAATATTCCCATCAATTATCAAATTCATTTCCCTACTGCAAACATTCTTAGGAATATAGATAAATTTTTTTTCCATATTTTATAAAACATTATTTTTTAAATTAAATAACTTTATTAGTGTTAAAGCAACACCCTTTTTATTATATGGATATTTTGTTATATACTTTGCATTTAATTTAGGTGTTGTCCTTGCATTTTTCATAGCATACCCATATCCAGCTAATTTTAGCATTTCAGCATCATTATCACCATCACCGAAAGCGATGCAGCGTGATAAACTAATTCCATAATATGATGATAAAAATAACAACGCAGTTCCTTTAGTAGCAAATTTTGAATTAATTTCTATTATGCATCCTAAAGATTTTTCATACCAGACTCTTGATATTAAAGTATCTGAAAAAAATTTAATTTGGCGAATCAAATCATCTAAATGCTTTTCATTGTCCAATTCAATCAAAAAACTATAAACATCATTTTTTATATTGGATAAATCACTTTTTGCAATTAGAATTTCATTCTGATTTTTAACATGAAACTTACTAAAAAGCATTTTTCTCTCAGTTCTATTTTTTGGAATATATTTCATATAGTGGCCATAATTTGTTTCTACAAAAAAATTTTTTGTATACATTTGAAGTTTTTTTGATTTAAACAAATTATGAATAATTTGAACATTAAACCCTAATTTAATTTCACTATACACATCTTTTCTATTTGGAAAAGATATATATGCGCCATTAAAATTGACCATCAAACTATCTAAACCTAACTTATTGTAAATATCTATGCTGCCATTTGGTGGCCTTCCTGTTGTTAAAGCAAAAATATGCCCCATTTGTGATAATTTTGATATGACTTTAATTGTTAAATTATCAAGTTCATTATTATCATTTAACAATGTTCCATCTATATCTGATAATATTAAATACCTATCATGAAAATTAACTTTTTTCATTATTTACTTATTCCTATTCTTTTTTGGATAAATTCGATTTTTTTTCTTGCTACTTCTCTAACAATAGACAAATTTCTATCAAGAATTGGTGAAATCACATTATCATATTCCTTATAAAATTTATCATATTTTTTTTGAATTCCCATCAATTGATTCTTCAATAAAGAGCATAGCTCTTTTTTAAAAACATAATAATTTTTTCCATTAAATTTTTTTTGTATTTCGTTGTAACTCAAATTTGATAATAATGAATAAATTACAACTAAATTTGAAATAGCTGGTTGATTAATGGGGTCAAATTTTACTATGTTCATACAATCAGTTTTTGCATTCATTATTTTCTTGAGAGAAATTTCTATGTCATCTAATAAAAAAATAACTCCATCTTCATTAAGGTTTGATTTTGACATTTTTATATTTGGATTAACTAAATCCATTATCTTTGCTCCCTGTGTAGGAATATATGGAGTAGGAATATTGAATATATTCCCATATTTATTATTCAATCTAATTGCTAAATTGCGGGCTAATTCGATGTGTTGCTTTTGATCTTTGCCAACTGGAACAATATCTGGATCATATAACAAAATATCTGCTGCCATTAGAACTGGATAAATAAATAACCCAGTGGGTGCAGTTTCAGTTCCATTTGCTGTTGTTATCTTTTTCAATTTATCTTTAAACTGTGTCATTCTCTTAAGCTCACCCATAGTTGAATGACAAACCAAAATATAAAATAATTCACAATGTTCATGAACGGAAGATTGAAAAAAAATTTTACATTTATCTAAATCTAAACCACAAGCATAATATAGACAAATTAACTTCTTTTTATTTTCTGCAATTTTAGAAAAATCTAATTTTGGATTTGTTATAGCATGAAGGTCAGCTACAAAAATATAACAATCATATTCACTTTGGAGGCCTAAAAATGATTGGATTGCACCAAAATAATTACCTAAAGTTATCTTATTTGTTGGCTGAATTCCAGATAACATTCTTTTCATAATGAAAATAACAATAACTATTTAGATTTGATATATATAACTATATATTAATATAAACTTTAATTTTAGATTTCATGAATAAATTTAAATATTTTCTTCTATGCATAATAACTTTTGGTATAGTGCATTTAATAGTTAAAAACAAATCAAAAAAGCAAATAATAAATAATAAACTAACATTAAACCAAAAACATAATTTTAATATTGCTGAATTGATTTCAAAAGTTGGTGGCAAGCAAAATATTTTATTTATTTCAAACACAATGTCAAATGTTATTTTTACACTCAAAAATAACTATTCAATAGATGATATTGAATTGTCTTCAATAAAAGGTATCAAAGGAATAATGCATAATGCAAATGGCATTATACTAGTTGTCGGGAGTTGTGCAAAAAAACTTACAGATGACTTAAATGATTTTTTAGTTTTATCTAAATAAATTATTTATTTGATGACTTCAATTTCTTATAATGCTCATTATAAAAGGCTGCCAAACCACATTTTGATGTTTCACGGTAACCTTCAGATAAATCTTTTCCTGTCTTCAATTCAACTTCAACAATATCATCTAATGAAAAAACATTTCTTGCACCTTTAGTCAATAATGCGTGATAAGCTGCGCATATGCAACGAACAACTACTTCACCATTTCTTTCAATGCATGGGGAAATAACAGCCCCACCAACAGGGTCACATGTCAAACCTAAATGATGTTCAATCCCAATAACTGCAGAGTGTTCAATCAAATCCAAATTATGTCCGCATAACAAATAATTAAACCCAGCTGCACCCATAGAACATGCAACTCCAATCTCTGCCTGACATCCTCCAGTTGCACCTGCAATTGAGCCATTAGATTTAAAAACATTTCCCACAACTCCAGATATTGCTAATGCATTTATGATTTCTTCATCTGAAACACCAAGATTTTTATTGGCATAATAAAAAATTCCAGGCAAAATACCTGCTGAACCTAATGTAGGGGCTGTAACAACCTTTGCATGTAATGAGTTCATTTCAGCAACGGCATATGCATATAATGAGGAATGAAAAACTGAATCTTTTTGGTTAAAAATATCAAATTTAGTTAATTTTGACTCAATATTTTTTTTTATGATTTGTGTTTTTCTCCTAAATAGTAGGTTTGAAAAATTGAAATCTTCTCTATCTGACAAACCCAATTCAACACATTTTTTCATTATTTCCCAAACTACGCTTAAATGTTTATAACCTTCAATGTCATAATTTTTGACATAATCAATTAAATTTTTATTGTTAGATATACATCATTTTTTGATTTGATTTCATTTTTTCTCAGGATAAACCTTGTTATCTACAGGGGATTCAAAATTTTCAATTTCGATGCTCCCACCACCAATACTTCTAAATCTAACTTTCTTAATTAACTGATCAGATGAAGAAAAGCCTTCAATATCTAAAGAATTTGGAAAATCAACACGTGTTTTTATATCAAAAATTACATTTGTTGGTACACCATTAGCTGCTTCAACTATAGAAACATCGGTCATATGACCTTTTCCTGTAAGGGCTAATGAACCATAAAGTGTTACTTTAAGTTTCTTTGTATCAGTGAAATTTTTGAGATACCATTGAACTGCTCTAAATGGACCAATTGAATGTGAACTTGATGGACCTCTTCCTATTTTATATAACTCAACTAATGATTCCATAAACTCACAATTGATTCATAAACTCACAATTGCCTACTGTTATTTTTAATTATATAATACAACTCAAATTAAAGTTTAATGGTATAGGAAAAAGAAAAGTTATATTTTATGGAAAAAAATATTGATCTTATTAAGAAACTTAGACAAATGACCCAAGCACCAGTTTCTGATGCAATGAATGCATTAAAAACATGCAACAATGATTTAGATAAAGCAGTTCAATGATTAAGAGAAAAAGGCATATCTAAAGCAGTAAAAAAGGCTACTGCAGATGTTACTGAAGGTGTAGTAAAAACTATCATCAATAGTAATTATTGTGCATTATTAGAAATCAATTCACAAACTGATTTTGTTGCGATGAGCACGGATTTTAAAAAGCTTGTAGAAGATATAGTAGAAACAACAAAAAGACATTCACCTACAAACTTGCAAAATTTGTGTCAACTAAAAATTGACAATAATCTTACTATTAATGATAAATGCATTGATTTAACAGCAAAAACTGGTGAAAAAATTTGTGTTAGAAGACTTAATACTTTTAGTATGGTTGCACCAAATTTTGCATATGCTTATGAACACTTTAATGAAAAAATTGCAGTTATTTTAATATTATCCAAGAAAAGTGATTCTATTGGTAAATCATTAGCCATGCACATTGCTGCTTTAAATCCTAAATTTATTTCTACAAAAAATGTAAGTGAAGAATGGGTTAAAAATGAAACTGAAATAATAAAAAAACAAACTATAGCTGAAGGAAAACCTTTAGATCGTGTTGATATGATAGTAAAAGGTCGAATAAATAAATCTATGGCAGAAGTATGCCTAGAAGAACAATTATTTCTCAAAGATCCAACTAAAAAAATCAAACAAATTTTAAAAGAAAATGATGTTGAAATAATTGACTTTTTAAGATATGAAGTTGGCGAAGGAATTGAAAAGAAAAACAAGAGTTTTTCTGAAGAAGTTGCTAGTCAAATGAATAATTAATTGCAATGAGAAAAGTAGTACTAATAAAAATAAGTGGAGAATCACTAAAAGATAATAAATCAGCAATAAATTTTACAAGAATTAATTCACTTATTAAACAAATAAAAAAAATCCACTCAAAATGCAATATAGGGATAGTTGTTGGTGGAGGAAATATTATTCGAGGCGCAAATATAAATAATGAACTAATTAATAGAACAACAGCTGATAATATGGGTATGTTGGCAACTATTATTAATTCATTAGCCCTAAAGGATGCTATTAATAAACAAAATATCCCTGTTGAAATTTATTCATTAATTCCTATGCCAACAATAGCAAAAATTTATAACATATATTCAGTTAATAATGACATAAAACAAAACAAGGTTATCATCTTTTCTGGCGGAACAGGTAACCCATATTTTAGTACAGATACAGGCATTGCACTCCGTGCATTGGAAATTAAGGCAGATACAATATTAATGGGCAAAAATGGAGTCAATGGAATTTATTCATCTGATCCAAATAAGAATAGAGATGCAAAAAGATATGATTCAATTTCTTATGATGAAATCATATCTAAAAAAATAAAAATAATTGATATGGAAGCAATCTACCTATTTAAACAATCGTCTGCAAAAATAATTGTGTTTGACACAAATTCACCAAATTGCTATGTTAATGCTTTAAACAATAAAATGACATGTACTATAATTAAATAAGTTTTGATTAATTTTATGGAATGAGACACATTAGAAAAAGATTTTAAAAACAACTCAAAAAAAGTTTTTGATTGATTAATTCATGAATTTTCATCAATGAGATCAGGTCGAATTAATGTAAGCATTTTTGATAAAATTTTAGTAAATTCATATGGGCAAAATTTAAAATTGAACCAAGTTTCAAATATACAAATAGTTAATGCTACTCAAGTCATAATTAAGCCATATGATTCAAATAATATTCAAGAAATTATTAAATCAATAAACAAAGCTAATATGGGAATAACACCAGTTGCTGTTAATGATAGCATTAGAATTAATTTCCCTCCACAAACTGAGGAAAATAGAAAAGAGTATGTCAAAAAGGCTAAACAATTACTTGAACAAGCAAAGAATCGTATTCGTGAAATTAGGAAAGGCATTCAGTCGTCATATAAAAATTTAAATGATATTAGCAAAGATAAAATTTATTATTTTGAAGAAAGTCTAAATAAATTAACAAAACAACAAAACAATGAGCTAGAAAATATTTATCAAAAAAAAGAAAAAGATTTATTAACTTTGTAAGATCCTGATGGATAATTTAATTAATTCAAAAAGCGCAGAATTAAAACTTAGAGCAAAAACAAGTACTTTCATTATTATTTATCTACTTTATATTTTTACTATCTCATTTCTAGGTAGTGATAACAATTTTTGAGGCAACAACAAACCAGTAATACAAATTATTTTTTATTGGATTTTTGTTTTTTCTGTTTCAATTTTAAATTGGCCCATTTTAAAAGAAATAAATAATTCATACTTAAGACTTAATTCAAAAATAAAATTAGTTGGTGTATTAATAGCTTTTCTTACAATCCAAATTTTTAATGCTCTATTTTTTTCATTATTTAATTTTGAATATTTCAGTAATGATGAAGCATTTATAAAACGCATAATCATTATATTTTTTTTGCTCGATATTGTCTTAATGGCTTCAATAATCCTGTTTTTACTTATATATTCAAAAAAAATCAGTAATCTTGAAAACAAAAAAATTATTGATTTAATCCTAATTTGTGTCATCATTAATTTGTTTTTCATTTCAATGTACTATGTTTCGTGCCTACGAACATGATCAACCTTATTCATTATATTCTCATTAACAATATCAAATGACACATTTGGATATTTAGGTGGGAGTCGTTTTGATGGACATAAAATTATTAAATCAGTTTCACCCCACAAGACGTGAGAAGGTTTTTTTATAGGATTGATTTCCGCAATTTTAATATTGTCTGGTGAATTTTTAATCTTATATACTTTTAAAAATAAATATGAATATTTTGGATCTTTATTGGGATGACAATTTTTAAACAAACAAAATGCACATGAAATTGAAAATATTGTTAACAGTAATTTATGGTGAATTATATCGCTTTCATTTATTGTTGTGTTCTCTTTCATAGCATTAATTGGAGATTTAAGTTTTAGTAAATTTAAAAGAAATCTAAAAATTAAAGATTTCTCTAATATTCTCCCTGGCCAAGGCGGTATACTGGATAGAATTGACTCAAGCACATTAACATTAATACTATATTCTTCAATATCAATTTTGATAAATGTAATCATAAATAGTAGTATGCTTCATAATTCTTTTGTTTTTTACAAATTTATTCTTCAATAATGCTATGCGAATATTAGTATTTGGGGCAACAGGTAGTATTGGGACACAGACTGTTAAAGTAATAGAAGATGAAAAGAACTATAAATTAGTTGGAATCAGTTATTTCAGAAATGAAGCAAAAGCACTTAACATAATAAAAAAACACAAATTAAAATTTTATTTTAAATCTCATAAGAACCCTAGTTTGCAAATCAAGAAAATTTTACAAAAAACAAAACCCGATTTAGTTGTTAATGCAGTAAGTGGATTTGCTGGATGTATTTACTCAATCATAACTGTCGCAAATCGTATCAATTTAGCATTGGCTAACAAAGAAACTTTAGTTTGTTTTGGAAAATTTATTATTCCACTTGCTAAGAAAAATAAAGTAAAAATTCTTCCTATAGATTCTGAACTTGCTGCATTGTGTGTGCTAATGGGTGAAAATAAAGATAAAAATAAAATTAAAAAAATCTTCATTACTGGTTCAGGAGGTAAATTCTGAAAATCTAATAGCAAAAAAATTAATGCTTGTGAATATAAGGAATGTGTAAAACATAAAAATTGAAATATGGGAGAAAAAGTCTCAATTGACTCTGCAACACTAATAAATAAATTTTTTGAGATAATCGAAGCATATTGATTATTTGATAAAATTAGGGTGTCTGTTTTATGTCAAAGAGAATCTATCATACATGCATTAATACAAAACACTAATAAAAAATTAAAATTATTCATCGCTCCATGTGATATGAAAATACCAATCAAATTAGCAATAAGTAAATTCCTATATGACACAAAATCATATATTAAAAATTTTAAAAGCATTAGTGATGTGCCGTATAAACTAGAAAAACTGAAAAATCCCTATTTTCCATATGAAAAATATGCATCATTATTTTTTAAAAATCCTAATAGTGCGATACCAATTATCATAAATAGTGCTGATGAAATGCTAATTAAACTTTTCAAGTTAAATAAAATTAAAATATTAAATTTTTATAACTTGTTTGATAAAGTAATCAATGATTTCAAAAATTTTAAAATAGAAAAAATATCAGATGTTTTTAAATTGAATGCAGAAATAAAAAAAAAATTGAAATCAGATGATTACTTAAATTTACTCCATTAGCAGTTAAAATTGTAAGTGCTAATTAATTGTATAATGTACTTTCTATGTCCAATAAAAGAGATTATTATGAAGTATTAGGGGTTGGTAGAACTGCTACGTTAAATGAAATCAAAACAGCCTTTCGGAAACTAGCAATGAAATATCATCCTGATCGAAATAAAGAACCAGGGGCAGAAGAAAAATTTAAAGAAATTAATGAAGCTTATCAGGTACTAAGCAATGAAGAAAAAAGAGCTATATACGACCAATATGGTTTTGAAGGATTAAATCAGAATGGTTTTTCTTCAGAAAATATTAATCCATTTGATATTTTCAACCAATTTTTCAATCAATCAGGTAATGGTGGTGGGTTTAGTTTTAATTTTAGTTCTTCAAATGATGATGATTTTGATATATTTGATAATATTTTTAACACAGGAAATAGAAGCAGAAGACGAAGACATGATGCAAAATATGAACTTGACATAAAAGCACAAATTACAATATCGTTTATTGAATCAGTGCTTGGTATTGAAAAATCCATCTCCATAAAAACTAAAAAGACATGTGAACAATGTAATGGTAATGGTGCATCAAATAATGGAAAAGACATTGCAACGTGTGATGAATGTAATGGCAGTGGCTATGTGATAAGGCAAACAAGAACTTTTCTTGGGATCATGCAATCTAAAACAATTTGTCAAAAATGTGGTGGAACTGGGAAAATAATTAAGTCAAAATGTCAAAAATGTAAGGGTAAAGGATACACCGAACAAATTCAGGATATAACTTTCAATATTCCTCCAGGGATTGAAAATGGATCAATAATAAAACTTCTAGATAAAGGAAATGAATTTCATGGTGAAAAAGGTAGCATTTTCATAACTATTCTTGTTCGTCCATCTAAATACTTCTATAAAATTAAAGATACAATAAATGTTAAAGTGAAAGTAGATCCAATAAAAGCTATTTGTGGTGGGGCAATTAATGTCCCCACTCCATATGGTGTAAAAACAATCAATCTAAATCCAAATACAGCTTCTGGGGAAAAAATCATAATTAGTGGTTTTGGAATAAAAAATTTAAAGAAAAAACCATTTGGAAACAAAAATGGTGATTTAGTTGCAGAAATAATTTATAGCAAGCCAAATAATTACTCTAAAAACCAATTGCAAAATTTAAAAACATTAGCAGATTTAGAAAATGCTGATGTGACAAATTACATAGAAGGTGCAAAAAAAGAAATTTCTGGGGGTAAATAAATGAATAAAACTGAAGAAAATAAAATTTCCGAAAATGTTACATGCAAAAAAAAAGATTTATGTACATGTAAAAAAACAAATACTAATGAAATTACAAAATTACATGAACAAATAGAATTAATAAAAAAGAATAATAAGCTTGAGATAAATAAACTTTTAAATTCTTTTAACGAAGAGCGAAACTCATATAAGAAAAAAATTGATGAGCTTAATAAAAGAATTGAATTAATTAATATTGATTTTGTTGATAAAGTAAATAAAAAGTCAACAGAAGCAAAAAAAATCTTAGAACAAAAAATAAATGAAATGTCAATTAAGTGCGATAAATCAATAAATGATATTAAAAAATTTGGAATGCAAGATAGCTTTATTGAACTTATAAAAATAATAAATCAATTTAACTTAATAATAAAATACGAAAATGATGATCCAAAAATAAAAAATTTTCTTGCAGGATTTAAAATGTTTTCTGCTTTATTCAATAAATGACTTGCCCAAAACAATATAACAACAATGTCAATTCAAATTGGTGATGAATTTAATTCTGAAATAATGGAAGCAATTGAAATTGAAACAAACCCAAAACAAAAAAATAACTGCGTAGAACGTGTTATTGAAGATGGGTATAAATTATATGATAGAGTGATTTTACATGCAAAAGTTGTTGTTGCAAAAAAACTAGATAATACTTTAAAGTAAAATTTTTGTAAAATATAAGAAATTATTTATTTCTAAAAATTACATTTTTATGCTAAGAGTTGCTGTTATTGTTGCAAACAAATCTGAAGATATCGAAGTCATAGTTCCTGTTGATTTATGAAGACGAGCAGGATTATATGTCCATTTGATTTCTGTCGAGAAAAAGAAAAATATTATTCTATCTAGAGGAGTGAGGATTGTTTGTGATAATGTTATAAGCCGTGAAAATTTAAGTCAATATAATGCTATATATCTTCCTGGTGGTGCTGGATACTCAAAATTTAATGATGTTGATTCTCCAAAACTTATTTCATTTCTTAAAAAATATGGTTCAAATGCAAAAAAAACATTTATGGCAATGTGTTCTGCTGTACAAGTCTATGGTGGGTTAGGATTGCTAAATAACAATAAAGCAACATGCTATCCTGGTTGTGAGTCCACATTCAAAAAAAATTATGTTAATAAGGAAGTAGTTATTAGTAAAAATTTCATTACCGGAAGATCACCAGGAAGTGTTATCCAATTTTCACTAGCTGCAATTTCTAAATTATTAAATAAAAACATATCGTCAAAAATTGCTAAAGAAATAATATATATAGCAAAAATTTAAGTTTTTTGCATTTTTTTCATTTGAATGGCAAATAAACCTACACTAAAATTACCATATTTCAAAATTGAAAGTTTTGGTGCTGTCGATGGACCGGGTATTAGATTAGTAATATTTTCTCAAGGATGTTACTATAGATGCCTATACTGTCATAATCCAGAATCCTGAAATAATAAAAAAAGCAAACAAATAACTGTCAATGAAATTATCAATCTTTATAAAAAAAACATTTCATTCTACACGAATGGGGGAATCACAATTTCTGGTGGTGATCCACTAATTCATATTGACTTCATTATTGAACTAGCGAAAAAATGTAAATGAAATAATATCTCACTTGCACTTGATACAGCAGGGGTCAATTTTTGTAAAAAAACATTAAATAAATACAAAAAAATTTGCTTATACAAACCTCTATGAATAGTAGATTGCAAGCATATAAATAAGCAAAAACATAAAAAGTTGGTTGGAATTGGAGAATTAAGAGAAATTAAATTAATTAAATTTCTAGATATAAATAATCAGGAAATTTGAATTAGGCAGGTTCTTATACCAAATCTTACCGATAAAAAAAATGACTTAATAAATTTAGGAAAATTTATGAGTAAATTAAAAAATTTGAAAAAATTTGAACTTTTACCTTATCACAAATTAGCAATAAATAAATATATAAAATTAAAAATTAAATATCCATTGTTGAACATTGATGAACCAAATGAAAAAGAAATCAATAAATCAATGACATACATTAAATATGGGTTACAAAAAAAATAATGATTTTAGTAAAAAAAATTAATCACATAAAAATATTTGCATGCGATGACATTCATAAAATAGGAATAGAAATCGCCAATCAAATTATTACATCCATTAACTCAAAGCCTAATTCTGTAATATGTTTAACAGCTAATGATATATTTAGACAAACCTATGAATGCTTAATAAAAAATAAAAAAAAAACTAATTTTAGATTTGTTAAATTTTTTAATTCATGAGAGGTGACTAATATTAATCATAATTTTAAATCTTCGTCCTCATACTTTATGGCTAATAATCTATATAAATACATAAGATTTAACAAAAAAAATATATATTTCCCCGATGTAGTAATTAACCATGGCATTTATTCTATGTATGACAGATTTATTTGAAGCATTGGAGGGATTGATTTATCCTTAATTCCCATATTAGAAGATGGCACAGTATTATATAACAACTCAAATGATATTAATAAATTAACCCATGTCATAACAATTAATAAAAAATCTAATATTAATGTTTCAATAATAACAATGGGCATGCGAACAATTCTCAATTCGAAAAGAATAATTTCAATTATTAAAGGAAAAAATATGTTAAAAATTCTAAAAAAAATTATAAAAGGGGGATATGATGAAAATTCAATTTTTACATGTTTACTTCTACATAAAGATGTATCTATATATATAGATAATGAACTATATGGTTTACTAAATGAATAATATATTTTTTATAAAGCAAAATTTGAAAATCATGTATATCAATAAATATGTTTTACCACTTCTGGAAAATTAATGTAAGTGCTATTAGTGGTTGCTTTTCAAAATTTTTTAAATAATATTTGTTAAATATTTTTTTTGTGAAATATTTAAATTCTTTTGTGTCTAACAATTCATTAGAATCTCTTACATTATTCACTAAATATTGACCTAATGAACCTAAAATTTCTTTATTCATTTTTTCTAAGATTAACTTATTTTCATTTGATAAATTTATAACTCCTATTGGCTCAAAATTAAATCTTGAAATTTTTTTATTTTTTTTATCAATGACAATATTAGCAACAACAACACCATCTTTTGCCATTATTTCTCTTTCAAAAATGCTTGGACTGCCTGTATCAACAGTTCCTGTAGAATTAACAAATTGCAAAACTAATTTATGAAATTTAGTTTCTTTTTGCAAATCACCATCAATAAAATTAATTTGTTGACCATTACGAAGAATGATTACATTACTCCATTTCATAAAGGATAATGAGACTACATCGCGATAGTCTGACATATTCATATATAAACCATTTATTGGGATTGAATATTTAGGTCTTATCAAGTCAATCAAAAATTTGTGATCTTCAACACTTGAGGTAGCTAACATAAAATCTTTTGGAATTCTAATAATTTTCTTTGCATTTGATCTAACTATATGATCAAACATCTGCGCTTCCATTTTTTCATACCCATTAACAGTGTGCGTAGCACATATAAAATAATCATTGCTTAAAATTTGCAATCGTGGGTCCTCATCATTTAAAATTAATTCTATTTTTCTTATTAAACTTTCTGGATTCCCCGCAATGATGATAACAGCATTATTGGTTTTACTTATTTCATTTTCATTAATAATAGATAAATCATCATTTTTAAAATATTGCTTATTACAAATAAACCTAAAAGTCCTGCTAAGAGATCTTGAGTATATTATGAATGGTCGTTTTTTTCTTGCACAAATATCTGCTATTGTCATTATTGTATAAAAATCATAATCATGACATGTGATAAGTGTTCTGCCTAATGTGTTCTCAGTTATGATCTCACTAAAAAAATCATATGTCCTATGATTTGGACTTGTAAAGCCACTATTACCACTTACATTCCCGCAACCTGTAATTAATAATAAATTTTTCTTGCATGTTATTTCATTAATTAACTTCAATTGATCTTTGAAAGCTAAATTTCTATTACTACTAATTAAAAAATCATCAATGAATATAATGCTTCCATCGTTTGTACTAATTATAAAACCTAAAGATTTAGGCAAATAATTACTTATAAAAAATGATGATATTGCTACACTACCAATTTTTTTTTTAACTAATGGTGACATCACTTCAATGTTTGGCTTAATATTTAAATGTTTATCAATTGAGGCCAATCTATTAAAATAATTTAAAATGATTATTGCTCCAATATCTGATGTATAAATAACTAATTTAGGAATATGCTTAATCAAATATGGCAATGAAGCAAAATTGCTGTATTTTGGAGTGCCAATAAATATTCCTCTAACATTATTAGCATTCTGTATGATTCAATTAAAATCAGGAATAATTTTCTTTACGCCTAACTGTGCATTGATTGGAGTAGATAGGCCACAATCAAACAAAAATATATCATTATCAACAGTAATAGCATAACATGGTTTATTTTTTTCATTTAAACCACCAAAACCTAAAAAACTTATTCGTGACATATCAACATATTTATAAATAAAACAAAAAAGCTCAAAGCTATTTTAAGATAGAGAAAATTTACTTCATTATAGTAATAAATTACTTGTTTTTTCGTTTTATTTTTGTATGTTCTTGTCCTAAAATATGTTTAGAATGTTTTTCATAAAAAAAATTTGAGTGCCTAATTGAAATAAAATTTTCAATTATGTTTATTGCATGATCAACATTTCTTTCTGTATTTTTTAAAACAATAATTGCACCAACAAAAACTTCTTTCTGTATTTTTTTTGCAAAAACAATTTCTGCAAGTTGATTTATTAACATATTATATTTAGCATGATATTTAATAGCTAAACTCATTGCATTGTCATATGTTTTAGCTGGGTTATATATTTTTTTTCTTTTTGTGGCATTATTATCATTCTCATTATCAATAATAATGTCAAAGATTTTATTCATTAATTCATTAGAATAAAATACAGCATCAATCAATATATTTAAAATCTGCTTATCATTGATACTTTTTTCATAAAAAAATCTAGAACAACTAAAAAAATAATCAGACATCCTTTCTAAATCAATTAATGAATTAATTATTGAAATCACATACCGTAAATGACTTGCAATAGGTGCGTTGCATGAAATGTTTCAAATACATTCATTAGAAATCTTTGATTGATAGCGATTAGATTTTTCCTCAAATTCATAAAATTTTTCATATGAAGATTTTTTCAAACATTTTTTATTTGAAATTTCTTCAAGCAAATTACCTCAACATTTTTTAACATGATTTATGAATTTTAAAAAATCATGGAATAAATTTTCTTCACTTTCTCTTGTATAACTATAATTTCTTACCATAATTTAAATTTAATTTCTTATTTCTAACTTTAATATAGAGATTTTGAAATTGTTCACTCTATAAAATATTATAAATGTTTATCCTAATTTAAAATCAAAGAACTAACTAAACATAGTGTTTTAAGCAATATTTTCGCAAATTATAATTCTGTCATTAACATTAAACAATAATTTATGTAAAATGAATATTAAATAATTTTTAAATAAATCACATTATGGCTAATAAAAAAAATGTTCGTTTAGAATGCTCTATTTGTAAACATATTAATTATTTAACAACTAGAAATGCAAAAACTGTGCCTAATAAATTAGAGCAAAGAAAATACTGCAAATTTTGCAGAAAAGTTACCATTCATAAAGAAACTAAATCTAAATAATACAATTACAAAATATTATTTACAACTAATATTTTCAATACCAACCAATGGTGAGCCTTCCAACATTGCTAAACAAGCCCCACCACCA
>JAEEGL011642302.1_pt1 | contig 28242 bp, 19 predicted proteins | sample 9134231 | NCBI WGS metagenome assembly JAEEGL01 (sample SAMN16246548, study PRJNA631951) | gut metagenome | biome: gut microbiome; feature: rumen; material: fiber-attached | host: Bos | place: Iran: Karaj | collected 2018-10
CTCGGTTACCTTGGATGTGCAGAAACAAAAAATCAATATCGTAAAGTTGCCTATGTTCCGAATGCTGAAATCAAAGCAGTGCTGATGGATATTGTCAGAGAGCAGAACTGGTACGAGCGAATGGAAACAATAAAACGTTCAGAAAGCCTGCTAAAAGCAATAAAAGAACTTGATGGAGCAACCGTAGCTACACTTATTCAGGAAATCCACAATTCTTCGGCTGTAACTCTGCTCGACTACAATGACGAGGAATCACTCACTTATTGTGTAATGACCGGACTTTTGTGGTCAACTCTTGACGATTACAGCTGTCACCGTGAAGATCAGTCAGGCAAAGGACGAGTTGATTTAGTGTATGAACCAATAACAAGGAGACAGCCACTAATCCTGATTGAGTTTAAGTATGACGGTTCTGCTGAAGAAGCCATTGCTCAGATTAAAAAACAGGAATACTGCAAACGCTACACCGGACAGTTCAAAAACATCATAATTGTAGGAATAAATTACAGCACAAAGACTAAAGATCACCAGTGCCTTATTGAAAAACTTAATTAAGCAGACGCATATTTCAGCGGATACTAAAATCCAGACCTATAATCAATGGAAATCGTTTTAATGCAGAAACATAACGTTGAGGCTTATTCAAAATTCGCTTAATAACTGTATCCTTGGTATAAAAACATACAGCTTATTCTTCAGAATGTTTTTCGCAGAGTGCTTTGTTGAAAGTAGTCATCCGTTTTACATTTTGATTTTGATGTTCAGTATTCGGTTTCAACTGAACGTGTTGATGAGCCTATAGAAATCATGCCTGCCGAGCATACAAAAACAGGCTCTGCATTTTCTGCAGAGCCTGTTTAGTCAGAAGAACCGCACAGGTGTACGTGTCCGTCAGATACCTTTACTTCTCTGTTGTCGGTTCTTTATGATCGTCATGGCCGTGAAGCTCTCTCAGGGTATCCTCAATATTCTTCATCACCTTGCTCTGAGTAGAACGCAGAATCATGCGGTTTGACTGATCATAGGTGAAATAACTCCAGATCCAGTCCATAAACACGAAGAACTTGTTTTTAACACCGAGAATTGAAACCAGGTGTACGGCCATCCAGAGTATCCATGCGAAAAATCCGCCCAGCCTGCACCCGGCAATTTCAGCCACTGCCTTGTTCTTACCGATTGTAGCCATACAGCCGAGATCCTTGTACACAAATCCTTTCAAAGGCCTCCCCTTCTCCATGGCAATAATGTTTTTGGCCAGAAGCTCACCCTGCTGAATTGAAGGCTGAGCCATCTGAGGATGTCCGTTAGGGAAATTAGGATCACCTTCCATAAGAGAAATATCGCCGATGGCAAAGATATTATCAAAGCCTTTAACCCTGCTGTAGTTATCGACCATGATACGTCTGCCGCGTCCGAGAGCACTGTCAGGAATACCGTTTACCTGATTTGCCGTTACACCGCCTACCCAGATAAGATTTCTGGTACCTATGGCGGAGCCGTCATTCATCCTGACCTTGTGATCCTCATAATCGGTTACAAAGGTATTGAGCTTCACCTCGACATTCATGCTCTGAAGGAACTTCAGAGCCTTTTCTGAAGATTCTTCCGACATGCCAGCCAGAAGTCTCTTTCCGCCTTCGATAAGATGAATGTGAACCTTTGAGGTATCCATGTCCGGATAATCCTTCGGCAGAACATAACGTCTCATTTCCGCAATGGCGCCGGCGATTTCCACACCTGAAGGACCGCCGCCTACAATAACAATGTTCAGGAATTCATTCCTTTCCTGTTCATTGGAACAGGTTATGGATCTTTCAAAGCTTGCCAGAAGAGTGTTTCTGAGTCCCATGGCCTCAGGCACGGTCTTCATCGGTATCGCCCATTCCTCAACGTTCTTGTTGTTGAAGAAGTTGGTCTTTGTACCGTTTGCCAGTACCAGATAGTCATAGTCAATCTTACCTATTGAAGTCTGAATGTAGTTACCTTCAGGATAGATACAGGTAAGTTCCGCCATACGGAAAAAATAGTCCTTGCGATCCTCAAACAGCTTGCGGAAAGGGAAGGAAATGGAGCTTGGATTGAGACCTGCCGTGGCAATCTGATAAATCAGCGGCGGGAACTGATGGTAATTGTTCTTATCGACAAGAATCACCTGAAAATTTGATTTCTTCAGTCCCTGGGCCAGCCTTAATCCTCCGAAACCGCCCCCTATGATAACCACTCTTTTTTTGCCGTTACGTTCAATATTGAAACTCATACAAACCTCAAAACACAAAATTCTTATTATGTAGTAAATACTGATAATGTTATCTTTTTATGCGGAACATCTTCTGACAGGCGGACGTTCTCTTCTGTTTATGATCAGCACCGGCACCGAAATGCAGCCGTCAGTTTCATTTTTATGCAGCCATAAATTACCGCAACATAAAAACTCAGTGAAATCAGGCACTGAAACCACTTTTTAGGGATTATAGCACGACTTGTTTATACAGAATGAAACACAGCTCGGAAATACTGCAAGATGAATAAAAAATCTCCGGCCAGGGAAACCGAACCGGAGACGAAATCATAAAAAAGTAAAAATATATCCGTTATGCCGCCATAACCGCAGACAGAATGACAATAACAAAAACCACGCCTGCTGCGACATAATTGATGACGTCTGAATAGTTTTTCTTTGGCTTGTTGCCTGAAGCCAGCTCATCAAAAATCTTGTTAGTCACCGCAAATCTTGCAGCACACACGCCTGACACAGCAAAACCGCCGGCCATGGCGAACATGGAAAGCAGAGTTACATACTTGGCACCGTAATCATGATCGCTCCATCCCAGAATCATGGCAACGAGAAGAAGTGCCATGCCTGCTCCCACAGGAATAACAGCGGTCTTCATGTATTTACTGATTTCATTTACGTATTCAATGAAATAATATCCCTCTCCCTTGACCAGAGCATTCACGGTAGCCTCAATAACCTTCGGAGTAACGTAGAAGGCATAACCGAAACAGCCGGCTCCGAGGATAGCCATAAGCACCTTGATAAAATCAGTCGTTACCACTGCAAGCACCAGAAGAACCAGCGCACCGGCGGCACAGCCGAGAAACGCATTTATCTGTCTCTCTGCCGCCCCTGCAAGATAGGTAAAGGTTCCGGCGATGTCATCATCACCTTCATTATTTTCTGCACCGCTTTCGTTTTCTTCAGTCTTTGGCTGCTCCTCAGGCTGATTTTCGGTCTCCTGTGCAGGTATGACAGCCATTTCTTCCGCAACGGAAGTCTGCTGAGCATCGTCAGGGACAGGAGATTCCTGTACCGCTTCCACAGGCTCAGATGAAGCACCGTCGGTTCCGGCGTTGTTCATGGCCTTCTGAATCATGGCGGCAATACCGCCTGCTCCGGCCTGTGAAGATGAAGAGAACGATGAAGTGGCAGAATTCACCTGCACTTCAGGAGTAATCAGCTCTTCGGCTGAAGAGTTTTCTGCGAAAAAATCCAGCGTATCGTCAGCCGTAACTGATGTGTCAGCGGAAAGATCCTCGGTAACAGGCTCTTCAGTTCCTGAATTTTCTCCGGAAAGATCCAGGGTAATCTCACTGTCTGAAGACTGAACAGCAGGAGCTTCCTCTGCCTCAACGGAAATATCATCAACGACAGGAGCCTGCTGTGTCGGAACCGGCTCAGACTTGTCGATTACGATGTTGGCCACGTCGTCTTCAATGGTTTTGGCATCAAAAACAACACTGTTGTTGGCGTCAGTGCTCTTGCCTTTATTTGTACTGCTGTAGAAACCTCCGGAAGTCCCCTCGGCTGCCGCTGCAGGTCTGTTCTTGGAAAAATGAAGTTTGCTTGCAATGCTGTTATCCTTTGATATTCTTGCACCGCATTTTTCGCAGAACAGCACGTCATCATCAAGTTCAGCGTTACATTCCTGACATCTCATAGAAAAATCCCCGTACCGACCGGTTTCATGCAAAACTGACCGGCTAAAACCTCTTATTTTATTGTAACTGTTGATTGATCCCCGTCGTCATACGACACTCAGTATCATACAGCCTCCAAAGCATACAGAGTGACTGAACCGGTGACCATAGAAACGGATAGTTTTATTTTAAAGGTTAAATCCTTACCAGACTACCTTTTATACCTTTATCATGGTTAATTATGAATACAGCTAACATATTTATCAATATCTATAACAATTATTAGCTAAAATCTCACACAAATTAACATTTAAGGCTTACAAAAACGGATGTTTTTCCGGACTGTAAAGATATTTTTACAGACTTATTGTCGGGAAAAACGCATCTGTCCGAGGGGATTTTTTCTTATTTCTCACACTTTAAGAACAATGTACAAAAATTTGCCGAAAAAATCATGTACAGTTGGCTTCAGGCTTTGGATTTCAAGGCTTCGCCCCCTTCTGCAGACGTTCAGCATTTCTCTGTCTGCTATCACTCCTTCCGCTCACGTTTAAAACACTGCCGCTGCCGGTAAGTCCGTCCACGGACATTCTGCTTACATCCAGAAGATCGGTGTTTTCCACGTATCTAAGCCACTCAGACAGATCAATCTTTTTAAAATCAACCTCTGATAATCGGGAAAGAGGAATACCTCCGCATACTCCGTCCGGAAAGTCAAAGCCGGATTCCGGGAGCTGTTCCATGACTATTCTGGCCAGAGGAGAACTGAAACAGCAGTATCTCTGTTCGTAAACCACGCATTTTCCCAGAACCTTTTCAGTGCACGATCTCCCGGTATACATACAGGAATCAAGCTTAAGCTTCATGGAGGTTTCTATCTCGTTCGGCCTGCATGACGTTGCTATCTCCTCCAGGGTTTTAGCCAGCTGATAAGCCACATATGCGGCCATGACTCCCTGCATTGCCCCGATCACTGCGGGATTCATCTGAATCATGCTTATTCCCTCCTCACTTACGGTTTCTGTAAACAGCGCCTCTTTTGCGGCTTCCCCCATGGTGTTCTCAACAATTTCGGCAAGCCTTGCCGTTATGGCCTGCATAAACTCCTCTCTTGCCTTCTCGACCGCCGTATCCATGACACTGCCGATAACGCTGTCGGCAGTCCCGGATATCAGCCCCTGAGAACCGGTCATCAGTGTTCCTCCCGCCCAGGATCCCATGGCTGAAGATGTGTTTTCGAGTGAGGCATATGCAGTTTTAAGTGCCGCCATATATGTAATCATACGGATATATGTTCCGGCATCCGCGGTATTTGGCGCATTACAGCAGTCCATTCTGCCGAAATAACCTTTTCTGCAGGTATCGGCCGTTCCCTTAAAGACACTGCATGAACGTTCGGAACTCTGTTCGCCGGTACAGACAACGTCACTCTGCATGTACTGAAGAGTCTGCAGAAGAAGAACCGCCTCTTCTACCCCTTCGTTATTCTCTTCCGGCACGTCGTAGGCAGCCATAATGCCGGCGTCAGGTTTCGGGAAACCGTCGGACAGCTGCTGAACACGTTCATCCACGGGAACCTTTTTACCGGATTCCGACGCAAGCATTTTCCGCAGTCTGTCACCTCTGACACTGCCTTCTGCTTCAGGTCTGTCATCAGATAAATCATTCTCCCGCTCATAAACATCAAGTCTCCGGCAGAAAGGATCCCATAGTCCGGAAAGTCTTCCGTCCCTTAAAAAGAAATCCGGCATTCTGAAGGCATCGGAACAGAGCCTTATCCCAGACCTTACAATGCATTCATAATCTCCTGAATCATTGCCGTTCACATCTGATTCGTCTCCTGAAATACGTTCAAGACACTTTCCGCCAAGTACAGTTCGGGGGTTTCCGGCGAATAACCCGGTACATTCGGAATTTCCCCAGAAATCCTTTTCGACAAGATTTCCGGTATCGTACAGAATACGGAAATTCATGTATCCTTCACCGCCTCCGGTAACGGACACGCGTTCCCTGATTTTCAGATTAAGCACCCTGCCTGCAGACTCCTCGCGGGAAACGGATGCGGCCTTCAGGATCATCGGCCAGATGTCCGTCTCAAGACGGGTGATTTCACTTCTGTTAAGTTCACACCTGCCTCCCGTCTCCGGCGGAAAATCATCATTCGGCAAATTGAGGAGTTTAACCCAGAGATTTTCACCGTTCCCCGACTCATCATCCTTTCCGGCTTTTTCTCCCTCGACTTCCGCTTTTACCCAGAGCTGAATATAATCATCATAATAAACGGTATCCAGGATAAGAGCCCTTATCACCTCCGGACGTTCTACGGTAAGACCGATTTCCTTTTCAAAAACGGTACAGCTGCCGCTTAGTGAATTGTCTCTGGTGTCTCCCAGCCAGAACTCCGTGCATCCGTGTTCATCCCTGCAGACGCCGTAATTAAAGGTTCCGAAGAAAGATACCGGCGGTACGGCCTTAAAATCATGCGTAAGCAGGCAGTGACGACCATTGCCGTCTCCCGCGTTTATCCCTGTATCATCCGTGGCCGCCTCTCCGCCGCCAGCACTTTCTCCTTCAAATCGGCATTTTACGGTTCCCCGTGCGGAGAGCCGCAGCATATCCCCGAAACTGCAGTCTCCGGAATCACTGTTTTCCGAAATTCCGGTGATATCCGCTGTTCTTTCCTTTTCCATGATTTCAGTGAGTTCACCGTGAGTAGAAACAATATCACCGGCATAAAGCTGCCCCATATCGGAGAGCCCCTGTGCCGAAGATAAGGAGTCCATGATGCCTGAAGTATAAACGTCATCGGTCATGCTCTCTGCAAGAGTCTGACGCAGTCCCGTACCGAAATCCCTTTCCGACGGTACGTCAGCGGAAACGGCCGCGGCACTTAAAAAGAACGGAATTATGCAGAAATGCTGAAGGCTGGATATTTTTTCAGAAAACATATGCTTGATGTCAGTGCGTGGAATAAAAACGGTTCTTAAAGAAAAGGGCTGTGGCCCGACAGGCCTGTTTTTATCGCACGTGTGGATGATTCACCGGATAAAAAGCCTTAAAAAACAGAATGTCCAGTATCAGAAAACAGTCTGATTCCCGGCAGGTTATCAGTTCTTCCTGAAGAAAAATATAATCATGTCAGCAGTTTCATCCGTATCTTCTTTCGATACGCATATAAAATGCGACATTATATTTTGCACATTGAGTGATACTGTCTGTAACATACCGATTACTGACAGTTCCTTACCTGATAATGAGACAGAACGTGTGTTAAATTTTTAACACATATATTTATTTATATAAATATTGTTAAAAATTTTAAAAACCATCTATATTTATGTGATATCGTATATATATCTTTAATAAAAATTCTGCATATCCATATTTAGTCGTATATGTCTCACTTTTTCGGTCATGTCTTAATTAAAATATAAATTACCCTCTCTTAGAGGAAAAGAACAGCACCGACTTCGGACATTCTCCTCTTTCTGACACCGAGCGTTTTCCTCCTTTAAGCTCGTGTAATCGATGTCGGTGCATTTTCTCTTCATGTAACGTTCAGCTGGTTCAGACGGACCGGCTTTTTATTTTTCCGGCCGGTACAGAACCGTTTCAGAGATTCAGGTATTTATGATTTGCCTCCGTATCATTCCGTTATAAAAAAACGCTCTGTTCTGAACAGAGCGTTTACATGACTTGAAACAGGTGGACTGCTAGACATTTGCCCCCATCATATAGGCAGTATTAAGAATTTCCTTTCCTTCAACATCCCCCTTGCGCCAGTTACCGCCTCCGTAGAGCTTGCCTCTTATCTCGGCATTCTCAATGCAGTCGGTAAAACCTTCCAGGGCCTGCATGGTTCTTTCAATCATGGTGTCGTTGTCAGCGGCTGCCGCAATGAAATAAAATTCCCTGCCCCTCAGTTCAGGATAGACCGGCATCAGTCTGTCTATGAAGGTTTTCATCTGACCGCTCATACTGTAAAAATACACGGGAGTTGAAAGCACTATGACGTCGGCATCAAGCAGTTTGTCAACCAGGCGCTCCATATCATCCTTAATCACGCAGTGATGGGTTGATGAACATACTTCACATCCGCGACAGAACTCTATTTTGCAGTCACGCAGATAGATTTTTTCAGTACGATGCATGGCATCACGCGCACCTTTTAAAAAGCTTTCCACCATCATATCGGTGTTGCCGTTTTTTCTGGGACTGCTGACAATCGCCAAAACCTTTTTTCCCATATCCACCTCCTGCCGCACTTGTCGTTTTTATGCGGGAATAATTCAGAATTTCCGCCTGATTCTATGCCTTCTCGCAGAATACAGCCACATTTCTGGTCAGGGCATCATACACATCGTCATTAAAGCAGACAAAATACACTTCTATCTCATAATCAGAATTCTCAGACAGCCAGTCAAACACGGTTTCCACGGCTATGCGTGAAGCCCTGTCTATCGGATATCCGTAAACACCGCATGATATGGCACTGAACGCAATCGATTTCAGGTTATGCTCTCTGGCGATATCCATCGAGTTGCGGTAGCATCCTGAAAGCTTCACCGGATCAGAAGGTCTGTCGTGATATACGGGACCGACGGTATGAATGACGTATTTTGCCGGAAGTCTGTACCCGCGGGTGATTTTGGCCTCGCCGGTTTCACAGCCGCCCAGAGTTCTGCATTCAGCCAGCAGCTCAGGGCCTGCGGCACGATGAATTGCTCCGTCAACCCCACCACCGCCTAACAGCGTTTTATTGGCGGCATTGACAATGGCATCCACGCTTAGTGTAGTTATATCCGCTTTAATCACCTTGATTTTATCGAAAATCATTACTGTTCCATCCGTTTGTTTCATAATCTGCGGGAATCAGGCAAAAACACTTTAATTCCTGTCTATATATTAATTTTACTATCGATAACAGATAACTTCTTTATCGCCTTCACATTTTTTTACCGCAGTTGGGAAGTCCGACACAATTCTTCTGTAACAAGGACAGTCCCTGTCATGATCATTGATAATCCCCGCGGCCTGCAGATACGCATATACGGTAACCGGCCCCAGATACTTCAGCCCCCTCTTTCTGAGATCCCTGCTGATATCTTCGGAAAGCGCATTTGATGAAGGAATCAGACCTTCATCATGCCCCTCGTATATGACTGTCACATTATCCGTATACCTCCAGATGTATTCTGAAAAGCTTCCGAATTCATCCGCTATTTTCTGAAAACATCTGGCATTATGAATTATCGCTTCAACCTTTCTGCGGGAACGGATCATGCCTTCGGTGTTCAGAATTCTTTCGATATCGGCTTCAGTATAGGCCGCCACCTTCACATAATCAAAATCGTCAAAACAGGCTCTGACAGTATCTCTTTTTCTGATGATGATTGACCAGCTGAGACCGCACTGCAGTGCTTCCAGCATCAGACATTCAAAATGCCTGCTGTCGTCATGCACGGGGATGCCCCATTCTTTATCATGGTATGCCTGATTTTCAGGGGAGGTGTTTTTCCAGTCACAGTAAGCCATATCTATCCTTCAGTGTATATCGGTATATCTGCCATTATGCCACATAATTGGGTTATACATGCATATATAATCAGCATGTATCGTAAACTTTATGCAATCTTCTGTCTGAACATTTTTTCAGACAAAAAACTCTGCGCCGGAAAAGACGCAGAGTTTTTCGTTAACAGTCATCGGAATTCCGGCATGTCCGGAACTCAGAATATCGGACTAGAGCAGTACACGTGCCTTTAAGGTACCGTCGATAGCCTTGAGCTCGTGAAGAACATCTTCAGGCTTGTCGCTGTGGATTTCCATTACAACATAGCCGATTTCAGGAGTGGTCTGAAGGTACTGTGCTGCAACATTGATACCGCGGTCTGCAAACACCTGGTTAATCTTGTTGATTACGCCAGGATTGTTCTTGTGGATGTGAAGCAGGCGGCTTACGCTGTTACCCTGGGTTGGAAGAGAAACTTCAGGGAAGTTTACTGCAGTCAGGGTTGAACCGTTATCTGAGTATAATGCAAGCTTGTTGGCTACTTCGATACCGATGTTCTTCTGAGCTTCAAGGGTTGAAGCACCAATGTGCGGAGTAAGAATCACGTTATCGAACTTGGTTAATACGCAGTCAAACGGATCGCCGTTCTTTGCAGGTTCTACAGGATAAACGTCACATGCGGCACCTGCAACCTTGCCTGATTCAAGAGCATCAGCGAGAGCATTGATGTCAACTACGGTACCTCTTGAAGCATTCAGGAAGATAACGCCGTCCTTCATCTTGGCAAATGCGGCTGCATTGATCATGTTCTTGGTGGTTGGGCTTTCAGGAACATGCATGGTCACAACGTCTGCTCTTGCAAACAGTTCATCAATGGTTTCAACCTGATGAGCATTACCAAGGGCAAGCTTGTTTTCAATATCATAGAAAATAACGTTAAGACCGAGGGCTTCGGCGATGATACCTACCTGAGTACCGATATGACCGTAGCCGATGATACCGATGGTCTTGCCGCGGGCTTCATAGCAGCCCTTTGCATTCTTGTCCCAGCCGCCGCGATGTAAAAGAGCGTTCTTGGCAGGAACGGTTCTGAACAGCTGAAGGTATTCACCGGTAACAAGCTCTGCAACCGAACGGGTATTGGAGTAAGGTGCGTTGAATACTGGAATACCGCGGTTTCTTGCGGCTTCAAGATCAACCTGGTTGGTACCGATACAGAAACAGCCTACAGCACAGAGCTTGTGGGCATGTTCAAAAATTTCATCGGTAAGGAAGGTACGAGAACGGATACCAAGGAAATGAACATCCTTGATCTTTTCAATCAGTTCTTCCTTGTCCAATGCCTTTTTGAGATACTCAACGTTGGTATAACCAGCTTTGTTAAAGGTCTCTACAGCACTTGGGTCCACGCCTTCAAGTAATAAAACCTTAATCTTATCCTTATCAAGAGAATAACGACTCATCTCTTCTCCTTATTTTTCCCTAATATTTCCGGCTACACGATAATAAAAATAAAACAGTCCCGCTGTAAAACAAGGGACTGTCTGCTAAATTCAAACTTACTTGTTTACAGCTCTGCGGCTCTTAACTGCGTTAGAAAGCATTTCAAGAACGAGTTCGGTATCTTCCCAGCCGATACAAGCGTCGGTGATACTCTGACCGTACTTGAGCTTGTCTGCACAGCCTTCAACCAGATCCTGTCTGCCTTCAACCAGATGACTTTCAATCATAACACCGAAGATGCCCTTCACGCCGGAAGCGATCTGCTGACTTACGTTTTCGGCAACTTCAACCTGCTTCTTGAACTGCTTTGAACTGTTTGCATGGCTGAAGTCAATCATTACTACAGGATCAAGACCGGCCTTGCTGAGATCTTCAACAGCCTTGTTTACATGTTCGGCTGAGTAGTTTGGTCCCTTACTGCCGCCGCGGAGAATGATGTGACAGTCTTCGTTACCGAGGGTCTTCACGATGGCGCTGTGACCGAACTTGGTTACTGAAAGGAAGGTATGTTCTGAAGCAGCTGACTTGAGAGCATCCATTGCAATCTTAACAGTACCGTCGGTACCGTTCTTGAAGCCTACAGGAGCGGAAGTACCTGAAGCAAGTTCACGGTGAACCTGTGATTCAGTGGTTCTTGCGCCGATTGCAACCCATGAAATGAATTCATCAAGGTACTGCGGAGTAAGAACGTCAAGGTATTCGGTAGCGATAGGCATGCCCAGTTCATTGATATCAAGAAGAAGCTTGCGGCCAATCTTGAGACCTGCATTGATATCGTATGAATTATCCATGAACGGGTCATTGATTAAGCCCTTCCAGCCTACTGTTGTACGAGGCTTTTCAAAATAAACACGCATTACGACTTCAAGGGTGTCGGCATACTTTTCACGGAGCTTGAGCAGACGTGATGCATATTCCATGGCAGACTTGACATCGTGAATTGAGCACGGACCGGTGATGACAACCAGACGATCGTCCTTGCCCTTCATGATGTTGTGAATATTTTCTCTGCCTTTGATTACGGTAGCGGCTGCGGTATCAGTTATAGGATACTTTTCGCTGAGAGCCACTGGAGGTAATAAATTGGTAATCTCTTTGATTCTTAAATCGTAAATTTTTTCGTTCATTTTTTTAGTCTTATAATTCTGTAAGGATCCTTTGATGTACCTGATTTCCGTCAATACGTCTTGAACGGACGGATAAAAAGGCGGTTACGGATCACAAAAACCGGGTAAAGCAAAAAACTTTGTCTCATTGTAAAGGTACATCCGACAATAGTCAAATCTTAAAATTCCCTGTTCGACTATTTGTATTGACTGTTACCGATAACTTTTCAAAGAATGTGATCTGAAAACACATAACCGGTATGCGGTTCTGCAGAGAATTAAAGCATCCTGAGGCTTCAGTTCCGATTCTCTGCCTTATTCTACGCCTTTTTCACTATGGGGAAATGAGAAAATTTCTATGATAAACCCCATAACTGTACGTATTTTGACCGTTTTCTGAAAATTTCAGCGCCCCTGTCAGAGTATCGTCTGCGTGCGGTACGCCAGCCGCATGAAAATCCTTATGATACGCAGCTGTCAAACTTTCCTAAAACGGCTTTCCTCCGAGGTTTCGGCATTCTGAAACACAGACCGGGATGCATACTGTCTGATCCATGAGGACTTTTTGCGCACAATCTGTTCTTTTCGGGCGCCTATTTGAACTTTTTACCAACAAAGACAGATTATTTACAGTGCTTTTTCTGTATAATATAGGAATATCTTCATGAGAAGGGTTCGTTTCCTCCGGACACGCGTTCTGCGTGCGGAACAGGAAAACTTTTTCGGATTTACATAATAAGACAGTCTGATTTATGGCTAAAGAAACATTAGAAAACGTTAGTCTGATAGATACTTACAAAAAAATCTATCCATACATCAAACCTTATATCGCCGTAGCCCTGCTGGGTATTGCACTCACGGTTCCGGTAGGCGCGCTTGATGCAGTAATCGCCTACTTCCTGAAGCCTTTTATGGATGAAGTTCTGGTAAACAAGGAGGAAAACTTCACCTCCTACGTACCTTTCATCATTATTGCCTTCACTCTGGTTCAGGGAATCTTCATTTACCTTTCAGCCATTGTTAACGGATATGTCGGCAACAAAATCACCCTGAATCTCAGAAGAGACCTGTACAACAAGCTGATTTACATGGACAGTGCCTATTTCAAGGACAACAACTCCGGCAACATCATCTACAGATACTACAATGACGCCGAAATGGCCTCCAGCGGTCTAATTAACAACCTGAAACTCGGTCTTACCAGATTCTTCTCATCCGTATCCCTTATCGGTGTTCTTCTTTACAACTCATGGCAGCTCAGCATCATTGCAGTGGGCGTGCTCGTTGTTCTGTTCCTGCCTCTGAGAATAGTCCGCAAGACCATCAAGAAGATCATGAACAAGACGTATACCGAAAGCGCATCACTTCTGTCTCTTTATAACGAAACATCCAGCGGCGAGAACGTAATCAAGTGCTACAATCTTCAGAAGCGCATGAAGGACAATTTTGAAACCGGAGCCTCTCAGTTATTCAGTCTGGCCATGCGTCTTATCAGAAACACCAACTGGCTCTCACCTACAATGCATCTCGTGGCAGCCTGCGGTGTGGCCATTGTAATCGCCTTCGGTGGCAAGCTGATTATCAACAAGACCATCACCAGCGGTGAATTCGTTTCATTCATCGCCTCTCTCATCATGCTCTACACTCCGCTCAAGGCCATCGGCAACAACTTCATCGAACTGCAGAAATCAGCCATCGCCCTGGCCCGAATTTATGAGATTTTCTCATACAAGCCGGTTGAGGAAGTGGAAAACGCCATGAATAAGCCTGAACTCAAAGGCATCAGTGAATCCATTGAATTCAGGAACGTTTCCTTCAGCTACAATTCTTCCAGAAAGGTGCTGAACAACGTAAGCCTGAAGGTCGGCAAGTCTCAGACCGTAGCCTTTGTAGGCAATTCAGGCGGCGGCAAGTCAACCATCTGTTCCCTGATACCGCGCCTTTATGAATGGCAGGAAGGCGACATCCTGATTGACGGCGTAAGCACCAGAAACTACGACATCAACTCCCTGCGTGAAAACATTTCTTATGTTTTCCAGGACAACTTCCTTTTTGATGACACCATCAGAAACAATATCATCATGGGCAAGTCAAACGCCACCGAGGAAGAAATCAGACAGGCCGTAAAGAATGCCTGCCTGGAAGATTTTATCGCCAATCTTCCTGAAGGTCTTGACACCAGAATCGGCGAACGGGGCACTCTGCTCTCAGGCGGTCAGAAACAGCGTATAGCCATCGCCAGAGCCTTTATCAAGAATGCGCCTATCGTTATTCTTGACGAAGCAACCAGCGCTCTGGACAATAAATCCGAAAAGGTGGTGCAGGAAGCTCTGGACAATCTGATGAAGGATCGTACCGTGTTTGTTATCGCCCATCGTCTTACCACCATCCAGAGCGCCGATCAGATTATCGTGGTCAACGAAGGCAATATCGTGGAAAAAGGTACTCACGACGAACTTCTCGCGCTCAACGGTTTCTACAGCGGTCTCTACAACGCCAAGCTGCGTACCGCCGAAAACGAAGAAAACGGAAAGTAGCAACATACCGGCTGACGTCTTTATCGGTCTGACGCCGGTCGCATTGAATCACAGATGCAAAAAACCTGCCGCGGCAGGTTTTTTGATAAACGGCGGATAGTTTAGTTTTTACATGATTTACAGGAATTTCAGATGAGAAGCATTGAACTCTTGGCTCCGGCAAAGGACACTAAATGCGGCATGACCGCCATTCTGAGCGGCGCCGATGCCGTATATATAGGAGGCCCGTCATACGGCGCCCGCGTCAATGCCCCGAATACTCTTGAGGATATCCGGGAACTGTGTGACTTTGCCCACCAGTACGGCGCCAGAATTCACGTGGCATTAAACACCATTCTGAACAACCGCGAACTTGATGAAGCCAGGGAACTGGCATTTGAACTTTACGATGCCGGAGCCGACGCCCTGATTATTCAGGATCTCGGTCTCCTTAACGGCAGTCTGCCTCCGATTGAACTGCATGCCAGCACTCAGCAGGACAACAGCGCCCCCGACAAAATCAGATTTCTTGAAGACGCGGGGTTCTCTCAGGCCGTGCTTGCCAGAGAACTCAGTATTAAGGAAATCATGGACATCAGAGCAGTCGCAAAAGACATAAAGCTTGAAGCCTTTGTACACGGAGCCCTGTGTGTGGGCATGAGCGGAAGGTGCTATCTCAGTGCCGCAGTGACCGGCAGAAGCGCCAACCGCGGTGAATGCGCCCAGCTGTGCCGTGTGGCCCAGTCCCTCTATGACGAAAACGGCAGGATTCTCGCAAGAGACAGATTTCTTCTGTCACTCAAGGATCTTAATCAGACTGCAAATCTGCGGGAACTGATTGATGCCGGCATATCATCCTTCAAGATCGAAGGTCGTCTGAAGGACGAGGGATATGTACGCAACATTACCGCCTGGTATCGTGAAAAACTGGATCTTATCATTGATGAACGTCCGGATCTCTGCCGCAGTTCATTCGGCAGAACCGAAACCTCATTCACTCCGAATCCCGCCAAGAGCTTCAACCGCGGTTTCACGGAATACAACACCCATGAGGAAAAGGATAATTATGCCAATTTCAACGCTCCCGGCTATGTAGGGGAAAAGATTGGCAGACTTACAGGCGTTACCGGTCACGTACTGCACTTTAATCTTTTCAAGGGAGTCACGCTGCATAACGGGGACTCTCTCAACTACTATAAGAGCGAGGCCGAGCTTGCAGGATTCAGAATCAGCAGGGTCATAAATGACACTCAGGCTGAAATATTTCAGGATCTGCCGTTCATCAGACCGGGAACCATGTTCTACCGCAGCAAGGATGCGGAATTTGAAGGTCAGCTTACCGACAGCTCATCAGTAAGAACACTGAAGCTAAGACTGGAATATTTTGAAACGGATACGGGTATCGGCCTAAAAGGTTCCGACGAGGTCACCGAAGGACATGAAATTACCGTAACTGCCGACCTGCCTGAATGCAATGAAGCCAGAGATCACCAAAAGCTTACCGACAACATCACCGGTAAAATCGGCCGTCTCGGAGGCACCTGCTATGAGCTTGAGAATCTCGGACTGAATCTTACACATCACTGGTTCGTGCCTCAGAGCATGCTGAATGATCTCCGCCGTTCCTTTATCGAAAAGCTCAGAATCACCAAAAACGCCCTGATGAAAAAAGTGACCGTTCATGAACCGGAAAAACTGAAGGACGTTCGTATAGCCGAATCCGAAATGAATCTGGGATTCAGGGCGAATATTTTCAATGACAGAGCCAATGAATTCTATCTGACTCACGGAGTCCAGAACACTGTTCCGGCCTACGAAAAGGATCAGGGGGATACGCCGAGGGAAGTACTTGTATCCAAGCACTGTCTCCACTACTGTTTCGGTCTCTGTCCTTTAAGACACAGGGCTCCGAAGCAGGATCTCTACCTGAAAATCGGCAAAACCTTCTTTAAAGTCAGCAACAGATGTGCAAAATGCAGAATGGTGCTGGAAGGACCGGTGGCAAAACCTGACTGCATCAGAGACTAGCATCATGAGGGACTGCATAACGCGGTCCCAGACAGCATTCCGGCAGCCGTGAAACCAGAGATGCTATACGGTTATTTCGACCAGCAGATTCTCAACTGCGACCACACAGGATTCGTAATAACCGTCACCGGTGGTTCTCGGACCTGAGGATACGGTGTAACCGTCGTTTTTCAGTCTTTCGGTAAGTTCATCCACCGCGGCGGCAGAACCGACACTGAAAGCAAGATGAGCGTAACCTGTCCGGTACGGATTCGGCTGTTCGGTCTTCACCTCAGGTCTTGTCATAATCTCCAGTCTTGCCCCGTCGGTAAATGACAGAAAATATGATCTGAAATCAGTGGTCCGGTTGTGATACTGAACTCCTGCTGTGGCCTCAAAATATCTGCAGAAAAATTCTCTGGTATTCTCAAGATCCTGTACATATACGGCCGCATGCTCAATTCTCATATTCATTTCTCCGTAATAATTTCTGAATCCGATTAAACACATTCGGATCTGTACCTGATACAGAATAAAACCATTTTCCATATCTTCTTCATATTAAGGCATTGTACAGGAATAAGCAACGGCTCACGCAACTGCAGAAAAACCGTTATTCCCCGTGTCCGTAATTACAAAAACCCCGTATTCACAACATTTTTTTTGAATCACCAAAGATACAATGAGAAAAATGATGATTATTTTTACGGCAGGAACCGTTTCATTCAGTACAGCATGCACCGGTCTGCCTCTCCCGGTCAGAAATTCCGGAAGGAGTCCCCCATGTCTTCTCAGTTTTTCAATCTTGATAAAAGATTCGGTCTTACGGCCAATAAGACGAATGTCAGAACGGAGCTGCTTGCAGGTCTGTCCACATTTCTGACCATGGGATACATAGTGGCACTCAACCCAAACATTCTTACCGGCTTCCAGACAGGAACTCCTCTGTGGAACGCCATATTCATCTCCACCTGTCTGTGTTCCGCCCTGGGCACGTTCTGCATGGCTCTGATGGCCAACAAACCGTTCGCCATGGCTCCCGGCATGGGGATGAACACCTTTTTCGCCACCATTGTCGGCAACATAGCCGTTGCCACTTCAGTTCCCTATGAAACGGCTTATCACGCCGGCATCATAATCATTCTCTTTGAAGGTCTGATTTTCCTGATTATGGGGCTGCTCAATCTGAGACACCGCATAGCCGACAACATTCCAAACTGCATAAAAATAGCCATCAGCCCCGCCATCGGCATGATGCTGATATACATAGGTTTCGGCAGCAATGTAAGCATCTATGCCGAAGGCAACAACTATACCGAACCGTTCTACATCATGAAGGACTTCTTCGGAGCCATGACCCCGACCTTTCTGAAAACCAGCATGGGAAAAGAATACTCCCAGATGATAGTTTCGGTCATCACCATATTCCTGGGACTTTTTGTAATACTGCATTTTCATAAAAATAGAAGTGCAGCCTCTGTTATTTTCGGAATAATCTCATCATCCGTATTCTACTGGCTGGCTGATTACTTTATTCTGGGGAACAATCCTTTCAGGGCCGCTCACAGCATGAGCTTCATTCCCGATTTCGGAAATCTCTATGAACAGACACTTCTTAACTTCGATTTCCATACCTTTTTCAATATCGGAGCCTACACCATTGTCATGGTTCTGATAACCTTCTGCATCATTGATATGTTCGGTACCATCGGCAGTCTTGTCGGTATGGCCGCCAGTGCAGGTTTTCTGGATAAAAACGGCAAGCTTCCGAAAATCAAGGAAGCACTGATGTCTGATGCCATCGGTACGGTAACGGGAGCCTGCACGGGCAGTTCAACAGTGGTTACCTTTGCCGAATCCGCCTCAGGCATCCAGGTCGGCGGTAAAACTGGACTCACCTCATTCACCACAGCCACCCTTCTGGCATCCTGCATATTCATTGCCCCGCTGGTATCGGTAATTCCTCCGGCCGCAACCTCCACGGCTCTTATCTACATCGGTCTCGTGATGATGCAGGGACTTGCCAATATCGACTTCAGGGACATTGAACAGGTAACTCCGGTATTTATCATGATTCTCACCATTGCGATATCTGGTTCCGTGGGTAACGGCATAGGTCTGGCATTAATCTGCTACACCGTAATTAAAATGATGTCCTTCAAGTTCAGGGAGGTTACTCCCCTTACCTATGTTGTTTCCGGGATTTTTATGATTAAATTCTTTGTGGCCGTATAATCCTGACGGAACAAGAATGTTACAGGTTGCCGGAAGGCTTAAGGAAATCACGGAAGTAAATCAGCCGTTCCGGTCTGAACGTTTCATACCGAAATTTTTCTGAAAGCAGAACCGGAAATCAGTAATTCAGATAAGATACAAAAACACCGGAATACAATAACAGAAAAGCCTGTTCTAAAATTTATCAAGGGGGTCTAAAAGGATTTAAAAGACAGGTTTAAGAACCTTTAGAATGGCGGACAGACTGAGATTCGAACTCAGGAACGCTTTCGCGTCGCCGGTTTTCAAGACCGGTGCATTCAACCGCTCTGCCATCTGTCCGCTGTGTATGTGTTGTATTATATAGATTTTTAAAAGCTTGTAAACACCTAATTTGAAAAAAATCCCAATATTTTGTTCGAATGAATATTTTGTAAACAAAAATGCATTGAACGCCTAAAAAACGCTCTATCTGTTCAGATAAACCTGAATATCATATCACCTGATGCTACCTGCCACAGAGTCTATCCTTACTGAAAAACCGGATTGACATAACCTGATATTTTCGAAAGAGCCTTATTAATTATCTTCATAATCAGGAACTAAAACAGCACTATCGGGAAATCATCCATGCTGTCACAGCCTCCACAGAAAAAATTAATGCCGAAGCGATAATCATTCCGAAAAAACTTTAGACTGTTTCGTTTTCAGGTTCCAGACATTCCACAATCCATTTTGCGACCAGGACATTACTCATCTGTACGGTATGAACTTTAATAACCGTCAAAACCATGAAGATGATTCCGTCCGTTCACCGCACAGAAATAAGAACATTCAAATGCGCAGCCATTTACCGAAAAAATGAAAGGAGCGTAATATAGTCACCGGAGAATACAGAAACTCCATGCAGGGCATCATTTCAAAATCAGACAATTAAATAAAATAAAGAAACACAAAAGCACTAAAACATACTTAAGGATTCGGAAACTTCAGGGATTTAAATGATTTCGCAGTATCTGCGAGGGAGAATGTTTAGAATGGCGGACAGACTGAGATTCGAACTCAGGAACGCTTTCGCGTCGCCGGTTTTCAAGACCGGTGCATTCAACCGCTCTGCCATCTGTCCGCTGTGTATGTGTGTATTATATGGTTTCAAAAAAACTTGTAAAGTAAAAAATGCTATTTTTTTGTAAAAAGCATTCTGTTTGCCTACTAATCATACAAAAACAGCATAGATGCCTTATTTTTAAGCAGTTTTATAATATTTTATTTTTCTGTAAGCTTTCTGAAAATCAGTATTTTTCTGCCACAGAAGAACAACAAAAGACAAAAAACAATTAAAATTTATGGAATGCTCAGGTATGATGACCGTTACCATCTGTTACGAAACATTTCCGTTATTTTAATCATGAACCGGATATGTATCCTAAGTTCAAAAAAAGAAACTGCCCCAGAAGCAGTTTCTTTGAATTTACAGATCTTTCCGGAAGCGCCGTTATTTCACGCCCCTGAGACTTTTTTCAGGAGCTCCGGTTTTCGGTGCGGATTCAGGAGCCTCGCTTTCAGGAGTATCATCCTTTTCTACGCTGTCCTTCCAGTTTCCCTTCATACTGCCTGAAGCGGGAGCCTCCATTGCTTCAACCGTAAAATTAACCACGGCATCATAATTTGAACGCACTGCTGAACCTGTATTCCTGTATTTTACGGCATTGTTTGTATCTATACCAAGTGAGCCGGCTTCAGATACGGCATCAATGTTCGCACCGAGAAACATGAACTTCCAGCCTTTCTTCTGCATGTCTTCAATAATGTTCTTTACGGTGGACTTCTTGTATTCCTTACTGCTGTTTTCCTGACCGTCGGTAATAATGACCACTACCACCTGAGTATCCTTGCCCTCCTTTACGTCAGGCACCTCAGACAGTCTGGTAATACTCTGACCGAGAGCATCAAGCAGAGCTGTGGTACCTGATGCAGTGTAGTCATCTCCGGTAAGTTCCCTGATGGTGTTTATATCCTGTCTGTCGTGGAGAACCTTTGATTTGTCGTTAAAAAGTACGGTGGTAACGCGTACCGGAAGCTTCATGTCACGATACTTCTGTATCATGGAATTGAAACCGCCGATGGTATCATTAGTCATGTCATACATTGATCCGCTCTTGTCAAGAACCATCAGCACTTCAGCCCTTGATGCGGTAATTTTTTCAACCTTACCGTCATTGCCCTCAGGTGCGGAAGCAGGCGCGACATCAGCAGAAGCGAAAGCCCCGCAAAGTCCCATGCCGAGTCCAAGTGCCAGCAGAAAATGTTTTACTGTCTTCATGATATGAGATTCCTCCATTGTCAGAAAAATACCGAATAAGCACTTATTTAAATCTTAACAGAACGCTCATGTTACCTGTACTAAACATCTCCGTTACTTATCGTAAATGATGAAACGGTCATATTTTGCACGGCTGTTTTCTGTACAGAAATAAGACAGTTCAATATTCCGGTCGTTCAATAAAATTTTCAAATATTTTAAACGGCACACAGGACGTTCCTAAGAACATCAAAAATAAAGCTTTAATCTTGTAAAATTCCCCTTCTTAATCTATGATGAAGTTCTTTTAATTCACGACATCACAAGTAAGATTTTCCTTTCAGACAGGACATCCGGTTCAGATTGCCGAAAACACAGAAACAGCCTGCCACATTAAAAAGGAAATCATAACGGAGAAGAATAATGCAGAATAATGTTCCCGTAATAGCGGTTGACGGTCCGGGAGGGGCCGGCAAGGGAGAACTGTGCCTCAGACTGAGCAAGAAATACGGTTTTGCCATTCTTGATTCTGGCGCCATTTACAGAGTTTTAGCCTATGCGGCCCTTAAGAAGGGTATCGCTCTTAATGCTGAAGAAGAACTCAGTGCTCTGGCATCAGGCCTCAACCTTTCATTCAAAGAAGTGAACAATGCTGTTGCCGTTATCCTTGACGGCGAAGACGTATCATCATTTATCAGAACCGAAGAAACCGGAGGAGCCGCTTCAAAGATTGCAGTACTGCCTAAGGTTCGCGCAGCCCTGCTTCAGAGACAGCGTGATTTTGCCGTTAATCCGGGACTTATCGCCGACGGCAGGGATATGGGGACCGTCGTATTCCCTGACGCCTCAGCCAAAATCTTCCTTGATGCCAGTGCTGAAGAAAGAGCCCGCCGTCGCGTAGCTCAGCTGGAATCACGCGGAGTTGCTGCCGATTACGACAAAATCCTTAAGGAAATTGCCGACCGCGACTACAGAGACCGCAACAGAGCCACTGCCCCGCTTAAGCCTGCCGATGATGCTCTGGTACTTGATTCAACCACCCTGTCAATTCAGGAAGTTGTCGATACTGCGGTTAAATTCATCGAAACCAAGCTTGGAAGATAAATCCGGCTTCGCAGTTTCATGATCTCATGAAAAAATCTCCGGCCATGCAGCTAAACATAAAATGGCCGGTTTTTTATTACTGATTATCTATGCCGGGATTCCGGAGACAGGAGCTGAAATAATGGAAGTTAACGGAAAAATTATTGAAACCGATGATAACGGTTATCTTAAGAATTTTTCAGACTGGGATATGGATGTTGCACGCCACATAGCTGAAGCTGAAGGTCTTGAACTCAACGAGGAAAGGACTGAAGTGATTCTTTTTGTAAGAGCTTTCTACGAAAAATACAATACATCCCCTGCCATCAGAGCTCTGGTCAAGGCAATGGAAAAGGAATTCGGCCCGGAAAAAGGATCAAGCCGTTATCTGTACAGGCTTTTTCCTGACGGACCGGCTCTGATTGCCACCAAAATTGCAGGACTGCCGCGTCCGGTAAAATGCATTTGATTGATATTAAAATTTCAAAACTGAAAGTGGAAAAGACATGTATCAGACATGTCTTTTTCCACTTTCAGGCCTTACCGTAATTCGAACTGCCGCAATCCGTGATGAACCACATCAACAATATCTGATATTTATCAGTTTCAACCTATCGTCCTGTAATCACCGCGCAAATCATCGTTACAGAAACATCTGCACTGATGTTTTATTCTGTATACTGATGCATTCGGTTCTCAATTTCATCAGAGGTCTGGAATGAGCTTTGCCTTTGAAGTATTTTCTTCAAAAATTATTTTTATAAAACACATTTTATCAACGTGGTAACTGCTGTCTGCAATTAATTCGTGGAATAATTCCGCTACGATACCTATAAACTTCAGCATCACGTTCCTACTCTGAATCGACTGTTCACGTCTGGGAAAATACTTTCCATGGTTCGCTGTTCATAAAATGATTGAAGCACAGAAAGGCGCTGTCATCGTTATTATCCCACGACACAGTTTATTTCAGCAGACGAAAAAAAGAAGAACCTCCAAAGAGGTTCTTCTTTTCAAAATTACTGCTTACTGAACAGCGTCTCTAAGGAATTATTCCTTAATAAACTCAAAACTGATTGCTTCTTGAGTCTGTGGAGCCTTCTTGATAAAGAGTATATAGGCAATCACCAGCAGCAAAGCAATCGCAACACCTGTCCATAAGGTAAACGGTTCACCTATGCACAGCAGTCCGAACTGGTATACCGCAAGAGCGACGCCATAGCTTAAACCGATCTGGTAGGCAATTGCAAGCCAGAAGAGCTTCTGACTGCCTATTTCCTTCTTAAGCACACCTACTGCGGCAACACACGGAATGGTAAACAGGTTGAATATTACGAAAGCCAGAGCTCCAAGCAGTCCCTTTGTACCGAGTTCATCAATATGAAACATATTGTTTCTGATGGCGGTATAGAAGGCATTCTGCTGTTCTTCATTTTCAGCAACATCTTCTGATGAAGCATCATCTTCAAGTTCCTCAGGTTCATCAACACCGACAAACACGGCCATGGTACTTATAATGGATTCCTTGGCGATAAGACCGGTTATAACTGATACAGAGGCTCTGTAGTCATCAAATCCCAAAGGAGCAAACACTCCAGATACCGGTTTAACGATATCGGCAACCAGACTTGATTCGGTATCTGAATCGTCCAGCATGACAAACTTGTTATCGTTGCCGTCATAACCGATATGAGAAATCAGCCACAGAACTGTCACGCAAGGGAATATTACCCTGCCCGCCTTCAGCACATATCCCTTCACACGCTGCCAGATGGAGAGAAGTATTACTCTCAGCATCGGAATATGATATGAAGGAAGTTCCAGCATCAGAGAGGAGGCTGAATGTCTGAACTGACCGAACTTGCTCAGGATAAAGGCTGACAGTATAACCATAAACACAGCTGACAGATACATTACCGGAGCAAAGAGTCTTACCTCTGAACCGAAAAGATTGAACACCAGCGTGTCATTGAATACGGCTCCGGCCATGGTAATGATAACCGGAAGCTTGGCGCTACACGGAATCATTGTAGTGGTCAGCAGAGTTATTCTTCTTTCACTTTCAGATCCCAGTGTTCTTGCGGTCATCAGAGCCGGAACACCGCAGCCAGAACCGATAAGATATGGAATAAAGGCACGTCCGCTCATACCGAACAGATTGAATATTCTATCGAGAATAAACGCCGCCCTGGTCATGTAACCGCATTCCTCGAGAACAGATAAGAGAAAGAAAAGGATAATCATCTGCGGTACAAAACCAAGGACGGCACCCACGCCACCGACGACACCGTCACTGACGAGAGAGGTGAGCCATTCAGAAGCACCTCGAGAACTCAGCAAATCCCTTACAAAAGGAATCACCTGATCACCGAACAGTGAATCATTGGCCCAGTCTGTCGCAATACTTCCAAGCCAGCTTACGGAAATATAGTAAACAGCACACATAATCAGAATAAAAATAGGGAAAGCCAGGAATCTGTCCAGAACAATATTGTCTACGGCCTCGGTAAGGGTTCTTTTCTTCTTTTTGGAAGTTTCCGCTTTTCCGCCTGAAACACATTCACTGATAATCGTATCAATATAGGCGTATCTGTCTGCGGCAAAGGCATGATAAACGGAATCGTATCCGCTGGCGATGGCATTTCTTGCCTGTTCAACGGCGGCGCACCATTCAGGCACTTTGTTGAGAGCTTCAGGATAGGTATCACCTATAACGGCACTCTTTGCAAAAAAGAGACTGTGTCCCTTGTAAAGATTCGGAGTAACGTCAACTACCTTGCGAAGCTCTGAAACGATTCTGTCAGATCCGAGGTATTCAGGTTCCTCAAGTCCCCACTTCACATTACGCAGACAGTCTTCAAGAGCATCAATGCCTTCGCCGGTGGCGGCACTGACGGTCAGAATTTCTGCATCCAGGAATTTTGAGAGTTTATCGAGGTCAATTGACATATTGCGTTTTTTGACCTCATCCCACATGTTCAGGACGATCATCATAGGTACACCGAGCATCTTCAGCTCAAGGGTGAGATAAAGACTTCTTTCCAGAGATGTGGCGTCAATGACGTTGATGATAAGTTCGGCATCATTATCCAGCAGTTCAAGACTTGCAACAAGTTCATCTGTTGAGGCGCTGCTTAATGAATATATGCCGGGAAGATCTATAAGCTGAATGTTGTCACCGTATGAACCGACGTGACGGGTTACGGTTACACCAGGATAATTACCTGTACGGACATGCAGATTACAGAGACGGTTGAACAGAGTACTTTTACCGCAGTTAGGGTTACCTGCAAGCATGATGTGTCTCAGGTCGGCCTTCTTTTCCTGAGTCTTTGGCGAAATACTTCCGGAAACTCTGTCTGAACCGGTAGCACAGCATCCACGAAATTCTTTCATTTATATTGTCTCCACTTCAACCTTTCGGGCATCATCAATACCTACAATTATTTCATAACCTCTAACGGCAATTGCCATTGGAGAGCCGAGCGGAGCACAGTGTGTTACGGTAAACTCGGTTCCGGGGATAAAACCCATTTCACAGAGACGGCGGTTGTATGTTCCTTCTGAATGCAGTTTGATTATCCTGCCTCTCTGACCTACCTTCATATCTTTAAGTATCATTTTTTTCTCTTATAGCCGACAGCGGTTCGCAGCATTCCTTCGGACAAAAGGCTGAACATTTGTTTTCTGCGGCTCAATCGCAGACATATTCATCCCCTGCCCGACATCAGCACATTCGTACCACTGTCCTTTAATAACGTACAACAGCTTCATTAACCTATGATTACATTGTATTCCGGAATATCAGTCTGTGATTCCGGACCTGTTTGAGCAGTCAGACATCACTCTGTTTTCCAATGCAGTCACATGTCTATTATTATCCGGAGGTTCTTGTTTGCCTCCTTAATCATCAAATTATGTTAGCATTACCTAACAAATTTTGTTACGCTATGCTAACACAACACATATTCGTTAGCAATACCTAACACAAATTTTTTTCAAAAAAAAAATTAGCAATACCAAAAAGTCTGCTCAAATTTTCGGTCACAAAAGATACGGAATGACTATAAAGCGTGCAAAACACACATTTTTCAGACAATCAGCTGAAGTTTTTTACTTTTTTTCTTGCAATCATGAAAAAAAAAGATAAAATTACTCGTGCTTTGGTGAGGTGTCCGAGTGGCTGAAGGAGCACGCCTGGAAAGCGTGTATACGTTCATAGCGTATCAAGGGTTCAAATCCCTTCCTCACCGCCATTAGATTTCAGATCTTCTTTTAAATCCCTTGATTTCATATTATTTATCAGAAAACAATCTTTGCAGGTATACCCTGAATAATGTGTTTCTTCTGTCATTTTTACCTTAATAACACGATTATCAGACATTTTTGATTAAATATTTTTTTCAACCGCAAAAATACCGAAAACCAGTGGAGATCAGGATTTGTGAAAAACCTTTGTTTTTAAAGTTTTTTCGGTTGCGTGAATATTTTTTATATGGTATATTAAAAATATCAGAACAGAGGTTAGGAAAAAAGAACCTGCCTCATCTCCGATCTCTAAGATTCCGGGAGTGTACTGCTGCAAAGCCCGCCACTCGTCAGGAAGATTGAAACACAGGAGGCTACAGTGGGATGTTTATTTGATTTTTTGATAATTATTCTTATCCTGTTCATTATATCGTGATAATTGCGGGAGCCTCATCACGACTGAATTTACCAATAAATTGAATTAAACTTTCTTTTTGTGCAGAAAAAGAGCACTCCACCGTAATTACATGCATAATCACAGGAATGTCTGTTTTTTCCGGATTATGTCAGTTATCGGCTGACAAAAAACACCTCTCCAATAATATCTATTAGTCCGTAAGATATTTAAGGAAATTGGAACACTACTCTTCTGTTTTTTCCGTCAGTACCTGATATATGGCATCTAGAGCTTTATTGATTTTATCAGTGGTCAGATTGGAGTAATTTACCAGAAACAGATGCAGATCCCTGGTTACACCTTCACAGAAATATTCAGACAGGGCATTTATATTTATACCCTTCCGATTGAGTCTCTGCTTCATTTCTCTGTCTCCAAGCTGCGTACGGATTCTCAGCAGAAAATGCAGACCGCTGTCATTTTCAATAATTTCACAGCTTTCTGATACAGGATGTTTTCTGATGCAGGATACGACATCACGATGAACTCTGGAGTACAGAAGTCTCATTCTGTTTATATGCTTTTCAAAAAACTGCCCGCTGATAAAACCGGCAAGAGCGTACTGTTCAAAGTTCGATACGGTACAGGAATAGAATGAAAGGTTTCTGTAAAAAAGATTAGCCAGTTTTTTCGGAAGAATCATGTAGCTGATACGTATGGTCGATGCCAGTGTTTTGGAAAAAGTGTTTATATAGATAACCTTCTCGCAGCCGTCCAGACTGATTAGAGGCGGTATCGGTCTGCCGTTGATTCTGAATTCGCTGTCATAATCATCCTCGATGATGTAACGTTCCGCCTTTTCATTTGCCCAGGAAAGCAGTTCATATCTTCTGCTTACAGGCATGGTCACGCCTGTCGGAAAATGATGTGTCGGGCTTACATGAACAATGTCCGCCCCGCTTTTACGCAGTTCATCTATTATAAGTCCCTCCTTGTCCATTCCAGCATGACAGCAGGAAACACCGTTATTGGTATAAATCTTTTCAGACTTGTTGTAGCCTGGGTTTTCCAGACAGATTTTCTTATTTCTGCACATAAGCTGAATCAGCAGAGTGTACAGATACTCGGTACCGGCCCCCACGATAATCTGATTCGGATCCACCAGCATGCCTCTGAATGATTTCAGGTATTCGGATATGGCGGCACGAAGTTCCGGCACCCCGCCGGTAAGAGAAGGTTTCATCAGCACATCGTACTTATGTGTGATCACCTCCCGCATTACCCGGCTCCATACAGAAAAAGGGAAATTATCAGGATTGGTACTGTTATCAGACAGATCAACCTCCGTATGTTCCCGGTCTTTGTTCCGGGGAAGCTCTATATCAAGACACACGGAACCTTTTTTCAGGCTGGAGGGTATCATGGAAATATCGGCA
>JAEEGL015227668.1_pt1 | contig 28242 bp, 22 predicted proteins | sample 9134231 | NCBI WGS metagenome assembly JAEEGL01 (sample SAMN16246548, study PRJNA631951) | gut metagenome | biome: gut microbiome; feature: rumen; material: fiber-attached | host: Bos | place: Iran: Karaj | collected 2018-10
TCCATCAATTCCTAATTCCTAACTCCTAATTCCTCATTGTTTCTTTCAACTGCTCCGCTCTTTGCGCTGTGACCAGTGCGTCGATGATCTCGTCGAGGTCGCCGTTCATGATCTCGTCCAGTTTATACAGCGTCAAGCCGATACGGTGATCGGTGACGCGGCTCTGCGGATAATTGTAGGTGCGGATCTTCTCACTGCGGTCACCCGAGCCAACCTGAGAACGCCTGTCGGACGCGATCGCCTCATGCTGTTTATCCTGCTCGATCTTGAGCAGGCGCGACTTGAGCACCTTCATCGCCTTATCCTTGTTCTTGTACTGAGACCGCTCGTCCTGACATTCCACGACCAGTCCCGTGGGCTTGTGGGTGATGCGGATGGCGGAGCTGGTCTTGTTGATATGCTGACCGCCCGCGCCGGAACTGCGGTAGGTATCGATCCGAAGATCGTCATCATTGATCTCGACATCCAGATCTTCTTCGATATCCGGCATGACATCGAGCGACACAAAAGAGGTCTGCCGCTTGCCCTGCGCGTTAAACGGAGAAATGCGCACCAGACGGTGAACGCCCTTCTCTGATTTTAAATACCCGTAGGCATTGAGCCCGTTCACCTGGAAGGTAACGGATTTGATCCCGGCCTCGTCGCCATCGAGTAGATCCAGCACATCCACGGAGAATCCCTTCTTCTCTGCGTAACGGGAATACATGCGGTAGAGCATGCCTGCCCAGTCACAGCTTTCCGTGCCGCCTGCGCCTGCGTTCAGCCTTAAGATCGCATTGTTTTTATCATATTCTCCGGATAAAAGCGTATTGATCCGAAGGTCCTCGAGCGTCGTCTTAAAGGTGTCGTATTCCGACTGGATATCCGGCACCAGCGCGGGATCGTTTTCCTCATAAGCCATATCGATCAGTTCGAAGAGGTCCGCATACTGCTGCTCAAGCCCCTCAACCGTTTCGATCACGTCCTTATAACTCTTGAGTTCGATCGTCATCTTCTGGGCGCGCTCCGCATCATCCCAGAAATCGGGCGCTTCCATTTCCCGCTCGAGTTCCTCGACACGCTGTTTTTTATGATCCAACGACAAAGAAGCCTTCACTTCCCGCAAAGGCTCTTCGTATGTCTGTAATTCCTGTTTGATCTGATCCAGCTCTACCATGTTTTTTATCCTTTTACGCCCTGACGGCCGTGACACTGTTTATATTTCTTTCCGCTTCCGCACGGGCAGGGATCGTTCGGGTAGATCTTCGCATTCTCACGCTTCTGCGGCTTCTTCTGCGCGGAATCGTCCTTATTGGTTCCCGTGATCTTGGCGACTTCCTCACGTTCCACCTTCTGCTCGACACGGATATGCATCAGGACTCTGACGGTCTCTTCACTGATGGAATCGGTCATGGCATTGAACATCTCATAACCCATCATCTTATATTCCACGAGCGGATCACGCTGTCCGTATGCCTGCAGGCCGATCCCCTGTCTGAGCTGGTCCATATCGTCGATATGATCCATCCATTTGCGGTCGATAACCTTTAATAGGATCACGCGCTCGAGTTCACGGATCTGCTCCGGTGTCGGAAATTCGGTCTCTTTGGCCTCATAGAGCTTAACGACCTCTTCCTTGAGCATATGCTTTAATTCTTTTTTCTTAAGATCCTTGACACGTTCATGTGTCAGTTCTTCAACAGGCACCGTTGCAAGCAGGTGCTGGTTCAGTTCCGCAAGATCCCATTCTTCGGGAACGGCATCGTCTCCGATGCACATGTCCACGGTATTTTCCACGAAATCCGTAGCCATCCTGAAGATCACGTCTCTCATGCTCTCGCCGTCTAAGACTCTTCTTCGTTCCGCATAGATGATCTCACGCTGCTCGTTCATGACCTGATCGTATTCGAGCAGGTTCTTACGGATACCGAAGTTGTTGCTCTCGATCTTCATCTGCGCTTTCTCGATCGCAGAAGTCAGCATTTTATGTTCGATCTGTTCACCGTCCGGCACGCCAAGCGTGTTGAATACGTTCATCAGCCGTTCCGACCCGAACAGACGCATCAGATCGTCTTCTAATGAAATAAAGAAGCGGGACTCACCGGGGTCGCCCTGACGTCCGGAACGGCCGCGCAGCTGGTTATCGATACGTCTGGATTCATGACGCTCCGTACCGATGATCTTCAGTCCGCCTGCTGCCTTGGCTTCATCGTCCAGTTTGATATCCGTACCACGGCCTGCCATGTTGGTCGCGATCGTGACCGCGCCGTGAATACCGGCATCCGCCACGATCTCAGCTTCGAGTTCATGGAACTTCGCATTTAAGACCTTATGCTGGATTCCTCTCTTTCTGAGCATCGTGCTCAGCTCTTCCGAAGCCTCGATGGTGATCGTACCTACCAGGATCGGCTGTCCGGTCGCATGCGCGCGTTCGATCTCATCGCAGATCGCATGCAGTTTCTCCCGTTTGGTCTTATAAACCGCATCCTGCAGATCCTTACGCTGAACAGGCCGGTTCGTCGGGATCTCGATAACGTCCATCCCGTAGATATCGCGGAATTCTTTTTCTTCCGTAAGCGCCGTACCGGTCATGCCGCACTTTTTCTCAAATTTATTAAAGAAATTCTGGAACGTGATCGTTGCTAACGTCTTGCTCTCTCGTTTGACTTTGACATGCTCTTTCGCCTCGATCGCCTGATGCAGTCCGTCAGAATAGCGGCGTCCCGGCATGATACGGCCGGTAAACTCGTCGACGATCAGCACCTGATCGTCCTTGACCACATAGTCCTGATCCCGAAACATCAGATTATGCGCACGGAGCGCTAAGATGATATTGTTCTGGATCTCCACGTTTTCAGGATCCGCCAGGTTCTCGACCTGGAAGAACTGCTCGACTTTATGAACACCCTCTGCGGTCAGCGTGACGAACTTGTCCTTCTCGTTGACGATAAAATCACCCGTCTCTTCCCGCTCGATGCCCATGATGGCATCCATCTTGGTCAGATCTTCCACATCCGCGCCGCGCTTTAACTGTCTGGCCAGGATGTCGCAGACCTCATAAAGCTTGGTGGACTTTCCGCTCTGTCCGGAAATGATCAGCGGTGTACGCGCTTCGTCGATCAGAACCGAGTCCACCTCATCGATGATGGCATAGTAGAGATCTCTGAGCACCAGCTGTTCTTTATAGATCACCATGTTATCACGCAGATAATCAAAACCAAGCTCATTATTCGTAACATATGTAATGTCACAGGCATAAGCAGCCTTTCTCTCATCAGGCTTCATCTCATTGAGCACGACGCCGACGGTAAGGCCTAAGAATTCATGCACCTGTCCCATCCACTCCGCATCACGTTTTGCCAGGTAATCGTTGACCGTTACCACATGCACGCCGCGGCCGGTAAGCGCATTCAGGTATGCGGGAAGCGTCGAAACAAGCGTCTTACCTTCACCGGTCTTCATTTCCGCGATCCTGCCCTGATGCAGGATGATCCCGCCGATGATCTGTACCCTGTAGTGCTCCATTTTCAGCACGCGCCTGGCTGCTTCCCTGACGGTCGCATAAGCTTCTGGAAGCAGATCGTCGAGCGTTTCACCGTCCGCATAACGCTTTTTATATTCTCTTGTCTTTTCGCGAAGTTCAGAATCAGACAACGCCATCATGGCGTCACGATAGGATTCCACCTGGTCCACGGTATCGGAGATCAGCTTCAGTTCTCTCTGACTGTGGGTTCCGAATATTTTTTCAACTAATTTCATATACTTTTAAAACACTCCGTTTTCAATCGAAAAATAAGCCAAAGACTATTTTAACAGAAACACCCCTGTTATTCAATCCGCACAACTGTTAATAAATTATGAACTTTTCGGCATTTTTCGGCATTTTCAGTGTCCTTTTGAGCCGGACAGCATCTTATGCAGGGATTCGGTATACGGTGCCCTTGCGATCCCGTTTTCCGTAATGATCGCGCTGATCAGTTCATGATCCGTTACATCAAATGCGGGGTTGTAGGTCTTAACGCCATCAGCGGTCATCTTCCGCTGATACCACATGGTCGTGATCTCTTCCCCGTCCCTTTGTTCGATCGGGATCTGTGACCCATCTGTCAATTTCTCATCGATCGTGGAAGAAGGCGCACAGACATAAAACGGAATGCCGTAATGCTTTGCAAGGATCGCCACGCCGGAAGTTCCGATCTTGTTGGCCGCATCCCCGTTCATGGCCACCCTGTCACAGCCGACAAACACGGCCTGGATCTTTCCCTGCTTCATGACGGTGGAAGCCATATTGTCGCAGATCAGCGTTACATCGATCCCTGCCTTGTTCAGTTCGTAAGCCGTCAGTCTTGCCCCCTGCAGCAGCGGTCTGGTCTCATCCGCATAGACATGAAGGTCATAGCCCTTTTCCTGTCCCAGATACATCACGGAGGTAGCAGTTCCATAACGGCTGGTTGCCAATTGCCCGGCATTGCAGTGTGTCAGCAGCCCGTCGCCTTTTTTGATGAGACTGAGGCTGTGTTCTCCGATCGCTCTGCAGATCCGGATATCCTCTTCCTGGATCTCCACCGCTTCTTCTTTCAGAAGTCCCACGATCTCTTCCACCGTCCTGCCGGCATTGGAGAGCACAACGTTCTCCATCCGGCGCAGCGCCCAGGACAGATTCACGGCCGTCGGTCTGGATGCATTCAGATATTCCTTCGCCGCCCGGAATTCTTTCAGGAAGGTGTCAAAATCATCCGTCTTGATCTCCTTTGCAGCCAGATAGATCCCGTAAGCTGCTGCCACGCCGATGGCCGGTGCGCCGCGCACCTGCAGCAGATAGATGGCATCATGGATCTCTTTCTGCGTTTTCAGTTTCAGGATCACCTCTTCATTCGGAAGTCTGGTCTGGTCGATGATGACCAGTGCATTTTCCTGATCGTTAAGCGCCACGGTATCAAATGTCAGTCCTGTTTTCATCTTCTTTTCCTTTTTGTCTGTATGATCGTTTTGGGAAGTCCGGTCCGGAGCGGCGTACGCTTTGAACCTCACCGGCACGCGTAAAGAAAGGGAACCACCGCCGGTGTTCCCCTTCCTGTTAAGATCACGGACCTGTTGATCCTGCCCCGGTTGTTCCTAAATCTCCGGCTCGATCAATCCGTAAGTATTGCCTTTTCTCTTATAGACCACGTTGACCTGGTCTGTTTCCGCATTACAGAATACATAAAAACTGTGACCGAGAAGTTCCATCTGGATGCAGGCATCCTCGGGATACATCGGCTTGATGTCAAAACGTTTGGAACGGACAATCTTGATCTCCTCTTCGTCGGAATATTCTTTCTCAAGAAAATCCTGCTTGAAATTCGAGGAACCGTGTTTGGAATCGATCAGCTTGTTTTTGTATTTCTTCAGCTGTCTCTCGATGATCTCTTCCACAAGATCAATGGAAACATACATATCGTTGCTTGCCTGTTCGGATCTGATGATCGAACCCTTTACGGGGATCGTGACTTCGATCTTCTGTCTTTCCTTCTCTACGCTTAAGGTTACGTGAACTTCCGTGTCCGGTGTAAAATATCTCTCCAGTTTACCGATCTTGTCCTCGACTGCATTTTTGAGTCCCTCGGTAATGTCAATGTTCTTGCCAACAATCGTAAATTTCATGCCGGTCACCCCTTTCCTTTGAGCATCGGCAGGATCTGCCGCGGTGCTCTTTCGTTACAAGAACAGTATACCATAAGAGGCCTTTAATCTCCATAAACTTTTTATGAAACAAAGGACCTTTTGCATCCAAGACTGTGGTTGCAAAAGGTCCCAAAAAACACATAAATCGTGATATTTCACAAAACGTCCGTTCGCCTTCTTTAAGAAAAATACCCGTTATTTCCTGTGGATAATGTGAATAACTCCGTGAATAAGTCCATTTTTTCAACTTTTCACTCCGAAAAATCGGTGGATATCTTTTTTCGAATTTCGAACGTTATTTTTCTTTTTCCCTATTGACTTTTTTCCTCTTGTGCAGGGTACACAATTTGGTCTATTTTGTGCTTCGCTTCTTCATGAAGAGCAGGAAGACAATTACCAGAACGATTCCAAGCGGTATGGACAGCCAGGTCAGGCGGATCAGTTCGAACGCGCCTGCAAGGAGATAGCAGACCAGCGAGATCGCCGCAACGCTGATCGCATAAGGCAGCTGGGTCGAAACATGATCCAGATGGTTACAGTGTGCGCCCGCAGACGACATGATCGTCGTATCTGAGATCGGCGAGCAGTGATCGCCGCAGACCGCGCCGGCCAGGCAGGCGGAGATCCCGACAAAGAACAGGTCGCTGGTCTCAGGAAATACCGCGCATACGATCGGGATCAGAATGCCGAAAGTTCCCCAGGAAGTTCCTGTTGCAAACGATACCACGCAGGCTACCGCAAACACAAGGGCGGGAAGCAGCCACTGCAGTCCCTGCGCGCCCGAGAGCGTCTGCTGTACAAAACCTTTGGCATCCAGAATATCGATCATCGATTTTAAGGAAGTCGCAAGCGTTAAGATCGTGATCGCAGGCACCATGGCAACAAATCCTTTCGGGATGCAGGCAAGCGCATCTTCAAAGGAAATGACCTTGCGGCAGACCAGATAGATCGCCGTTAAGACAAGCGCGATGACGCTGCCCCAAGGCAGTCCCTGATAGGCATCGGTTTCCGAAAAAGCCTGGATAAAGTTCGTAACGCCGTCCACATGAAAACCGACATACAAAAGACCCCAGACGCAGCATGCGATCAGTAAAACGATCGGGATGATCAGGTCAAAGAGCTTTCCTTTCGCCGGCGTCTCGGGGCCGTCAACGCGCAGCGTTCTCTCTTCCTCGGAAGAAAGCGTAAGCGCTCCCACGTCTCCGGTTTCCTGTGCCTTCTTTTCAAACTCTTTCATCTTTCCGTAGTCAAAATTCAGAACACAAAGAGCGATCACGAATACAAGCGTTAAGATCGAATAGAAATTGTAAGGGATCGCGCGGACAAACAGCTCGATATCCGAATATTTCTCCGAATCCACATAGCTTGCGACCGCTGCCGCCCAGCTCGAGACCGGTGCGATCATACAGACCGGTGCAGCCGTGGCATCGATCAGATACGCCAGTTTCGCGCGGCTGATCTTCTTGGCATCCGTGACAGGCGCCATAACGGATCCGACGGTCAGGCAGTTGAAGTAGTCATCGATAAAGATCAGAACACCCAGCAGAAATGTTGCAAGTCCGGCACCGATCTTTGTCTTGATATGCGTCTGCGCCCAGGCTCCAAAGGCTCTAGATGCGCCCGATTTGTTCACCAACGCGACGATGATGCCGAGGATCACCAGGAATACCAGGATCCCGGCGATATCCGAAACGGACTGTGTGATCCCTTCCAGGACCAGTTTGTCAACCGTCCCCGTAAAGGAGCACCCTCCGGCCATCAGTGCGCCGAGTACCACGCCGATAAACAGCGAAGAATAGACTTCTTTGGTGATCAGTGCCAGAACGATCGCGGTAAGCGGCGGCACCAGCGCCCAGAGCGTTCCGGTAAAGTTCCCCATGCCGGCTGCATTGACGATCAGGATCACGGCGATCATAACAACGGGAATGCACACGGCCAGTAAAACGGATTTCTTTTTCATGGTTGATCTCCTCCCACAACAGATTTTACTCTATTATCGCAGTAAAGCGTCAAAGATGCAAGATGTACGTGCCGTTTCCGGGATAAAAAGAGCGGCCCGGCCTCAAAGGCCGAACCGCCGTCATGATTTTTATCCTGATGATGTTTAGAAGATTCGTCTGATATCCAGGATCTGACGATAGCCCGCGGTGGAAACCTTGATACCGGTCTTCGCCGTAGATGCATGGACGATCATGCCGTTTCCGATGTAGAGCGCCACGTGACCGGAATAACATACGATATCACCCGGCTGCGCATTGGCGATCGAGCCGACGCTGTATCCGCAAGCCCTCTGCGCACCGGAAGAGTGCGGCAGGGCAACACCGAAGTTGCGGTAAACGCTCATGGTGAAGCCGGAGCAGTCGGTTCCGTTTGTCAGACTGGTTCCGCCGTATACATACGGATTTCCGACGAACTGCAGTGCATAGTTGGCAACGGATGCGCCGTAACCGCTTCCGGAGACGCCGTATGCGGCGACTGCGGCAGAGCCTGCAGCTGCGTTCTTGCCGCCCTTCTGCGTTGCTTTCTTTGCAGCGGCATTCGCTTTCTTTCTCTCTTCTTCTTCTCTGCGAAGTCTTGCTTCTTCCTCTTCCTTGGATTCGGCCTGTACAAATTCGGTACGCAGTTTCACGTATTCCTTGTTGATCCAGCCGTCACCTTCTTCGATGGATACCTTACACCATTCGTCGGTCTCTTCAAGAACGCTCAGACGGTCCTCATTACCCACGAGACCCAGAACCGGTGAATTGATGTCGGCCTGTTCGCGGACCTTTAAAGTCGTCGTATTGACAACCGCCACTCTCTGTCCGACCTCTTCTGCAAGCGCGATCGCTTCCTCGCCGGATACAACATACTCGCCTTTTACGTAACCGGTACAGGAGCCGGACTGGATCTTGTACCAGTCTCCTTCTTTTCCGAGCCACACACCGGCGGATTTGTCATACAGTTTTCCGACGATCTCTGCTTCCTCACTGGCTTCCGCGCGGACATTGACCCAGCCGTTGCATTTGGCGATGATGGTATTGGAAAGGTCCTGCTCGCCGTCTTCCACTATATGGCTCTCGATATTGATCTGCATGGAAGGCGTGTAAAGCTGGTCGTCATCCAGTTCGGTATCGCTTCCGTCATCACCGTTATCATAGGTGGTGACCGCGACAGGCGCCGCATCGGCCGCGGAACCGGCAACACCGTTATTCTCGGCCATGGCCTTGGACGCAGGCGTTTCGGCTTTCAGAGCCGTTCCTTCCTCGCCCGTTGCGCCGACAGCGTCTTCCGACGAAGCAACATAAGCTTTATTATTGATATTTGCATGTGTTGCGGCAGCTGTTTTATGCGCCTGGCTCTTTGCAAGCGTCGCCTTGATATCGCTGATGGAGATACCATCACCGTATGCAAGCGCTCCTCCTGCTGCCGGCAGATACGATGATGCCGATACCGGTCTGACAGCGGTCAGAGAAACCGCCAGAACCGTAAGCATCGCCGCAACACGGATGATCGTTTTTTTCATAAAAACCTCATGGTTTGGACTGTTCAGAACCAAACTCGCCATATGCACAAAATCCGGTTTGCATGCGAGCAAGCCCCGAAATGAATGCACATGGCTCTGAATCGTTCGAATGTTACAAAATTGTTACGAAAACAATATACATGAAAACAGAGCGTTTGTCAAATTATGTTAAGTAACGCATCCATTACAGAAGTGATGGCATTCGCCCCGTCGCCCACTGCGGTGGACACCTGACGGAGCCGCTTGGTGCGGACATCGCCGGCCGCAAATACCCCGGGAAGATTTGTTTTGCAGTCCTCTGAAGCCACGATGTATCCGTTCTGATCCGTTTCAAGGCCCGCATTCATATAAAAATCGCTGTTCGGTTGTGTGCCGACCGCAACAAATACCGCACTCGTCTCAAGTTTCGTCACTTCGTTCGTTTTTACGTTTTTCAGCTTCACCGACGTGACCAGATCTTTTCCCTCAATGGATTCCACAACACTGTCCCATACCGGTTCCACATTATCCATGGCAAAAAGCGCTGTCTGCAGGATCTTTGCCGCGCGCAGTTCATTCCTTCTGTGCACGAGATAGACCTTTGAACAGCCTCGTGCCAAAAAGATCGCATCTTCCACGGCAACGTCTCCGCCGCCCACGACAACGGCAACTTTATTTCTGAAAAAGGCGCCGTCGCAGGTTGCGCAATAGGATACACCCATCCCGGTCAGTTCCGCTTCGCCGGGAACCCCCAGTTTTCTCGGAGAATTTCCGCTTGTGATCAGGACCGTTTTTCCGGAAAAATCACCCGCCTCGGTGCGGACGATCTTCTCCGCTCCGGTTAGATCCATGGAAAGCACCTGTGTTTCTTTTCTGTCGACTTTGAAGCGGTCCACGTGTTCGGACATCTTCATGCCCAGATCAAACCCGTTGATCCCGGGAAGACCCGGATAATTGTCCACTTCGTAAGTATTGACGATCTGCCCGCCACCCATCGGGTTGCGTTCGATCAGTAATGTCTTTAATTCGGCTCTTCCGGCATAGATTGCGGCGCACATTCCCGCAGGGCCCGCACCGATGATGATCAGATCATAGCGTTCAGACATAATAAATTCCTCCTTCGCGTCGCTTGGTTTTCTTCGCGGCTTAGATAAACTGGAAGGCACAGTATCCCGCATAGATCGCAAGAAGCAGGATACCCTGGTAACGTTTCAGTTTTCCCGTCAGCAGTGCCGGGATCGTTAAGAGCAGCATGACCAGAAATACCAGCGGGATATCCACGACCAGGGATGCATTCATGCCGGCGATCCTTTTTTCGGCCGGGACCACGAACGGGCTGATCGTGATCGCCGTTCCGCTGACCAAAACCAGATTAAAGAGATTGGCACCGATGATATTTCCGAGAGAAAGCGCGCCGTGTCCCTTTGCAAGGGAGACGATCGCCGTGACCAGCTCCGGCAGGGAAGTACCGAGCGCCACAAACGTCAGCGCGATCACCGTTTTGGGAACACCGAGCCCCTCCGCGATCAGCGTGCCGTTATCCACCAGGAGCTTGGCGCCGACTGCGATCAGAGCCGCGCCGATGATCAGGAACAGGATCTCTTTCCATAAAGGCGCCTGTTTCGTTTCCGTTCCTTTCGTCTTTTCGCCATCCTGCCGTACCTGCTTGCCTTCTGTTACGGCCTGTCTTACCAAAAGGATCATATATACGGCAAAGATCGTAAGCAGCAGGATCCCGGACCACCTGTCAAACCTGCCGAATACATAGGCAAAGAGCGCATACAGGATCGCAGCGCCGAAGAAAAAGAGTACCGGGACTTTCAGTGATTTCTTTTCCACAACGGAAGGCGCTATGGCTACCGTCAGAGCAGCAATCAGGGACGTATTGCAAATGATGGACCCGATCGCATTCCCGTATGCGATATCCGAGATCCCGTTTGCTGCGGCAGTTGCCGAAACCATCACCTCCGGAAGCGTCGTTCCGATGGAGACGACTGTTGCGCCGATCAGCAACTCCGGCACATGGAAGCGGTGGGCGATCCCCGTCGCACCGTCCACAAACCAGTCACCGCCTTTGATCAGGCATGCCAACCCCAGACAAAAAAGTAAAACCGCTTTCAGCATGATCATGTTCTTTTCCTCACTGCTTTTGTTGTTTGATATTGATATTTTGATCAGATCCAGCCGCCGTCCAAGCGGATCACCTGACCGGTCAGATAGGAACTGCTTTCTGCAAGCTGAATCGCAAGAGCAGCAACCTCTTCCGGCTTTCCGGCCCGGTCAGCCGGGATCTCTTCGATCAGTTTGTCCCATTCTTCGGGACTTAAATGAGCATTCATCGGTGTATCGATCAGGCCGCAGGAAATGGCATTCACCCGGATATTGCTGGGTCCCAGTTCTTTGGCAAGCGCCCTTGTCATGGCATTCAGTCCGCCCTTTGTCGCGGAATAAGCCACTTCCATGGATGCGCCCACATCTCCCCATACCGAGGAGATATTGATGATACAGCCGTTCTTTTTCCGTAAAAACAGCGGGATCGCAAGTCTTGACAGATAGAGGGGCGCGCTTAGATTGATCCCCTCGATCTCTTTCCACCGTTCGGGGGTCAGATCCGTCAGCAGCCCGATGGAAGCGATCCCCGCATTGTTGACAAGAACATCCAGGTCCTTGATTTTGACAAACAACTGCTCACAGACTTCGGGGTCCGAAAGATCCCCGGAAAACGTGACACAGTCTACCCCGTAGTCCTCCCGCAGTTTTTTTGCAAGAGACAAAAGAACATGCTCTGCCTTCCTGCAGGTCAGATAAAGGTCATATCCTTCTTTTGCAAATGTTTCCGCGATCGCTTTTCCGATCCCGCCGGACGCGCCGGTGATCAGCGCCTTCTTTTTTTGCATCTCTACATCCTGCTTCTTAGGATCCGTACCGCTTAGATCCCGTCATCTCTTTCGTCTGCCGAGCCAGATCGACAGGCCGACACCTAACAGTATAACAGGAATCAGCAGAGTTGTAATGGCAAATCCGAAGAAAAATACGGAACGCGGGATCGTGAAGCTATCCGCCATGTATTTTTTCACAGGAATGGAAACACTGTTTTCCTCCTGTTTCATCCTGGCGACCATGTTGGAGAGCATTTCGAAATTGGCACCTGCCGTTAATGCGTTCGCCTGATCGGAGATCATATTCTCGGTCGTCAGCCATAACAGCTCCGTTTCGGAAGTATCATCATTCATCCTCATCAGATAGACACCAAGCGCAAACGGCCCGGTTTCATCGCCTTCTTCGTATTCCCAGTTTTCCATGTTCAGATCCTGCTTGGCATAAGAATCGTCCGATGTCGTCAGGATCTGCGTGATCTCGGGCGCATTCTCGGAATCATCTTCCGTAACAACAATCCCCTGTGCGTAAGGCATCAGGATGTTTCTCTTCTTGGAAAACAGGTCCGCTGAAACGACAGAGGAAGCGACCTCAGGAAGCAGCATGAACGGGTTCTGATAATACCGGCTTGCCTGCGGGTCCACAACGAGTCCCTTGGTAAGTCTCAGCCCGTATTCCGAGAAGATCCCGGTCAGGTTAGGCGTGCCGTCCTGTGTCAGCGTTGTCACCAAAAGCACTTTCCCGCCGTTATCCATATATTCTTTGACTTTTTTCGCATCATCCTCCGAATAATCTTTGGTTGGAGCCAGGATCAAAAGTCCCGACGCATCTTCGGGGACCGCAGCGTTTTCCATCAGGTTCAGGTCGCGGATCTCCACATTTTCCTTTTCCACGCTCTTCAGAAGATCCCCGGAAAGCTGCAGCTCGTCATGTCCGGCCACCTGATACAGGACCGGCAGGTCATCTCCCGTCACATAAGCGATCGCACTCGTGATCCTTCCCTCTCCGTCAAAACCGGTGACATTCTGGGAATAGGTTGTGTAATCGATCTCCGTTTCATACAGGTTGCTGTTCGGGATCAGTTTGTAACGCTTGCTTCCCTCTACGATCAGAGAACCGCTTTCCGAAGACTCCGCTCCGTATTTTGCGCCGAATTCCGGATACAGGTCCGTCGGCTTATATTCGATCCTGATATGATCCGATGCCTCTTTATATTTTTCAAGTGTTCTTGCAATGATGCTGTCTGTCCGCTCCTCGGACGAAAGCACGTAGATCGTGATATCCTCATTCAGGTTTTTGAGCACCTCTTTGGTCTGATCGCCGATCTGATACAGGCCTTCCTGCGTCACGTCAAACTGCCTTGCCTTCTCGGGAAGCAAAGTCACGGCCCAGTTGGCGGCAACAGCAGCAGCGATCACAACAGCGATCAGTCCCGTGGAAAAAGCACCTCTTTTGATGCGTCCCGTGGAAACGCTGAACCGTTTTTTCTGCAGCACTTCGTAAGTAAAAAACAAAAATACTGCTGCCAGCGTAATGAAATACAGGTAACTTGGCAGATCACAGACGCCGTCAAAGAAGGTCTGGATCCGCTCCGAAAAGCTGTAGCAGTTTAAGATCTTGGTCAGAAGATTACCGTCCGCAGACATAAAGCCGGTGATCCCGGACATCATGTAGCCTAAAAACAGCAACAGGAAGGAAAGGATCGCCGCCACGATCTGATTTTCCGAAAGAGCTGACAGAAACTGCCCGATCGCGATGCAGGCTGCCCCGTAAACAAAGAATCCAAGGATCGCCACATAGGTTTCAAGAAACGGTACTTTTCCGTACAGGCTTAAGAATACAGGCAGGATGCAGACCACAAGAAGCGGTAAAGCGAAAACGGTGAGCATCGCAAAGTATTTCCCAAGGATCACGCCAATTGTCTGTACCGGCGCCGTATACAGCAGTTTATCCGTATGATGCCGCTTGTCCTCGGTCATGATCCGCATGGTCAGGATCGGGACCGCCAGAATGACAACAAAAAGGATCGAGGACAGGATCGCCGCCACATAAGGGTATCCCTGCCCCAGGTTATAGATACTGAAATAAAGACCTACAAAAAACATCATAACGGCCAGATAGATCCAGCCGATCATTGAATGAAAGAGGGCATTTAATTCCCTTTTATAGATTGCGATCATGACTGCACCTCCTCTTTGCCGGACGTCTCTTCTGCGTCTGTTTCTTCCGCAACGCTACCTGCGGCAGATGCTTCCGTATCAGCGGTTTCCTCTTCCGCTTTCGGTACGGGTTCATCCTGACCGGTCAGTTCGATAAAGACTTCTTCCAGCGATGCATGGTCAACACACATTTCCAGGAGCGGAAGTTTCTGCTCTGCCAGCGCATAAAACAGCTCTTCGCGGAAATCTTTCCCCTCTTCCATGCCTGCATTCACCTGCACGAGGTCTTCCTTCTCTTCCAGTTCATAGGACGGCGCATCGGTCAATCCGTCCAGGATCTTCGCGACAGCTTCCCTGTCACCCTTGATGAGCGCATGAAGCTCCCGTTTGCCTGTAGACAGCGTGCCAAGATGCTCCGCATTGTCCTTAGCCACCAGTTTCCCTTTGGAAATGATCAGGATCTCATCACAGACTGCGCTGACTTCCGAGAGGATATGCGAGCTTAAGATCACCGTATGCTCATTTTTGAGTTCCCGGATCAGTTCCCTGATCTCAATGATCTGCAGCGGGTCAAGGCCTACCGTAGGCTCGTCGAGGATGATGATCTTCGGTGATCCGGCAAGCGCCTGCGCGATCCCTATTCTTTGCTTGTATCCTTTAGACAGGTTGCGGATCAGTCTTTGCAGCACTTCTTCCGTTCCGGTCTTTGCCGTGATCCTCTGGATCTCCTCTTCGATCTTCTCGCGCGCAACGTTCTTCAGTTCGCATACAAACCGCAGATATTCCCTGACCGTCATGTCTTCATATAAAGGCGGGATCTCGGGAAGATACCCGATATGTTTCTTGGCTTCCTTGGGTTGTTTGAAAATATCATGCCCTTCAACCGTGATCGTCCCCTCATTTGCACAGAGATACCCGGTCATCAGATTCATTGTTGTGGATTTTCCGGCACCGTTCGGCCCGAGCAGGCCATAGATCTTTCCGTCTTCGATCGTAAACGAGATATGGTCGACCGCAACGTGATTTCCGTATCGTTTTACCAGATCAGTAACCTCAATCATGTCATCCCTCTTTTCCTTATTTTTATGAACGAAAACTACTATACAACAAAAATATGTTTTTTCTGTGTCATCATCCGATCTTGTCGATCGCAGATGAAAATCCAAATAAAAAAGAGACAGCAAGCCTCTTTCTTACCGGATATCCGATATGCATAAAGTTCTGTGTCTTATGATCCCGGATCATTCGGGCCCGTATTGATCGTTCATCTTTTTCCAGAAAACGGCAAAGACGATCAAAGCGATCACACCGAGGATATTGGAGACGAGCGTACTGAAAAAAGACAGCACGGTCACGAGCAGGCAGGCGCCGCCAAGTCCGAGGATCAGGATCCCGCCATGATAGGAATATTTCTCCTTGTCCTTATAATCAGCCGTATCCCTGAAGCTCCGTACAAATCCCGGCCGCTTGGTGATGACCATGAACAGCCCGAAGATCAGGCAGAGAATGCAAAGGATCCCGCTAAGCCAGGTAAGATCCGATAATCCCATAAATTCAAACATTTCCGCTCCTCCCTGTCCGGATGCCGTCAAAAAACAGGAAATCCTGCATCCCGGCTTCCCACCACATAAATATATATAAAATCCCCGTAACATGCAAGTTCGTGTTCATCCCGCAACACGGTCCGGAAAAAGCAGGAACGGCTGCCGGTCATAGACCAAGCAGCCGCCCCCATTTATTTGGCAAATTAATACCTTCTGAAGATTATGCTTTCTTCTTGTCTCTGTTGTTAAAGATCTCAAATACAACGGCTGCAAGAAGGACCAGGCCTTTTACGACCTTCTGCCAGTTCGGGTCAACGTTCATCAGACTCATGCCCATGTTGATGACACCGATCAGCGTAGCACCTACGATCATACCGAATACGGAACCGGATCCGCCGTAAGCCGATACACCGCCGACGATACAAGCCGAGATGGCATCCAGCTCGTAGTTTAAGCCCGCATTGGGGTTTGCCGCCGAAAGTCTCGCCATGGAGATCCAGCTGGTGATGACCGTTAAGAACTGCATGTTCAGGTAAGCGAAGAAGAGGATCTTCTTGGTGTCGATACCTGACAGTCTGGCAGCTTCAATATTTCCGCCCATCGTGTAGAAGTATCTGCCGAGAACGGTTTTGCTTGCAATAAAGTTATAGATCAGAACGATCACTGCAACCCATACAAGCGAAAACGGAATACCTTTGTCAAGGCCAAGCTTATATGCGAAGAACAGGATCACGGCACACAGAAGAACCGATCTGATGATCACCGAAAGCAGACTGTCTGCTTCATATCCCTTTTTCAGTTTTGTGGCTCTGTCCCTGAACTGTGCAAAGACAATGAGCACACAGGACAAAATCCCGATCACCACAGTCATCCCGTTCAGTCCTGCAATGGTAAACAGGCCGGGGATCGTTCCGTTAAACAGTTTCAGATAGGATTCACACTGACCGATACCGATCGTCTGACCGTTTACGATCGCCGTGCCCAGTCCTCTGAAAGAAAGGAAGCCTGCAAGGGTTGCGATCCAGGGCGGAATGTTCAGATAAGCGATGACCCACCCCATAAAGCAGCCGATCGCAATTCCGACACCCAGCATGGCCAGCATAACGACCGGAACGGGAAGTCCCTTCTTGACCATGAGGATCGCTCCAACAGTATCTACAAAACATACAACCGCACCTACCGACAGATCGATGTTACCCTTAATGAGCATACACATCATCATACCGGTTCCAAGCACGTATACATAAGCGTTCTGGTTGATCAGGGCCGTTACATTGGCAGGCATCAGGATGCTGCTGCCTCTGGTCATGATCCAAAAGAAGATAACAACAAGGACCAGGACAATCTTCATTGTATGTGCTTTCAAAGTCTTTCCTACACTATTCATTATCATCCCACCTCCTTATTTCTTCTCATTCTTGGAAACAACGTCAAAGATTACCGCGGCAAGCAGAACCACGCCTTTGATAACCTTCTGCCAGTTTGCTTCCCAGCCCATCAGGGACATACCCTGGTTGATGATACCGGTCAGAAGCGCACCGATGATCACGCCGGGTACCGTACCGATTCCGCCGTATGCCGAAGCACCACCGATAAAGCAGGCGCCGATGGCATCCATCTCGTAACCTTCACCGATCTTGGGCGTTGCCTTGGTAAGTCTGGCTGCAACGAGTGCACCCGCAAGACCTGTCAGCAGTCCCATGTTGATGTAAGCAAAGAAATAAACGAATTTGGTATTGATACCGGAAAGGCCTGCGGCCTTGGCATTACCGCCGACCGCGTACAGATAACGTCCGATCCGGGTCCTTGTTGTAATGTAGCCGTAAACAAGCACCACGATCAGTACCCAGATGAAGGATGTGGGAATTCCTTTGTAATTCGCCAGTTTATAAGCGAGGAACAGGATCACCGCACTGATCAGAGCTGTTTTGATGATCTCGGAAACAAGGGGTGTCGTCTCATAGCCACGCTTGATGGCATTCATACGTCCCTTTGCAACCATGGCGATAAAAATCAGGACGACCAGAACACCGACGATCGCACATACATAGTTCATATGGCCTGCTCGTCCGGCATCCAGTACCTGTCCAGCATTATACATTTCCAGGATCGATGCACCGTCAGCCGAGTTCAGGACTTCCTGTGTCGGGCCGGCAAAGTCTTTGATATAGCAGTCAGCGCCGCCGCCAAACAGATTGATGAATCCCGTGTAACTCTTCAGGTTGATATCTTTTCCGTCCAGAACAACGTTTGCCAGGCCTCTGAACGCATACATGCCGGACAGCGTCGCAATGAACGGCGGAACTTTTACATAGGCGATCCAGAATCCCTGCCATACACCGACCAGAAGGCCGACCAGAACCATGACCAGAACAGCAATAAACGGGTTGATGCCTTTGTTCATCAGATAGGAGCCGACTGCTGCGGCAAAACAGAGTACCGAGCCGACCGCCAGATCGATGTTACCACCGGTCAGGATACACAGCAGCATGCCGACACCGAGAACGAATACGTATGTATTCTGGGAAAGCAGGTTGGTGATGTTCTGCGGGAGCAGGATCAGGCCCTTCGTTGCGATCGTGAAGATAATGAAAACTGCGACAAGGGCGATGACCATGGTATATTTTTTAAGTGTCATTGAAATGCTTGATTTTTCCATAATTATTCACCCCTTCCCGATCTCATGATGCAAGCCATGATGGCTTCCTGGCTGACTTCTTCCCGGTTGAGTTCACCGACAAATCTGCCTTCGTTCATGACATAGATCCTGTCGCTCATACCAATCGTCTCAGGAAGTTCCGAAGAGATCATGATGACTGATTTTCCTGCCTTGACAAGATCATTGATGATACAATAGATCTCATACTTGGCGCCTACGTCGATACCTCTGGTAGGCTCGTCTAAGATCAGGATGTCGGGATTTGCAAACATCCACTTCGCAAGCAGAACCTTCTGCTGGTTACCACCGGACAGATTGCCGACATTCTGTTCTACCGAAGGGGTCTTCGTTTTCAGTTTGTCTTTATATTCCACTGCAACCTGATATTCTTTATCTTTGTCTATGATACCTCTGCTGCTGACCTCTTTTAAGTTCGCCAGCGTTGTATTGATCTTAATGGGATTGGTCAGGACAAGTCCGTTCCCCTTACGATCCTCGGTAACATATGCGATCTTATGCTCGATCGCATCCTTGATCGTATTGATGTGGACTTCCTTGCCGTCGATCTTCATGGTACCGGAAATATTCGTACCATAAGACTTGCCGAAAATACTCATGGCAAGCTCTGTACGTCCTGCGCCCATCAGGCCGTAAATCCCGACAACCTCGCCTTTACGTACATACATGGAAACATCGTTTACGACTTTCCGCTCCGTATACTGCGGATGATGTACCGTCCAGTTATCGACCTCAAGCGAAATATCGCCGATCTCGACATCATGCCTCTTGGGGAAACGGTCTGTGATCTCACGGCCGACCATGCCCTTAATGATCCTGTCTTCAGAAACCTCATCTACTGCTTTATCGAGTGTCTCGATCGTAGCGCCGTCACGAACGACCGTGATCTTGTCTGCCACGTAAGAAACCTCATTCAGTTTATGAGAGATAATGATCGAAGTTAATCCGTTCTCTTTTTTGAATTTGAGAAGAAGATCCAGAAGTGCTTTGGAATCTTTCTCATTCAGAGAAGATGTGGGCTCGTCAAGGATGAGCAGCTGCGCGTTCTTGGCCAGAGCTTTTGCGATCTCAACCATCTGCTGTTTACCTGTACCGATATCCTTGACAAGTGTTCTGGAAGAGTCCTCAAGGCCTACCATCTTCAGGTACTTGTCAGCTTCGCCGTAGGTCTCGTTCCAGTCGATTGCAGCGCTTTTACCGCGCTCGTTACCCAGATACATATTCTCGCCGATCGTCATATAAGGGATCAGAGCGAGTTCCTGGTGAATGATAACGATCCCTCTGGATTCGGAATCGTTGATCTTGTTGAACTTACAAACCTCACCTTTGTAGACAATATCCCCTTCATAAGTTCCGTAGGGATAGATTCCCGAAAGGACGTTCATCAGTGTGGACTTGCCGGCGCCATTCTCGCCGACGAGGGCATGGATCTCACCCTCTTCCACCTGAAAGTTGACATTGTCAAGTGCCTTTACGCCGGGAAAGGTTTTGGTAATGTTCTTCATTTCAAGTATTATATTTGCCAAATCTGTTCCCTCCCAATTCTATCCTGTCTTTTTTCAAATAACAGGCGGGAAAAAATCCCGCCTGTTTTTTTGGCTTGCGCCAAGTTCGTTTTGAACTAAGGATTACTGTAAGTCAGCCTCCGTGTAGTAACCGGAATCGATCAGGAGTTCCTTGTAGTTGTTGATGTCAGCAAATACGGGCTCGCAAAGGTATGAAGGGATAATGCCTGTGCCGTTGTCGTATGTTGTGGTATCGTTAACATCAACTGTCTCGCCGTTGAGGATCTGACCAACCATCTTAACAACCTGTGCAGCCAGTGTACGTGTATCCTTGAAGATAGACATGGACTGCTTGCCTGCGATCATGTTCTGTACGGAAACGATATCGCAGTCCTGACCTGTGATGATGGGCCATGTGCCGTTGTAGTTAGCTTCAAGAGCTGCAACAACACCCTGTGCGGTAGAGTCGTTAGAGCAAAGCCATGCATCAATGTTTGTTCCGTCTGCATAGTTGGAAGAAACGATGTTCTCTGCTCTACTCTGAGCGTTCTCAGAAGACCAGCTGGCTGTAGCAACCTGATCGAAATCAAGCTGGCCGGACTTAACAACGAGTTTGCCCTCGTTGATGTACGGCTGCAGAACGTCGATAGCACCCTGATAGAAGTATCTTGCGTTGTTGTCACCCGGATCACCGGTGGTAACTTCAAGATTGAACGGGCCTGCTTCGGAATCAAGCTTTAACTGATCCCTGATGTATTCGCCCTGCTTTGTACCAACCATGTAGTTATCAAATGTTGCATAGTAGGAAACTGCATCCGTGTTCATGATCAGACGGTCATAAGCGATAACCGGAATACCTTTTTCCTTAGCTGTTGCAAGAACGGTACCAAGAGAATCACCTTCGATGGAAGCGATGACCAGAACGTTACATCCGTTGTTGATCATGTTCTCGATCTGGGAAACCTGCTGCTGTACATCGTTGTTAGCGAACTGAAGGTCAACTTCGTAGCCGGCTGCTTTCAGCTGCTCTTCCATGTTGGAACCATCCTGATTCCATCTCTGCAGGTCTTTTGTAGGCATTGCTACACCAACCTTGGTTCCTGTTGCTTCTGCTGCAGGAGCTGCTTCTTCTGTAGCGTCTGCTGCAGGAGCTGCTTCCTCTGTTGCTGCAGGAGCTGCTTCTTCTGTTGCTTCTGCTGCGGGTGCCGGAGCATCTGTTGCTGCTGCGCCGCCGCAACCAGCCAGAAGAGATGCTACCATAGCTACACTAAGTAATGCACCAAGTAACTTTCTTTTCATTGTTTCTTTTCCTCCCTGGAATTATTTCAGTGGTATCCCACTACGCTTAACACTATACCATGGGAAAAATAGGATTAACTTGTCAAGTTCTTGATTTTTTTACAACTTTTCGCATCGGTCAAGATCACGTCTAGCATTTTTTTGCTGTCCGTATGCAGAGTTGTGCTAACATGTTTCCCGTGCCGTTTCCTGCCTATTCTCCGAGATACACATCTTCGCGGAGATGGAATCCGCTGCTGATCACGGCCTCATCAAGGTTTTCGGCCGTAACACAGATCGGTTCGAGCGCCACATAGGGAATGTCATAGGCACCGTCGTAGTACGTTGTCGTAATATCCAGTTTCTCACCCTTTGCAAGCTTAACGGAATATTCCGCCGCGGTCCTTGCCAGTTTCTCCACCGGTTTGTATACGGTCATGAGCTGGGTGCCTTCCACGATCCGCTGGCAGGCTTCCAGGTCGGCGTCCTGTCCGCATACGGGGATCTTCCCCGCCAGCCGTCTCTCTGCCAGTGCACGGATCGTCTCGCCCGCCAGGGAATCGTTCCCGCACATGATCAGATCCGCCTGCTCCACCAGATCGATATTTTCGCTGACATAGTCATAGGCGATCTCTGCTTTCCAGTTCTCGCATCTGCAGCTTCCGATCACATTTCCTCTGTAATTCTGCATGATCTGTTCAAAGCCGTCCTCAACCATATCCGTATTATAGTCGGATTCCGGTCCGCAGATCATGATCACATTGGTGTCCCTTCCCGCTGCCGTAAACAGTTCCTGCGCCATCAGCCTTCCGACCGCTTCGTTGTCAAAGGAAATGAACAGATCCGTATTGGCGGAGCGGACAACACGGTCATAGCAGACGACCGGGATCCCTGCCCGTTTCGCCTTGCCGATCGCTCCCTGTATCTTATAGGCATCGATGGGCACGACCACGATCAGATCCACATCCTTCTCAACAAAGTATTCGATCTGTTTGATCTGCTCCTCGACTTCCCCGTTTGCGGTCTGCACGTTTACCTCGGCGCCGAGCTCCTTGGCGGTGGCAATGAACACATCCCGTTCTCTCTGCCAGCGCTCGATCACGAACGAATCAAAACTCATCCCGATCTCAATATGGTCATCGGACACCTCGACCTCGTTTTCCGTTTTGCTCTCCGTCCCCGCACAGCCGGCAAGAGATAACAATAGAAGGAACAGCACCAAAAGGGCTGCCGTTCTTTTATATTTACCCTGCATCTGCTCTCTCCTGTTTCCTGTTCTCAATTTTTCTGACCTTCCTTATATTCTGTAGGCGTAACGCCTACCGTCTTCTTAAAGATCCTGCTGAAGTAGTTCGGATCCGCATAACCGACCTGCGCGCAGATCTCTTTCATGGAAAGGCGTGAGGAATTCAGCAGCTGCTTCGCCTGTTCAATGCGGATATTCGTCACATATTCGATAAAGTTTTCCCCTGTTTCTTCCTTAAACAGTTTGCTGAAATAATACGGGCTGATGTCGACTTCCCTGGAAACGTCATCCAGCGAAATATCGTTTTTGTAGTTTTCGTTGATATATGCTTTGGCCCGCTCCACGGAGGAAGAACTTAAGTTTTTCTTGCTCTCACTGACGTCTCTTGCGGCAGCGGCCGTCTTCTGTAAGAACCAGTTCCTGATCTCATCGAGTGTCTGCATGCTCATGATATCCGGCAGATAGTTCTGTCTGGATAAGAACCGGTATTTCATGCCGCCTTCTTCATAAGCCAAATGCTCGGACCAAAGCACGAACTCAAGTGATTTTAACTTGATATCCGTCACATGATCGCCGTAGTTTGCACACATCCAGTCAAAGAAATGCGTGGCAGCAACAACGGCACCGTTCTCATCACCCTTCTCGGTCTTTTCAAAGATCTCCCGCTCCGTTTCCACCGGATAGTCTTCCTCATAAGTGACCGTAATGGAAAGATCGCTGATATGCGCCACGGTCCCGCCGGAATTCCTGAGAGCACGCTGCGCTTCCTTATAGGATTCCGTGCATTCCCCGAGTTTATGAACGGAACCGATCCCGGCTCTGAACTTCACGTCCACGCGTTCTCCGAGTTTTTTGAGCATCTCCCTGCATTTTTCGATGATCCGGATACGCTCCGTATAGTCAACGACAGATTCCCTGATCGGAACAAGCAAAATCATACGGTTTGCCATCAGGGAGCCGCATACGCAGGAAAAGGAATTCTTGACCGTCTCCCGGATCTCTCTGGCATATGACTGGGACTTAACGCCGGCGCCCACGATATTGGTCATGTGGTTGTCGACCTTCTGTTCCCCGAACTCCAGCGCGATCATATAGCCGTAGTCTTCCTCGATCCCGAGAAGATCCCGGTAACTGTCGACATCCTGCTCATAGCTGTCCTGAAAAAGCACGGCATAGATCATGTTGTTTTCAATGATCGGAACGACATTTTCCAGCTTTTCCTTGATCATCAGGTCCTGTCTGCGTTTTGCCCGATCCTTGTCGATCTGCTGCATGGCGCGCTGCATGACCTCAATGATCCGGCTCTGTTCCACCGGTTTGTTCAGATATTCGAGAACGCCTAAATTGATCGCTTCCTTGGCATAATCGAACTTGTCATAGGCAGACAAAACGATAAAGACCGTGGAGGCATTCATCCTGCGGATCTCTTTCATGGCTTCGATCCCGTTGATCCCGGGCATCTGGATATCCATGACCGCGATGTCCGGTCTGAACGTTTCCGCGAGTTCGATCACGCTCCTGCCGGTCTTGGCGGATGCGATCTCGCATTCGTCCCCGAAATTCTTTTTAATAATGAATGTCAGTGATTCGATGACGATCCCTTCGTCATCTGCCAGCATAACTTTATACATATGGACTCCCGTTATTGAGTTTCCGTTTTACGCATCGAACCATAACGCGGAATGCGCATCGTAACTCTTGTTCCTTTATTTTCCCCTTCACTTTCGATCGTGAAGATATCATCCCTGTCAAAAAACAGCTTCAGGCGGTTGATCACATTGGAAAGCCCGACCCCGTTCGAATCGGCGGAAACATCCGTCGCGCCGAGTTCCCTGTGCATGATCTTTTCGATCATGTCCTGCGGGATGCCGACACCGTTATCCTCGACACGGATGCAGGCATAGTCACCGTCCCTGAACAGAGAAAGTTTGATGTGCCCTTCCCAGTCAATGTTACGGATGCCGTAGTTGACCGAATTCTCCACGACCGGCTGGATGATCATGCTCGGCACCGTGGTCGACAGCAGTTCTTCATCAAGATCTTTGGAAAAATGAATGTCGCCCGAAAACCGCACATTTAAGATATAGATATAACTGTCGACCAGTTCGATCTCCTGCGCGATCGTAACCTGTTCGTTGTTCTTCTTGACATTGTAGCGGAAGAAATCCGCCATGTTCTGGATATACTTGTTGGTCCTGTCCGCACCTTCCATCATCGCAAGCTGCGCGCCGGCATTTAAAGTATTGAACAGAAAATGCGGATTGATCTGGGCCTGCAGATATTTCAGCTGCGCATCCTTTAAGTGCGTCGCCATCATCAGTTCCCGCTCTTTCATGGCATTTTCCAGTTCCATCCTGACGCGGATCTGGTCGATATACTCACGCAGGGAGATGACCATCTTATTAAACGCCTCGGTCAGCACGCCGATCTCATCGTTGTTCTTCACCGGAAGAAGTTCCACATCCAGTTCTCCTTTGGCCACGGAATCGGCGCGAGTCGAAAGCTCCATGAGCGGGTTCGTGATGCTTCTCGTAACCAGAACGATCAGAAAAGCATTGAACAGCGCGATCATGACCAGAATAGACAGACAGATGTACTCCGAGAGCCTGAGCGAAGAAAGCAGCGCATTGTAATTCACCGAGCTGTCTCTGAACTGCTCGTTGTTCAGGCTGTAGATGTAGGTATTGATGTATCGGTACAGGCGGGAAGCATTCTCGTATCCGCTGACATATTTCTCGATATTGCGGCCGCGCTTGGCCTGTACGGTATCTCCGGTGATCTGTAAGTAACTCTCCGACAGATTGCGGATCGTTTTTTCCGTCATCTTCTCTTCGTTACTGGTGTTTTGATCGTTCAGCGCCTGTACCTGATTGCTGAAATCCTGCACATGCTTATAGTAGGATTCGAGCGCATCCGTATTTTTGGTCTTCAGGTACTCTCCCATGGCAGCCTGTACGCCTTCCAGAGTTTCCTCCATTTCCGTCAGCGCCACGTTTCCCGCATAGATCTCATTGACACGGTTGACCATGCCGTTTAAGTTTGCGTAGACATACAGATTCACCACAAAGATCAGCGTGGATGTCAGGATAAACAGAGAGATCAGTTTGAACCGGATCGAGGAGGATCGGAAGAGTTCAATCAGTTTCATGCGTCGCCTCCCTTCCGAGAACCTGCGACACATTTGACGCATCGATATAGGAAAAATCAACCGAAAGGTAGTCACTGACATAGCCGGTGTTTACATATTCGTCCAACGCTTCGACACAATAGGAGCCCATCTGCTCCGCATCGATCGTGACAGTCGCATAGATTCCCTTACGCTCGATCCCGCGAAGGATCGTGTCGGAGTCAAAATAGCCGATCACGTAGATCTGACCGACCTTGTTCTGATCGACAAGCGTCTGGTACACGCTGGCAGTATTCTGCTCATTTAAGCAGACGATGATATCCGGAAGGTTCTCCGTGTTCTGCACGATATCACGGATCCTTTCCTCTGTCCTGAATGCGGAAGTGGCATTGATCCGCTCCGTATCCATGATCAGCTTTCTGGCGGCATCCCCGGCAGCTTCGATATTTTCACGCACAGCTGCATAAACGATATTCTGGGATGCATCGGCGGACTGGCCGTCCAGAAGGATCAGGACATGTACCGTATCCGAAACGGTTTCTTCCTCCCCTTCGGCTGCAGTCCTGTTGGCGCGGATCTCGGTCGCGGCTTTCAGGATCAGTCTGCCGTACTCATTTCCGAAGCTGTAATTATTTATCCCGACAAAACTGACACGGCCGCTTCCGACACTGTCATGAAGCACCGTGACCACAGGGATGTTCTCAAGTCCGGCTTTATAGATCAGTGCCGAGATCTCATCGCTCTCATCCGCCTCTAAGACAATACCGTCCACTTTACTCTCTATGGCGATCCGAAGCAGATCCGCCTTGGCATAGGGTGTTGCAAGGTTATCACCGAAGCGCTCCACATAAGCGTTCTTATCTTCTCCGACGGCTCTCATCTGCCGGAATACGGAGTCCCACATCGGATCATCGGGATCATCCACGATCAGGGCGTAATGCCTGTCATATGTCCTTGCCCCCTCTTCTCCCTGCCGGTTTACTTCCCGCATCTGTCTGCGAAAATAAAACAGGGAAAGTACGGTCGCAAGGAACATGACCGTCATCACGATCAGCAAGGTGATCGTCAGCACACGTTCTCTTTTGGGTAAGCTCTGTTTCTCTTTCATGATATCCGCTGATTGATTCTCCAAGAAAAAACACCATAAGGATCACCTTATGGTGTTTTCATTATACTACAATTATGTCGCTTATATAACTCTTATTCTTCTTTCTCTCCGCAGATCTCTTCAAACCATGCTGCGCGGACCAGACCGCAGAAAAGCGGCAGGAATACGGAATATACAACCGTATAAACGAAATAGAGGAACAGGAACATAACACCGAAGATCCTGCAGACAATATTGTCGATCGCACTGAGCATTCCGAGCAGATAGAAAAGTCCGGCGGGAACACCGACCGCAACGGCGATCAGGAAGTCTGTCAAAAACATTCTGCCCTTATAGCCGTTTGTGCGGCTCATGGATTCCTTCAGTGCTTCCTGCGCACCGAATTTACCGTCACGGAGCAGATAAGGGGTGAACAGATATGCATAATACTTGATGGTGCCGAACACGATACCCGCAAACGGAATGAGCGACCAGAGGAACAGCCACAGTTCTCTCCATCCCATACCCGCAAAGGATCTCCAAAAGTTCTTGAAAGGCTCAAATAACTGCTTGGAGTTTACCTCTTTTCCACGATAGCCGTCCAGATAGATCCACTCCATGCCAAGGGTAAGCACCAGACTGACCGCAAAACCGATGGCGAGCACGGTACCTCCGAGGAAATAAGCCAAAATTGAAAGAAGCCCGCATAAGAGGGACAGACCCCACAGAAGGAAAGGTTTCTTTCCAAGGATCGCAAGCGCTCTTTTGATGATCTCAATACTTAAGTTTCCCTGTCTGGGAGCCGCAGCAGCCGGAGCACCATTCAAAGAATAGCCGCAATTCGAGCAAAAACCTGCGCCATCGGGAAGTTGTGTACCGCAATTAGGACAAAACATTGATTGTACCTCCTTCATTTTTGGATGCGTTAGAATCGAGAAACAATTCCCTTTTATCTTACTTTCTCAACCCGTTATTGTCAATGAAAAACGCCCTTCAGGCTTAGAAATTATTACCGTTCCAGCCCCAGTCCGAGGAACCGAAATAGCGGATATACATATGGTCGGGAGAAATGCCGAGAATGTCCCTGTAGATATCCGTCAGTTCCGCTGTCATCCTGCGGAATGCATCCGGGTTGCCTGCGCCGAAGATCTTGACATCGACAAAGGCTGTGGGAAGGGAATCATCCCCTCTGAAATACATATGCACGTCTCCTTCGATCGCAAGCATCAGCCAGCTTTCGCTTTTTCCGGGGATCAGCGCGATCGCCTGCCCCAAACGTTCCTTTAAAGCTTTTTCCTGATCCGCCGACACGGATACATTGGTTTTGGTTTCAATAAACGGCATGGAAATACCTCCTTTTGTTGTTCTGCATAATATTATAGGTGTTTTCGTTCGGAATGGGAACAGAAAGTTGCTGTTTACCTGCTGCGTACGGCAGAAAGCTCAGGGCTACTGTATGCTGCTGGTGGCAACTCTGTTATTCTTTATTGTCAAACCATTTAGGAACTTTGTGGGACAATCTCACAAGACTACCATCTTTGTAAATTGCAAATCTTCTAAAATCTTCTGTGTTATCATATATTCTAAAAAAGAGAGTTCACGCATGAACTCTCCA
>JAEEGL017075167.1_pt1 | contig 28242 bp, 24 predicted proteins | sample 9134231 | NCBI WGS metagenome assembly JAEEGL01 (sample SAMN16246548, study PRJNA631951) | gut metagenome | biome: gut microbiome; feature: rumen; material: fiber-attached | host: Bos | place: Iran: Karaj | collected 2018-10
GTTCTGTACGCATCCACGTATACATGGTAAGGACTGTTTGTCGGTTCATAGCCGCGCTGCAGCAAGATAAGGCTCGCGTCTATTACCATATCCGATTCGGTTATTGCTTCAGGCAGGTCGAAACGAATAAGAGCCCTTAACTTCTGATAAGAGCTTGCTTCCCTGCCTACAAGAAGGTTCCCGTAAACATAAAGATTTTGAGTGGGGCTCTGTGAATAGACACTGCAGGTGTCCAGCACTTTTGTCCTGGAGAACTGAGCTATGGTAGGATCTATTACTATGGGGAATACTCTTTCAGGATCAGTAAGCCATTCGCTGCTCGGGTATATCGTTACTGTATATGTACCTTTTGATCCTTCCAGGGAAACTCTTATATCCCCGCTGTCCGCAAGGGCTGCATCTTCCATATATGCTGCGGATATGACATATTCAGGGGTATCGACTTCCTGCGGATAAAGGTATATCCGGTCATCTTTCAGTTCTGCTCTGTAACCGCCAAGAGAAAGGGAATAACTGATGCCGTCGGCAGCTATGCGTTCTGCAGCTTCGAGAGTGTTTACTACTATCGCCTCTTCAATATCGTGGCCTAAAAGCTGATACTGGATATCTGTTCCGGGAAGCACATCTATATATGTGACGACACCGCTTAAGCTCTTGATCTGTAGTTTTTCCTGGCCTTTTTTCATTTCAGGCGCTTTGTATGTGCCTTCAGAACGAGTATCTTTCGCCTTAAGCCCCCAGGTGATCTGTCCACTATTTGTTGCAAGATCAAGAAATCGACCTTCTTTAGGAGTGATATGAAGAACGGTCTCGGTGTTTAAGCTTTTAGCTATAAGCACTTTCTCTCCGTCCCTGTCTTTAGTTTCTTTAAGAAGATTATCTATCTCTATCCACGTTCCTGCTGAGTCCTTTTCATGGACTGCTATTGGGTACAAAAATACAGCATTACTGCCGTTGGTCAGTCTATATGACTTGGTGTTTGCTTCGCGTCTGTCTGTATTCTCATATGCGACAGTTTCATCTGAGGCTTTTATTATCTCCCCTTTAGAAGGGTTATTGATGATCTCTGCAACATCTTTGCTATATACAGCATCTTCAAAAACTGTTGTGTTGCCCGGTTCCGTCTCGGATTCACCAGCAGCATAGGCAAGCGGCGTGCTGATCTCGCAGAGCATTGCAAATACAAGGATAATTGAGATTGCTTTTCTAAGCATTTTGTGTAACATCAAATTTCCCGCCTTTCTTCTAATCAGTTGGATTAATTACATTGATCTACTGGGGTTTCTACCATATAGACGATTCAACAAAGTGAAACATGACAAATAAAAATCTTTTAAAAAAACACATTTGTGTGTCATGATTTATCTGTCTGAATCGTCTATAGATATAGAGTATTCCTGATATATGGTATAATGTCATAGGTACATATATCATTAGTCAGAAGACGGAGGGGGGGGGGCAAAAAATGGTTCCATTAGTAATTCTTGCAATCGAAGATCCGGTTAAGCGCGCAAGATATGAGGATGCATATGTGAACTACAGACAACATCTTATTGCTGTTGCTGTGTCGCTACTTAAAGACGATTCATTAGCTGAAGATGCGCTCCAGGAAGCGTTCGCATCAACCATTGCAAAAGACGCGCTTCCTGAGGACGGTCTGAAGCAAAAGGCTCTGTTGACGACCGTAGTAAAGAATAAAGCCTTAGATATACTGAAGAATCGTAAATGTATTGCAGATGAAGAACCTTCAGAAGCCCAGCTTGGCAGTTTTTTTGCAAATGAGCAAGTTGAAATGGATATGCTTATAGACAGTCTTCCGGATATCTACAGGGATGTAATTATAATGTACTACATGGCCGATCTGAGTGTGCGGAAGATCTCTGGTATTCTTGGTATCAGCTATAACAATGTCCTGAAAAGACTGGAGCGGGCGAGGCGTCTTCTGAGAAAAGAGTATTGGGAGGAAGATTGAGTGTTTACATCGGATGCAGACATCAGACAAGCTGTTCAAAAGTATTGTCAAAGAGTTTTTTCTACAGATCTTTCATTAGATCCGCCGTTTGTCTTTTCAGAACGGCATACTCGAATAATGCAAAAAATGCTAAGCCGGGCAGATAGAAAATGCACTGCCAAGCGGGTTGCCTGGCGTACTGCGGCTTGCTTAGCTGCTGCCTTAGTTATCTTTGTTGCCGCATGTGTTGCATCTCCAAGAGTATGGGCAGCAGTCAGAAGTTGGTATGTTAGCATTATAAGTCCGGATATGCTTGTTTATGATTTTAACCACGAAGAAAACGATCATGCGTTTTTAGTTGTAAGACCGGATAACCTGCCAGAAGGTTTTATACAGACGGAGCATGATGAAGGTGATGGATACAGTAAGCAAGCATACGCAAGTGATACTGGAGAATACTTGAATTTCAGCTATCACTGGGCAACTGTGGGTGAACTGAAAAAGATCGAGAGATTAGAAAAGAAATACGGAACGATCGAAATATATTTAAGTCAGCAAGCCATTGTGTATACGGAGAAAAGTATAAACAAACTGATTTGGTATGATAAGTATTCAAAGATCAGCTATTGGGCAGAAAGTAATATGGATCAGGAAGCGCTTATCAGGATTTTCAAAGAGTCGATTGAAATGCATCCACCCATTTATGAGCCAACCTGGTTACCAGAAGGGTACTATGTGTATGACAATTATATTGATCCTGCAGTTTGTTATGTTTCCTATCTGAACGAGAATACACAGGACATAATTAGTGTTGATTGCTCTGATTTAGGAGAAACGGACCGTATGTTTGTGTTTGGAGACAGTGATCCACTGGATCTACTTGTAAATAATAAACCAGTTACTGTCTACATTCATGAAGACTCCTGGGAAGGCACAGATCTTGTTTTGATAGATGATTCAGCTAATGTAGTGATTACGATTCAAACTGGTATCAAAGATCCTGAGTTGGTTACAAAGATTGCAGAAAGCCTGATCGTGGTCGATTCATATTCCAGATACATAAACTAAGCTTTCAAAGCTCCTATCGATTGACAATTAATAGACAATCGGTTTATAAGATTTTTTGTCATGATTTATCCTTCTGAAGCGTTTATATAATGTAACAAGCTTTATAGGGCAAAGCCCGCAAAGAAAGGAGAAAATCATGCATAAAAAAGTACTTAAGATTGTTTCTATTGTAATGGTTTTAACCATGCTGTTTTCAGTAAGTGCATTTGCAGCACATGTACCAGGGGATGAGATCAATGCCACCCCAAGACCGATAATGAGGGTTATTGGATCTACGGCAACATGCTCTGTAAAACTAACTGCTCCAGGAAAACTTATCGATGCAACGCTTACATTAACACAGGGCAGCACAGTAATAGCCAGTTGGTCAGACAGTGCTGTTGGTACGTTAACGTTGTCAGGAACAGCGACTGTAACGAGCGGACTTACTTACACGCTTACCGTTTCCGGAACGATAGATGGTGTCCCGTTTACGCCTGCATCAATTACTAAAACACCATAATATTTATGATTTACACAAAGAAAGTGAGGAATAACATGCGAAGAATAAAACTCATAGCTATTGTATTTACGTTTGTGATACTAATAGGTTCCGTTTTGGCATTTGCAGATGATATTGATTATGTGCATAATTATGATTTTTTCTATGATTATACAAATCAGCCACTAGCAGGATTATTGATTACATATAAAAAGGCTTATACACCAAAAGCTAGAACAATAGGACCAGCAGATCAGAATGACAGGCTGCATGTTTGTAAAACCACAATTATCTCTGCGAACAACACTGCACATTATAGTACAAGTTATGCAGTAAATGGCATAACAATGGATTCGGGTTATTGTTATGGCGAGTCAAATAGGGATGTTCTTTCTATCACCCATTATCTATTCAGGGAGAAAAGTGATGAAACAGAATGGATGCACAGAGTAATAGTAAGTTATAATTGAATAGGTGTAAACAAGTGATAATACACGGAGACAAGAAATGAAAACCGTAGTAGTCGTTGTTTATAGGCTAAAACAGTATATATTTAAAAACAAATCAATTTTTGTATTATTTGTAATAGGCGGAATAATTAATTCCGCCGTTTTTGCTTATATGTTTGGTAATTTGGTTCCAATAATATCCAATTACCAATCTCAAGATTATAATTATAGGCATTATAGTGTGTTCTTTAACGCAACAGAGTACCCTACGGGTGGAATAAAAATACTCCCTGCAGAGAGATCATATGTTTCAAATAGTGATTTGCGAGAACTGGTTGATTCCAATCTGTATAATGGAATACTGATTGCTGCCGACTATGATGGACCAGAACTATCAGCTTCTGTTGGATCTAGTAATAGAATAGCCGCTTATATTTATGGGGATATGGAATTGGATATGATTAGTGGGACTTCAACGCTTACTGGAGATAACCAAATCCTGGTTGACTATTGGCAGTTTAAAAAGCCCGGGGAAACGATGGAATTAAATGGAAATAAATATACTGTAGCTGGTGTTTATTCTTATGGCTTTTCATGCATAATGACAAAAAAAGCATATATGATACTAAATCCATATACAAATTATATATCCCTTACGAGCAAAGAACGTTACCATTCAGGATACTCGGGCTCTGATCAGGCAAAGATTTTTCTTGAAAAAATCTTTCCTGATGGGTATATAAGTACACCAGAACGTTATGAATCACATGATTTTGCAGAATCAGTATCTGGAATTCGGATGACGGTGCTTACATTTATTATTTCAGAGATAGCTTTTATTTTTTTACTGACACACATGGCAGATTCATTAACAGAAGAAAACGCTATAAGCTTAATTGTTGGTGCAAAACCCAAGAGTATATCCACCTCTGTGTTTTTTGAAGGATTCTTCCTTTCAATAATTTGTGTTATTACCGGACTAATGCTACATGTTTTTTTATACAGGCCGCTTTTTTCAAAATTAAACATAAACGAATATGTGGCATATGATATTAAAATGTATCTATTTATGTTTGTAATTATGCTTGTTGTTATCATTATACTAATGCTTGTTATGTCAATAAAGTATTCTAGACTTTCTCCAGTAAAGCTTAGGAGATTAGTCAGATAGGGTTAAGTAATGAAACAATTATTTAAAATCAAGTTATATTTTTCAGAGATTAAAGTGTTCACAATCTTTTTAGTGTTTTTATTGTCGCTTACTATATGGAATAGTGTTCTTGCCGTAGCAAGTATTTACGGGGAGGTAATAGATTACAGACTCATATATAAAAACACTTTAAAAGACGCTTATTATTATATGAGCTCCTCTGTGATAGTATATCCTAAAGAAATGGAGTCTATAAAAAATAAACTTTACTCAAGTGGAACTGTTGAGGATGTGTATTCAGTTGGAATTGGTGGTGATATTAGTATTGACGATAACAGATATACTTTGATAATGTATGAACCTGGTTTATATAATGTATTTCCACTACTAAAGCAAATGGGTGCGGATTTTTCTAAGAATTCAGAAGGGTGTATTCTTGCAGATAAATCGTTAAACCGATATAAGCCAGGAGATTGTATTGAAACTTCAATTCTATATTCATCACAAAAAATAATATTAAATGTAACGGGCCATTTAAATAACCCATATAAGTTTTTAGAGTTTGCTGATGGAGGCACAACACCTTATGCTCAGGATTTGTTGGGGTCTGGAGGCTTTGTTCTAGTACAAGCGACAGATAATTGGAAGAACACAATCAAAGAAATAAGATATGCGCCGGGAGTATTATTCACAATCAAGGATAATGCCTCAGAAGAAGAAGTCAATAGACTAATAAACGATCTTGATTATATGGGAATGATCGAGTCTATCAATAAAATGCTTGATAATAGTCGCGCGGTAATGAAGAATCAAATGATTATGGTTCTACCTAGACCATTGTTTAATCTTTTGGCTTCTTTTATTGCATATCTAAGTGTTGTAATTCTTATGATTCGAAAAAAAGAAAAAAGTCTTGCGGTTGAGTATCTCTGTGGTGCGAATAGGCGTCAGTGCTTATTATCAATTATTTGCGCATGTTTGTTAGTATCTATAATACCAGTTTTAATTGTATCAGTAATGATACTGGTGTTGCCAGACATTCAGTGGCTGAATCGCTCAGGTTTGATTACAGAGACTATTACTCCTGAGTTAATATGGATTGCTGTTTTGAGCTTTGTTATTACTGTTATAATTGCAGTTATTGCTGTATTTGTATCTATCGGCAGACAATCTCCACTTGTATACCTGAGGGGGCTCGAATAATGATTAAACTTACAGGAATAAGCAAGGTCTATAAAGTTGGTAATGAAGATTTCTATGCACTTAAGGATGTAGACCTGGAGATAAAAGACGGAGAATTCGTATCGGTCTGCGGAGCCTCCGGCTCCGGCAAGACGACGCTCCTTAACATTATCGGCTGCCTGGATAGCCAGACTGAAGGCGAATACCTGCTGGACGGAAAGGACGTGGGAAAGCTCGGAAACGCTGAAAAGGCCCGCCTTCGGAATGAAGCACTGGGTTTTGTGCTCCAGGATTTTGCTCTGATAAGCTCGCAGACAGTGCTCTATAATGTAATGCTTCCCCTTTTATACAGCAAGATGCCTTATTCAAAGATAAAGCCCAAGGCGCTTGGTGCTTTGGAGAAGGTAGGCCTGAAAGACCAGGCCCCTAAGAAGGTGAACCAGCTTTCAGGCGGCCAGAAGCAGCGGGTGGCAATAGCTCGGGCATTGGTAAACGACCCGTCGATCGTTCTTGCGGACGAACCGACGGGCCAGCTGGATTCAGCCAACGGCATGCAGATCATGGAGCTTCTGAAGGAGATAAACTCCAGAGGAAAGATCGTTATAGTGGTGACTCATGATATGAACGTTGCAGCGATGTCACCCAGGATACTGCATATGAAGGATGGAAGGATAGTATTATAAAAAAACAGGTTGAGATTTTTCACTAGTAGTATTCGATGCTCGGTAAGAACTAATTATAATCCACAACTAATGAGGATGGAGGGCCTACATTATGAGATTAAAACGGATCATTGCTTATGCGTTGTTTTGTATTCTTTTGTTACAGTTGATAATGCCTTGTGGCACTGTATTTGCTACTACGGAATTAATAGATAATTCCAAAGATATACAAACGGAACCAACAGTTATAGAAGAGGTTACTGGTTTAAGAGAAACAAACTCTGAAACATACTTACTATCTGATGGAACATATGATTGTGTAGTATATTCTGAAGATAAGTACTACAGAAATGAATCAAACGAATTGATTCAAATTGACAACTCAATAATAAGTACAGACTATAAAGGATATAGCTATAAAAACGCTTCAAATTCGATTGAATACTATTTTGGTGATAGCGCTTCTGTGCTTTTAAAGAAACAATCCGGTTCAGTTGCATTCGCACCATACGGTTCAAACAGTAATAAAGCAGTAATTGGCTCTGTCAAATACTCTGACGTGTTTGAAGAATTGATTTTGACTGGGAGTAACAGTATTTCATATCGCAATGTATTTAAAAACGTCGATATTATATATAATTCGAACACAAACAGTCTTAAAGAGTTTATTGTGATCAAGAATTTCTCTGCACCAAATGAGTATTTCTTTGATTATTCATTTAATGGTTATTATCCTGAGCTTACAAAGGATAATAGAATAATGCTTTACAACGCAGGCACAAAAGTAGCAGAATATGAGTTGGGCAAATTGTTTGCTGTAGATGCAGCTGGTGTTTATACGACGGATCTTGAATACACTCTTGAAAAAACAGGAGAGAACCAATATAAGATTGGAGTAATGCTTTCTTCTGATTATTTTCAATCACCTGAAAGAGTATTCCCAATAGTTATTGATCCTTCACATGAAGTTACAGGAGCAAATAAAACATACGATTCTTTTGTAAGCTCAGTAAATAGCAATAATAATTATGTCAATTATTATTACTTAAGAACAGGGTATGAAAGTTCTCTAGGTATAAGAAGAACCTTTATTAGATTTGTCATTCCGGACATACTTAATAATAAAACAGTAACGAGTGCCTACATCAACATTAGGAAATGTGCCGAACAGGCTCCTACAGCGAAGGCATATAAAGTAACTAGTTCATGGTCATCCAGTACAGTAACCTGGAATAATATGCCTAGTTGGACAACAACTAATTGCTCAAACACACCAACTGCCGGATCAAATGGCTGGTATAAATTCTATATAACGAGTATAGTGCAATCATGGCTTAATCAGTCAAGCACAAACTTTGGTGTGATGCTTAAAGAACCATCTGAGACCTTGGGGCAGTCTACGGTGTATTATTCTTCAGATGCGGCATCCCCCAACAAACCAGAGTTACACATTGTTTATAATTTTTACTATGGATCTAGAGGATACCAACAGACGCTTAACAGTAGTGAGTCAAACTGTATGGGTTATGCTCTAGAGTATAAATTAAAAATAGATTGGATTAATATGGGCATTGGGCCTTCAGCTATAGATGGAACAAATGTTGATGAATTGTTACAGGTGGTCCGCAATGGTGCGAACACTTGGATGAATAATCATATGGGGCAATCAAATTATCGAATAATAAATTATTATAATTCGGATATTTATGTGGATTCATTTAGGGTAGTGCTAAGGGTAGGTTTCTATGATTTAGATGGAGATGGTTATTGTAATGTGGATTTGGAAGAGCATGATTTTCATTGGATGTATCAAACTAATGAGAATTCCGGTCAGTGGGCAAATAAGCATGGTAATGCAGACTCAAATAGAATAGGGTCATCTGGTGGCGCAGATCCAACACAATATACATCAGAGTGGATTGCATCTCCTAATGAATATATATCGTACCCATATACAAGTAATCCTGTATATTATGAAATAAAAGACTTACGAACAATTACCTGGTAAAAAAGTGAGGTATAAAAAAATGAAAAAAATAGTGATATTTTTGGTTTTTATTATGGTACTGATTGTCGGTTCTGTTGTAGTTATTGCTTCGGTATCAAGGAATAAAGATGTCAATTCGGTTAGCAAAGAGCCCACAATGGAGGAAGTTGATAAGTTTATTGAAGAAGGCGGCTATTCTGAGTATTTAAAGACCTATGTTACTTATAACAGAAAGCCATTTCCAGAGAATCAGATTCCCGTATACAGCGAAGATGATTTGATATTTAAAAAAGGCAATTATGTATTTATAGCTAAAGATGCTAGTTCATATCGCGCACTTGATGGTTGTCCAACAAGTTCATTAAGTATGCTTATGCGATATCCTACACAAGCATTGCGGCAAAGGGATGCTGATACGATTTATCTCGTATATGATATGGACACAGGAAACAGGTTGTTTTTATTCCTTACCAGCGAATATAATTATGATGCGTATTACGGTTTTCCTATAATTCTTTCCGGAAGTATTAAATCATTCAATGATTTTAGTTCACTTAAGCCTGGGGATTCTATAGAGAGAGTTATCGAAATCGACCCTCTTACATCTATATATAAGAGAGCAATTCTCGAAAAAATGGAAGTAAATGTCATTGCTGTTGAAAACCTTGCAAAAAGGGGGACTCCAGTAACGTCTGTCCATTACCTTAATGATGGGCTATTATTAATTGAGTACTCAATGCCAGAAGAAGGTAACCTTGTTATTTCAGACATCAAGTATAGCAAAGACTATAAGTATACAGACTGCCTTGGATATACTATAGACTATACCATACTTGATTGTGATATACCAACAAAGTAAGACTGGCATATGATGTATTTGTAATAGATATTCAATAATCAAGATTATAGAATAGAAGGGAAAGAATAAAATGTCATTTATAATTGCTGTGTATGTAAATGAAGGGGTTGTATTGGCTAGTGATCGTCGTACAACATATACAAATACACAAACGGAAGGGAATAAAACAACCCTGCGAATAGGAATACATACTACTAATTCTACTGACAAAACGTTTACTTGTCCCAATGGCGCTGGGATTTCGTGTTGTGGAGAAGCGTCATTATTAGGAAAGCCAATTGCCGGGTTTATTAAAGAAATGATTCGAACAGAAATTGAAAACGACTGTAGCGTTGAAAGTATGCCGCAGATAATAATTGACTATTTTAGCAAACTACCTGTCGTACCTGACACGCATTTTATAGTTGCAGGGTATGATAATGTGGATGGGAAGAAAACGCAAAGGGTCATTAGATTTAGTTTAAAAAATAGGCAAATCGAGAAGATAAATACTTTATCACAAGGCGCAACATGGAATGGAGAAACTAATACATTAACAAGACTAATACAAAGAGTAAGTATAAAAACTGATGATGATAAATATGTGGATATACCATTTGAGGGAATCCTTTGGAATTACTTTACGTTACAAGATGCAATTGATTTTGCACGATATGCGGTTGATGCTACAATACAAACCATGCGGTTTAAGAATGTAGTAGAAACCGTAGGTGGAGGTATTGATATTCTTGTCATAACACCGGATGAAACAATTTGGTTACAAAAAGAATCATTACACTAGCTACAATGTTGATTATGGAAGTATTTAGTGTAAAGGCAGTGGATTAAAATCCATAAATAATTACTAAATGACTAACAATCGTATTTTCAATCGTAAAAAATTACGATTGAAAATACGATTGAATTCGATTATAATGTACCCGTATAGCTGGAGGTGCATTATGAAAGAAACCAGGCAATTAGAATTCAAACTGGATATATCGAATACGTTCCTGAAAACCGTGAGTGCCTTTGCAAATTATGATGGCGGCCAGATCATATTTGGTGTAACAGACAGTGGTGAAGCAGTGGGTATGTCTGATCCGGTACAGGCGTGTTTAGACATAGAAAACAAAATAAACGATACTATACGCCCCCAGCCGCAGTATGAGCTGGCAGTTCAGGAGCAAGACAAAACTGTAATACTTACAGTTGAATCCGGCAGAAATAAACCATATACATACAGGTCAAAAGCATACAGAAGAAATGATACTGCAACGATCGAGGTCGATGAATTGGAGCTTACAAGGCTGATACTGCAGGGGAAAAACATAAACTATGAAGATCTCCCTGCGGAAAAACAGGATCTCACTTTTACATCTTTGGAGAAGAAGGCAAAGCAGGAGATCGGTATAGGATCCCTAAACAAAGATGTCCTGAAGTCTCTGAATCTATTTAGCGATTCGGAAGGATACAATCATGCAGCGGAACTGCTGGCAGATGAAAACAACTGTCCGGGAATAGATATTGCCCGCTTTGGTGAGAGCATAAGCATAATACTAAAGCGTGCAACGTTTGAACACGAGTCGGTGCTGGATGATCTGGAAAAGGCAGTCACAGTATACAGGGACTACTACCAGTACGAAGAGATCCAGGGCATGGATCGCGTAAAGGTGGAAACGATACCCGAAGAAGCTTTCAGAGAGACTATCGCAAACGCTCTGATCCACAGGACCTGGGATGTAAATGCGCAGATCCGAGTTTCAATGTTTGACGATAGGATCGAAGTGTCTTCCCCGGGCGGTCTGCCTTCTGGCCTTTCTGAAATAGAATATCTTAAGGGGAACGTCTCGATTCTGCGGAATCCGATTCTGGGGAATGTGTTCTTCCGCCTGCACATCGTAGAAATACTCGGCACCGGAATCGTAAGGATAAAAGAGGCCTATAAAAACAGCAACAAAAAGCCGGTATTTGAGATATATGAAAACTCGATCAATGTTATCCTGCCGGTCATGAACAGCCTGGACCTTACTGAAGATGAGGCTGTTGTTTATGGCGTCCTGAGCAAAACCCTGCCGAAATCAATAAGCGAGATCGCATCCGCCGTTCCTTTCGGAAGGTCGAAGACAACGATGCTATTAAAGCAGCTGAGCGATAAAAAGATTGTTACTATAACCGGCATCGGAAGAGGGACGAAGTATAAAAAATGATAGTATTTATGTGAATAGCTGGAAGCGTTTTCATAAAGAATTAAGGAGAGAATAATGCCTAGCAAAGTAAAATTCGATCGATGGAACCCAAAGCAAGAGTGTTCACTGGTTTATTCCACATATGTTTCTAATAGCGGCGAACTGAGAAGAATGTATATAACAATGGAGACTTCTCACAAATACATATACAGATCTTTGAAGGAAGATAAACATGCAAAATGGGAAGATCCCTCGGGTAAGTATTTTTCTTTTTCAAAATCGATAAAAAAAACGAATGCTTATTTTGCCTCGTTAAAGGATTGGTCAGATTCATACAATAAGCTGGAAAATTGGTGTAATTTAAATACGCTGGTTGCAATAAACGCTAATTTTGAGACATATATGGTTAAAGCTATTCAAACAGCTTTAGAGTCTGATCCAGGTATTGTTTACGGACTACCTAGGTCAATAGACGGGATCAAAGCTATTAAAGCAGGAAAATCGTTTGATTTTGCTTATCAAATAACGTTATGCACGAAGAGCGAATGGCCATCAAGAATAAAAAGCTTTAAATCGATATTTGGCAAAGTCCCAGAGGTTATAGAACAAAACATCTCTACACTTGAAAGAATCAGAAAACTGCGAAATGATGTTGCACACTCTTTTGGCCGTGATATTGAAGACTCTCATATTATCCATGATTTGAATATTCTAGAGATGTCTCCATTAACACAAAGGACACTACTGAAGTATTGGGATTTGATTGATTCTTGTGTAAGGGGGTTAGATGAACAACTTTATAAAGAGAATATAGGAGAATACCAATTACTCTGCTTTTATAATACAAATGAGGATGATGTAATCAAAAATGCTAATTCACCAACTCTGGGTAATAAAGCAAGAGCCTTTAGAAAAATATATGGTCATAAAGACAAGAATGGTCCAGCCACTTTAGGCCAAGAGTTTGCAAAAGGCCTAATTAGTTACTACGATAGTATTTAGCTTTTCTTACACAAAACCTTTGCGCAGATGAGTAAAGACGATTGCATGCTGATCCTGTGCTCGTGCTATCGAATATTATCCAGAATCCATCTACGACATTGCTCGTTGAGTTTAATACTGTTACGCGACCTTGTGTCTAATGCCTTTGGCGCTCGAGTTTTGAACAGAGTTTAGGTCTTATCAGGCATATCAGTAAAGCTGAACCGTACCGATCAACTTGAAGACTTCCTTTCGCTAATAGGTATGAGTGATTTGATTGGCACTACCAAGAAAACATCCCACAATAAAGAGGGAATTATAATTGTGGTAGGAAAGTCTGACGTCCCGAAAGAAAAACTTGCAGGCGTTGCAAAGAGCCTCGGATTTGAAAAAGAGAGATTTGAGTTTAATCTGGATTTTGAGGACGGCAAGACTTATAACTTTAGGAAGACTCTATATTCTGACGCATATAGCGCAATATTGGTTGGTGAAATGCCTCATAGTGGAACTGCTAAAGGGAATTACAGCAGCATTATTACCGCTCTTGAAGGAGAGGAAGGATATCCACCGGTTGTAAGGGTTGGAATGAAAGACCTAAAAATCACAAAGGCATCATTCCGTACGACATTAGAGTACCTGCTAGAGGAAGGGATCGTTGCTTAGGCTAGTATTTCTCAATAACGGGATATATGTGGTATAATTTAAATTACAGTATATCAAGTATCATGGGCTGGACAGATTTTTGTACATGGTCTTTGGTAGGATTATTGTGAAATAGAGTATTAGTTAAAGATGCTCAATGGAGTGTAATAATGACTGATAAAGAACTTAGAGAGTTAAAAGCTAACTTATGGCATTCTGCGGATGTTCTCAGAGCTGGTGCGCATCTTGCAGCCAACAAGTATGGTCAACCCATCTTAGGGCTGATCTTCCTTAGGTATGCAGATATCCTATATAAGCAGCATAAAGATGAAATCGAAGCAGAGTATGATGGTTCTCACTTTGACGTATAAATGGATATGATAAATACTACTTATAAAGCAGGAATTGTTGAGAAAATAATAAAGCTATCTGTAGATCCGAATAATAAGGAGGAGTCTCTAAAACTATTACGAGATTTGCTAATGAAGGAGACGAATGGCGGAAAGCTGTATAAGTATCGTGGTTTTGATGAAAAAGGGCATAATATAGCCATAATAGAAAACCAGACTATGTATTGCTCCAACCCCAGTGCATTTAACGATCCGTTTGATTGTAAAATTGGAATAGATCTGGAATCTATTACGGATGCTATGTGTGGTGCTGAACTGGAATCAATACAAACGCTATTTGATAACTATGTTGATGTCGTCAAAGGCGAAAAAGCTTTAGACGAATATGATTATTCAGAAAGAAAGGCTATCGAGGCACTGCTTGAGAATGAGGTCTTTAATTCTCTGCGAGATAACAAATCACTGGTTTCAGAAGAAGAAATAACCGAGTATATCCAAAAGAACCCGAAAATCATCTTTTCTGTTATGAAGCCATTGCTTGAAGTTTCAGGTCTTAATAATAGATATCCATTGATAGATGCAGAGATGGATGGGCTGGCCCAGAAACTTATCAATAAAGAAACAATAGCAATATCTGATAAGAAGGTGGGTCTAACAGAATTTTTCAAGGCAAGCGGTATAAATGCAGATGTGGATCAGATCAGCATGGCGAAGCGATGGGCCGAGAGTCTGAAAGATTCAAAGCTTACGGAATCAGCTGGTCAAATAGATGTGATGCTGAAATCAATGGAAGAGCAGATTCAGGCAAAGATGAATGATACATTTTGCATCGGTAGTCTTGCCTCTGATTATAAGAATCGCCTGATGTGGTCTCACTACGCTGATGAACATAGAGGTTTCTGTATTGAGTTTGATTTCAGCAAAGGACCGGAAGATTGTTTGCCGTTACCGGTTGTTTACTCTGAGAAGCGAGTAAAGATGCCATGGGTTCCTACTCAGAATCCATCCAAGGAGCAAGTGCGATTCATGACAGAAAGCTTTATGAAAGCGCTTGTTACAAAGGATATAGTATGGGAATACGAGCACGAGTGGAGGATGCTTATAGGGGCTGGTGATGACAAGTTTGTAAACATGCCGCCAATATCTTGTATTTATATTGGTGCGCTTTGCTCAGATGAAAACGAACAGAAGCTTAGAGCCATCGCCCAGGGAAAAGGCATACCACTAAAGCAAATGGTATTAGATAGAGGCGAATACGAGCTGCATGTGGTAGATTGCATGTAAAGAAAGTGTTGGATGCTATAATTATAGAAGGTGATAGTAATGGAAAACCTTACAGAATTGATAAATGAACTCTGCAAGTATCCGGATGAGTTACCGTGGCTTGAGTTTAAAACAGATAATTATGATCCGGAGATGGTTGGGGCAGATATCAGTGCCTTGGCAAATGGTGCAGCGCTGGATGAGAAAGCGCATGCGTATTTTCTTTGGGGAATCGAAAACGAAACTCATAAAATTGTAGGAACAAAGTATAATCTTCAGAACCTGAAAAAGGGTAATGAGGCGCTAGAGAACTGGCTTCGCAGGCTGCTGTCCAACAATGCGGATTTTACGTTCAGCACAGTTGATATTAATGGTGTATCTGTGGGGATAATGACTATAGACTGTGCAGTTCAGAATCCTGTAAGGTTTATGAAAACAGAATATATTCGTGTTGGGAGCTACACAAAGAAGCTTATAGATTATCCTGCGTTGCAAGTCCGTCTGTGGAATCACCTGCAAAATAAGCGCTATGAGAATTCTGTTGCGATGGAGAATCAAAGCTCTTCTGATGTTTTGAGGCTATTAGATTATGGTGTGTATTTTGACTTGATAGGAACCCCACAACCCACTTCAGCAGAAGAAGTAATTCATTATCTTGGAGAAGAGGGCATAGTTATTAGACAGAGCAATGGCCAGTATTCTATAACTAACTTGGGCGCACTGCTCTTTGCTCGAAGGCTCTCGGATTTTTCAGGAATATCTCGTAAGGCAATACGAGTTGTACAATACGAAGGTAACAGCCGTCTTAATATGCTTAAAGAAGATGTAGGTGGAAAAGGCTATGCAGTAGGCTTTGAAGGGCTTATCAAGTATATAGATGCGTTGATCCCTACGCGAGAGATTATTGACGGTGCATTAAGGGAAAAGAAGTCTGCGTATTCCATACTTGCCATCAGAGAAGCAGTAGCAAATGCATTGATACACCAAGATCTGTCGGTAACAGGTGCCGGACCAACGGTTGAGATATTTTCCAGCAGAATAGAGATTACGAATCCGGGACTCCCATTGGTGGATATAAGCCGTATAATAGACAATCCTCCAAAATCCCGAAACGAAAAGCTTGCATCGCTTATGCGGCGTCTTAAAATGTGTGAGGAATTGGGAACCGGATGGGATAAGATCGTTATCTCAAGTGAATTGATGCAGCTTCCGGCACCTAAGATAGAACTGTTTGAAGAGAGCACCAGGGTGACGCTGTATTCCGAGGTGCCGTTCACAAATCTTTCACCGGAAGACAAGCTTCGCGCCTGTTATATGCATGCATGCGTGCGGTATGTTCAGGAGGAGTATCTGACAAACAGTTCTTTGAGGGAGCGATTTGGCTTGCCGCAGTCTTCTGCCGGAAGCATTTCACGGTTGATTAAAGATGCGGTATCCAAGGGCCTCATAAAGCCGCTCGATCCTGGCACATCAAACAAATATATGAAGTATGTACCGATTTGGGCATAATCTTATTTGCCGGTCATTTGCCATGGTTGAGAATTGAGAGGATGAATCATGGGAACAAACACTATATATGGTGTGTTGTTCCATATGGCATACAATATAAATTGCAAAGTTTATTTGCTGGCCATTTGCTAGAAACGATGTGTTATAAATGCCTACGCGTCGTATTGTTAACCTAAGATATATTATATAATTAAAAGAATTCATATGGGAAATAGTAAAGTAAAAGTACTCAGTCTTCTTGACACATTCAATATAGATGGTAAATGGTTTCTCCCTGGACAGGATATTGATTCTGATGGGATATATGGAACAGTGGTCTATGACTTGAAATCCATAAGCCTCAGAATGCAGGGGGCATTTGATGAATCTGTTACAGTTGGTCCTGATCGTAAAAACAATATCATTACTATACTGGGTATTTCTAATATGGGAGAAAGATTCACTCTATTAGGTTGTTCAGTTGACCATATGCAATATTCGTACCCTGGGTATCCAACCAGCTCTTTTTATGTTAGCAAATGCTATGTTGGAGATTATTTTATCGAAAATGAAAATGATATAGAAGACCTTGAGGTTGAGCTATCTTATTTAAATATGGACGCATGGATGCAGTATCCAGTTATAAATAGTTCGTATTCTGAGGATGGAAAGTGCACTTTAGAGATCGATTTACTTAGTCCGGATAGCGATAGAGCTAAATACATTGTGCATGACAGTGAATTGAGTCTGTCAGAAGAAGTGAAATACAAAATAGCCAACCCGAAAGATTATCTTCAAGATGAAGCTATAGGAGTTTCAATCAACAGATTCTATAGAATCTGTCCTATGGATGAACAAAAGATATCTATTACAAAAGTTTTTGAGTTCATGCAGCAGTATAGAAGATTGCTAGTGATGCTTATTGGTGTTCCTGTGTATTTTTCTTATATCGATTATTCTATTCCGGGCGAGGCATACAAAAACGGAACCAAGGAAACCAAAACAAGAAAGCACGTACGATTCTTTTTTTCACAGGTTGGGGATCCGTTAAAAACTAAAAGAATAAATCCTTCAGACCCGTTCAGTATGTTGCTGAGGAGGTCAGAAATCAAAGCTGATCTGGGAGGAATCATAAACAAGTGGGTCAGTAATACAGAGAAGTATAACAATAGTTGCGCATCGTACATAAGTGATTTATACCTTCCAAGTTATATTGAAACCACCTTTTTGAATGTTGCTAAAGGTCTGGAGGCGTTTCATAGGTTCTTTGCAGAAAAAGAGCAGGATAAAAAAGATCAGGTTCTTGAGTCGGAGAGAAATAGAATTATAGATTTTATTAAGAATAATGTATCTAAGGACAATCTGGATTATTTCATTAGTCGAGTTAACTATCAGGATGATATTACATTTGGCAGACGTGTTAAGGAATTAATTAAACAATTGCCAGAGGAGTTGAGAAACAGACTCTTTGGCCCGTTAAACTCGAAGGAAAGAAATAAACTGGTGACTCAAATCGTTCAAACTAGAAACTATTGGACGCATAGGGATAGGGTGGACGAGTATCCGGAAGCAATAATATCCCCCATGGAATTAATGGACACTATCCACAAACTAAGAGTTGTCCTTCAGTATTACATCTTAATATCGCTTGGAATTGACGATAAACTTATTGAAAGACGGCTAATTGAAAAGTGTTTGAGGTAGGAAAATCAATACACACAGGACTAATTGTGATTATTAACTAAGGTCGACACGTTGTTTACCAAATGAGCAACGAGATGCGAATAATACAACTGTATTTGTTGATACACCAACTATTTCAATTGGTGTATCAGAAATTAGTTGGTCTATCTAGTTGGTTGATTAAACGAAACGGTAAATAGAATCCAGATTATATAGTAGTAAACCAGTAAAAAGATTTATGAAGTATGCTTTAAAGTTATCGAAATTGGCTTAGCCAGAAGAAGGTATTTAAAATGCCAGGGACTGATCCCAAAATCACGCTTGTACGTACATCTTTCGGAGGACTATGCTACGGCAATAAAGGTTGGTAAGAGGCACGGAAAACCCGTTGTTTATACTATTGCGGCGGGGCAGATGTACGATGAGGGATATAAGCTCTATAGATCCGTAAACGGAGTTTGGTTGACAAAAGCAGTGCCGACAAAGTATTTGTTGCGACATGAAAATCCGACGATTGGTATATAATAGTCGGCGTTTGAAAAATGGAAACATTAATGATTATAGATTATGCAGACGGTGTCTGCAAAAATAATTGTGCGTTGAAGTTTCTTGAACAGCAAAAGATAATCTGATACAATACAGACACCGATAAATGCTTTAAATAGCAAGCCCTAAAGTATCTCCGGCAACAAAATGGCAACAGGAAATCGGATAGTCCGTGCCTGTTGAATAATACTAATAGCTGAAATAGCAGGAGCTAAATCCCTTAAACAAAACTGTTTAAGATTGGTTTTCTGCTGGCGAATACGAATAGTAGCAATCGGCTTGCGAGTCAATAAAATTATAAAGAAGCCCCTGCCATTCCGTCCGATCGAGGGAAAGGCAGGGATTTTTGCATAAAGGATAGAATAATAGATGCTAACATTTTCATGCCACAAATCTTAAAAAATAATAGAATTGTGGCATAATAATGATGAAAAGCGTTGGAATACGGAAAAAGAGTAAAACATCAATCGTAAAAATTTACGATTGAAATTACGATTTAATTCGATTGTAAGAGCAGGAACCAAATCACCTGTATTCTAAAACAAGAGCTAACCTATCTCCTTAACGGAAAGGGGTTAGCTCTTTTGTGTTACTGATCCTCTTGGGCAGCGGTCTCAGTTCCCGTGGAAAGACTTGATGACCGCGTCTGCAAAGGCACGGCCTTCCTCAGTATCGACTGTATATACCTGATACTGGATGCCTTGTTCTTCGAAGTAGACAGCCAGAGAGTGTGCATGGCCAGAGACGTTGCCGTTCTTGCCGTAGACGGGCACCTTGTTACTATTCACAATGTAGATGGCTTTTTTGCCCTCGGCATATTCCACGATCTTCTTCGAACGGTAGCTGCCTGTGCCGTAACCCAGATCATTTTCAAAACCATCCAGGGCAAACTGCGCGTTGATGGTGTATGTCTGTCCTTCTGCTGTCGCGTTGACTATACACAAGTGCACGATGTGGTACTTCTCACTGACATCGAAGACTATATCTTTAAGCTTCACGTCGTCAGTGTGAGTAAGCTTAAGGCCGGTGGCCTTTGTCAGTTCCTCTTCGGTTTCGAAGACCGTATAATAATCCGGCGAGTCTTCCGTTCCCAGGACCTGCTGGTCCGCGTACTCATAATACTTTTCCATGTCAAATGGTATATAAGCCATCTCTCCCCAGCTTATGAATTCGTCGTCTGCCCAGAAACCGAACATCTTTGAAAGCGTGCCTGTCGCGGCCAGGGCTCCGGTTGTCGCACAGAGCACTATCACAACAGCAAGCAGCGCCGCAAAAGCGGGCTTTAAGCGGAAGCGTCTTCCCAGAAGGGTAAAGATGCCTTCGCGGGCCGCTGCCCTTGAAGTTTTCTCCCCGGCGCCGGAAGTAGCCAGCAGCCGATTCTTCATCCCCGCTTTGGCCTCTGCAGAAAAGCGCAGCTCCTCCACAGACTCTTTGTATCCTTTAATAACATTATCCTTATCCATTTTCGTCCTCCAAAAATTCTCTGAGTTTCTTCCTGCCCCTGCTGAGCTGCTTCATGACAGCCTCTGGGCTCTTTCCGAGAAGTTCAGCGATCTCCTTTGCGGAATAATTCTCAAAATAGTAGAGATAGATGACCTCCCTGTACTTGAGTGGCAGGCGTTTTACAGCGTCCAGCACCTCGCTCGTGGCTGGCTCTTCTGCTGCCACTTTGAGGCTCTCATCCAGCGCTGCGACATTCCTTCTTGCCTGCCTGAGCTCATCCTTGCAGGCGTTTATCGCGGTCCTGATGATCCAGGCCTTTTCGTGCTCTGGACTCTCGAAACTGTAATTGCCCGAAAGCAGCTTCAGGAACACGTTCTGACAGATATCGTCGGCGTCGGCGGCAGACCTGAGGTAGTGCCAGCTGATCCGAAGGATCATGTCGGAATACGTGTCTACCAGCCTTTCTGCTTCTTTTGGATCCAATTGAGACATCAAATGCGTTCTCCTGAAAGTGTTCTCACCCATAATACGGATGAGGGGGCAAAAAGCTGACAAAAGATTTTGGAATTCTCCGTCATTTCTAAAACCCCTGTTCTTCCCAGAACTGAGGGAAAAGCAGGGGTTTTCATTGCTCTTTTCGGGTGCGTCCCGACCCGGATCAGGGTTCCACTATCACTGTGACCCAGGTGTCGCAGCTGATAGTATCACCGCTGTCTGTATAGGTGTTTGCGGTCAGCGCAAGGATGCATGCGCAGAAAAGGATCCCTGCGATAATGGTCAGATTCCGTCTTTTCATCTCATACCTGCTTTCAAAAAAGCATTCTACAAATTCTTTACGAACAGGCAGCGTATAGCGTTCAGCACGGCTAGAATCATTACGCCCACGTCAGCTATTATCGCTACCCACATGTTAGCTATACCAAGAGCCGCAAGCACAAGGCATATCACCTTGATGCCCAGCGCGAATACGATGTTCTGTTTTACTATGCCTATGCACTTCTTTGAGATCCTGATGGCTTTTGCGATCTTCTTTGGATCGTCGTCCATCAGGACTACGTCTGCGGCTTCTATAGCAGCGTCGGAGCCGAGGGCGCCCATGGCTATTCCTATATCCGCTCTTGAAAGCACAGGAGCGTCGTTTATACCGTCGCCTACGAACGCGAGGCGCTTGTTTCCGATGCACTCCTTAAGGAGCTCTTCGACGCAGCTCACCTTGTCAGCGGGAAGCAGCTGCGCTCTGTAATCGGTAAGGCCTACTTCTGCCGCGACGCTCTTCGCCACGTTCTCGGCGTCTCCTGTCAGCATGATAAGCTTTTCCACGCCGGCGGCCTTAAGGGCAGCCATGGCTTCCTTGGAGTTTTCCTTTATCTCGTCGGCAATTACTATATGTCCGCTGTAAACTCCGTCGAGAGCTGCATGAAGGACGGTTCCGACGTGCTCGCAGTCTTCGTGCTCTATGCCGAGTTTATGCATCAGCTTGTCGTTTCCTATGGCAACGCTTATGCCGTCCACTTTCGCGACTATGCCGTGACCGCTGATCTCCTCGACATCCGCAACGCGTTCCATATCGATATGCTTGCCGTACGCTTCCCTTACGCTGCGCGCGATGGGATGGGAAGAATGCGCTTCCGCGTGGGCTGCGTACTCCAGGAGTTTTTTCTCGTCTATGGGGCTCTTGTGGACCGTTGTGACCACAAAGTTGCCCTTTGTTATGGTTCCTGTCTTGTCGAAGGCGATGGTCCTGACCTGAGACATGGTCTCAAGGAAGTTGGACCCTTTGATGAGTATGCCCTGGCTGCTGGCGCCTCCGAGCCCCGCGAAGAAGCTCAGGGGGATAGAGATCACTACCGCGCAGGGGCAGCTGATGACCAGGAAGGTGCAGGCCCTTAAGATCCAGTCCTTCCATAAATGCCAGACGGCGTGGTGCCCGGAAAGATCCGCGCCCATCAGCATCATCACAACTGGTGGAACGACAGCCAGGACCAGTGCCGCTATGCAAACGATCGGGGTATAGTATCTCGCGAATTTGGAGATGAAGTTTTCTGACTTCGATTTCCTGGAAGCAGCGTTCTCTACAAGGTCCAGGATCTTGGACGCGGTGGACTCGTCGAACTCCGTCGTGGTGCGTATCCTGAGCACGCCGGACATATTGATGCTGCCCGAGAGGACCTCGCTTCCTTCCTCGGCTTTTCTGGGAAGAGACTCGCCTGTAAGGGCGCTTGTGTTGAGGCTTGAATTGCCTTCTACAACCACGCCGTCGAGGGGGATCTTTTCGCCGGGCTGCACTACTATGATGCTGCCGACTTCCACCTCGTCAGGATCGACCTGCTCGAGCTGTCCGTCGACCTCGATATTAGCGTAGTCGGGGCGTATATCCATGAGCTCCGTGATGTTCCTGCGGCTCTTGCCGACGGCGTAGCTCTGGAAAAGCTCGCCGATCTGATAGAGGAGCATTACGGCAACGCCTTCGCCGTACTCGCCCAGAGCTATGGCGCCAATGGTCGCTATGGTCATAAGGAAGTTCTCGTCGAAGACCTGTCCGTTCTTTATGCCCAGAAGAGCCTTGCGGATTATATCGTATCCGACCAGCAGGTAGGGGATAAGGAACAGCACTATCAGCGCCCAGCCCGGGAATCCCGGTATGTGTATGATCTCTTCTGAGATCAGATAGAGCGGAACAAAGAATATGACGGCTATTATGATCCGCCATAGAAGCGTTTTCTGTTTTTTATTCATTACAGGTAGATCTCGCAGTCGTCTTCGACTTTCTTGCAGTTCGCGTATACATCCTTCATTACGGCTGCTGCGTCTGCGCCGTCTTCGAATTCGACCTTCATCTTGAGAGTCATGAAGCTGACTACAGCGTCCTTTACTCCCGGAGTTTTCTTTGCCGCAACTTCCATCTTTTCAGCGCATGCTGCGCAGTCGACGTCGATCTTGTAACTTTTCTTCATTGGTTATATCCTCCATGTAATGAATGGCTTCTGTGATCAGCTTTTTAAGAGACGAATTATACAAAACCCGGTGGGCAATGTCAAGCAAAAGTTTTGTTTTAAGCTGATTATGATACAATTGATCCATACAGGCTGATATCTTCGAACTGAAAGAGGCTAACGATGTTTTGTACAAATTGCGGAAACAAACTTCCCGATGACGCTGTATTCTGCCCGTTCTGCGGCGAGAAAGTCCTGGTTGAGGCTGCGTCTGCCGCGCAGTTGTCGGTAGCAGAGGAGCCCCCGGTTGTTGCAGCAGCCGAACCGCTGAAAAAGAAAAAGACGGGCCTTATCGCTGCGATAATAGCAGTGGTCATCATTGCCATGGGAGTCGGTGGGTACTTCATCTACCAGAACCATCCGTCCACAAAACTGGCCAAGCTCAGGACGCAGATCGCAGCTACCATAGAAGCCAAGGACTACAAAGGCGCAATAGACCTGATAGAGCAGGCCGGCGGATCCGCGCGCATGCTCGCGCCCTCAGCGGAGGTCGTGGAATATCACTACCCGCTGTACTCCAAACCCGATGAGACCGGAAAAAAACTCGGTATGTATAACTATAAAAGCCATTTTACCAACGGACTTCCGAAAGTGATAATGACAACAGATCCCAACGGGAAAGAGACCAACGTGGTGCTGATCAGTGAGGACGGAAAGAGCTGGTACTCCATGCCTGATGTCAACAGCCCGCAGGGTATCTACGGATTCTACTGAAGCTGTTTGTTTTCCTTCCAGCCTTTTTTGTTCAGGATGAGAATGATGCCGATAAGGAGCACTATTCCGACCGCCAGCGATATCCACGGGGTATTGGTGAACCCTGTGATCAGGTAGCCGACCGCGCAGACTATCGCAACCAGCGTGGCGTACGGGAGCTGCGTCTCGACGTGGTTGATGTGCTTGCAGTCCGCGCCGGTGGATGAAAGTATGGTCGTGTCGGAGATGGGCGAGCAGTGGTCGCCATAGACCGATCCGGCCAGCGTAGCGCCAAGGGCCGGGATCAGCAGGTGGCCCGCGCCGTCAGCCTCGCAGATCATTGTAATGATAGGGATCAGCATTCCGAAGGTGCCCCAGGAGGTGCCCATGGAAAAGCTCATCAGCGCCGCGATTATGAAGATCAGGAAGGGCAGGAAGCCCAGCGGGAGGCTCGTCCTGCTGACAAAACCTGAGATGAACTGGCCGGTCCCAATCAGCTGGCGGCAGACGCCGCCGAGGCTCCAGGACAGGATGAGTATGAGCATGGGCGGCACTATGTTGCCTATGCCGCCGACTATGGATTCTATGAATTCCCTGGCGGTCATGAGTTTTCTGGGAAGGTAGAGCAGAAGCGCGGTGATAAGTCCCGCAAAAGCGCCCAGGGTAAGGCCCGCGGTGGGATTGTAGCCGATAGCTTCGGAGAAGCTTACGCCCTTGAAGAAGCCGCCCACGTAAGCCATTCCGAGGATGGCGCAGACAACAAGAACCACGATGGGAAGCACGAGGTCTATGACTTTGCCTTTCGTCTGGAGCTGGTCTTCGTCGGCCTGGTTTTCGGCAGCCTTCATGGCGCGCTCTTCGGCCTTTTTCATCGGGCCGAAATCCTTGCCGGTGATGCTTATCATCAGCACCATTACTATGGTAAGCAGTGCGTAGAGGTTGTAGGGGATGGTGGACAGGAAGACGTTGAAACCGTCGGTTTGGCTGACTTCGCTGGCGACCGCTACAGCCCAGCTGGATACAGGGGCGATGATGCAGATCGGAGCAGCTGTGGCGTCGATTATATAGGCCAGCTTTTCCCTGGAGATGTGCAGGCGGTCTGTGATGGGCCTCATGACTGTGCCTACGGTGAGGCAGTTGAAACCGTCGTCTATGAAGATCAGCACGCCCAGCAGCGATGTTGCAAGGGAAGCGGAGCGCTTGGTCTTAAGGCGCGAGCCCGCCCAGCGTCCGTACGCCTGGCTGCCTCCTGATTTGGAGACGAGCATTACGACGGCCCACAGCAGCGCCAGGAAGATTATCATGTAGGCGTTGTCGGCTATCTTCGAGTACATAAGGTCGAAGCTCGTGGATACGGCGGCAACTACGCCGCTGCCGTTGAAGAAGCTGTAGATCAGAACGCCCGAAAACAGGCCGATAAACAGCGAGGAGTATACTTCTTTAGTGATGAGCGCGAGCGCTATCGCTATGATGGGCGGCAGTACTGACAGCCACCCGGTCTCTATCATTGTGAATTCCATTGCTTTACCTGCTATGCCGCGCCGGCATTTTTCCTTTAGTATGTTACACGCTATTATAGCAATTATGATACGCTCTTTCCAGTATAAAAAGAAGCACGCATGCGCGGCGAAAGTTTTGAATTGCAGAAAGCAGGGCGTTCATAAAAACACACTGATCGAACGGATAAAACAATTTGCGGCCGGGTTGTTTTTCCAATAAAATAAAATGTAATATGTAACAGCAAAGATCAATACCGGGCAGGCATCATCACCGCCGCAGGCGCGGAGAACAGTTCGGAAGCCAAACTCGCAGAGATCCGCGAATTCGCCAAAAGGCTTTAGCGCAGAAAAACAGCGCCTGTCATCCTTTTGCTGCGCCTTTAACGGCTGCGCCTATAAAGCCAAGGAACAGCGGGTGCGGCCTGTTGGGGCGGCTCTTGAATTCCGGATGGTACTGCACGCCCACGAAGAACGGCCTGTCGGTCAGCTCTATAGTTTCAACGAGCCTGCCGTCAGGTGAGATGCCGCTGAGGCACATGCCGCAGCTTTGCAGTTTCTCCCTGTAATCGTTGTTGAACTCATAGCGGTGGCGGTGCCTCTCGCTGATCTTAAGCGACCCGTAGCAACGCTCCATGGTTGTGCCTGGCTGTATCTCGCAGGGGTAGGCTCCGAGGCGCAGCGTGCCGCCTTTGTCTATGTCTTCGCTTTGGCCGGGCATGAAATCTATGACCTTGTTTTTGCACTGCTCGTCGAACTCGCCGGAGTTGGCGTCCGCTATGCCGGCAACATTTCTTGCGAACTCTATTACTTCTATCTGCATGCCCAGGCAAATGCCGAAGTAGGGAATGTCTTTTTCCCGCGCGTGCTTTGCGGCCAGGATCATGCCTTCTATGCCGCGGCTTCCGAAGCCTCCGGGAACTATGATCCCGTTAAGCCCGCCGAGCATGGATCCCACGGTCTCAGGCTTTAACTCTTCGGAATCTATCCAGTGTATATTAATGTGGACGTTGTGGAAGAAACCCGCGTGGTGCAGGGCTTCCGCAACGGAAAGGTAGGCGTCGTGCAGGCCCACGTACTTTCCTACCAGGCCTATCTCAACGCAGTGCGAACGCGCTCCGTTTATCCGGTCGACCATCTCCGTCCATTCGGCAAGGTCGGGCTTCGGCGCTTCGATCCCGAGCTCGCGGCAGACCACATCGGAAAAGCTTGAGCTCTCCAGCATCAGCGGCGCCTCGTAGAGATTGGGGACAGTTATGTTTTCTATTACGCAGTCCTGCTTTACGTTGCAGAACAGAGCTATCTTCTGGAAGATGGACGGCTCGAGGTGCCTGTCGCAGCGCAGCACTATAATGTTGGGGTTGATGCCCATGCCCTGCAGTTCCTTTACGGAGTGCTGTGTGGGCTTGGATTTGTGCTCTTCAGAGCCGCTGAGATAAGGCACCAGAGTTACATGTATGAACAGGCTGTTTTCGCGGCCCACCTCCAGCGAGATCTGGCGCACAGCTTCGATAAAGGGCTGGGACTCGATGTCGCCTATGGTGCCGCCGATCTCCGTGATAACGACGTCCGCAGCGGTCTTTCTGCCCACGCTGTATACGAATTCCTTGATCTCGTTGGTGATGTGTGGTATCACCTGCACGGTGGAGCCCAGGTATTCTCCGCGCCTTTCCTTGTTGAGCACGTTCCAGTAGACTTTGCCGGTCGTAAGGTTGGAATACTTGTTCAGGTCCTCATCTATGAAGCGCTCGTAGTGCCCCAGGTCCAGGTCGGTCTCCGCGCCGTCTTCGGTGACGAATACCTCGCCGTGCTGATAGGGGCTCATGGTGCCCGGATCGACGTTGATGTACGGGTCAAGCTTCTGCGCTGCCACCTTCAGGCCCCTGGCCTTAAGAAGCCTTCCTAAAGATGCTGCGGTTATGCCTTTTCCAAGGCCGGATACCACGCCGCCTGTAACGAATATGTACTTAGTCATAGCGATCCTCCGTTCCGGTAAATCGAGATCCTTTCAAAAGAAAAAAGCGCCATCCCGGTGACTAAAACACCTGAGATGAACGCCTTTGCCCATCATTTAAACTATACACTTGTTACGCTGCAAAGTCAATAAAAAGTGTGGGGTTTCTTCACTCCCACTCTTTACCGCCGGGCTATTTTGCCCGGTTTTGAGTGCTTTTCGCTATTGAAACCTTCGTTTTTATCCTCAATAATCCACCAGTTATTTGGTTTATCAGACTTCGTGGTTGCACGGAGGGTCAGAACGAAACGTCGTGCAACCGGAAGGGATAGTGCCCGGTGTCTAACCAGAACCGCCGAGGATGAATTCTCCTCAGCTGAGCGTTTTATTCTGTTTCATCCTTCAGAACCGCCTTAACTTAAAAAGATGACGGGCGAATTTCGGCCCGGTTTATTAATTGTAATTAACTACAAAAAAACAGGCTATTTTTTCAATTTTTTAAAATTGAATATTCACTCAAATTATTTTATATTAAAATTACTTATTCTACGATTGTAGATAATTACTCACATTTATATTAAAAAGGCTTCGGACACGGAATGGGGTGGAAGCCCCCGCGAGTCGGTCACTGTGAAGCTCCCTTGCGGAGATAAGTCAGATACGTTACGAAGACCTTGTATAGCACCTTGCCGGAACTGAAGTGCTATGCGCCTGGTCGTTTTTCCATGCGTGCGTTTCGGCACGCATTTTTCA